>R21__coassemble_867_pt1 | contig 22744 bp, 22 predicted proteins | sample R21__metabat2_high_PE_022 | metagenome-assembled genome bin R21
GGCCTCCAGCGTGTCTGAACTGGTGTGCAGTAGGGGGCAAACGCACCCGTTCCCGCCATAGGGCTCCGGCTTGCTGAGGTGTAGGCTGCGGCCCCTGATGGACCCGACACACCCTCCCTCGCTGTGCCGGGGATTTTTTGGACACTACGCGAGTCACTCGCGTGTGTACGAAAAACAAAGCCCTCCCGGCGGATGACTTTGAACTCGGTGTGAGGCAGACATGGCCGTCACATCAGCGGCTCTCCAAGAGCGCAGGAGATTCTGGCGATGGCATTGAACGTGAAATTCGGGAAGCCGCGAGTCCAGCGTATAATCTGACTCTCATCGCAGCCTATACGGGCGGCAAGTTCGCGGTGTGTCATTCCTTTTTCTCGAAGGATTGATTCTATCTTTTCCACCATCGCTGCAGAAAGTTCCATTTCCATTTTGACCTCGGGAGAAATCTGCTCCAGTTGCTGATGGAGGCGGGCGTTCTGTTTCATATTTCGTAGATTTTATCCTCGATTCCGACAAGATGCCGTTCTTCAACGGACACGATGCCTTCGTCGATGTCTTTCTTTAAAAGTGCCTCGAAATTCCGCAAATCCATCACATATCCCAACAATTTGGGATTCTCTTCGTAAGTCGCCGTGTTCTTGACGTCTCCATTTCCAAGAATAAGTATCTCGTCGGATATTCTCAAACAATACAACCTTATGGAACCTGACTCGATCGGGATTGCGCATACACCATCTTTAATCGTCCCTTCCGGACGGAAGAAACGCTCAAGTGCTCCTTTTTTCAAAATCATTGAAACGGCATAGAGCACTTTCTGATAATCCGTGTTGTAGGATGCTTGTTCTTCGAATTTCTCCATAAAGCGTTCGAATTCCGTCGTTCTGTCCATCGCAAAACTGATGGAATACAGACTTACGACCTCGGACTCTTCAATCAAATCTACTGTGGCTTTCTTCTTCATAATGTTGCAAAGATAGTAAACTTTACATAAATGTCAAGTGAGTATCAGAAATTCTTATTCATACACAAAAAGAGCGTCATACATATCTCATCAAAACACACCTCCTCCCTCGGCCTATATAGCGCCCCTGGAGGGTTTTGCACACTACGCAATTCATTACAGAATGTGCCCGACACACCCTCCCGCGCTGTGCCGGGGATTTTTCGTACACACGCGAGTCACTCGCGTGTGTACGAAACGCCAAGATTTCTTGTAAGAATTTATGGCTCTATGGCTTCAGGCAGGCTAGTGGAATTACATAGACCCCGTCTTCCCGGCTGTATCCGTACTTGCCTCCTGTCAGGATCAGTTTCAAATCCGGCTCCCGGATAGGCACCTGCTTTTCTGTTTTGTTGTGATCGGTTATCAATCTATGAAGCTGGGCGAGATGATGTGAGCCGGTCTCAATTTCCTTGCTGCCAAGTTTGCATTCAATCAAAGCATAACGTCCGTCATCCAGATGTAGTACCACATCAGCTTCAAGACCATAGCGGTCACGGTAATATCCTACGTTGGAAAAGAAACCGTAGGAATATGCCTTGAGATCCCTGATACACATCTGCTCAAAAATGAATCCGAATGTCTTCATTTGGGTCTGAAGTGACTGAGGAGTCTGCCCCATGAGTGCAACTGCTACGGAAGGGTCGCAGAATCCCCGTTTCGGACTGCTCTGAATAGCGGTCTTGCTCCGTATGGCGGGACACCAGGCATCAATATCCTGAATTACGAACAACTTTTCCAGAGCGGTGACGTAATCATCAAAGGTCGTGCGTGAGCAGGCCATACTGTCACCCTCGGTTACATCGGCGAGCATGGAAGTTGTTTTTGCCATGGTTGAGATGTTACTCGCATATGACCGCAGTATTTGCCTGGCCAGTTTTTCGTTACGCTGCACCCCGTCCACTCTTGAGATATCGTTTTTGCATACGGATTGAACATAATCCTTGGCAATCATCAGTTTGGCATCGTCGTTACCGGTATTCAGTGAGGCGGGCCAACCTCCACGACACGCGGAGAATATCAGATCGTTCACGTCCATTTCCGATACGGCCTCTATTTCTCGGCCGGGGTTGTCGAACAGCTCTTTCAGCGAGATGCTTCCGTTGGACTCTTTTGATTCCCATAACGACATTGTGGACATCTGCATACGGGATATGCGCCCGGTTCCGCTGTGAAGTATCTTCTTCTGATCCACTGCATTTGACCCGGTAAGTATGAACTGCCCCGGAATCCCACGCTTGTCACACATCGTACGCACAGCATCCCACAATACCGGCGCATCTTGCCATTCATCCAGCAGCCTCGGAGTCTCCCCGACAAGCAGGTTTGAAGGTTTGACTGCGGCCGTAGCAAGATAATCCTCACGATTGTCCGGATCCTGCAATCTCAGCACACTTGCGGCCTGTTGCTCTGCTGTTGTAGTCTTTCCACACCATTTCGGGCCTTCTATAAGAACAGCCCCCATTGCATCAAGTCTATCTTTTAAATGTTTGTCCGCGATTCTTTCGAGATAATTCATACGATGCTGTTTTACTGATGCAAAAATAAGATATTTTTCTGAAAGCAAATCTGTTCTTTGAAGATTTGTGGTAAACAGGTTTGAATATTTGTGCAAAACTGTTTGGAATATTTTATGAATCAGGTACAATGTATTTTCCTGATTTGGGTTGACTCGGTGCCGGGGAATTTTCTTTGTAATCTTTGCGATATTACCAAATATTGGTAACTTTGCGACATAAAGATTTTATTTATGAAAACAACATCAGTTGCACTTGGCCCATATTTCGAGAATTTTATTGCCGCTACAATCCAGACCGGCAGGTATAATAATGCCAGTGAGGTTATCCGTGCGGGGTTGCGTATGCTTGAGGAAAACGAGAAGAAGTTGATGGAACTTTCGTCAGCTATTATGGAAGGTGAAAATAGCGGCGTTTGTGAGAATTTCGATCCTGTGGAGCATTTAAAGGCTTTGAAAGTCGCCCGTAACAATGGCTAAGTATCATCTTACAAACCTTGCCGTATCAGACCTCGACTCAATCTGGGACTACACCTTCAATACTTGGGGCGAGAAGCAGGCTGATGAGTATTATTTGGCATTGGTCGAAACTTTTTCCCTCATCGCTAAGCGTCCTTGCTATCTGGACAGAGAATATACCGAAATACACTCGGGCCTTTATAGACGTGTATGCCGTAAACATCTTGTGTTTTATCGACTTATTCAAAACGGCGATGTTGAGATAGTCAGGATTCTGCATCAGCGAATGGATATAGAGGCACAGTTCAAATAAACACCCGCGACGAGCCTCCAGCGTGTCTTTCGAGGGCGTTTTCATTGAAATTGACACGCCACGGACCTCTAGCGTGTCTTTTGAGGGCAGAAAACTAGAAATTGACACGCTACGGGCCTCCAGCGTGTCTGAACTGGTGTGCAGGAGGGGGCAAACGCACCCGTTCCCGCCATAGGGTTCCGGCTTGCTGAGGTGTAGGCTACGGCCCCTGATTGACCCCGACACACCCTCCCGCGCTGTGCCGGGGATTTTTCTGAGATGCCGCGTAGGGCGCGGCATGACGTGTTCGTCATCCCGGGCCCGACCCTCGTCATCCCGGGCCCCGACCCGGAATCTTGTCAATTGCAAGCGGCGAATGACCCTCGAATAAGCGGAGCTACCTTCCGCGGCGCTATATGAAAGGAACCATATAGAAGGGAAGGCATTTAAGGACGCCATCTTTACGGAGGTCCTTGCCGTGGATCAAGTACGGCTGACGGATTCTGGCAGAGTATTTCTTGATGAATTCATCAATTGAAGCGTGCTCCTTTGATTGCGACGACTTTACCTCTATTGCGTCTATCTTGGCATCGGCCGGGATAAGGAAGTCGACCTCATAGTTTCTGTTGCCGTGAGGTGTGGGCCAGGTGTGGTAGTACAATTTTCTGCCCGCGGCGGTGAGCATCTGCGCGACGACATTCTCATATACATATCCGACATCCGCAGTCAAAGCATCGTTTAGGATTTTTTTGTAGATGGTGTTGCTTGTATATTCCGAATCCCAAAATGCAAGGGTCACAAAGAGACCGGTGTCGCTGCAGTACAATTTGAAACAGTCCGGGTTGATGTGCATGGCAAGGCCCGCGCTCGGGTCATTGCTGTGCTGTGCCACGAGCGACGTCATCGACTCTCGGAGTATTGAAAGAGGCTTTGTCAGACGCTCCGCGCGGCTTCCTTCTATCACGCTGCTGACCTTGTATCTTGAGGCGTTCCGAGTGAGTTGTGAGGGTATGGCGTGGAACAGCATCGATGTTTTTCCACTTGGGTCAAGCTCGTAAAAGTCAGAGTCATACAAATCAATGATATTGCGTTTCACCCGGTCCACCTTGCTCATATCCAGCGTGTCCAGATAAGTATTTACAGCCTGAGGCATCCCGCCGACCAGAATGTACAGGCGGAAATCTCTCATCAGTTTCCTGTTCAACTCGTCTCCCGGCGGCATCCACTGTGAGAACATATTTTCGACAAGAGGCATTGTGGCTGAGTCAGACAAAGCCCAGCGGAATTCCTCGTAATCCATCGGATACATCGGGATTCTTCTCTCTTCGCTCGGAAGCAATATTTTCGTATCATCGCCCTTCGGGCGCTTTTTCATCTTGATTCCGAGAAGGGAGCCGGTCTCGATATAATGGAACCGGCCGTCCTTTACAAGGTGCTTGATTGCCTGACGGGCAAGGGGCCATTTCTGTATTTCGTCAAAAATGATTAGGGACCTGCCGGGTATCAGACTCACGGCATAATTGACTTGAAGGGTGGTGAAAAGCATGTCCAGATTTGAAACGTCTCTGAACAGGTCCTTTATCTGTTTGCTCGCAATCGAAAAGTCAATGAGGATGTAGCTTTCGTATTCCTTTTTTGCAAATTCCTCCACGATTGTAGACTTTCCGACTCGTCTTGCGCCCTCGACAAGCAGGGCGGTGGAGCCGTTGTCTTCATTCTTCCAGTCCAGCAGCTTCTGGTAAATCTTGCGTTTGAAAATCCTTTCTGACATATTGATCCATTACTGTTCTTCAGCGCAAATATATCGAAATATGTCAAATTCCGCAAATATTATCAATGCTAATTTTGACTGAATCCGCAGAACAAGACCTCCCGCAATCAATCCCCGACACATCCTCCCGCGCTGTGCCGGGGATTTTTCGTACACACGCGAGTCACTCGCGTGTGTACGAAAAGCCAAGATTTCTTGACGTACATCAAAAAAATCACTCTCTCGCTACATTTTCGTTTTCGTTGTAACAAAAAGTTTTTGTATTATTGCATTCGGAATTCAAAAATGGCTGTTATAGACAACGATTTTTAGCAAGAAACGTTGTTTACGGGCAACACCTTTCATGAAATGATATAAATTCAAAAATATGGATACTCTTTTTTTGAAACACGACCGGTTGATTGCTGGAACGCCCACCGATATCATTCGCGAGAAAATGCATCACATTAACTGGGATGCGAGATTGATATCCGTGCTTGGTGCCAAAGGAGTTGGCAAATCAACTCTGCTCAGGCAATTCGTCAAGAAAAACTATGCGGCAGGAGACAGACATGTGCTGTATTGTTCCGCCGATTTTGTGGAATTCTCACGTAGAACACTTGTCGATTTGGCAGGAGAGTTTGTGATGAATGGAGGAGAGAGGCTCCTGATTGATGAAGTACATAAGTACCCTTCATGGAGTAGGGAAGTCAAGGAGATTTACGATCTGTATCCCGAACTGAAGATTGTTGTAAGCGGTTCGTCGCTGCTCAGTCTGCTTGAAGGCGATGCCGACTTGTCCAGACGGTGCCTCAAATACACTATGCAGGGCCTTTCGCTCAGGGAGTCGTTGATGTTTTATAAAGGGCTGGATTTCCCCGTGTGGAAGTTGGAAGACATCCTTGCTCATCCCTACGACTTGCAGGAAATGGTCAGCGGGAAATGCCGCCCGGTGGAACAGTTCAAACAGTATCTGCAGCACGGATATTATCCATTCTATCTGGAAGGAGCCACAGACTACTATACCAGAATAGAACAGATTGTGGACTATATCGTAGAAACAGAACTCCCCCTGATATGCAAGGTGGACGTCTCGTATGTGCGCAAAATCAAGGCTCTGATTTCAATCATTGCCGAACAGATTCCGTATGAAGTCAATGCCAACAAACTCGCCTCTGCCATTGAGATTGGCAGAGACACGGTAGTGACCTACCTGAAGAACCTGGCAGATGCCGACGTGCTCAATTTGCTCTACAATCAGGCAAAAAGTATTGGCAAACTGACAAGGCCCGACAAAGCTTATCTTGAGAATACCAATCTGCTTTATGCCCTCAGTCCGTCGAAAGTAGATATCGGCACAGCACGTGAGACATTTTCCATAACACATCTTTCCGAAGGACACAACGTGGAGTATGGCAAAGACAAGGGCGATTTCCTGGTTGATTCCAAATACCACTTCGAGATAGGCGGCAAGGACAAGAACTTCGCCCAGATTGCCGATCTGCCCGATTCGTACATCTTTGCCGATGACTTCGAGTCGCCGTTGGGAGCCAAACTGCCGCTCTGGATGTTGGGCTTCCTATACTGAGTCTGCTTTTATCACCTGACCACAATCCCCGACACATCTGAGATGCCGCGTGGGTGTGCAAACCCCCTCACTGCTTCGGGCATTTCCCGAAGCACTCCGGGGTTTTTGCAAAAAAGTGGCCGCTGCTTCGGGCATTTCCCGAAGCACTCGCAGAGCATCCGGTAACTTAACGCTCGTCAGCCGAAGTAAGGGGCGGCGGCGTCCTTGGCGGAGAGGATAGCGTCCTTTTCGTCTATGCCCCAGTCGATTGCGAAAGCGGGGTCGTTCCAGCGGAAAGATCCTTCCGAGGCGGGATTGTAGTAGTTGTCACACTTATATTGAAAGACGGTGTCGTCTTCAAGGACGGCGAAGCCGTGGGCCATCCCGCGTGGAATGAAAAGCTGACGCTTGTTCTCGGCGCTGAGGACCGCCTTGACGTGCCTACCGAATGTGGGCGAGCCTTCACGCAGGTCCACAGCCACGTCCAGGACCGCGCCGCGCACCACGCGCAGCAACTTTGCCTGAGCGAATTCGCCTTTCTGGAAATGCAGGCCCCTGACGACGTTCTTCCTGGCGGAAAGCGACTCGTTTTCCTGCACGAAATCCACCTTGCCGACTTCGCGCTCGAACTCGTCCCGGCGGAAGGATTCGAAAAAGTAGCCGCGATTGTCTCCGAAGACCTTCGGCTCAATGATGAAAATCCCTTCGATTTCTGTTTTGATGAAATCCATATCGATTTGGAGTATTGGAAAAGCAAAGTTACGGATAAAAACGCTAAATTTGTAAAAATTTACATCTATGCATATCGGAGTAGCGGGAAATATAGGCAGCGGCAAGACGACTCTCACCAGGATGCTGTCGCAGCACTACGGCTGGACGCCGAAATACGAGGCGGTGACCTACAATCCTTTTCTGGAAGATTATTATAAGGATATCCCGCGCTGGTCGTTCAATCTGGAGGTCTATTTCCTGACGCAGAGGCTCAAGGACGTGATGGATATCGCCCGCAGCAGCGAGACCGTCATCCAGGACCGCACGATCTTCGAGGGCGTATATGTGTTCGTCGCGAACAACTTCGACCAGGGCAACCTTTCCCAGCGGGACTTCGACGCCTATATGGACCTCTTCAACGTCGTGATGCAGACAGTCAAGGCTCCGGACCTGCTGATATATCTGAGAAGTTCGATTCCCCACCTTGTGGGGCAGATCCAGAAGCGGGGCCGCGAATACGAGCAGAGTATGAGCCTCGAATATCTCAAGGGCCTCAACGACCGCTACGAAAAGTTTATCTACGAGCAGTACAAGGGCGAAGTGCTGACAATCGAGGCCGACAACCTCGACTTCGAACACAACCCTGAGGATTTCTCCGCCGTCATCGACAAAATCGACGCCCGCCTCTTCGGCCTCTTCTAGGAATTTACAACAGTTTTTTGAGACACTCCTTGAGGGAGACGTTCCACCACGGAGTCTCGACGCCGAATTCGTCGCGGATTTTGTCCTTCGACATTATCGAACGTCCGGGTCTGGCGGCCGGGGTAGGGTATTCGGAGGTCGAGAGCGGATTGACCTTGCAGCCTAAGCCCGCGTAGGTCATAGTCATCGCGGCGAGGTCGAACCAGCTGCAGCTGCCTTCGTCGGTGTAGTGGTAGATTTCGCAGCGGCGAAGGCCGATTTGCGGGGCGATCTTCAGAATGGCCCGGGCAAGGTCGCGGGCGTATGTCGGGCTGCCCCACTGGTCGGCGACCACGCCGACGCTCTCCCGGGAGGCCCCGAGGCGCAACATCGTCTTTACGAAATTGTTGCCGTAGGAAGAGTAGAGCCAGGCGGTGCGGATTATTATGCCGCGGCAGCCTATGCGGCGCAGCGCAAGCTCGCAGCGGCGCTTGCTCCGCCCGTATTCGGAAAGAGGCCTGCAGACGTCCGACTCCCTGTAGGCACCTCTTTTGCGCAGGCCGTCGAAGACATAGTCTGTGGATATCTGGATAAGGGCGGCATCGTGGCGTTTCGCGCTGCGGGCCAGATTCTTCGGGCCTTCCACGTTTATTCTGTGGCAGCGCTCCGCGTCGCTCTCGGCGCGGTTGACGTCGGTGTAGGCGGCGCAGTTTATTATGAGGCCGACATTGTTTTCGGAGACGAAATTCTCGACTGCCGCCGCGTCGCAGATGTCGAGGGCGACGGTGTCTTCGCCCGCGGCTATGTCGGCGAAAATGAAATTCTTCTTTCCCCGCGACAGGGAGCGCAGCTCGCTTCCGAGCTGTCCGCCTGCGCCTGTGACAAGTGTGTGCCTGCTTTTCATTCTTTCTCTTAATTTTCCGCAAAGATAATGGAAAAATGAGTATATTTGTAGGTTATTAAACACATTGCGTTATTATGGACTACAATACCCAGAGAGAGAAACTTGTCCTGCCGGAGTACGGCAGACACGTGCAGAAGATGATTGAAATGGTCAAGGCCATCGAGGACAAGGAAAAAAGAAGCGAGCAGGCCCGCGCCGTGGTGCAGGTTATGGGAATCCTCAATCCGCAGGTCAGGGAACTGCCCGACGGAAAACATAAACTGTGGGACCACGCCCACGTCATAGCAGGCTTCGACCTTGACGTCGACGCCCCTTTCCCCGCTCCGGTCCCCTCCCAGTTCGAGCAGAAGCCCGAGTCTATAGAAAGGCCCAAGACCCCTATAAAAGCCGCCTGCTACGGCCGCAACATCGAGAATATGATTGCGGTGATCGCAGACAAGGAAGACGACGAAGTGAAAAAGGAGATGATAAGGGTCCTGGCCATCTATATGCGCCAGCAATACCTTATCTGGAACAAGGACAACGTAGCGGAGGAGACAATCTTCGCCGACATAGAAAAGCTCTCCGACGGCAAGCTGAAAGTGCCTGAGGACGTGCATCTTTCCGCAATAGCGCAGAATGCGAATTTCTCCCGCCCGGGAATGAATCTCTCGGACGTCAAGGGCGGAGGCTTCCATAAGAACAACAGAAACAGGAAAAGGAAGAAATAACAGACTATGGCTGCTGCAGGCAAGAAGAAAAAGAAGAAGCAGGCCGACCCCGAAAGCGCTGAAAGAAGGGCCCGCATCCTGAGATTGCTCCGCATAATAACCGGAGTGGTCTTCGGTATTCTGGCTCTCTACACCCTTGCGTCGCTTGTTTCATATCTTTTCACGTGGACTTCAGACCAGAGTCTCGTGTTCGAGGACCGTATCTTCTCCAACAGCACCTCCGCCGAGAACAGCGGCGGCAAGTTGGGCTTCTTCTGGGCCGACTTCCTTGTGGCGGACCTTTTCGGCCTTGGAGCATTCATAATTCCTTTCCTCCTGGGGGCGGTTTCAGTAGCCTTCCTGCGCGTGAGAAAGGTGAATCTGCTGAGGGTCGCAATCGTATGCCTGATGGGCTCGATAGTGGTCTCCGTGCTGCTGGCATATTGCTTCAGGATATTTATGGGCAAGGAAATACTCTCTTCCGGAGTGGGAGGGTCCTACGGCCACTATGCCTGCGACTGGCTCTGGAGTATGACGGGCCCGGTCGGGGCGGGGTGCATAATCCTGCTCGCGATGTTCCTCCTTGCCGTGATGTGCACGACGAAGGTGGCCTACTGGTTCGATGACCTTATATTCGGCATCTCGCATCGGGAGAAGAAAGAGAAGAGGCCTGAAGACAGGTTGGAGCCGGAATTTGAGCCGGAGCCTGAGCCTGAACCTGAGCCGATTCTTGAACTCGAGCCCGAGCCTGTGCCTGAACCCGAACCGGTTGCTGCCCCGGAGCCCGAACCTGCCGCAGACGTCCCGCAGGACGACGTGCAACTCACAATAGAAGACTCCGAAAACGATTTCCTGCAGAATCTTACGGATGACGAGAAATCCCGTCTGTTCGACCCGCGCCTCGACCTTCCGCGCTACCAGTTCCCGCCGCTGTCCATACTCAACGACTATCGCGACAAATGGTACGAAGTCTCCCGCGACGAGCTGGAAATGAACAAGGAACGCATTGTCAAGGCTCTTGACAGCTACCGCATAAAAGTAACGGGAATTACCGCCAAGATGGGTCCTACCGTGACCCTGTATAAGATACATCTTGCCGACGGCGTGAAAATCTCGCAGGTGAGAAGCCTCGAGGAGGACATTGCCGTCTCGCTGGGCGCGAAGGGAGTGCGAGTCGTGACGCTGCTCGATTCCGTGGGCATCGAAGTGGCCAACGAGCGGCCGAGCGTCGTTGCGCTCAAGGCAATCCTGAACTCTCCGCAGTTCAAGGAGGCCCAGATGGAACTGCCTATGGCAATGGGCATTACCGTCACCAACGAGCCGTTCTTCATAGACCTTGCCAAGATGCCGCACCTTCTGGTGGCCGGCGCGACCGGTATGGGTAAGTCGGTGGGCCTCAATGCAATGATAGCATCCCTCCTCTACACGAAGCACCCTGCCGAGATGAAACTTGTGCTGGTGGACCCGAAAAAGGTGGAGCTGTCGCTCTATTCTAAGCTTGAAAAGCACTTCCTCGCTATGCTGCCGGACGGCGACGAGGCCATCATAACCGATACGAAGAAGGTGGTCAACACCTTAAGGAGCCTCTGTATCGAGATGGACGCGCGTTACGACCTGCTCAAGGCCGCCGACGTGCGCCAGATAAAGGAGTACAACAAGAAGTTCCTCAGCCGCAGGCTCAACCCCAATAACGGCCACAAGTTCCTGCCGTATATAGTTGTAATAATAGACGAGTTCGCCGACCTTCTGATGACCGCCGGCCGTGAAATCGAGGAGCCTATAGCCCGTCTCGCCCAGAAGGCCCGCGCCGTGGGTATCCACCTCGTGATTGCAACCCAGAGGCCTACGACCAATATCATTACCGGCACGATTAAGGCAAACTTCAACTCCCGCATCGCATTCAAGGTCAATTCAAGCGTGGATTCGAAGACCATCATCGATTCTCCGGGAGCGCAGCGCCTCATCGGCCGCGGCGATATGCTCGTGATCTATCCGGGAGCGGACCTCACGCGTGTGCAGTGCGCCCTGATAGACACGCCGGAAATCATAGACCTCGTAAAGAACATATGGGATCAGAGCGGCTACACGCATCCTTTCTATTTGCCTGAATATGTGGACGAATCGGAAGAGGGCGCAGGAGTAGGGGAGGTGGACCTCCACAAGAGAGACCAGCTTTTCGAAGAGTGCGCGAAGCTCGTGGTTCAGTTCCAGCAAGGCTCTACCTCAATGATACAGAGAAAGTTGGGTATCGGCTATGCCAGGGCCGGCCGCATAATGGACCAGCTCGAAGCCGCCGGCATCGTCGGCCCGCAGGAGGGAAGCAAGGCACGAAATGTGTACATAACGGATTTTGACGCGCTGGACAGCCTCCTCGAGTCGTTGAATCACGTTTAATATGAAAAGATTTCTCACAGTTTTACTGATCGGCATCAGCCTCGCGGCAGGTGCCCAGAACGAGCGTCTGGTGAAGGAGCTCGCCGGTGACGGGTCTCTCTTTTGCAAGTTTGCTGTCACGGGCGTTTCGACCTCCGGCTCTTCCATAAGCGGAAAGGCCTGGATTCAGGACGAGAGCTACCGCATCGAAGCCGACACTTTCCAGATTATCTGCAACGGAAAGACGCGCTGGTTCTACAACGCCTCTTCAGATGAACTTGTCGTCGAGAACAACGACCTCTCTTTTCTGGAAAACCCTCTCGAAAAACTTTCGGACGGGTCTTACCGTATGACTGTCAAGATGCAGGGCGGCGCCGTGGCGATCGTGAGCGTCCACGACATACGTCAGCAGAAGGAACGGTACTCTTTCGAGTATTTTATGATGGACCCCGAAAAAATATCTCTCGACACGATTGTGACGGACCTTCGCTGATTGCGGATTCAAATCTTATTGCTAACTTTGCTTATATTTTTTAAGCGATGTCTGCAAAAGAAAAGAAAATGCGAAAGTTATGCTGGCCTGAAGGCCTGACGTGTCTCATAGTGCTCTGCGTACTGTTCGGCTATCTCGGTGTCTCGATGGGGGCCGCAAACATGATGAACACCGTGATGCGCACGGCGCACGATCTATTGATTAATACCGTTTTCTTCCTTATGGCAGTGTGTGTTCTGACGGGAGCCCTTGGCAAAATTATGATAGAGTTCAAGGTGGTCAACCTGTTCGAGCGTCTGCTGCGCCCGTTTATGAAGCCTGTCTTCAATCTCCCGGGCCGCGCCGCAATCGGTGCCATAGTGACTTTCATCTCCGACAATCCCGCCATCATAACTCTGGCTAAGGACAAGAGGTTTGCCTCCGAATTCAAGAAATATCAGTTCATATCGCTCACCAACTTCGGCACCGCCTTCGGGATGGGCCTTCTCGTGCTTGTGTTTATGCTGGCTCAAGGCTTTACATATGAGCCGTTTGTGGGCCTTTTCGGAGCAGTGTGCGGCTGCGTTCTGTCGACGCGCCTTATGCAGAAATTTGTCTTGAAGCAGTTCCCTGCGTATAAGTACGAGCCTGCGTATGAGGTCGTTGATGAAGCAGAGGAAGAAAAAGGGGAAGAGGAGAAGAAAAACGGATTCCTGAGGGTTCTGAACGCTCTGCTGGACGGCGGTAAGAACGGAGTGGAGATAGGCCTTTCCATTATTCCGGGGGTTCTGATAATCTCCACGCTCGTGATGATTATGACCTTCGGCCCGTCGGCGTCAGGCGCATATACCGGTGCGGCTTATGAGGGAACGGAACTTCTGCCTTGGCTTTTCGGCAAGGTAAATTTCCTTTTCGAATGGCTTTTCGGTTTCAATGATCCGCATCTTATGGCATTCCCTATTACATCCCTGGGAGCCGTGGGAGCGGCCCTCGGTATTGTGCCGAACTTCGTCTCACAGGGCTGGATGGACGGCAATGCAATCGCTGTCTGCACCGCAATCGGAATGTGCTGGAGCGGCTACCTGAGCACCCACACCGCAATGCTCGACACCCTGGGCTACCGCAGTCTTACGGGCAAGGCAATCATCGCCCACACTTTCGGAGGCCTTCTGGCCGGCATCTCAGCCCATTGGATGTATGTTCTGATTTCGCTTATCGCCTAACGGAATTGAAGACGGGCGCAAGGGATGAGAAGGAGCTTTTCGCAATCTCCGGCAACTCTTCCGCAGCGACCCAGCAGGCTTTTGTTATATCCTCTTCTTCCTGAGGCACAGGCAGATTGCTGCCTCTGTATTCCATATTGAACCAGTATGTGTGCTTTAGAATCAGCTCTCCGCGGAGCTCGTAGGTGTGCTCGGTTATGCAGATGAGCTCTCCGAGAGTGAGGCCTTCGAGGCCCGTCTCTTCGTTCACCTCCCTAAGGGCGCACTCTTCGATGGCCTCGCCATCTTCCTGCTTGCCTTTGGGCAGGTCCCACATTCCGCGGCGGAAGATTACAAGATATTTGCCCTCGCTGTTTCTGACAAGTCCGCCACCGGCGGTGATTTCCTTCATAGCTTTTTTTGATTATCTTTGCAAAGATAATGCTTCCGCTCGAATTTGTCAATAGTATGAACGCTTCGCTGGGTCCCGACAGGGCCGGCCGGCTCTTCGACGCTCTGGCCCGCGAACCGGAGGTGTCGGTGAGGGTCAATCCGTTCAAGATGACGATGGAGGCTCTTCGCGACCATTTCGGTCCGTTGGCGGGAGACCCCGTAGAGTGGGCTGCGGGCGAGGCTTTCTATTTGACGGAGCGCCCGTCGTTCACTCTCGACCCTCTTTTCCACGCCGGTGGCTACTATGTGCAGGAGGCCTCTTCGATGTATGTCGGAGTGCTGTTCGACAGAGCGTTCGAGGCTCTCGGACGGCCTTCGGGCGCTACGGTGCTGGACCTTTGCGCCGCGCCGGGCGGCAAGACGACGCAGATTTTGTCGCATCTTCCTTCCGACTGCCTGCTGGTGGCGAACGAGGTGGTGCCTTCGCGCGCTACGGTGCTGGCGGAGAACGTCGCCCGCTGGGGCTGTGCCAACGCGGTGGTGACCTGCAACGACCCGTCCGCCTTCCGTCGCGAGCATTTCGACATAGTTGTGGTGGACGCCCCCTGCTCCGGCGAGGGGATGTTCCGCAAAGATGAAAGGGCCGTCGCCGAGTGGTCGCCCGACAGTGTCAGGCTTTGCGCCGCCCGTCAGAGGCGGATTCTGTCGGACATCTGGCCGACGCTGCCTTCCGGAGGCTTTCTGATATATTCGACCTGCACCTTCAATTCCCTTGAGGATGAGGACAATGCCGAGTGGATTTGCTCTTCTCTCGGCGGCCGCTGCCTTGAGATGCGACACTTTTATCCCGGAGAGGAGCGGGGAGAGGGCTTCTTCTGTTCTCTGATATGTAAGTTGTGAAGCAGGTTGAGAAAAACGGTCTTGTGAAGATTGTCCCGGAGTCTCTCGCTCCACGCATAGGGCAGCTGGAGAAGAACTTGAAGGTCATCCGTTCGGGAGTTGCCGTCGCGACGCGCAAGGGCGCGGATCTTGTGCCCGAGGCGGACTGGGCTCTTGCCTCTTGCTGCGACCGCTCGGCCTTCGACGTCGTCGAGCTCAGCCGCGAAGATGCCCTGAAGTTCCTCTCGAAGGAGCCGCTCTCTTTCCCCGACCGGCCTAAAGGCTACATCTTGTTGACATACAAAGGCCTCGGTCTAGGATTCGTAAAGAATCTCGGCAACCGCGCGAACAGCCTCCTCCCTTCCTCGCGCCGCATCCTGAAACATTAGTCCGCGGCCGTCGCTTGCAACTTACCACAATCCTGAGAGTTACGACGAAAATCGGCTCTGCAGCGACGTTTTGCGTCGTAACTCGCAGGGAGGAGTGCAGAATATGGCCATCTGGCGGAGAGTTACTACCGAAATCGGCTCCGCGGCGACGTTTTGCGTCGTAACTCGCAGGGAGGAGTGCAGAATATGGCCATCTGGCGGAGAGTTACTACCGAAATCGGCTCTGCGGCGGCGTTTTGCGTCGTAACTCGCAAGAGAGTAGTACGGTATATGCTTGTCAAATCGTATATAATTCCCTTAATTTTTTCTGGGGTACGCTATCTTGCCCTGCAGCGGCTTCTGGAGCGGATCTGCGGAAATCAGGGCGCTTTTTTGGGGCTTGATTTCCGCGAGTACCTCTCAGACGCGCTTCTGAGGCCGGTGTCTGTACCCTAAGTCACTGTTAGCTGCTTCACGACGGCTTTTCGGCGACATAATGCGTCAGTGTACCCCCTCCGGCAGGCATTTCACCTCATCGCAGCCTGCCGGAGGGGGTACACTGACGCATTATAGCGCTGATTTACACAATTCGGAGTTTGGCGAATTTCAGGAGGAGGGTCTTGTCGCCGCCATCGTCGAAGCGGACGACGGCTTTGCGGCCGGGGCCTTCGCCGTCGAAACTGAGGATCGTGCCGAGGCCGAAGCGGTCGTGCTCCACTCTCTGACCTGTGCGCAGGTCAGAGACGGGAGACGGCGCGAAGCCGGGCGACGGGACGTGCGCCGGAGCAGGGCGGGGGGCAGCCGCCGGCCGAGGTTGCGCCGTCGCCGGCCGCTGAGCGAATGTCGGCCGAGGCGGAGCCGCCGCGGGCCGCTGAGCGACCGAAGGCCGCGACGCAAAAGCCGGCCGCTGGGCCGCCGCCGGCCGCTGCTGGCTCTGCCATCCGCCGTAGGCGCCGGGCGTCCGGAGCATATCTTCGTAGTCCTCCCCCGAGGCGAAGACGGGCTTTTCCAGGTATCGGCTGTCAATCTCCCTGAGGAAACGGCTCGGACGATTGCTCTCTTCGGATCCCCACTTGCGTCGATTTTGCGCAAATGACACAGTGACAGCCTTTTCGGCGCGCGTCAAGGCGACATAGAAGAGCCTGCGCTCTTCCTCTATTTCCTTTGGCGAGCCGTTTCTGTTCTCGGACGGGAACAGGTTTTCCTCCATTCCGGCGATATATACGTATGGGAACTCCAAGCCTTTCGAAGCGTGGACCGTCATAAGGGTTATCTTGTTTGAATTCGCACGGTCGGAGTCTTGCTCGTCATCCTTTTCGCTCTCGCTCATAAGATAGATGTTCTCCAAATAGTCTCCGAGAGTGACCGTCGAGCCAATTTCCCCTTCGTGGTCGTCTGCAAGAGTCCGGCGCATCTCGGCCTCCTCTTCGCTGTAACCCTTTATGCTGCTGAAAAGGGCCTCGAGGTTTTCAAAGCGCGAGATGCCCTCCGGGGTTGTGTCGCTTTTGACGGACACAAGATAGCCGCTTTCGTTGCCCAGCTCGAGGGCCAGAGTGTAGCAGTCCGTGTTCTGCACTTTTTCGGAGGCCTGCTCTATTATCTTCACAAAAGCGCGGAGCTTCACTAAGGCGCCCTCCTTGAGCCCGGCGGAGAAAAGGTCCGCCTCCGGCAGGAAGACGGCGTCGTAGAGCGAGCATTGGTGTGCGCCTGCCGCTGCCGCGAGCCTTTCGAGAGTAGTGTCGCCGATGCCGCGGGCCGGAACGTTCACTACCCTGCGGAAGGATTCGCTGTCCTGCGGATTGACCGCCAGCTTGAAATATGCCAGCATATCCTTGATTTCCTGCCTCTCGTAGAAGGAGTGGCTGCCGTAGATGCGGTAGGGAAGATTCTTCTTGCGAAGACTCTCCTCGAAGGCGCGCGACTGGGCGTTGGTGCGGTAGAGTATCGCGAAATTGTCGTAAGACGCTTTGGCACTGTGGATTCTGTCCACTATTGAGGAGGCCACCAGATAGGCTTCCTCGCTCTCTGTGAAGGCCTTGATGACGCCTATCTTTTCGCCGGCCTCGGCCTTTGAGAAGCACACTTTCTTGAGGCGGTGCTCGTTTTTCTCGATGAGACTGTTGGCGGCGTTGACTATCGTCTGGGTCGAGCGGTAGTTCTGCTCGAGCTTGAACTCGTGGGCGTCAGGGTAGTCCTTCTTGAAGCGCAGGATGTTCTCTATGCGGGCGCCGCGGAAGGCGTAGATGCTCTGCGAGTCGTCGCCCACGACGCAGATGTTGCGGTGAGCGGCGGCCAGTTTCTTGATGATGGCGTACTGCGAGAGGTTCGTGTCCTGATACTCGTCCACCATAATGTAGCGGAATCGGCCGGATATGGCCTCCAGAGCGTCTTTATGGTCCCGGAAGAGTATGTTCGTGTTGAGCAGCAGGTCGTCGAAGTCCATCGCGCCCGCGGCCAGACATTTCTTCTGATAGAGAAGATATATGTCGGCGACGGCCGGGCGGCGCGTGGCGCGGTCCTCCTCCACAAACTCAGGAGTGTTGCGGTAGGACGCCGCGGTTACAAGGTTGTTTTTCGCCATCGAGATACGGCTCTGGATGACGTTGGGCTTGTAGTTTTTGTCGTCGAGCTGAAGCTCCTTGATGCACTGCTTTATGAGGCTCCTGGATTCGGTCTGGTCGTAAATCGTGAACTGCTCCGGGTAGCCGAGCCTTGCGGCGTATTCCCTCAAAAATCTTATGAACACCGAGTGAAATGTTCCCATACAGATCCACCGCGCCTTCCGCTCTCCGACCAGAAGCGCTATTCGCTCTTTCATCTCGCCAGCCGCTTTCTTGGTGAAAGTCAGGGCCATAACCTCACCGGGCCTGCAATCTCCCTCCAAAATGTGCGCAACCCTGCAAGTCAACACGCGGGTCTTGCCCGATCCCGCTCCCGCAATGATCAGGGATGGCCCCTCCGTGCACAGTACAGCCTCTTTCTGAGCGCTGTTCAATCCTTCAAAAAGGTCCGTTTTCAAATTATCCATAACAGGCACAAATTTAATTCTAAAAATCCTTTTAAAAGGCTTTTTTAACTCATTTTTTATGGGTAATTTTGCAAGATATTTGCAAATCATTTATAGTTAACCAAATAAATAATGTCAGATCACATCAAATTGAAAAAGGGCCTTGACCTCCCGATATCGGGAGCGGCTCTTTGCAAGGTGACCAAGACTGTAGCTGCGGATGTAGTCGCTGTCAAGCCTACTGACTTCCGCGGCATCGTCCCGCGTCTGCTCGTGCACGAAGGCGATCCGGTGAAGGCCGGCACCCCGCTCTTCGCGGACAAGACGAACACTGACATCGTTTTCGTTTCTCCTGTAAGCGGCACCGTCGAGGCTGTCGTACGCGGCGAAAAGCGCAAACTCCTGGCAGTGACCGTCAAATCAGACGGAAAGGGCGAGTCTGAGAGCTACAGTTTTCCTAAGGCGGCACAGCTCGACAGAGAAGGCGCCGTCAAGGTACTGCTCTCCAGCGGTCTTTGGCCTTGCATCAAACAGCGCCCTTACGGCGTAGTCGCAAACCCTTCAGTCAAACCGAAGGCAATCTTCATTTCAGCGATGAGCACCGCGCCTCTCGCAGCCGACCTCGACTTTGCTCTGGCAAAGGATTTCGAAGCCCTGCAGGCAGGCGTCGAGCTGCTCGGCCTGCTGACAGACGGCGGAGTGCACGTTTCACTTTCTGCCACAAACTTCGCAGGCAGCGATTTCCACAAACTCAAGGGAGTCATCTTCCACACCTTCGAGGGTCCGCATCCTGCAGGCAACGTGGGCGTGCAGATCAACCACATCAGCCCGATCAACAAGGGTGAGGCCGTCTGGACAGTGGATCTCTTCCTCGTGGCATCCATCGGCCGCCTCCTGACAAAGGGCGTCTGCGACCTGAGCCGCACAATTGCCGTGGCCGGTCCCGCTGCAGTGAACCCTTCATACGTAGAGGTTCCTTGCGGAGTCTCAATGAAGGCTCTCGCAGAGTACTTCAGCACTGAAAAGGGCGACGTGCGCGTCATCAGCGGCAACGTCCTCTCCGGCGAAAACGTCGGACCTGACGGCTACCTGGGATTCTTCGACAACCTCGTCAGCGTACTTCCGGAGGGCAACCACTTCGAAATGTTCGGATGGTGCAAACCTTTCCGTCTGAAGAAGTTCAGCGTTTCGCGCTCATACTGGTCCTGGCTCTCCTCAGGAAAGAAGAAATACGATATGGACACCAACACCAACGGCGAGGAGCGCGCATTCGTGGTCTCCGACGTTTACGGCAAAGTGCTCCCTATGGACATCTACCCTGTATATCTGCTCAAGGCAATCCTTGCCGGCAACATCGAGAAGATGGAGGAGCTCGGAATCTATGAGGTTCTGGAAGAGGACTTCGCCCTTTGCGAGTTCGTCGATCCTTCAAAGATCGAAATCCAGGAGATTGTCCGCAGCGGTATCGAACTTATGATGAAAGAAATGGCATAAGGAGGACCCGATATGAACGCATTAAGAAATTACGTAAGCAAAATAAAGCCTACCTTCTCGAAGGGAGGCAAGGCTGCCTGGCTCCACTCCACTTTCGAGGCATTCGAAAGCTTCCTCTTCGTGCCTGACACCGTGACGAAGAAGGGCGTGCACGTGCGCGACAGCGTGGACCTCAAGCGCACCATCACCGTGGCAATGATAGCTCTTCTGCCTTCAGTGCTCTTCGGTATGTACAACATCGGCTGGCAGCACAACGTGGCGGTCGGCGGCGATATGGGCTTCTGGGCAATCGTATGGTACGGTTTCCTGAAGATTCTCCCTCTCTATCTTGTAACCTACATCGTAGGCCTCGGAATAGAGTTCGCTTCAGCCCAGATAAAGGGCCATCAGGTCAATGAAGGTTTCCTCTTCACGGGCCTCATCATCCCTCTCATCGTCCCTGTGACCGTTCCTCTTTGGATGCTCGGCCTTGCAGTGGCATTCGCGGTGATCTTCGGCAAGGAGGTCTTCGGCGGCACCGGTATGAACATCTGGAACCCGGCTCTGATAGCCCGCGCGTTCCTCTTCTTCTCATACCCTAACCAGATGTCAGGCGACTCCATCTGGGTGTCACTCGGCAAGGATACCGCTCTTGACGGCTTCAGCGGCGCGACCCCTCTCTCCCAGATAGGCGGCGGCCTCGAAAGCCTGCAGTATTCAGTCTCCGATATGTTCCTTGGATTCATTCCGGGCTCAGTCGGTGAAACATCCAAGCTCTGCATCCTCATCGGTGCCATAATCCTCATCTACTGCGGCGTAGGCAGCTGGAAGGTTATGCTCTCAAGCGTTGCCGGCGGTCTTCTCGTGGGCTGGCTGGGCAATGTGTGCGGCGCAACCGACATCCCCGCATACTACCACCTCCTGATGGGCGGTTTCCTCTTCGGTACCGTATTTATGGCAACAGACCCTGTGACCGCAGCCCAGACGGAGTGCGGCAAATGGATCTACGGCTTTTTGATCGGCGCGATGGCCGTCGTCATCCGTCTCTTCAACCCTGGCTATCCTGAGGGAATGATGCTGGCGATACTCCTTATGAATACTTTCGCTCCTCTTATCGACCACTGCGTAGTGAGCCGCAACATCAAGAGAAGACTCAACCGTGCTAAAACAGTCTAGATATGAATACAAACAGCAATGCATACACAATAATCTACACCACGATAGTCGTGGTTGTGGTTGCAGCCGTCCTTGCCTTCGTGTCAATGACTCTCAAACCGAAGCAGGAGGCCAACATAAAGGCTGAGACAATCAGCCAGATGCTGGTGGCCGCGCAGTTCGACACGAAGGAAGCTCTCGAGGCGATAGGCAATGACAAGGTTCTCGAAAAGTATTCCGAGAACATCAAGAACGCCTTCCTCATCGATGCCGATGGTTGCAAGATAAGGGACCTCGAGACTGAAGGAAATATCGAACTTGCCGACAATCTCAAGGCTCAGAACTATAATATTAAAGGTGCGGCTCCCGTGGAGCTCCCTGTCTATGTCTTTGACAAGGACGGAGAAGACGTGAATGTAATACCGGTTTACGGAGCGGGCCTCTGGGGCCCTATCTGGGGTTACATCGCTTTCGACGCAAACTGCGAAGAGATAGTCGGAGCATATTTCGACCACGACAGCGAGACCCCTGGCCTCGGCGCGAAGATCAAGGACGAACCTTGGTTCCGCGCTCAGTTCGCAGGCAAGAAGGTTGACGTCGCAAATCCTGAAAATCCTTTCGATATCGTAAAGGGCGGAGCTCCGAAGGACGAGTCAGGCTTCAACAAGATCGACGCCATCTCCGGCGCCACGATGACCTGCAACGGCCTTGACGATGCAATCGACACCTGGATGGCAGCCTACATACCTTATCTCTCAGCGAAGATTGCCGCTGCGGCGCAGGATGACGACTGCTGCGGCGACGGGTGCTGCGAAGGCGAGTGCAATCACGAACATAAAGCAGTGGAGGAATAGACTATGAACGAGAATTTGAAAAACACCATTCTGAACCCTATATTCAAGGGTAACCCTATTTCGGTGCTCGTGCTGGGTATATGCTCTTCACTTGCAGTGACAGTGCAGCTCAAGGGCGCCTGCGTGATGGCTCTTTCAGTCATAATCGTCACGGGCCTCTCGAGCTTTGTGGTCTCCCTGCTGCGAAACACAATCCCTAACCGCGTGAGAATCATCGTGCAGCTTGTGGTTGTGGCCCTTATGGTAATCCTCGTGGACCAGATCCTCAAGGCTTATGCCTACGGTATCGACAAGCAGCTCTCCGTCTATATCGGCCTTATCATCACGAACTGCATCGTGATGGGCCGCATCGAGGCTTACGCCCTCGGCAACAAGCCGATCCCTTCACTTCTGGACGGTCTTGCAAACGGCGTGGGCTACGGTCTGATACTTATTGTAGTGGCCTTCTTCCGCGAGCTTCTCGGAAGCGGCACTCTCTTCGGCTTCCAGGTGCTCCCTGCAAGTTATATCCCTAACAACCTCGTGATCCTTCCTCCGATGGCGCTGATTCTTCTGGGCTGCATAGTCTGGATCCAGCGTTCAATCCAGAAGGACCTTCAGGAAAAATAACGCAAACTCGAACTGATTATGGAATACATAAGCTTACTCGTAAAGTCAATATTCGTTGACAATATGATTTTTGCATACTTCCTCGGTATGTGCTCATACCTGGCGGTATCCAAAAATGTGAAGACGGCAAACGGTTTGGGTATTGCTGTTATAGGTGTGCTTCTCATCACGCTTCCTGTCAACTATCTCCTCAACAAGTATGTCCTCCAGCCGGGCGCTCTCGCTTGGCTCGGCGAAGGTTTCGCCGATGTGGATCTGAGCTTCCTGAGCTTCATCATCTTCATCGCCGTAATCGCCGCAATCACGCAGATTGTGGAGATGGTGGTAGAGAAGTTCCTTCCTTCCCTCTACTCGTCACTGGGTATCTATCTTCCTCTGATTGCCGTGAACTGC
>R21__coassemble_1026_pt1 | contig 20343 bp, 19 predicted proteins | sample R21__metabat2_high_PE_022 | metagenome-assembled genome bin R21
AAATATTTAGTCCTTGCAATAGATTTTATAAATCTGCAATCGGATTTTTTCCAAAAAAGTTTTATGCGCATAGACTCATCAACCATAGAAAACATACTTTCAGCGGCCTCCAAGGCCGTTATTGTGGGGCATTTCAACCCTGACGGAGACAGCATCGGAAGTGTCACGGCAATGTGGCATTACCTCTCGGGCCGCGGCACTCAAGCCACCCCCATCCTTCCGAGCATCCATCCGGAGAGCCTCGCCTTTCTGGACCCGGGCAGCGAAAACCCGAAGGGCCGCATCCTGATCGCCAAGGACAACCTCGACGCGGCAAAAGAAGCCATCGCCGAGGCCGACACGATAATCTGCCTGGACTTCAACCGCCTCTCCCGCACCGAATTCCTCGAAGAGGCCATATCCTCCTCCAAAGCGAGGAAGATCCTGATAGACCACCACCCCTTCCCGGAAGTGGGGCAGTTCGACGCAGTCTGCTCCCGGACCGACGTCTCTTCGGCCTGCGAGCTGCTTTTCTGGGTGCTTATGAGCCTTCCGGACATAGCGGGCGACGTGCAGCGCATCCCGCTCAAGTGCGCGGAGTCCTTATATGTAGGTATGATGACCGACACCAACAATTTCTCCAATTCGGTGAGGGACTCCACCTTCGAGATGGCTTCGAAAATGCTCGAAAGAGGCGTGGACAAGGACGACCTGCAGGAAAAGGTGCTGCACTGCTACACAATAGAGCGCACGAGGCTTATGGGGCACCTTCTCAAAGATAAACTGGTCTATATGGAAAAGGAGCACACCGCCTATATGACGCTCTCCAATGCGGAAAAAGAGGCGCACGGCTTCAGGCCCGGCGACAGCGAAGGCTTTGTCAATCTGCCGCTTGCGGTGAGCGACGTGCGCATAAGCGCCCTCTTCACCCAGGACAGCAGCGGCGAATATATAAGGGTATCTCTCCGCTCGAAGGGCAAGACGGACGTCAATCTGCTGGCCCGCAGATATTTCAACGGCGGAGGCCACGTGAACGCCTCCGGAGGCAGGCTCTATATCCCGCTCGAAAAGGTGCCGGAATACTTCGAAAATTCACTGAAAAAATATCTGGACGAAGAAAATATTTTCTAAGGCACGGCATTTGTATTAACTTTGCCCGTTCAAAAAAAATCGAAAAAAGGTCTAAACACAATATGGACAAACTTCTCAAAACTCTTCTGGCCCTCGTGGTCGTGACACTGGCCGCATCCTGCGCCAAAGAGCCAACCGAAGATGCAACAGAACTCCAGGACGAACTGCTGGAAGCCTGGGTAAGCGTCAAACATCCCGACAAAGTGAACAACCGTACAGCCTCAGGCGCCTATATTCTCGAATACGAGCAGGGCACCGGCGACGTGGCGATAGACACAGGCTTCGTATTCGTCCATTACCTGAGGACAGACCTCGAAGGTAACATAACCGACACGAACATAGAGCAATACTCCAAGCAGGTAGCCGCCTACGAAGAGGGCGACTACTGCGGATGCGACATCTGGCAGATTGGAGTTTCAGCTATATATGAAGGTATAGAAGACGTTCTCAAAGACCTGAAGGTCGGAGGCCACGTAAAACTCGCCATTCCTCCTTCCGCAACCGATTCGGATTACACAGTATATGACGCCTTCCCGGGAGACGAAACCTCAAGTTTCATCTTCGACCTCACCCTCGAACAGGTCGAGGATGACATCTACGCCTATCAGGAAGCTATGATGAAGGCCTACAGCGAAAAATATTTCGGCGGAGTGGACACGACAAGCGAAGGCTTCTATTTCATAGACCAGACATCGGCTACCGCCCAGACAGACTCGATTACAGACGGCGAGACTCTCAAAGTATGGTACATCGGCCGCCGCCTCGACGGCTCGGTGTTCGACACCAACATCCAGGACACCGCCAAGAAATACAATCTCTACACCTCCGACGGCAGCTATGAAGCTCTTGAAGTGGACTGGACTTCGGACCTCGACGATATGGTGGAAAACGCAGATGTCGTCACCGGCTTCGCGATGGCCCTCTACAATATGAAATACGGCAGCTCCGCCACGACCTTCTTCTGGTCAAAACTCGGCTACGGCCTCGCCGGCTCGAGCCCGAAGATCGGCGAATACAGCCCTATGGCCTTCACCCTCTCCGTAGAATACAACGACTAACAGCTTTTGGGGATTATACACGAGCCCACCTGCTTCGCACCCTAAGCCTATGAAAACGTCCGGCTTCGCCGGACCCCTCCCGATCGCCACGGCCTTCGGCCTGCTCGGGCCCCTCCCTCTTATGGGGCCGAGGTCGTGAGGGTGTTTACAGCAAGCATTGTATGCTTGCGGCCCGAACAGCAGGGCTTTAGCCCGCCGGAAGGCCACAGTTTTCATTAGGCTTAGGGTGTCTCGCTTTTAGGTGGGCTCGTGTATAATCCCCAAAAGTCTCAACAGCTGAACGCTGAGACTACCTTGATGGCGGAAGGGATGACGTCCACGGTGACGGGGGTTATGCCGACAGGCTCCCCGTCAACTTCCATATAGGAATAAGGAGCGGCTGAGATTTCGACGTGGCGGCACATCGTGTGCTTGACGTAACTCTTTATCGAATATACGGAGCCGTCATACAGATTCTTTATTTTTCCAAGAACCTTGAACTTGCTGATCTTGCGTATGACAGTCAGATTTATCAGACCGTCGTCGAAGACGGCGTCGGGAGTCTGCATCATACCTCCGCCGCAATACTTGCCGATACCCAGCGCCACTGAGAAAGCCGGGCCGGAGAAAAACTCCTCTCCATCCGCCACAACTTTGAATTTCAGGCACTTATAAAAAAGAAAACCCTTCACCAGACATTTCAGATACTGCTTGTCGCCGGCGTGGCCGCGGGCCTTGGCCAGATCAAACAGATGGCAGACGTGCGAATCGAAGCCCAGACCGCCGATATTCATCATATATCTGACATAGGGCTTGCCGTCCATCATTGTCCGGACGCGCCCCACGTCCTGAAAGCGCGCAAGGCGGTCGGCCCCGGCAATGAGGTCCGTCGCCTTTTCATAGTCGGAGGGAATTTTATGCAGACGGGCCCAGTCGTTGCCGGAACCCACGGGAATTATTGCCAGCGTTATTTCGGAAGTCGGGACCTCGCTCTGCGAGAACACTCCGTTGAGAACTTCGTGCACCGCGCCGTCGCCGCCGATGACGATGAGTTTGCGATAGCCTTCCCTGACCGACTCGGAGGCCAGTTCTATGGCGTGGTATGCGTGATCCGTTATCTTTTCTGAGAACTCTATACCCTTGCGGGAGAGAATCTTTGCGATGGAGGGCCAGTCATTCAATGCCTTGCCGGCACACGACATTCTGCTCACGATGACTCTCCAGGCTGTTTTTATCATAGGTTAAGTTTTATTGTGCAAAATTAACAATTTTTCTTAAATTTGTAGGTTATTATGTCACTATAATGGGTAAGATCATAGCTATAGCAAACCAGAAAGGCGGCGTAGGAAAAACCACGACAGCCATCAACCTCGCAGCCTCCCTCTCTGTCCTCGAGAAGAAAACGCTGATAATAGACGCCGATCCGCAGGCCAACACCACCTCCGGCCTCAACTTCAACCCCGACGCCGAAGAAGGGCTCAGCCTCTACGACGTACTCATAGGCGAGTGTCAAGGCGAGAGCAAGATGGAGCAGGCAATCTGCGATATGGAAGATCCTCAGCTCAAATATCTGAAGGTCGTCACCTCCCACATAAACCTTGTGGGAGCGGAAATCGAGATGCTGGACGTGCCTGAGCGTGAGCTCGTTTTCAAGAAGGCCGTCAGCCGCGTCAAGGACTCTTTCGACTACATAATCCTGGACTGCGCCCCGTCGCTGGGCCTTATCACCGTCAATGCCCTGACGGCGGCCGACAGCGTCATAATACCAGTCCAGCCGGAATTCTTCGCTCTGGAGGGCCTCGGCAAGCTGCTCAACACGATCCGCCTGGTGCAGACAAAACTCAACCCGGCGCTCAAGATCGAAGGCTTCCTCTTCACGATGTTCGACAACAGGCTCCGCCTGCACAATCAGGTCGTGGACGAAGTGCGCGAACACTTTACCGATATGACATTCGATACAGTCATAACCCGCAACATCCGTCTGAGCGAGGCTCCGTCCTTCGGCAAGCCGGCAATCCTCTATGACGCCGGATCCGCCGGAGCGAACAATTATCTGAACCTCGCAAAAGAAATAATAAAAAAGAGCAACTGATATGACAGCAAAACGAGCAGTACTGGGAAAGGGCCTCGGAGCACTTCTGGCAGAGGCAGACAAGATGCAGGGTACCTCCGAAATAAGAAACGTCATCGCCGGCGGCCCCGCGGCGGTAAATGAGATTCCGCTCGAAAAGATAGTGCCGAACCCCTTCCAGCCGCGTCTGACTTTCGGCGAGGAGGCCCTCGAGGAGCTCGCGGATTCAATCCGCACCCTCGGCATCATCCAGCCTCTGACCCTGCGCCAGACATCGGAGAGCGAATATCAGATCATCAGCGGCGAGCGCCGCTTCAGGGCAGCGCAGGCTGCCGGTCTGAAAACCGTCCCGGCCTACATCCGCAAGGCGGACGACGGCGCGATGCTGGAAATGGCCATCGTGGAGAACATACAGCGGGAAGATCTCGACGCAATCGAGACCGCCCTCAGCTTCCAGCGCCTCATAAACGAATGCAACCTCACTCAGGAGGGAATGGCCCAGAGGGTCGGCAAGCCGAGAGCCACCATCGCCAATTATCTGCGCCTTCTCAAGCTTCCTGAAGAGATTCAGAAGGCCGTCAAGATGGGCAAAGTATCAGTCGGTCACGCGAAAGTCCTTCTGGGACTGGACGATGTGGAGAGCCAGCTCTCGCTGTGCGAAGGCCTCATAAAGAACGACTGGTCCGTGCGCCAGCTCGAGCAGAAAGTGAAAGCACTTCTGGACAAGAGCAGCGAAGCGAATGACGGCCAAAATCAGGCGACGCCTCTGCCCGAACTGTTCAACACCCTCGTCTCGCGGATGGGCAGCCATTTCGAGGGCAAGGTCGCCGTCAAAAGAAAGGCGGACGGCACCGGCACAATCACGATAAAATTCGACAGCGACTCACAGGTCGAGAATCTTCTCAAAGCGCTTAAAGACAAGGAATAACAAGGGATGAAAGGCCGTCTGTTGATCTCTCTGACCCTCCTGCTGGCAACGTGCTGCAACCTCAGTGCGCAGTTCAGGGACACCAACACCGCCAGCCTCTACGGCCAGAATCTCAACGCCCCTCCGGGCGCCGAAAACAACAAGGCCGCCGCCGACACGACCACCGTCGTGACCGACACCCTGCAGGGCTTCTCCCTCAAGCATATGGTCCGCGGCTATTTCCGCAAGGACACCCTGAGGCCCGGCTACCTTGTCCTGGGCTCCGCCATCATCCCCGGCGCAAGCCAGGCCTACAACAGGCAGTACTGGAAGATACCTCTTACCTATGCCGGCATTGGCGCGGGAGTGACCTGCGGCATTCTGGCCAACAGCCGTTATCAGCAGACGGGAGAGGCAAAATACAAGACCATCCGCACCGCAAGCTACATCGGAGCGGGCCTCGTCTATTGGGGGCAGATGCTCGACGGAGTGGTCAATTTCAAAACCGACCTGCAGCCTCCCGTTCCTGCCAAGAGCACAATCTATTCGGCCCTTCTGCCGGGCCTCGGGCAGGCCTGCAACGGCGACTGGTGGAAAATCCCGATATGGTACGGAGGCTTCGTGGCCTGCGGCTATTTCTACCACACCAACGATATGGAATACAAGAGGTTCCGATATATATACAATATGGACTCCAAAAGTAAGGAGACAGGCTACAGGGGCGGCATCACCGCCACCCAGGCCGAATGGTACCGCGACACATACCGCCGCTACCGCGACTACTCCCTCATAGCCTTCATACTTGTATATGCCCTCAACATCATAGACGCCAACGTATTCGCCCATATGGCGGACTTCGACGTCTCCGACAACATAGCCGCGCTCGAAGTGGCGCCGACCGTAATCACGCCTATAATGCCCGAACTTCAGCGACAATACCCTACGCAAGTGTCGGCCGTGGGGCTCAATATGAAATTGAAATTCTAAAATATGAAAAAACTACTGCTAATTCTGGCGATTATCACCGCCCTGGGCTCCTGCAATGCTGTCAATGCGCAAATGTTCAAGAAAAAGGCCACCATTGAACAGCTTCAGAAAAGGATAGACTCCCTGCAGAAGGCCTACGACGCCCTTTACAACGACTATCAGGCTCTCGTGGAGCCCGTCAACGGAGACGGCGACATCCTCGTGGACGATGTGTTGGACAGCCTCGGCCCGCACTCGGCAGACGACATCGACTCCCTGCTCAACCTCTACTACATCCAGAAGCAGATGGACCCGGGAGAGTTCGACATGGCCTCCATAGAAAGGGACTCCCTGACCAGCAATATCCCCGATTCGGTGTACATTGCACGTCTCAAGAGGCTCAACTCGTATATCCCTATAGAGTTCAACCAGATAGTCAAGAACTGCATAATCCGCTACACCGAGCGCATCACGCAGTCGACATCGAGGATGCTCGGACTTGCTCCTTACTATATGCCGATGATCGAGGAGACTCTCGACGAATTCGATATGCCGAAGGAACTCAAGGCTATGGCCGTCATAGAGAGCGCCCTGAACCCGAAAGCGGTCTCAAGGGCCAGGGCGAAGGGTATGTGGCAGTTTATGTACTCCACCGCAAAGCGCTACGGGCTGGAGATGACCTCCTATGTGGACGAGCGTTACGACCCCGAGGCCGCCTGCCGCGCCGCAGCGCAGTACCTCAAGGACAACTATATGATTTTCGGCGACTGGGGTCTTACGATAGCCTCTTACAACTGCGGCGAGGGCAACGTGATGAAGGCTGTCCGCCGAAGCGGAGGCAAGACCAATTTCTGGGAGATCTACCAATATCTGCCGAGGGAGACTCGAGGATATGTACCTATATTCATTGCAGCTCTCTACGTGCTGACATACTATCCGGAGCACGGCCTCGTCCCTGCGCAGGTCAATATGCCGGCAATGGTGGACACATTCCAAATCAATAAAAACGTTCATTTCCAGCAGATTGCAGACAATATCGGAATCTCTGTCGAGACGCTTCGCGACCTCAACCCGAAATATCTGCACGACATCATTCCGGGCGAGGAGCATACTTATGTCCTCAACCTGCCGCACAACTACTCCGCCTCTTTCATAGACAAGGAGCAGGACATCTACACCTATAAAGACTCCGTATTCTTCAACCCTGTAAGCATCAAGAAGATAAAGGACAGCGGCAGCGAAGGCCAGCGAATTGCGCACAAGGTCAAATCGGGCGAGACCCTTGGCGGCATTGCACGCAAATACGGCGTGACGGTCAACAACATAAAGCAGTGGAACAACCTGCGCAGCAACACTATACGCGTAGGCCAGAGGCTCTACATCTACGGCCGCGGCGGCTCAGCTTCGGCTTCAGTTTCGGCGGCAACCACCGCAAAGGCCACGACAACGAGCGGCGGCTTCCTGACCTACACGGTCCGCAAGGGCGACACCCTCTCCGCAATCGCCCGCGCCAACGGAGTATCGCTCTCCACTATCTATTCGCTCAACAATATGGACAAGAACTCGAAGATCTATCCGGGTATGAAAATCCGCGTGAAGAAAGCGCAGTAGCCCTGCTGGACCTTCAGCCATAAATCGATTTTCCGCGTAGGGGAATACTTCAGCACGAGGTATCCCCCTACTCCTTTTCCATAATAGGCCTGCGTCGAAAAACTTTCAGGAACGCTCTTTTCGTAGAGATATACGCGGCCGGCCCAGCCGTCCGTATTGTAATAGGTAACGCGGGCCGAAGCCTCGAACTTGCGGGTTTTCCAACCTGCCTCGGCAAAGGTGGCCAGGCCCTTCGGCCCGCCTTCCACCTTCACTCCAAGCTGCAGCTGACGCACAGGAAATTTGAAATACACGCGGCCCTTAACCATCTCGCTGTAAGACACTTGCATTTGCAGTTGCGCGCCGCTCTGCCAAGCCCTCTGCGCCGCCGCCCTGCCCTTGAAGGAGAATGTGCCGGCGGGCTTCTGATAGCGGTACCACGGGTAGAAGCAACCGTCCAGATTGAGGTTGAACTTCCAACTGCCGGCTATGAGACGCAGGGCGTAGCGCGCCCCTATCTGGTTATAGCAGGAGCCGGCCGAGTGCGCGGCTATGTAGGAAGGAGAATATACCCTCGCCGTGAGGCTCATCTCGAGATTGTACGAAGGGGCCCAGAGCGCGCCAGCCTTCAGGGCCGGAGCAAGATGCAGGTCTGTAGCCGCCTCGGCGAAAATCCGCCAGCTTCCGGCTACGCCGTAGAGGCTGACGCCGGCGTTGCCCCAGAGGCCGTCGTACATTTGCAAGCGGTTGTAGTCCTGCACTTTGCGGCCGTTTGCCTTCGTGTAGGAGTATCCGACTGCCGAAACCTCCACCCGCCAGGAGCCGAAGGTCCGCGCGAGGCTCACGGCGGCGAGAGGCTCGCGCATCGAATGTTTCTTGGCTCTCTCGCTTTCAGTGGCGTGCAGGCCGTCGGTTGCGATTGAGGTATAGACGCTGTCGACTATGCGGGCGTCAACTGCGTTGCAGGAGAGCATCGCTGCAATGTCGAAGCCTCCTGCCCGACCGTTCCAGGCCACCCCGCGCAGGAAATTGCACTCTTCGGCGGAGGTGTGGCCGCGAAGGGACCCGCGCTTGATCTCTGTGGAGGGCTCGCCGAAGGCGTCTATCGCAAGGCCGGTGGACATCAGGAGCCCCTGGCCGAAGCGGGCGTCGAAGTCGCCTACAATGAGGCCTTTGTACTTGGCATAGCCGCTCACATAGTCGGGAAACTTCTCGCAGGGGTCGTTGTCCACGGTCAGGGCGGCCTCCAGGGCGCTGCCGGTCAGTTTGTATTTGGCTGTAAGCGAGAAGCCTTCCTTGCTCCAGTTTTTCTTGGCCTTGAGGCTGGTAAGGTGGCTCCATCGGCCGCGACCTGTCGAAGGCTCGAAAACCACAATGTCTTGGAGCGCCTCGACGTCGTCCTCCGAGAAGCCGTCCACAGCAGAGAGCTCCGTGGCGGAGAGGATGTCGCCCCAGCGCTGCCTGTAGTCGAGAAGGCTCTGAGCTTGAAACGGCGTCAGAAGGTGCAGGGAATCCAGCTCTCCCCTTCCCAGATCATTGATATTCAACTGCTTGAAACTCTGCGCACTGAGCTGTGCGCTTGCCGTAAATAAAAAAGCCGCGGCTAGGGCGGCTGCAAGGAACTTCGTCCCCTCTTTCTCTCGCCTCATAGTTCGTAAATTTTTACTTCACAAATATAATGACTATTTTTGCTTGTTCAAAAAAAATTCAGGCATATGGCAAGAATTCTTTTAAAAGACAAATATTTCGTTCCGTACATCCCTTACGAGCGCATCGAGAAAGCCATAGACAGGGTAGCCGAACAAATCAAGGAAGACTATAAAGGCCGCAGCGAGATTCCAATCGTCATCTGCGTCCTCAACGGCTCCATAATGTTCACAGGAGAGCTTCTCAAGAGGCTCGACTTCCCGCTGGAACTTTCCAGCGTAAGACTCTCATCCTATATCGGTACAACCTCCACGGGCGTCACAAGGCAGATCCTCGGCCTTACGACCGCCATCAAGAACCGCTCCGTCATAATAGTGGAAGACATTGTCGATACGGGCAAGACAATCGTGGACCTGCAGAAGATAGTGCAGGAGGCCGGCGCCAAAGAGGTGAAAATCTGCACGATGCTTCTCAAGCCGGATGTCTATAATAAAGACGTCAAGCTCGACTATGTCGCAATGGAGATCGAAAACCGCTTCATAATAGGCTTCGGACTGGACTACGATCAGCTGGGGCGCAACTACAAAGACATCTACATCCTGGATGAAAATCAGGAGAAAGAATAATGAAATACTATATCCTTTTCGGCCCTCCGGGTGCAGGCAAAGGCACTCAAGCCGCAAAACTCGTTGAAAAATACAATCTTCTTCACATCTCCACTGGAGACCTTCTCCGCGAGGAGATAAAAAAAGGCACACCTCTGGGCAAAGAGGCCGCCGCCCTCATTGAGAAGGGCAACCTTGTCCCTGACGCCGTCGTCGAGGGTATGATCAAGGAACAGTTCGCCTCGTGCGGCGACATACGCGGTTTCATTCTGGACGGTTTTCCGCGCACGACGGCCCAGGCCGAGCATCTGGACGCGATAGTCGCCGAGGCGGGAGGTGAAGTCACGGCAGTCATATCCATAATGATTCCGGACCTTGTCGTAAAGGAGCGCATCCGCCACCGCGCCCTCATCGAAGGCCGCAAAGACGACACGAGCGACGAAATAATAGAAACCCGCATAAAGAATTATCACGCGAAGACCGAACCGGTCATCGCATATTACAACGAAAAGGGCAAATATCACGAAATCGGAGGCGTAGGAGAGGTGGAACAGATATTTGCAGATATTTGCAAGATAATCGACCGGAAGTGAAAGTACTCATAGTCTGCAACAACGCCTTTTACCGCGGCAACGGGCTCTGCACGGCAATCCAGACGCTGCGCCGGCAGCTCACCGAGGCCGGAGTGGAGGCCAGGATAATGTCCTGCGCCAATCCCGAGCCGGAAGGGCCGCAGCCTGACTATGCTCTGGGGCATTTCAAATTTCCGCTTTTCGAGAAACTCATCTATGCCAGCGGTTTCCGTTATGCGGCGGCGGACAGGAAGCTGATGCGGGAGGCTATCTCCTGGGCCGACGTGGTGCATCTCGAGGAAGGCTTCCCTATCGAGGCCATCGCCGCCAACATAGCCCGAAAATTGGGCAAACCGTGCGTTGGCTCATACCATCTTCTTACAGAAAATATCCTGTTCAATCTGGGGCTGACGAAGGATGTGGTCATAAACGATATCGTCACCTATTTCTGGCGCAAGCTCGTCTATGATAAATGCAAGATCATCCACTGCCCTACCGAAATGGTAAGGGAATATCTGGACAGGCACCGTTTCAAGTCGGAGAAGATGGTGATTTCCAACGGAATAGTCATTTCGGAAGGAGAGTGCCGCATAGAGTCTTCCCAGACGAATCCGTACCTTGTGCTCTGCACCGGACGCTTCTCGAATGAAAAGTCGCAGCGCACCCTGATGGAAGCGATGAAACACTCACGCCACCGCGGCGAAATCCTGCTGCACTTCGCCGGCAAGGGCCCGAAAGAGCAGAAATACCGCAAGATGGCGGCGCGCCTCGTGCAGGACGGAGTGCTCTCCCACGAGCCTGTATTCGGATTCTATGACTCCACGACCTTGACCGGCATCTGCCGCAAAGCATACCTCTACATCCACTGCGCCACTGTCGAAGTGGAGGGCCTCTCCTGCGTGGAGGCTCTTCGCGAAGGGGCCGTGCCGGTGATTGCCCGGGGACCTGTGACCGCTACTTCACAGTTCGCACTCGACGAAAGGAGCGTCTTCCCTGCCCGGGATGCCAAAGCCCTGGCCGCGCGAATAGACTGGTGGATCGAGCACCCCGAAGAGAGGGCGCAGATGGGCCTCGCCTACGCCGAGTCCGCTAAAAAATATGACATCAACCTCAGCACGGCGGCAATAATAGATATGTATAAAAAAGCCATTGGCCAATGAGAGACGGTCGCCGCATAGCGCTTCTGCTCGCGTTGGCGCTGACTATTTCGGGTTGCGCCGCGACGGGGCAGTATGCCGCGCGGAGCGCCTATCAGCCGCTGCAAACCGACTATAAGCCGCAGGGCTTGCTGGAAGAGATCTTCTATCCATCCTCCGAGCCCGGGATGGTAGAACGGCGCGCATTTGTCTATCTTCCAAAGGATTACAATGAATGCGACCAGCTCTATCCCGTTTTTTATCTGCTGCACGGAGCGCGTGGCAACGAGTGCGTCTGGATAGAGAAGGGCAACCTTCTGCACAATATAGACAGCCTTACGGCCTGCGGCGCGATGCTGCCGACAATCGTGGTGCTGCCTAACGCCAATCAGTACGACGACGCGGCCGACTACGGCAATGCGCGTCTCAAGAGCGCCCTCGAGGCCTTCTACGAAGTGGACGGGACGGTCGAGTCGAGGTTTGTGGAGGATGTTGTCAGGGCCACTGACAGTCTTTTCAACACAATCCCCGACAAGGAGCACCGCGCCATAGCCGGGATGTCCATCGGGGCTATGCAGGCAATCCATCTGTCCGCCAATTTCCCCGACACCTTCGGCTATGTGGGAATGTTCTCCCCTATGGTCCACTCCTTTCTCAAGAAGGGGCCCGACAACTCCTTCTACAAGAAGCTGGACCGCAAGCAGGCCGTACAGTTCGCCGACCCGCCGCTGCTGTACCTCATAATGATAGGCGGAATGGACTTCTTCCAGCCCGGCATAGAAAACTGGAGCAAGACTCTCTCGAGGAAGGGCTACAACAACGAATACCTGCCCGCCCGTGGCGGCCACGAATGGTACAACTGGGAAGCCTTCTGCAACGAGTTTATGCAGAGGCTATGGAAGGCGTCAGCCGCGCCGAGGCCGTAGGTCGCGGGCGAGCTGCTGCATATCTTCGACAGCGTCGCGCTCGTCCACAATTTCGTCGCCCAGAATGGTTTCGATAATGTCTTCCAGCGTCAAGATGCCCTGAAAGGCGCCGTACTCGTTTATGATGATGGCTATCTGTTCGTTGCGCTCGACCATCCTACCCCAGATCTCCTGGATCGGAGTGCTTTCCTGGAAGCTTTCGACTTCGCGGCGGAGGCTGCCGAGAGTGGTGTCGAACTTGTCTTCAGCCACCTTCTGGATTGCTTCCATCCTCAGGACATAGCCCGTAATGTACTCGTCGTTTTCGTCATAAAGCGGAATGCGGCTGTGGTGGAAGTACCGGCGGTCGCGGTAGAAGGCCGCGACGCTCATACTCTCAGGAGCAATGGCCGCCACAACACGCGGGGTCATAGCCTGGGATGCTGTTATGTCGTCTATGTTTATGAGATTCTGGATTATCTCGTTTTCGTCCTCGTCCAGCTCGCCGGTTTCCTCGGCGACGTCGGCCATCGCGCCCACCTCCTCACGGGAGATCGAGGTCACATCGGCGGCAGACTTGGGAGTTATGAGCTTCTGCAGCCCTTCCACGCACCAAACAATCGGGAAAAGGATTACTATCAGGACTCTGATTGTAGAGGCGGCAAAGCCCATCAGGGATTTCCAGTGGGTCGTGCCGATGGTCTTCGGGATTATTTCGGAAAAGACAAGTATCAGGATTGTGGTCAGCGCGGAGACCAGGCCGAACCACTCCGAGCCGAAAATTATCGTAGCCTGACGGCCGACGCCTGCCGCGCCGATCGTGTTGGCGATGGTGTTGAGCGAGAGGATTGCCGCAATCGGCCGCGAAGAGTCCTGCTTGTAGGCCTTCATTCGCGTGGCGGGCTTGTATCCTTCGTCCTCGCGGAGAGTTATATAAGAGATGGGGGTGCTCATCAGCGTCGCTTCCAGCACAGAGCAAAGAAACGAGACGGCCATAGCGCCCAAAAGGAATAGAAGAAGTTGTGTCATATATTTACCCGCAGAAGTCTATTAAAATGGGAATACAATCGGGGTGATGAATATATTCGCCGCAAGGATGATGAAGTTCATCGGAAGTCCTATGCGCATAAAGTCGGTGAAGCGATAGCCTCCCGGAGCATAGACCAGCATATGGGTCGGAGAACCTATAGGGGTGGCGAAACTGGAGGAGGCGGCTATCATCAGCGCCACGCAGAAAGTAAGCGGATTGACGCCGAGTGCTGTGGCGGCCGACATCGCAATCGGGTAGAACATCGCTCCTGCCGCAGTGTTGCTTATAAACTCGGTGATGAAGGTAGCCACAAGGCAAACCGCCGTGAGCACCACATACGGATTGGTGCCGCACACATTGAGCAGTCCGCCGGCAATCATCTGGGCGATTCCTGTCTGTTCGATGGCTTTTCCGATGGCCACGCTGCCGGCAAAGACTATGATTATGTTCCAGTCTATGGACTTCATAGCCTGCTCCTGGCTGCAGCAGCGGCACACGAGCATAGCGGCGGCCGCGAGGAGGCAGGACTGCAGCAGCGGAATCACGTTGAATGCGGAGAGCAGGACCATAGACACCAGAATGAGTGTGGAGAGGAGTGTCTTCCTGCCACTGGTCCCTTCTACGGCTTCGCTCTCAAGCACACCGTTGAGGTCGTCGTACTCAAAAGAGAAAGTACGCGCAACGCGGAGTATGTACTTGGCGCTGCCGGAAACTACCATTTTATCTCCGCCCATAATAATATCATCTAAAGAGACGGGAGAGACTATTTCATTGTCGAAACGGCGTATTGCAATGAGTGTCGCGGCCCTTTCGGTGACACCGCGATCCTGCAGGGCTTCACCTATGGTCATACCGATGAAAGGATTCGACGACGGCACGGTGAGTTCGGCAGTGAAGTCGCCGCCCCGGGCTCTGTCCATTTCGCTAGTGCGTGTGGGGAGCAGTTTCTGCATTGCCAACATACTCAGCACACCTACGGCCAGGCAGAAAAGTCCGCAGAGCGTAGGAGTGAAGATGCTGAGCGGCACACCTGTACTGTCGGAATAGAGTCCGGAAATGATAAGGTTGGGCGGCGTGCCGATCAAGGTACATATGCCTCCCATACCTGAAGCGTAGCTCAGCGGAATGAGAAGTTTTGAAGGAGCGATGCCAAGCTTGCGCGACCACATCTTCACGACTTTGATGAAAAGCGCCACCACCGTTGTGTTTGACAGCACGGAGCTCAGCGCGGCCACAGGCAGCATCAGTCTGACGATTGCGCCGGAAAGCGTGCGCGGCATCCCCATCAGGTGCTGGACAATCCAGTTGAGCACGCCTGTGTTGGTCAGTCCGGCAATGACGACGAACAATACGGCGACGACGAGCACCGATTCGGAAGAAAAGCCCCCGAAAGCGCCCTTGATATCAAGCACCCCCGCCACGAACAACGCCGTGATAGTGGCCAGAAACGCAATCTCTGTGCGTATCTTGGTGAATATCATCGCCAAAAACATAGCCAGCACCACGACGATGGTGTACCACGCCTGCCAGCCCAATCCCAGAAATTCAAAAGCAGTCATTGCACTCATAATTTTACGGCTGCAAATCTAACAAAAAATTTGCTCAGTAATACCTATTCCGAGCACGCTGGAGCTCCGTAGCGTGTCTAAAACGCAAAATTTAGACAAAATAGACACGTTTTGGGGCGCTGGCGTGTCCGTCGAGCCTTCAGATCGTTGACGAAAACAAGCGTGGGGGCCGTGAACCTCGCGCCGAAGTTGTAATTATTCGGAGAATCTTTTCAGATCATAGTACATCAGCACGGTATCCTCTTCGTTGTCGCTGCCGAGCAGCCTCTCGAAGTGATTTTGCTGATAGAAGCTTACCGCTGAAGGAAGGGCATCGACTGTGATGTACCTGCATCCGGCCCTGTTGTCGGTGGAGTACCACTGCTTTACAAGGCCCAGAATCTTGGAACCAAAGCCGTGCACCTTGTACTCTTCGCTTACGGCCAGACGGCCAATCTTGATGGCAGGATAAGAGCGCCTGCGCTTTGCATTGGGGATATGCCTTGACAGGCGGTTCCAGATAGTCTTGTCCGCAAAATCACGCTCGATGCGGTCGTGCAGCAGGCTGAAGTAGGCGACGGTTTTTCCAGATTCAACGTCCTCTATGAGATACGTGACGGCCAACAGCTGCTTTGCGTGCTGGGTCGCATTGGGCACATCGTCATTGGATTCCAACAAAAAGCCATTCAAATCGGAGTCTCCGCAGTCGAATGGCTTGATTGTATCTATGTTGGGGTTGAAGCGTTTGAATTTGATTTCCATCACAGAGCGAATGTAGCAACAGACTGGAAAAATTCATACGCTCGTTTCGCCTCCTCCTTCTCTTCTTTAGAGGCCGGCGAAACATTCTGGGATGCCATCTCAAACTTGAAGGCATCTTCTCCGGTAAGGACCGGCGTTTCTCTGATAGGTTTTGCCATAGCTTCTTATATTTTCTGCGAAATTACGAAGTTTTCGCCAATCTACAAAACAATCTATCCATAACAAAATCATCATAGACTCCTTGTCTGGTGGACAAGAACTGCCCCGAAACATCCGTATATATTTGCAGCCGTTATCCCGAACGAGATAGCGGTTTTGCGTTTTACGCACAACCTTTTGACGCTCGGCATATGAAAGGAACTTTAGACAAAGAGAAGACCCCGGTGCGCATCCGCTTCAAGGCGCTTAAAGGTGGCGGCCAGTCCATCTATCTGGACATCTACGCGGGCGGAGGCAGCAGGGAGTACAAGTTCCTGAACCTCTACCTCAGGCCCGGCACCACCCGCGAGGACAAGGCCTGGAACAAGAAGCAGATGGAGCTCGCAAACGCCATCAAGAGCCAGTACATCGTGGACATCCAGAACGGAGTCTATGGCTTCAAGGATCTGAACCGCACCCGCAAGCTCAACTTTATCGACTATCTCCAGCGGATGTCCGACGACTACGCCAAGACCGGCCAGAAAGCCTGCCGCACCCTGATGGAGAGCACCATAAAGCGCCTCGTGCGCTACCGCGGCAAGAACGTCAACTTCAACCAGGTGGACAAAGAATACCTCATCGGCTTCATAGACTACCTCAACCACGAATCCAATGACTTCGACGCCAAGAAGGGCGAATCCAAGCCCCTGAGCGATGTCTACAAAGAAGCCCTCTTCGCCCGCGTGATGGTGGCCCTCAACAAAGCCGAGCGGGAAGGCATCATCGTCAAGAACCCCGGCAAGGACATCGACCACAAGCTCAAGCCCCACGCCAAGGAATGCACCCGCTGCTACCTCACCCTCGAGGAAGTCAAGAAGATAATCGACACCCCCTACACGGCCGACAACGACGTCAAGCCCGCATTTCTCTTCTGCTGCTTCACCGGCCTTCGCCACTCCGACCTCGTGAAACTCACCTGGGGCGAAATCAAACAGAGCCCCGACGGCCAGTTCCAGATTGAGACCACGATGAAAAAGACCAAGCACGACGTCTTCATCCCCTTGAGCGAGAACGCCCTCTCGTTCCTCCCCGAACGGGGCAACGCAAAGGACACCGACCGCGTCTTCCCCAAACTCCCTCTCCAGCCCGGCAACGCCGACGTCCGCCTCAAGACCATCGTAAAGCACGCCGGCATAGCCAAGAACGTCAGCTTCCACGTCGGCCGCCACACCTTCGCCACGCTTACCCTCACCTACGGGGCCGACCTCTACACCGTCTCCAAGCTCCTGGGCCACTGCAACATCCGCACAACCCAGATCTACGCCAAGATCGTGGACGAAAACAAACGCAAGGCCGTCAACCTCGTGCCGAAGTTGTAACGGGAAGAGATTTTTGTTAAATTCGCAGTATGAAAAACGAGGACACCAAAGTCGTGAAAATCCACGACGTGAAAATAGACAGTGATTACGCTCAGTGGCTTAATGAAATCAAGTCCCGCTACCGTAGTGCCCAAATCAAGGCAGCGGTTAAGGTTAATGCTGAACAACTGCGTTTCAATTGGCAGTTGGGACGGGATCTTGTGACTCGCAAAGCCGAAGAGCAATGGGGTGCCGGAGTTGTTGAGCAGCTTAGCCTGGACCTGCAGGCAGCCTTCCCGGAATCAAAGGGATTCAGCACCACGAACCTCTGGAGAATGAAACAGTGGTATCAGTTCTATTCTGATGCGCTAGCAAAACTCCCACAACTTGTGGAAGAATTTCAAAAGACTGAAAATCAATCAAATATAAAACTCCCACAACTTGTGGGAGAATTTGACGCAAGCATAGATTCCTCATTTCCGGAGATTTTTGCATATGTACCCTGGGGACATCACGCGGAAATAGTAGCAAAGTGCAAGGATATCAAGGAAGCTCTGTATTATGTAGTGCAATGTGCATATAAAGGCTGGAGTCGACACACACTGGAGAATTGCCTTCACGCACATTATTACGAGAATAATGGCGGAGCAATCACAAACTTCTCGGATAAACTCCCGTCACCGCAGAGTGAACTGGCACAGGAAATTACAAAAGACACATACGATTTCGGCTTCCTGTCTCTCCCTGACGGATATGACGAAGAGAAACTGGAGACTGAACTTGAAAGACAACTCACCCGTTTCCTGCTGGAACTCGGAACGGGCTTCGCATATCTCGGCCGTCAGAAACAGATTATTGTGGCTGGGAAGACGCGAAAACTCGATATGCTGTTCTTCCATATAAACCTCAACTGCTACATCGTCATAGAACTCAAGGCCGTTCCGTTCCAGCCGGAGTTTGCTGGAAAGCTGAACTTCTATGTCAATGCCGTTGATGACCTCATCAAGACTCCTTCCCAAAATCCGACAATCGGACTTCTTATCTGCAAAGGCAAAGATGAAACCGAAGTCCAGTACGCCTTCAGCGGCATCACAACCCCTATGGGCGTAGCATCATACGACAATGTCAAGATAAAGGAGATACAGAAGCAGTTGCCTACAATCGAAGAACTTAAGGAACGCATCCGCCTCCTGGAAGCGCAGCTCGATAAGAAAGCATAACAAAATCATCATAGACTCCAGCTGGAGTCCAAGAACTGCCCCGAAACATCCGTATATATTTGCAGCCGTTAAGCCACAAGACTTAGCGGCTGCTTTTTCTGTGTGCACAAACAAAGAGGCCGATGACTGGATAATAAATCAATCAAGAGTCAGTCTTTGACAGGACGGACAGTCAAACCGAATCTGCGTTCGTTGAAGTGCGACGGCGTGACTGCCCCCGAGGTTATCCACATAGTGCGGGCGGAGTTGAAATTGCTGCTGAAGATTGACGATGACCAACAGTCGCATTGAGAACCACCCTGGAAGAAGGAGGTGCTGCTACAGTAACCGGCTGCGGGGAAGAAAATCCGCAGAGAAGAGTCAGACTTGTCGACGAAAAGAACTCCGGCTACGCCATTGTATTCAGGTAGATAATCCTGATTTGATGCCAGCCAGTAGATGCCTCCTTCAGGAGATGATGTCGTGAGGGATGACGGGGTGATTTGATTTGATTCGCTGCCGGTGCACTCTTTTGCAAGTGCCTTGAATTCAGCATTTGTCGGAGTTCGCCATGCAGAGCCCCAGTTCTGTGTTGCCGCATCGTGGTCTGCATCGAGCGTGGAACCGGTATATGATGGCATGTCAGATGAACTGTATCCGGAAGTGTGTCCACTCTTCCACCCTGCAATGGAGGCCGAGTTTGCGCCTGTGATTGTTATGCTTGTGTATCGCGGCTCTGTCTCGCCCCAGGCATAGTAGTCACCGTAGCAGGTGGACGGAGAGCCGGCAACGGTTGTCGCTCCGACGTTCATCGTCGCCCATTTCACACCGCCGATTTCAACCCATTCGTGGCCGTCGGTGGTACCGGACTTGGGAGCGTTGATAGTGAGGACAGGAAGGTCAAGCAGGGTGTGAGGGCCTACGGTGCCGATGTCGATGGTCTTGGTGAGCACAGGATTAGCATCGCTCCCTTCGGCATAGAAACGGAATGTCAGACAGCCTCCGTTTCTGTCGATATAGAACATGGGGTATACAATGCCGAAAAGAGTCTCGTCTTCGCTACTCAACTGGACGGGGTCGGTACAGGTGAGATTGATGTCAGCAACAAAAGAGCAGCTTATATCGGTTATCTTTGCCGTACCCTTCAGACGGAGCAGGATATAGCCTAGATTAAATGTGGAACCAAATTCGTTACTGAGCTGAGCGAAAGAAATGCTCTCTCCGCTTACTGTGCCGTAGTAGGTATTCGCATCGATGTCGAAAATTCTGTCGGCATCGTAGGTCTGGGCAAAATTCTTGCTGCTGAAGTCATTTATCCATTCGCTTTGATTTTGAGTTCCGTCGCGCCACGGATAGAGCGCCCTTGCGATGGTCCTGCCGTCAGGCACCGTGCCTTCAAATGTGGCGTTCTTTGTTCCGGCTCCGCCCGTGAGGGTGAACTTCACGAGGCTGCCGTCGTCAAGAACAACTGCAATGGTATCGTCAGATTCCCATTTGGGCTGAATCGTTGCGGCAGTTCCCGCCAGATCGGCTTTATCGAATGCCACTTTGGTCCCGGGCTGCTCGTTGGAAAAACCGCAGGTGAGCGTGACTGTCTTCGATACGGGAGTCTCTTCTTTGTTGCAGCCGGCAAACACCGTGATTGCCAAAGCTGCCAATAATAATGTCTTTTTCATAACTTATTCCCAAGTAAAACCGTTTTGTCTGTCTGTCTCTCCAAGAGATCCTGCCAGTATCTGCTGCCTGACCTGCATCTCCACCAC
>R21__coassemble_1036_pt1 | contig 20208 bp, 20 predicted proteins | sample R21__metabat2_high_PE_022 | metagenome-assembled genome bin R21
ACCATAGCTGAACTGTCTGCAGTCTTGGGCATCAACCCTTCAGCTGTTCAAAAGCAACTGGCAAACCTCTCCCAGAAAGGATATATCACAAAAACACCATCTATGAACGAATGGCGAGTGATAGCAATCTCCACCACCAAATAAGGTGGTAAATTTCGCAAACGTGGTAAATTAGAGCCAGAGGATTTCGATGCAAAGGGGCGACTGCTTCGGGCAAATCCCGAAGCACTGAAGTTTTTTTTCAAAAAACGGCCATCTGCTTCGGGAAATGCCCGAAGCACTGGTGAGGGTAGCAAAATCCCCGGCTCGTCGCTGGAGAGGACGGGCTGGGGATGGATGGCGTCAGGAGTTATTTCCGGGCAAAAGTTACTCGACCGGGTAGACCAGGCGGACAGAGCGACCAATGTTTCTAGGGACGTAATACGTGGGACTTTGGAAACCGGAAGAATTAACCTGCAGATAGAACGCGTCCGTTTCGTTATTATTGACAGGAGTAGCCGTCCAATAGTATCCGCAGTAGCCCACATTTTTCACTTCTATCCCGCTGCGATAGCCGGCACGAGGCAGACAGACAAGGCCAGAGGCCTCGGCGGCCGGCCAAGTCTCCGCAGTGTATTCCTTAGCAATTGAGCCGCTAAAGTTGTCCGGAGCTATTACAAGGCAATTTGTAACCCCACATACCTTGACATTTTTAGACAGTTTGTCGGCATTTGTGCGCGTAGTAAGCATATAATACCACTCGCCGGAGCCGCCTCCGGTGAGAGTTTTCCAGCCGGAACCTATTTGAGATCCCCAATCCGTGAAACTGCTGCGAGTGGCGTTTTCTGTCGGATTGACAGAGCCGCTCTCGTCGTATCCCCAGCAGAAAAGGTCTATCTCGGTATCACTTGACGTAGCCGTTCTTTTATAACTGGTAACAGGATTTGAATTGTACCCGTACTGATGCTCGTAGAAGCCCCAGGTCCAGCTGTCATCTACTTTCTTTGCCCTGAGGTTACCCTTGGAGAAGCGGACCTTTTGCCAGCTACTGATGGAGAACACTCCCGGAAGGGCGCCGAGAATAATGTGAGAGTCGATGTTTCCGAGGTTTATCATCTTGCCGCCGGCGCTCAGGTCGATGCTCTTGGAAGCCACCACGGTGCCGATAACTTCGTCGTTATTATCCTTGATAAAGAGCGTGAAGCCCTTGGAATAGGTCGCAGGCAGGACATTGATGTAGTAGGTCCCTGCGGCGGGAGAGTCGAAGGTGACGGTGATGACGGAATTGCCTGTGCCGCTGAGGGCGGCAATAGGAGAATCTTCGACAGGATCGACGGAGATGTCGCCGGCTACCGCAGCATTGTTGCCTGCAGTAAGGTAGATAGTCTTGATGTCGGTCCTTTCCGTGGTGAACTTCACAAGGGCGGTGACGGGTTTGAAGGTGATGCTGTACTCGCCTGGTTGCGTGTGGGCAACGCTGACGTTGGCGCTCGCGAATGTACCGTTTTGAGCGGCAGGGACACCGCTCGAGATTACCATGGCATTGATCGTATTTGTGGTGATGTTCGGCTCGGCGCCTCCGGCATACACGAGATGGTAATAATTATCGGCCTCTTCCCGCTCGAGAGTGAGCGTGGCAGATGCTCCGGCGGCGGCGATGGTGCAGTTTCTGACTGTGCCGTTGTCCTGCGAATAGTAATAAACCTTGTCATTTGCAGCCCAGTTGACGGTTGTGCCACCACCTTCGGTTACGGTTTTGGTGGCCGGGGCGTCGAGCGACGCGCTGAAGATGTCAGTAACGAGGACGCCCTCTGCGAGAGCGGTATCTTCTTTCTGGCAGGCGGTGAATCCCAAAGCTATCGCGATGGAGATTCCGATGAATGTGAACTTTTTCATACTACCAGACATAATTATCTTCGTTGTAGCCGTTGCTCTGGGAATCGAAGGGCGACCCTGCCAGCATCTGCTGCCTGGCGTGCATTTCCACTACCTTGACTTTGGGCGCAAGGTACTCGCCGCTGAATTCTTTCTTTTTCATTGTATCTGAATTGTTTATATTTTTTCGACAACGCAAAAATGCCCGCAGACTGGGCGTCCACAGGCAAAGTGTATTGGGCAAAAACAGCCTAAAACTATGTAATTATCTGATTCGCAGTAGGTTTTACCCCCCCCACGGCCCGAGACAGTGCCTCGGCAGACTGCTGCTGAAGGCAGGTTTCTGCAAGAGAACCGGAGGCAGTGGAACCATAGAAATGCATATCTTCACTAGAGTTTTTACCTCGTGGCGACAGGGAGGCTGATTGAAGACGGGTACTGAGCGCTGTGGAGGACGGTGACGTCGGCGGCCTTGTAGTCGCTTAGGTCAGCCTTGTAGATGTTCTCGACGGCGGTCTGCGGATTGACGTCCACAAGCGGGAACCAGGTGCTCTGGATCTGGACTCTGATGCTGTGGCCGGGCAGAACGTAGTGCACGACGTCGCAAAGCTGGAAATTCAGCGTCTCGACCTTGCCCGGAGTCAGGAACTCGGGGTGAGCGTAACTCTTCGCATAGCGGGCGCGGAACACGTCGCCGCGGATCATCATCTCCTCCCCTTCCGGAGTCACGTCCAAGACCTTAACTATGAAATCGAGGTCTTCGCCGCTTGTCTTGTAGTAGAGATTGACGTCGATCGGGCCGCAGAGGAAGAGTGTGTCGCTGACAGCCTTGTAGTCGAAGTTTATGAAGGCGGTGCTGTCATCTACGTAATTGTCAGCCATATAGCTACGGTCTCTGACATCTTTCTTGGAAGGATGCAGGTAACGGAGCGGGTTGAGAGGATCTGAAGTATAGGTGCTCTCCGAGCGTCCTTCGGCCTTGAAAGGCATCTTTACCATCTTGTAGTCAGGCATTTTGTCGAGATAGAGGGTCTGGAAAGCCGCTGCAGTGCTGTCTGTGGTCGCGAACGACGGCACGAGAGTCACTTTTGCAGGAGCCTCAGGAGCGCCCTCGAGGTAATGCGCGAAGAAAGGATACTCGACCTTCTCATAGAAGAAGTCGAAGAGTCCCGGACCGAATTGCCAAGCTCCAAGGTGGTCGTATGACTGGTAAAGCCACGAACCGTGAATCCACGGGCCGTTGAGATAGTATGTCTCGTTGTCCGGAGAATCTTTCAGGAGTTTCTTGTAGGTCTCGACTGCACCGTAGCAGTCTTCAGCGTCGAACAGAGCGCCTACTACAAGCATAGCAGGCTTGACGTCTTTCACGTATGGAAGGTGCGCCACGCTCTCCCAGAACTCGTCGTAGTTCGGATGGTTGACTATTTCATACCAGAAAGGATAATATGTCTTAAGAGTCTGCTCATCGCCGTATGCCCCTATTATATTCTTGGTAGTCAGAAGATTGCGATAGTATTCGTATTTGTCGTCGCCATAGTTTACGTTGACGTCGTACGGCTTTTCAGCGAAGGCTTCGCGGCTGCGGAAGACGTATGAGCCGAAGTCGTCTGTGTCGAGGAGCATATAGGCTCCGTTGTGGTGCATATCGTCACCTATGAACCAGTCTCCGATAGGAGCCTGCGGGGAGCAGGCCTTCAGTGCCGGATGACCGCACAGGGCGCCGATTGTGGAGTAATAGCCGGGGTAAGAGATGCCGCACATACCCACGCAACCATTGTTGCCGGGAACGTTGCCTACGAGCCATTCGATTGTGTCGTATGTGTCGGTGGCGTCATTGACCTCGGTACCCAGCGGACGGATATGATGATAGATTCCCTCGCTTTCGTAGCGGCCTCTTACGTCCTGATATACAACTATATATTTATGCTCGGTAAATGAGTGCATCTCATCCTCGAAGAGGTCGTCGCTGCGGAAGTCCTTTCCATAGGGGCGGCTGCTGTACGGCGTGCGCCTCATTATGATAGGTCTCGGCTCGGAGCAGTCCACGGGACTGTAGATGGCGGTGAAGAGCTTCACGCCGTCCCTCATTTCTATCATCACTTCGGTTTTCTTGTAGCCGTTTTCGATTTTTTCCTTCGGCGTGCAGGCCGCGCCTGCCACAAGGGCGATGCACAGGAGCAAAAATATTCTTTTCATCTCTTTGGTATTTTTCTTCAAACCCTAAAGTTACGCATTTTGCCCCGTTTCTCCAAACATTACCGCGCTACCACGCATATCCCCTCCACCGGAGGCTATGAGCGCAGTATGCCCGACGGGACGGGCGCGATGAGGGGAAAAGCCCGTCCCCGTCGGGCATACTGCGCTTGTGACGCTCGGGTTATCGGCCGCGGCTGTCGAGGGCGCGGTGGTAACGGCGGGCGTTCTCGCGATGCTGGGAGAGAGTGGCGGCAAAATTGTGCTGACCGTCGAAAGTCTCTCGCGCACAGAAGAATATGTAGTTGTGACGCTCGTAATTCAGCACGGCGTCAAGCGCTGCCACCGGCGGCATAGTGATAGGCCCCGGAGGCAGCCCCTTATAGACGTAGGTGTTATAGGGCGAATCAACTTTCAGGTGCTTGTTGAGAATGCGCGTGATGCCTTTCATATTGAGGGCGTATTTCACGGTCGGGTCGGCCTGCAGAAGCATTCCTTTGTGGAGACGGTTCATATAGACTCCGGCAATGCGCGGCATCTCCGGCTCGTATTTGCTCTCCTCGATGACTATGGAGGCAAGAGTGCTCACCTGCTTTTGGCTAAGACCGATGGCATCGGCCTTCGCGCGCCTGTCTTCATTCCAGAAAGCCTTGTACTCCTTGTTCATACGGTCGATGAACTTTTCGGGAGAGGCGGTCCAATAGACTTCATATGTGTTCGGAATGAACATACCGATGAAACTCTCGGGCTCGAAACCGTATTTCTGCATCACGGCAGTATCCAGCAGAGCCGCCGCGAAACTCGCCGAATCGGCCTCCATCCTCTCTCCGAGAATGGCCGCGAAACGCTCCAGGGAGCGGATATAGCCCGAGAAAGATATGTCCGTGGGACTCTGCCAGCCGTTGGCTATCATCCTGACGATTGCCTTGTTGTTCATACCGGGCCTGAGCTTGTAGTATCCTGGCTTGAAGCCTGACATAAGGTCCATATGGCGCGCGGCCCTGCGGAAAGTCTTCACATCCCCGATCACTCCGCTCGCCTCGACGGCTTCACACAACTGCCCGTAGTCATAGTCGTGATATATCTTCACGGCACCCTCCCCCGTGACATTGTCACTGCGGAAGGTGTTGCAGTAGTCGAGCAGCGCAAGCGCTCCGGCCACCACAATGACGGCAAGGATTATTACCAGGGCTCTCTTCAGGCCTCCTTTCTTCTTTTTCTTCATAATCAGTCGGGGATTTTAAAATTTCTTCTTCCGCTCCAGATATACACGAGTGCCGGCCTTGAGGGGCCTGTCCCCGCGCAAACCGTTATAAACGAGGATTTCTCTCTTGAATATATTGAACTCTCGCGCGATGGAGGCGTAGGTATCGCCCGCCGCGGCGACAGTATAGTAGCGGCCCCTATCCTTGAGAAGTTCGTGGCGGGAATACGAGACCTCCAGACGGTCGAAACGCTGGAGATTATTGTCTTCGATTATCTTTATAAGACGCTGGGCATAACTTTGGTCGGTGGCGTAGCCGGCCTTCTTGAGGCCGTAGGCCCAACCTCTGTAGTCAGTCCTGTCGAGCTTGAAGAGGTCGGCATACCTGCCTCCCGCGCGAAGAAAATCGCTGTGGTCCTTGAACGACTCCTCGACGGAGCCGTATTTGCGAAAGCACTCTCCCGAGCGGTCGTCCGTATAGCGAATGGTCATTCCCCTCCAGCCGCTATGGCACTTGATGCCAAAGTGATTGTTGCCCTCGCGAGCCAGGAAACTGTTGCCGTCGCCGCTTTCCAGACAACCCTGGGCAAGAGTTATGCTGGCAGGAATGCCGCTGCGGATCATCTGTTCCACAGCCAGGGCGCTATATTTTTCGATATATTGAGCCCTTGTAAGACGCTGCTGGCCGAAAGCGCAAAACGCGCAGCCGACCGCCAGCAGAACCGTAATCAACCACCTGCCAATTCTCATACCGCAAAGTTACAAAAAATCGCAAACGCACAGCACATATCCCTTCTCGGGACACAGGTCGGCAGAAAATGACGCTCCGACGCCGCAAAGAACGCCGCGAAGGTCGTCGCGAAGGCCTTCTCCCGTCATTTTCAGGTAACTCTCCTTCATAGTCCAAAGGCGGGTGAACTCCAGCGGCCGGTCCGAAGCGGCCTCGATAAGCGAAAGCTCATCCGCACAAAAGACCTGCCGGGCGAGCGCGCCGTCGTACTGAATCTGCTCGACATCAACTCCCACGGGGGCATCTGAAACGGCACAACAGACACACCGCGGGCAGTGGCTTATGGAAAAATGGATATCGGGCCGACCGGCTATGCGCGGCTTGCCGAGCGCCTCATATTCGAAAGAAAAATCTTCATCAAAAGAGAAGACCTCCCGAAGTCCCCGGCGCAAAAGTATATAGGCCTGGGCCGAAAGAAAACGGTCCAGAGGCCTTCTGTATGACAAAGCGCGGGAGAGCCGCCACGCGGGCAGCTCTCCTAGGGCAGCCTTGAGGGTTTCGTCAGAAAGAGGCTGCGGCACTTCAAACCGGTAAAGACGCGTCAAAAGCTAATTGGCTTTGAGCTTGCCGGCAAACTTAGGTATGAACTTGCCGAAAAGAGCTGTTCCGATGGTGTACATCATACGCTGGTTCTGGGTGTAGTTGCCGACTCCCTGAACCCAGTCTATACGCATATCGCAGGCAACGGCGCCGGAGGCGATTTCAGTAACGATCAGGTGGCCTTCGATCTTGGCTCCGCCATCCTCGTTTGCGAAAGGATTGTGGAACATTGAAACTCCCGTGTTGCCGAAATCGAGATGCGTGATCACAAGACGGACCTCGTACTGAGCCTCGCTCTTGTCCACGATCTTCATTTTGTTGCGCTTGTTGATCTCCTCTTCGGCGCGGGCCTGGGTGTTTTCCTTCATAATCGGCCAGTCCTCTACCCACTGCTGACCCTGTGACTCCATATAGGCATCCACAGGACCGAGATTCTTGTTGATCTGATTCTTTTTACCGAATTCAACAACCTCCGTAGAGGAGTAGTCTATGACAAGGTAGGCTGTCACATTCTGTTTGAAAATGGAAAGGGACCCCTTTTCAACTTCAAAATAACCGGTTCCGTTCTGAACCTCATAAGCTGCTGCTCCGGTTACAAACAGAAGCAGCGCGGCAGCTGCGATAAATAACTTTTTCATAATTTCTTTATTTTAAAGCACTCCGCCTTCACGGAGCATTGTTTCTATCTTTGCGATGTCTTCATAGAAAGGCTTGTCATCCACAATCGTGCCGCAGATGCCGCGGACCACGTCGTAAACCTTTCGGGTTGCAGGAGCAAGCGAGTCTTTGATACCGAGGCAGTCAACAGCCTGTGCAAGAGCCATATACTGAATCGACATCACCTGGAAGGCATTGTCGATGACGCGGCGGGTGATCAGGGCCGTGTTGGTTCCCATACTCACTATGTCCTGATTGTCGTTGTTGTTAGGTATGCTGTGGACATAGTTAGGCATTGCCAGGGTCTGGCACTCGGCCGTCGTCGAAGTGGCGGTGAACTGGCAGGCCTGCATACCGTAGTTCAAGCCGAGGGTGCCGAGGTTCAGGAACGGAGGCAGGATGCCGTTGATGCGGTCGTGGAAGAGGTAGTTCATCTGACGCTCGGCGGTCATAACCAGACGTACTACCGCTATTTTGACCTTGTCCTCTTCGAGGGAGATATAGTCGCCGTGGAAGTTTCCGCCGTGATATACGTTTTTGGTTGCGGAATCGACTATAGGGTTGTCGGAAGCGCAGTTGAGTTCCTCTTCGATTATCCTGCGGCTGTTCTCGAGTGTCTCGAGGATCGGACCCAGAATCTGCGGGGCGCAGCGCAGGGAGTAGTATGCCTGCACCTTATGCTCGAAGACTTTCGTGTCGCCGTGGCCTTCGTCGTAGAGGGCGTGCTCCCTCTTCTGCATACAGCCGCTTCCCTGGGAGAGCTTTCTCATACGGGCGGCAATCTCTATTTGCCCTTTGTGGCGGCGGCACTCGTTGAGAGGCTCTGCCATAAGGTCGTCGAACGAAGAGGCGATTTCATTCATCATAACTGCCGCAAGGACAGAAAGATCGAGAAGCAGCTCGGCGTAGTGCTGGTTGACTACGCTAAGGCCGGTCATCACTGAAGTTCCGTTTGTTATCGAAAGGCCCTCGCGCACGTGGATGCCGATAGGCTCCAGGCCGTTTTCCCTGAGGACTTCTGCTGTCGGACGCCACTCGCCCTTGTATTTCACTTTGCCCTCGCCGATGAGCGTCAGCGCGATATGGGCCAGCTGCACCAAGTCGCCGCTTGCGCCCACGCTGCCGTGCTCCGGTATGAACGGATAGATGTCACGGTTGATGAACTCGGCTATCAGACGGGCGACGCTCGGGTGGATGCCGCTCCGGGCCTGCAGAATGGTGCCCAGACGGGCGATGAGGGCCGCCTTCACATATTTCTCTGGGAGAGGCTCGCCGGCTCCCGTGGAGTGGGATCTTATAATATTGTACTGAAGGTCTTTGAGATACCTGTCATCGACCCTCCACTGCGCCATCGGACCGAAACCGGTGTTGATGCCGTAGATGACTTTCTGCTTTGCAAAATCTTCAAGAAATTGGTAGCATTTCTCTACCTCGCCCAGGGGAAGCTTTTCAATGTCGATCTTCCCGCCGTTGAAAACGATTTCCTCCGCTTTAGAAAAAGGAATGTAGTTCATATCTGTCATTTGTTCAATTCTTTGCCGTAAACCGGACTGTTGGACACAGGTCCGGCGTATATTCCGAGATAGATGCGCCGCAGCGTATCCCTATCCATATCTTTATGGTTTTCAAGCATTTTGCTCAGTCTCTCCATAAATTCATCCTTCAACGCAGGAGAGTACACCCCTTCGAAACGTCCGGCCCCGGAGAGAATGTCGCTCGCCACCAAGTTCGTATCCCAGATCTTGTAGCCGCCATAGATCTTGTCGTCCATCTCCTTTACCACGGACTCCATCTCGTCGCGGCTGAGCAGGCCGCTGAAGCGGGACGCCTCAACTTCAGGGCAGATTGCAAGATGCACTCCCCCTTTCCTTTGGGTTATGCCGGTCACTATGCTGTTGAGGTCCTCTCCCTTAGCCTTGACGTACGGCCCTTCCATCGAACGGTAAAGCTCGACGGCCTTGAGCTCGTCGCACGGCTCCCACTGGTAGGAAATCGCCACCGGCGTTATGTGGAGGCTCTTCAAAGCCTGAAGTTTGTCTCCGTCTAGAAGCAGCATCCGCAGAAGGCCCGGCTCCGTCTTGTCGAAGCCGTCTTTCGTGCGGCCGTTGCGCTGGGCGATCCAAAGCGACTCGCCGTGCGCGGTGACGTAGTTTATATAATCCGAAAGATGGATGGAGGCTTCAAGAAAAGCCTTTGCCTCAGGCACTTTTCTGACCGTCCTGAACATTTTGTTGGAGCAGCCTATGTCCACCACGAACTGAGGGTTCATAAGATTGCTGCCGAAGGTTATATGCGAAGTCGGAATGCCATTTTCCATCTGGGCGAACTGCTGCAGATAGGCATCCATCACAATGTCGCGGTGGTTCGAGACGAAAAGCCGGCCTGTGGCGGCCGAGGCATTCTCCCTGACGCCATCGTATGTGAAAGAGTCTGTCGTGCGCTCCACTATTGAGCCCAAAATGCGGGCCATCACCTCGTGCTGGAACTGATCTGTGGTGCTGATGCCGCGCAGTATCTGCTGCACCTGCTCCAGACGACCCTCCTTTCCCAGAAACGACAGAATCTTCTCCAGCAGCGGGTCGGAGGCGATCCTCTCCATTGCGGCAGGAATCTCACTGTCGTAGTACGGCCTTATGTCGTCGAATCTTGAGGGCAGTTGTATCATATCATTTGGTATGAGGTCTGAGGTCCAGAACCTTTATCGGCTTTCTGCCGGTTTCCTTATATACGTCTTTAGCAAGAATGTCGGCTCTGCATATCTCTATTGCAGGCGCCACTCTTATCTTGGCTCTGAAAGTGTTCTTGAGGTCCGCTACGAGCGCGGCGTCCTTTTCCGGGTCGGGAGCAGGAAGGCCGATGCGCACCAGGACATCATCGTTACCCAGATCGTTCAGACGAAGAACCACCTGATATCCTGCGATTTCCTTGCAGTTGTCGAGGACGTCTATTATCATCGGAGGGTACAGGGTCGTGCCCTTGAACTTTATCATATTGTTCTTGCGGCCCACAAGAGGAGTCAGGCGGTAGGAGTTGCGTCCGCAGCGGCACTGCTCCGTGCGCTTGGCGGCCATATCGCCGGTTCGGAACCTCAGCAGAGGCATTCCCTCGACGCCGAGAGTCGTGACGACTATTTCTCCGACCTCTCCGTCCGGCACCGGTTTGTCGTCCTCACCTATAATTTCAACTATTATGAGTTCCGGATGCACGTGGCCTCCGCAGCCGTAGCCGCACTCGGAGAAAGTGGAGCTCATCTCGGTTGAAGAGTATGTAGCGTAGAGTTCCACGTCCCATTTTTCCTTGATGCGTCGGCCAAGAAGATTCAGATTGAAATCCTGGTCGCGCATTCCCTCGCCTATGCCGATTATCTTGCGGACGCTGCTGCCCTTATAATCTATTCCGTGGTCCTCTGCGTACTGGATAAGGCGCGGAATGAAGGAAGGAACGCACATTATGGCGGTAGGATTCAGCCTTTGTATCGTGTCCCACTGAAGCTCGGGGATGCCGTTGCCAACGCGTATGATGCTGGCGCCCATCTCCCTGATACCCAGAAAGTATGCAAGACCGGCCATAAATCTCTTGTCGATTGTGGTCATAAGCTGGAGGGTGTCGCCTTTCTTCAGGCCGGCACACTCGAAGGACTTCTTCTCGTTGTATGCAAGTCTTTGGAGATCCTTCTCAGTGCAGGCAAATGACACAGGTTCGCCAAGCGTGCCGGAGGTCGTGACGTAATCCACTACGTCCGAACGGTCACAGCACAGAAAGTCCCAGTTGTAGAGCTGAAGGTCCTTTTTCTCTGTGAAAGGAATTTTCGTCAGATCTTCCAGGGTCTTGATTGAATCTACGTCCACGTTCTTTTCCGCAAACATACGGCGGTAATATGGCGAACGCTCTTTCAGATAGGCAAGAGCCTCGCGAAGTTTTTCCTCCTGAAAAGCCTTGATTGCGGCAGGACTCTCGAATTCTATATCTTTCTGTATCATAATCAATTACTCCAATATATCAATATCTTTCAGCCACTCCAGGAACTCCTGTTTCCACCGGCGGCTCTCCTCGGAGCCCAGATCCTCGCTTACGCCGAATCCGTGGCCTCCCGTTTCATATTGGCGGTAGTTGTGCCTGATTCCCTCGGCCGTGAGGGCCGAATCCAGAAGCACGCTGTTGTGGTAATCCACCACTCTGTCATCCCTGCAGTTTACCAGAAACACGGGAGGACAGCCCGCCGGAATATGGAACTCCAAAGATAGTGAATCTATCAATACCTTGTTCCTTTGAAAATCATCTCCAAGCAGTGCGCGACGCGAACGCTTGTGCACATAGGGGCTCCGCATCGTGACGACAGGGTATATCGGAGCCACGAAAGCGGGACGCACTGGGCCGCTGAAGCAGGCGGACGACATCGCGAGATGGCCTCCGGCCGAGAATCCGATGACGCCCAGCCGTCCGCGGTCAAATCTGTAGTCAGAGGCAAGCGAGTCGGCCCGCTGAAGGGCCGTCTGAATGTCTTCCAGCATATCCGGATGGCGGTTTCCTCTCGATACGAGACGCGAATGCCAGAAAAAAGCACCGAAGCCTATTGTCCTGTAGTGGAGCAGAAACGCTGTGATGCCCTGGCTGTTGAGCCACCGTGCGACGAGAGCGCCTTCGTTTTCCATATCGAGCCAGCAGTAACTTCCGCCGGGACAGATGACAGCCGCGGCGCCGCAGGGATCCCTGGGGACGAAGCAGTACATCAGAGCGTCGCCGTGGCGGACGTGCTTTCCCGGCGTCAGGCGCACCGTGTCGATGCGGGCAGTGCCGTCTGCGCGGCAAAGCGGTGCAGCGGCGAGAGCCAAAATCAAAACGGCAAAAATCTTTCTCCCCGGTTTCATCACTTTATCCTGTAGCCTCCATCTTCAAAGACAACTTCGGCATCATAGACGACGCCCTCCCGGGCGGAGGCAAGATAGTGCAGATTGGCCGGCACGGCCTCGCAGCAGGAGGCAAGGGAGCGCGTCATCTCATCTTCAATGACGGAATCTATCTGCAGGTCTTTGCGACAGAGCGCACACACGAGAGCAGGCTCGCCAAGAAGCGGACTGAGGAAAAGCACGCGGCCGCCCCGCGGCAGAACCTCGGAGAGAGCGCGGAAATTGCCGGAGGCCTTCATCGAGCGGCGCACGGCCCTTTCTATGTCGGCACCTTTATAAATATAGTTGTGTATGACTCTTGGAGCAAAGTAGTCCGCCGTCTCCCTCTCGGAGGCAAGAGCCTCGAAAGAGCGGACCATATGCTGCCTGACAAGTTTTGCCCTTTCCCTGTAATCTTCGCCGAAAGACGTGTCGGTCGGATGTATTCTGCCCAGCACCCTTACGGACATCTCGCCCTTTCTCAGGAGGAAATCCACCTTAGGCAGGACGTCGTTTATGCCGTGCAGCACAACCGGCAGAATATCAAGTGAATACTTCTCGGCCAGATAAAAAGCTCCGCCCTGGAAACGGCCGATACTTCCGTCCACCGTCCGAGTGCCCTCGGGGAACACAAGCACGCTGTAGCCCTCCTTTATCTTTTTATCCAGACGGGAGAGGTCGCCGGAAAGGATGTCCTCCACCGGGCAGAACTCGGCATAACGGATGAGAATTCCGTAGAAAGGATTGTTCCATACCCACTTGTTGGTCAGCACTATCATCTTCGGGGTCAGTTGCAGAAGCGCCATAAGGTCGAGGTGCGACTGATGGTTGGCCACTATTACTGCAGGTTTTTCGAATGTCTCACAGCCGGTTTCAAGGTAGCTGCGGGTGAAGAACACACTTCGGTAAACGAGCCCGGCTACAAAGCACAGCAGCTTGTGGTACAGGTCTTTGCCGCGTTTTGAGCCAAAAGTGCAGGTAATCAGGAAGAATCCAGCCAGCGTTATTATGACCGAGCCGATGAGGAATAAGACGAATGCCAGAAGCGTGGCGGACAGATTGACAAGAGTCAGCGGTTCGCTGCGCCGGCGGCCTTTCCGCTCGGTGAGCCACCTGTAGATGAAAGGAGGCACGATAATGGCCATCAGCACGACTGTAAACATTCCTATCATAATGACATACGACAGGGAGAGCATCGCAGGATGCTTGGCGAATATGAGAGCGCCTATGCCCACGAACATTATGAGTGCCGAGAGGATTATCGTGCTCTTGTAGGTGTCGAGCATCTTCTTGCCATAGGTGTGTTCATACATTGCACCTTCAGTTATGAATATGGTGTAGTCGTCGCCCATACCGAAGATGAAGGTGGCAAGTATGATGTTGACTATGTTGAAGTTGATGCCGCAAAGCGACATTATCCCCAGAATCCATATCCAGCCTATCGTCAGAGGCAGGAAGGCAATCAACGCGAGTTCCGCGCGGCCGAACGAGACCAGAAGCAGGGCAAACACTATGAAGGCACAGATATACAGCACCTTGTCGAAATCATCAGACAGCGTGCGCACCATTTCGCCGGTGAGAGTCGAGCCGTCGAAGACGATGACTCCCGCCTCATCTTTCAGAAGATCCGCCACGGCGGCCGTGCAGTCTTCTGGAGATGTCACGATGGTCAGAACCGCCGAGCGGTCCGAGTCCGTTATGAAATAGCTTGAGGCAAGATTGTCCTTTATTGGAGAGAAATACTCCGCCGGTTCGACCTCATATTTGCCGTCAAGCAGGTCCAGGAACGGGCTGAAGGCGTCCTCCTTGAAACCTACGGCGGAAGCGGCGCGGCCCACCTTCGCGGCCGTCTGCTCGCCGCGGGAGGCCACAAAACTGTTCCACCTCTCGAGAGAGGCCTGCTGCATCTTCCGGCTCGGGATGAAATCCCGCACTCCGTGGAGCGCGGCGCCCTCGGGCAGAGCCCCGGCAAGGGAATCGATGCGCGGCAGCAGCGCCTGATAGTTGTCCATCGCGCTGTCCGCATCATCACCGGTGACGGCAATGTAGGTGACACAGTTGCCGCCCTGAGCTAGAGAGAGCATACGGCCCATATTGGCCTTCTGCCTCTCGGTCATATAGTTTATGTTGTGCAGGCTGGTCTCGAAGCGCACATTGTCGTCGAAGAAACTGAGGACTATTGTGACAAGAACAACTGCCACAATTACAAACTTGTTGGTTTCCAGCCTCATACGAGACATCCCGCCCCAGGACGGAAGGCCTGTCTTTTCGGGGCTTTCCGCCCCTACCATATGCGGCAGGAAGATGAGGCTGAAAAGTATCGTGCCCACCAGCAGCAGCGCCGCGAACAGCCCGAGGTCCCTCATCGCCGGGGAAGAAAGGAACATAAGGCTGAGAAAGGCTCCGACTGTCGTTATGTTGCCGGTCGTCAGCGGAAGCACGATGTCCGAGAGCGACTCGCGGGGCGTATAACCCTGCTTTATGTGGGCCAGAAAATGCAGCGGATAATTTGCGGCTATGCCGATTATCACAGCACCCATTCCTATGACTATAAGCGAGATACTGCCACGTATGAGAGCCGTGCAACCGAAGGCCAGAAGGAAGCCGAAGGTTATTGCCACGCCTACCAGCAGGATGCTCCGTCCGCGACGGAAGAAGACCACCAGAAGCAGGGCAATCAGCGCGACGGCTATGACAATCGAGACAACGCTGTCCTTCTTGAGCTGACTGGCATTTGTCTGCGCTATATAGATCGAGCCAAGAGCGTCGCATTTTACCTCGGAGCCGAATGCAGCCTCGCAGCGGGCCATAGCCTCGTCAAGGCCGCGGATGAACTTCTCCCCTTTCATCGTGTCGCTGCCGCCAAATGCCAGATCTACTGTCAGAAGGGCACATCCGTCCTCTGTGAAGATATAATCGTCCGTCAGGCTGAAGGAGTCGTTGAGCTTGAATCCCTCGAGAGACTTGAGCCTCTCCGTGGAGAGAAGAAGCGGATCGCGCGTGACGACGGCCCGCATAAAGCTCGCTCCCGGCGAAGCCACTATCGAGCGGTCTGCCTGCAACTGCCCCTCGAGCGAAGGCTGCGCGAGTATACTGTCAAGGCGGGCGTAATCCTCCTCTGTCAAGTAGTATGGCAGATTGGCAAGGACGAAATCGGTGACATCCTCGACGCTGCCGGAGTCTATCCGACCCACGAGAGATGATATATATTCCTCAGGGACAAGGCTTTCAATATAAGCTTCCAAAGTATCGACGGCGTCCATCAGAAGATACTGCACGTCGCCGTACCCTTCCTGGGCCGCGCTGAGCGTGACCACCACCCGGTTGGCGTTGTTAAGATGCGTGAACGCCCAGCTGACGTCCGCGTTGCGTTTGTCCGCGGGCAGAAAATCTCCGATATCCTCCTTGACCCTCATCCGTGTGGAGGCAAGGGCAAGCGCCGCAACCGCGAAGAGGAGCAGTCCCCACCGCAGGGCCGGACGCGAAGAAAGGAAATCGTATATTTTCAGGAAAAGACCTTTCATCCCCTTTTGCCTTTCAGTTTATGGTACAACATCGAAGGCCAGCCGTAGAAAATCGCGGCGAAAAAAAGGACCGTGTACATTGCGCTGATCCTCACGGTGTCTTTTCCGTAGCGGTAGAACGAAACTCTCTCCTTTCCCGGCGGATAATAGACCTTTATCGGCATCGGGATAAGCTTTATGCCTTTCCATGCGGAATGCACAAGCATCTCGAGTTCAGCTTCATAGCGGTTCGTATGAGGCCTCGGCACACTCTGGAGAGGGTATGCTCGGAATCCCGTCTGGGTGTCGGGAACGCTCTGCAGGGTCATCACCGAAAACCAGAAATTCGAGAATTTGTTCATAAACGTATGTTTGACGGGCATATTTTCAGCCCATAGGCAGCGGCTGCCGATTATCAGGGCGCCTGCATTACGGGAAATGGAGTCCATAAAGGCAGGAATGTCCTCGGCGAAGTGCTGGCCGTCGGAATCCATAGTCACGGCATAATCGAAACCGTCGGAGAGAGCCTTGTCGAAAGCGGTCTTCAGGGCGAAGCCTTTGCCGCGGTTGGGCGTATAGGCAACCTTGCGGATACGGTCCCCGAAGGAATCTATCGCGGCAAGAGTCGGAGCGTCGGCGCCGTCGCTGACCACATAGACGTCCGGGCAACGTTCAAGAGCGGCCTCTACCACTTTAGAAATGGTTCCGCTGTTGTTGTAGGTCGGAATCACGACACAGACTTTCAGCTCCATAGGCTACTTTTTCAAATAAAGGCTGACCTTTGTAAAAACGGTGTCGCCGTCCGCGACGGAAGCGGTGCACTTGAAAAGTTCCCCGTCGGGAGCGATCTGACCTTCCACAGTGAAGGCATCTGTCCGGGCAGGGTCCACAACCTCCACATATTTGAGGTTCTTCACGGATGTGATTGCAGCGGGACTCCCGACGGCGCGCGAAGCGACGGCGCGCACAATTTCCAGCTGGCAGGCTCCCGGAGTTATCGGGTGGCCCGGATAATGCGCCCTGTAAATTGGATTGTCCTTTACGAGAGATATTCTTGCGCTGCAACGGCCGTCAGCTGCCTCAAACGATTCAATATTGTAAAAGTATTCTATCATCTTTCTGTCTTTACGTCCGAAAATGTGATTGTCGTCTTTCCTCCGTCAGGGGCCGAAAGGACGACTTTTGAAATTGTATATTGCAAACCCCTGAACGTCAATTCAATAGTGGAGAACGACTTTTTCATCTGTCTGATGCGGGGGACCATCGTCACTATTGTGAGGTTTCCGTCTTCCCGGACACTGACGTCGAATTTGCCCGCATCGGGGCGGAGGCTGTCTCCGCTGATGAGCCCCATCATCAGGTCCCTCATCTGCTCCATCATAGGGTTGTCGGCATAACTTGTAACCTTCGCTCCGGCGGAGGAAGTGACCACCAGCCTGTCTTTCAGCATCGAGAGCTGATAGAGCTTAGGCGTTTCATACTTCCAGACAAGTTTGTCGCCTCTTACATACTGCATCCTGCCCGTCGAAACATCGGGGTTCTCGAGAAGCGGAGACTCCTGCACCTGAGTAAAACGGCCGTCGAGGGTCTTGACTGCCAGAGCGTTGAAATCAAGTGTCTGAGCGGCGGCCCCTAAAATGGAAGCCGCGGCAAAAAGCAGTATCAATGAAAATCTTCTCATAACCCTTCTCTTTCTATTCCCGTGCCAGAAGGACGGCACCCGCTATTATGAGAGCCGCGCCTATCCATTTTGTCAGCGTCGAAGTCTCGTGAAAAATGAACACGCCCGCCAATATGCCGAAGACATACGCCATACTTGACATAGGATATGCCTGACTGAACGGATAATGCTTGAGGATATGCATCCAAAGGACGGTGGCTCCGCCCATAAGAAGGCCGCACAGGGCAAGCCAGTAGTTGAGCAGATACTGCCGTATCACCTCCCAGGTGAAGCGGAAATGCGGCGTGCGCACCATCGCCAGCTTCAGGCACAACTGCCCGCCGGCCAGCATAAGGCTCTGCAGCACTGAAAGCAATAAAAGTTTCAAACTCATCTTTCCAACAATATAAATGACCGGTCGCCGGACCGGAATGAGTTAATCACAAGTACGCGGTCGAATCTTTGAGGCACGGCCCCTCCACAAAGGAAGGCGGGATGCAGGCAGCCTTGGGCGATTGTCTCGGCGGCGAGCATCACACCGAAGGCTCCGGCGGTGAAGGATTCGCCGAAAATATGCTTGTAGCGGGCCTCGGGCACATCTTTTCCGAGGACTCCGGCCACAAGAGAGTCATATTCGCCGTCAAAGCTTTCGTCGCCGCTGCGGCCCGTGACGACAAGGTCCACGGCCGGGTTCCCGCTGCGGGCGAGGAACCTCCGGAGAGCCTCCTCCACTCCGCCTGCGGACTCTTCGAGGCAAAGTGCGACATCCTTCAGAGAGCACTTCGTGCGGGAGTTTCTTTCACCGGAAAGGGCGAAGGCGACTGAAGTTTCGCCGGCCACGGCACCCCCGCTCCAATACCCTTCGCGGTCTGTGAGATCGAAGACGGTCGGGGGGAGTTCGTCGAAGCCTCCCACAAGGGCGCTCTTTATGCGGCCAGTCTCGAACTGCATCAGACAGTCGAGCAGGGCGCTTTCGAAGGAGACTCCTTTGTGGGCGTATGTGTTGTTGTAGCCGTGGCACTTGATGAGCGTCGCTACCTGAGAAGCCACGGTATTGTGCGTCGAATTTATGAAATATGTGGGTTGCAGGCAGGTTTCACCCTGCTCTACCATTGCCCGGAGGAACTTTTCGGAATTCTCTATGCAGCCAAGGCCCGTCCCGAAGATTATCGCCTCGGGGACAGCGATTTGAGCCTCTTTCAGAGCGCTGAGCGAAACGGCGGCGGCGCGCTTGAGTATCTTTCCCATACGGCGGGCCACCATAGGCGGTATGAATTCGCCGTAGGAGGCATCGACGCTGCAGTTCATCCGTCCGGAGCACTCCTGCGGGGCCGTGAACCACCTGTCTGTCAGAGGTTCCTGATTAGAGATCTGGGATGAAGACTGAATGTATGCCGTCATAGGGTTTCCTCCGCTTTTGAATAAATCACTGCCGAATCGTTGCCTCCGAAACCGAAAGAGTTGCAAAGGACATTTCTTATCGGGCCGCGCGCCTGGGATGAGACAGCCGGAGTGAAAGAGAGTTCCTCCATCCGGTTGGAGAAATTCAGGTTGACCGGGATAAAGCCGCCTTGCAGGGCAAGTATGGATATGACCGCCTCGATGCCGCCGCTGGCGCTTGTAGTGTGGCCGGTAAAGCCTTTCGTGGAGGAGACGGGAGGAACGTTGCCCTTTCCGAAAACCCTCTCGAGGGCACGTCCCTCGCTGAGGTCATTGTTCGGAGTGCCGGTGCCGTGAGCGTTGACATAATCTATGTCACAAGGATTTAAGCCGCTGTCTTTCAGCGCTTTGCTCATAGCAAGGAAGGCTCCTTCGCCGTCCGGCGAAGAGGCGGTCTGGTGGAACGCGTCGCAGGCGTTGCCGCAGCCTCCCAAAATGCAAAGAGGCCGGACACCTCGTTCCCGGGCGCTTCGCTCCGACTCGAGCACCACATAGCCGGCGCCCTCGCCCAGATTCAGCCCAGCGCGGGTGGCGTCATAGGGGCGGCAAGGCTTACCGTCCAGAATCATAAGCGTATTGAAGCCGTTGAGGTGGAACTTCGAAAGACTCTCGCTTCCGCCCGCCACCACCCTGTCATAGCGGCCCGTGCGGATAAGGTCCGCGGCGAAGATTATCGCATTGGCGGCTGACGAGCAGGCAGTCGAGCTTGTAGTGGACATATCGAAGACAGGAAAGAGGCTTGCCGCAAATTCTGTTGCAGAGCCGCAGTCCTGAGTGCGGATAAATCTTGTACCTGAGGCCAGACCGGAGGCAAAATGCGCTTCCGTACGGTCCATTCCGCCTACTGTCGTGCCGGAAATGAGGGCCATATGCCTGTCTGCAGGATGCAGCAGCCCTGCCGAGGAGAGAGCCTCCTTCACCGCCACGGCGCCAAGAAGAGCCGTACGGGCGTACTCCTCGCTTCGGGGCAGACCCAGCAGGTCACTCAGTTGGGCGCCACTTAGCGGCACCTCGCCAACCGGGAGGTCGGCGTGCACGGAATTGAGGTGACGCATAGGGCCGACGCCGCCGCGGCGCGAGAGGAGAGCCTCCCTCGTGGCGGCAACCCCGCATCCGAGTGCGGAGACTATGCCCATTCCCGTTATGAAAATCCTTTCCTTCACCCTCTATTTAGTGCGGTTGGCCGCCACATAGGCCGCCATCGTGTCAACCGACTGCAGAATCTGCTTGCTTGCCGAAGGATCTGAAAGCTTTATGCCGTAGTTCTTCTCGAGAAGCACTATGAGCTCAAGAGCGTCAATTGAATCGAGTCCGAGACCCTCGACGAAGAGAGGAGCCGCGGAGTCGATGTCTTCAGGTTTCATACCCTCGAAATTCAGAGCTTCGATTATCTGCTGTTTAAGTTGGTTTACCAGTTCTTCCATTTTCAATAGTTTGTTAAAAAGTTAATAAATATTTGGTTTATAATAATTTACATTGTC
>R21__coassemble_1175_pt1 | contig 18491 bp, 21 predicted proteins | sample R21__metabat2_high_PE_022 | metagenome-assembled genome bin R21
CGAATCGTAACCTACTCGGTCAAAATCACAACACGTGCCTCACCGGAGGCTTACGCATAACCAGTATTTGGCGTATAAATTTATCCTGGAGCCAGAGCAGTTGACGGAGGAAGAGAGAGTTGAGATATTCGATGAGAAAGGGGCTATTCATAACCAGGAAGTAGGATATTTCTTGCTGAAATGGAAAGAGGAGGCTGGGCGGTTGAGCGAAAAGGACAAGACGAATCTGGATAGATTGTCGGTAAACAAAATGTTGGAACGTGTGGGACTTTTGGATGCTGAACTGAAAAATATGGGCCTCAGTTTGCAGAAACTGCACGAACGTTATCCAGAGAAGGCTCAGTTGATATTTGATAAGGCTATAGCATTTCACGAACATCGATACAATGTCGTGGGAAAGCATCTGATGTACTTGAGCTATCCTTCTTTCCTGCATATTTATCTGCGACACGTGGATGAGTTGAAAGTCGATAACCAATTCGCTGAACGGAGCAAGTTTCAGTTGGCCGAAAAAGATGTCCTTACCACTATGAACATCGTCCTTCAAGCCTTGAATGACGAATACCAGGAGTACAAAGAACTGCATCCAGATAATAGATTCTTCCGCAAAGGTTCGCAAGCATATTACTATAACGGCGACTATTACGATATCGATATACAACCTGACGGGCAGGTTGGGACATTCTTTAAGAGGGTGGAGAAGGATTAAATTATAAGAATTAATTTTTAAGAATAAGGTACTACCCCAAAGCTTATCAGTATCGAGAAATTATGCTATCTTTGCAGCATCAAAAAGGTCTTACACATACTGCTGCTAGCAGCGATTTCTCTATCCGCAAGAGCTCAATTTACGGACAGTACCACCGGATTGCTCCAATGCCCGTCAGCAGAGATGTATGAATCAGGGACTTTCACCATCACCAACAATTATCTGAACGAGCACACATTGCCTTCGAACGGCTGGGACTACAGCACATTCGCCTATGGCTTCGACATCACATTCTGGTCCAGAATAGAAGTGGCCTATGTATGTACGCTGTTATGGGGAGATTGGAGCCCACACGCGCAAAGTGAGGAGGGAACTTATCGTGAGAAGATAATGAAGAACCAGGACCGCCATTTCTCCGGAAAGCTCTTGATTCTGAAGGAAGGTGAGATATGGGACTGGACGCCGAGCATTGCGGCAGGTATGAGCGATTTGCTGTCGGCGACGGATAATGGATACAGGGTCCAGACGGAGCAAGGCTCTGGCAGCGGTTATTTCAACAGATACTATATCGTAGCGACGAAGCATTTCAATACGCCTTGGGGACAGGTTGGCGCATCATTGGGCTATCAGTACAACAGACGTAGAGTTATGAACTACAACGCCCCTTGCGCCGCGGTGACGTGGAAGCCCATCTGGTTGGAGAATCGCTGGTTCAACCCCAAGTTCATCCTCGAGTATGATGCCAGGACTCCGAACATCGGCTTCATCGCCGACATCTGGGATGGCCGCTTCGAGACGATGTTCGAGCTTCAGAACTTCCAGTGGATCTCCTTCGGCCTCCGCTATAAGCTTCGGCTGAAAGGGTCGGAATAAAGTTTCAAGAAAATAAGAATTCAAGAAAATCACTTTTTGCTGTGTCGCGAGCGGTCTGCTTCGCGGCGGTGTGATGCGTTGAAGTAAATTTAAAATCAAAATAACTATGTCAGAAAGAAAAACTATCAACCTTTGTCTGGCGCATATGTCGGAGGAGGGGTTGGAACAGAAGTATGTGAAGGAGGCTTTTGATACGAATTGGGTGGTGCCGCTGGGGCCGAATGTGAATGCGTTCGAGAAGGCGCTGGAGGAGTTTGTGGGGCAGGATAAGCGCGTGGTGGCGCTGTCGGCGGGAACGGCGGCGGTGCATCTGGCGCTGATTGCCTGCGGGGTGGGACCCGGCGACGAGGTGTGCGTGCAGTCGTTCACCTTCTGCGCTTCGTCGCATCCGATCACGTATCTCGGGGCTACGCCGGTGTTTATCGACAGCGAGCGGGAGACGTGGAATATGGACCCGGAGCTGCTGGAGGCGGCGATTGTGGACCGCTACGCGAAGACGGGGAGGTACCCGAAGGCGATTGTGCCGGTGGCGCTGTATGGTATGCCTTACCGCATAGACCGGATTGTGGCGGTGGCGGACAAGTACGGCATCCCGGTGGTGGAGGATGCGGCGGAGGGCTTCGGCTCGCGCTTCGACGGGCAGGTGCTGGGGACCTTCGGCAAGTACGGGGTGCTGTCGTTCAACGGCAATAAGATGATCACGACTTCCGGCGGCGGAGCGCTGATTACCCCCGATGCGTCGGGCTGGCAGCAGGTGATGTGGCTGGCGACGCAGGCTCGCGATTCGTATCCTTACTACCAGCATTCGGCCATCGGCTATAACTACCGTATGTCCAACATCTGCGCGGGCATCGGTCGCGGACAGATGAGCGTGGCGGATGCGCATATCGCCCACCACAAGCGGGTGCAGGCGCTCTATGAGGAGCTGCTCGCGGGTGTGCCGGGGGTGAAGGTGCACCGCCAGCCTTTCGAGGTTCGTACAGACGCGAGTGACTCGCGTGTGTACGAAAACGGCGCGGCGGGGCAGGTGGGCCGCTTCGATTCGAACTACTGGCTCTGCACGATCGAGCTGGACCCGTCGCTGCGAATCGTGGGCCAGGACCAGGCCTATAAGGAGGTCATCAAGACCGCCGTGGGCGGCGCTGCCGGCGTCATCCACGTGGTGGACTCCCCGGTAACCGACTGCCAGCCGAACGACAACGTCGAGGCCCTGCGGGTGTTTATGCTCGGCAAGAAGGTCGAGGCCAGGCCGGTCTGGAAGCCGATGCATCGGCAGCCGGTGTATTGCACAGGCGCCGCCGAGACGGCCCTTGCCGCGGGTGTTGCCGCCGGCACTGCCACTGCCCCCGCCGCGGGCATCAGCGTCTGGGAAGGCCCTCGGATGTCCGCTTACCTCAACGGCGTCTCCGAAGCTGTGTTCAAAGTCGGCATGTGCCTCCCCGCCGGTCCCTGCGTGAGCGAGGAGGATGTGCGGTATATCGTGGAGTGTATCAAGGAGGCGATTGCCGATAATTGATTCCTGCATTTTGCAAGTGCCTGACTGCCAGCGGGATAAAATTTTGCGAAATCCTTCTTATTGCCGATAACTCTGCCGAAATTTTGGGAAGGAAATTGCGACTGTGCGAAATGATTCGTATTTTTGTAGTCATTTCAGGTATATTGAAAATACTACAAAACAATGATAAACGACTGTTGTATAAATATTTGCGGAATTGAATCTCCTGCTATTCAGTTGCAGGGGGAACAACTGAATGGGCTGGCTTTGTATGAGAAGGCTCAGTTCAGATACTTCGGTTGTGCTTTTGCGGGGTGTGAGTTCGTGGCCGTGGAACAGGCGGATGACACTTCGGTCTTGACTCCGGCAAAGTGGCGGCAGTTGTTTGACAGGCTCGAGCCTGTATTCGGCAAGACGCTTGTGGCCTTGATCTCGACAAGGGATTATATCTTCCGGAAGCGGATGCTGGAGCAGGGAGTGTGCTTTGTTGTCCCCGGGCAGTATGCGTTTCTGCCGAACTTTGTGGCGCAGGGCTATTCGCCGAAAGGTAAGCCCCGCAAGTGCAAGACGCTGCAGCCGGTGGCGCAGAGTATTCTGCTGAAGTATCTTCAGCGCGATGGTGTGGACGAACGGTCGTTCCTTCAGACCCTTGCCGGGCAGACAGGATATAGCTATGTGTCGGTGGCGAGGGCCGCGACGGAGTTGGAGCAGAAGGGCCTGTGTTCCATTGTAATGAATGGTTCCGCCAAGACCGTGGTCTTCGATTCCGACCGTAAGGCGCTGTGGCAGAAGGCATCTCCGGTGCTGAAGAGTCCGGTGCTCAAGGTGGTGTATATGGACGAGGTGCTGCCTCAGGGCAGTTATCCTGTTTGCGATATCAACGCGTTGGCGCATTATTCGTGGCTTTGCCGCGACGAGGTGGCTTCTGTGGCGGTGTGGGAGCGGGATTTCCGCGATGTGCCGTGGAAGGGACGTGTAAACGAGATCGATGGATTGCAGAGGGTGGAGATATGGTCGTATCCTCCGGGAAGCGGCGAGTATGTGGACAGATTGTCGCTGAGTCTGACGTTGGAAGAAGATGAAGACCCGCGGGTACAGCAGGAATTGGAAAGGATGATGGAGGAAATGGTATGGTAGTACAACATGTGAGCGACCTGCATCTGGAGCTGTCGGACAATTCGCGGTGGATGAAGACGAACCCGCTGCCGGTGGCGGGGGATGTGCTGGTGGTGGCGGGAGACACGGGGTATGTGGCTTCGACGGATTACCGCAAGCTCGCGTTCTGGAAATGGGCGTCGGCTTCTTACCGGGAGGTGATTGTGGCGCTGGGCAACCACGAGTTCTACCAGTACAGCGATGTCGCGGAGCTGCCCGACGGCTACTGCGAGGCGATTCTGCCCAATGTGCACCTTTGCTACAATGCGGTGGTGAGGGTGGACGCGGTGGATTTCCTCGTCACGACGCTTTGGGCGCATATCGACCCCGCCGAGGCGTATATGACCGAACACGGGGTGAATGATTTTTACCGCATCCTGCGCTCAGGCAAGCGGCTTTCCGCCGAGGGGTTCAATGCCGAACACGAGCGCTGTGTGGACTTTCTGAAGGCGGCTCTGGCGGGTCGGGTGGAGCCTTCCTATGCCGTGGGTTCCCGCGAGGGGATGGCTTGCCGCAAGGTGGTGGTGAGTCATCACGTTCCGACGATGTTGTGTATGGCGCATGAGTTCCGTGGAAGCTCGATCAACGGGGCTTTCGTGTGCGAGATGGGGGATTTGATTGCTTCGTCGGATATCGACGTATGGATATATGGGCATTCGCATAGGAACATTGATGCGGTGATCAGTCGCATGGATTCCGGCGAGTGCAGGATTGTGAGCAACCAACTGGGCTATGTGGCTCACGGCGAGCATCTTCGCTGCGGCTTCGAGGCCGGGAAGGTGGTGGAAATTTGATGACCATAGACTCTGACTCTCTTTGACTCGCTGACGGCTGCGGCCAAGGCTGCGCCGCGGCGCAGGCAGCGTGATCCGGAACTTGGGGCCGTGAGGGGTACAATTTGTACCCCTCACCAGTTCGTCTTGACTGACGGCAAGAAACACGCCGCGAACTGTGCTTCGCTGGAGGGGATGTTGCCAAGAATGCTCGGCTGGAGCTTGAGGCTGAGCTGGGCCATACGGTGATTGCCTCTGAGAATGTCCTTGGGCATACGGTCCCTGAGGAGCAGCTGCCCTTCGATGTCCCCAAACAGATTGGCGAGAAGCCGGAGGAAGGGACTTTCTGATCTTGAGGTCACAGATTGTGACCGGTTGCAATTGACCATTTTCGTGAGGCTACGAAAATGGTGTTTGAATTGCATCGAATTCGAGGTAATTCGGCGTTATTCTGCCTTAGGCATCGGATGAACTTTGACCTTTGCACTTCGGCTGGCGACGGGTCGCAGTAAATGTCGCAGAAGATGTCGCATGGTTTGCGATGCCATTATGTCATCACAAATTGTGATAGGTTGTTGTCTTGAAACCGCAATTTGCGACTTCAAGTTCAAGTAAATGCTGCCCATGTACACTGCGCGAGTGCCCCGGTGTCTGTACGACCCCGATTGCCAATAATTGATTCTTGCGTTTTGCAAGTGGCTGACTGCCAGTTGGATAAAATTTTGCGAATTCCTTCTTATTGCCAATAACTCTGCCGAAATTTGGGGAAGGAAAAAGATAAAGATATGAAGAAGACAGGAAAAATAGAGGTGAATGGGATGCCGATAGCTGTGGCTACGGATGAGGCCAGGCAGAATTATATCTGCCTGACGGATATGGTGAAGGCGCAGGATAAGGCGGAGGACCATACGGGACTTGTCATTCAGAACTGGCTTCGCCGGAAGGATACCATAGATTATATCGGACTATGGGAATCGGTGAGTAATCCCAATTTTAATGTACTCGAATTCGAATATATTAAAAGTCAGTCCGGCACCAACCGTTTTGTGCTTACGGCCAAGGAATGGGTAGAACGGACGGGAGCCATCGGCATAGAGGCCAGATCGGGCCGCTATGGTGGAACTTATGCCCATAAGGATATCGCTTACCATTTTGGAATGTGGCTCAGCCCGGTATTCAACTTGCTCGTAGTTAAGGAAATCCAGCGTCTCGAGGCTGCACAGAACAATCCCCTGCTCCAGCAGTGGGACATCAAGCGGATTCTGAGCAAAACGAACTATACAATCCATACGGATGCGGTGAAGAACGGGATTCTGCCGAAACTGTCGGTGGCCAAGACGAAGGAGTATATCGTGTATGCGAGTGAGGCTGATTTGCTGAATCTGGTGCTGTTCGGTTGTACGGCGAAGGACTGGCAGGAAGCGAATCCGGAGCTCTCGGCCAAGATGAACATCCGTGATACGGCGAGCATCAACGAATTGCTGGTTCTGAGTAATCTGGAGTCGTACAACGCCGAGATGATCCGTCAGGAGTTGGGCAGGCCGGAGCGTTTTGAAAAGCTATCGGCCATGGCATCGGAGCAGCTGCGGGTGTTGCAGCAGGCCAATGCGGAGTTTGGCTTCAAGAAGCTTGAAGGCAATACGCCGAAGATGCTAAAGTAGAAGTTATACGATGTATCTGGCGGATGCCCTAGGCCTTAACCGCAAGACCATCCAGCGTGACCTCGACGTGTTGACCGGCCTGTCGCTCATTGTCTGGGAAGGCAGTCCGAAGACCGGCGGCTGGAAGATCAAGGGGTGATGCCCTGCTGCCGGGAACGGTGCTGCCGATCCACAGGCATCGCAGGACGACGGAGACGGTGGTGGTGCTGCGGGGGTGTCTGGAGGCGGCAGATCCGCTGCAGGGCCTGAGCATCCCCGTGGGCCAGTGGCACAGCGTGAACGTTCTCGAGCCCACCGTCATCCTCGAGTGCAAGGACGGCGCCTATGAGCCCATCGGGGAGGAGGATATTCTGGAGGTGGAATGAATCACCGCAAAAAACGGGAATGAAATACCGCAAAAAACAGGAATGGATTTGGTGGTTTGGCGGGAGTTTATTAACTTTGGCGGCAATAGATAGAGGATTTTATGGATTATAAGAACAGAATGCTGGATTCGGTGCTGCTCGAGAGCTTGGATGCTTTCGGGGCTGTGCTGATTGAAGGGCCGAAGTGGTGTGGTAAGACTACTACCGCGAGCCGTGTTGCCAAAAGCCGGATTTGGATTGAGGATCCCGACAACAGGGAGAAGTATGAGGCGACCGCGCAGTCAACTCCGTCGATGCTGCTTAAGGGTGACAAGCCGCGGCTGATTGATGAGTGGCAGGATATCCCGGTGCTGTGGGATGCTGTACGCTCCAGTGTGGACAGGAGCGATGAGGTGGGGCTGTATATCCTTACCGGTTCGGCTGTCGTGGACAAGAGCAAAATCAAGCATTCCGGGACAGGGCGGATAGAGCGGCTGAAGATGTATCCGATGAGCCTGTTCGAGTCGGGAGAATCGACGGGGGAGATTTCGCTTCAGGCCTTGTTCGACAATCCCGGGATGGATATCGATGGCGTGGAGTCGAGGCTGACGGTGCCTGAACTGATTTTCGCCACTTGCCGCGGCGGGTGGCCGGGGACTTTCAAGGCAAGGACAGATAAGGCCAGGCTGAAGACGGCGCTCAGTTATTTCAAGGCTGTCTGCGACGAGGATATATCGCGTGTGGATGGCGTGAAACGCAGTCCGCTTACGGCCAGGCTGATTCTGAAGTCTTATGCCCGCAACATTTCGACTTTTGCCAAGAAGACCAGTATGATTGCCGATGTGGCCGGTGTGACGGAGACGCTGGATGAGAAGACGTTTGATGACTATGTGGGGGCTCTGAAGAGGCTTTTTGTGCTGGAGGATATCGAGGGGTGGTGCCCTGCCATCAGAAGCGCGTCGGCTATGAGGAGCGGTCCGAAGAGGGAGTTTGTGGACCCTTCGGTGGCCATTGCGGCGCTGGGGCTTTCTCCGGATAGTTTCCAGACTGATCTGAAGACGTTCGGGTTCTTCTTCGAGAATCTCTGCGTGAGGGATTTGAAGGCTTATACCCAGCCTCACGATTCGCATCTTTCATATTATCACGACCGCTATGGGCTGGAGGCCGATGTGGTGCTGCATCTGCAGGATGGGCGTTATGCTCTGATTGAATGTAAATTGGGCAGTCGCGAGATAGAGGAGGGAGCGCAGCATCTGTCGGAGCTCAGGCGGTTGATAGTGGAATATAACAAGAAGGAGACGCAGTGTCCTCTGCGCGAGCCGGATCTGCTGATTGTTCTTACCGGTGGCCAGATGGCCTACACCCGACCCGATGGCGTGAAAGTCATTCCTCTGGGGTGTCTGAAAGATTGATTCGCGAAGCGGCTTAACCCCATGCACAAGCTGGCCCGTCTATGCCGGCTGCTCCGTCTATACCCACGCCGTGGAGGAGGACCTCTTCAAGCTCGGCCTCTGCCTCCCGAGTGGACCGTGTGTGAGTGATGAGGATGTGAGGTATATCGTGGAGTGTATCAAGGAGGCGGTGGAATAAAACCGGGGAGAAAGTTTTGTAACTTGCGGGGGAATGATATTGATATGACTATGGAAAATGAAATTATGAAGTCTGGAGGGGAGATAGTCCTCTATCAGAGGGATGAAAGCACTCAACTTGAAGTGAGGGTTGAGCAGGAGACTGTGTGGCTGAACCGCAACCAGATGGCTCAGTTGTTTGGCCGTGACGTGAAGACGATAGGTAAGCATATCAATAATGCCTTGCGGGAGGAACTTAGCCCAAGTGTCGCAAATTTTGCGACAGTTCATGGAGCCCACGCAAAAAATGCGATAACTGATTTGGGCCGGATTCCAGTTGTCGCAAATTTTGCGACAACTGCAACTGATGGCAAGACATATCAGGTGGAACACTATTCTCTCGATGTTATCCTCTCGGTAGGCTATAGGGTGAAATCGGCGCAAGGTGTGCTGTTCAGGGCTTGGGCCAATCAGGTGTTGAAGGATTATCTCCTCCGTGGCTACTCGCTCAACCGTCATCTCATTGCGCTGCAGGAGCGCTCTGACGAACGCTTCCAGCAGATTGAGCAACGGCTGGATGACCAGCAGCAAAAGGTTGAGTTCCTGGTGAAAGCACATACTGTTCCGCAGGAGAATCTCTTTGCCACAGGCTGCGTGTGGGATGCTTATGCGTATGTCTGCGACTTGGTTCGCAGCGCCAAGAGTCGCATTGTGCTGATTGATAATTTTGTTGATGACAGGGTGCTGAAGATTTTGGACAAACGCTCGGCTGGCGTCGCGGCGACGGTGCATACCCGTTATACGGAGCAGTTTGAGCTCGATTTGGCGAAGCACAATGGGCAGTGTGCTCCGATCGAGCGGGTGCAGCTGCCGATGCATATTCACGACAGGTTCTTGATTGTTGATGACGATGTCTATCTGCTCGGGGCCAGCGTGAAGGATATGGGCAAGGGCCTCTGCGCCATCACCAAGGTGGGATTCCCTGCCGATCAGGTGTTGGGGTTGGTGAAGTGAGGTGGAAGGGTAGTGCTGTCGTTTGGGCGGTAACAAGATGATCACGACTTCCGGCGGCGGAGCGCTGATTACCCCCGATGCGTCGGGTTGGCAGCAGGTGATGTGGCTGGCGACGCAGGCTCGCGACTCGTATCCTTACTACCAGCATTCGGCCATCGGGTACAACTACCGTATGAGTAACATCTGCGCGGGCATCGGTCGCGGGCAGATGAGCGTGGCGGATGCGCATATCGCCCACCACAAGCGGGTGCAGACCCTGTATGAGGAGCTGCTCGCGGGTGTGCCGGGGGTGAAGGTGCACTGCCAGCCTTTCGAGGTTCGTACACTACGCGAGTCACTCGCGTGTGTACGAAAATCATTATCTTTGCGGCCGTTATGTCAAAAAAATCAGTAAGAACACGGCTTGCCGTTGCACTCGGTGTCTTTGTGGCGCTGGTTGCTTATTCGCCTGATGCCGGAGCGCAGGAGAGTCCCGACAACAGTTTCGGCGGATGGATATTCGCAAAAGTCTCCCACAACTTCAAAAGCGGCATATACGCCAGTGCATACGTTCAGCACAGAAATTTCCAGTTCAGCCGCCTGGACTGCAATTTTACCCGTATCAGTGCCGGATACAAAATACTGCCGTGGCTGAAGGCAGGATTGAATTACGTGCCTATGTGCGAGCCCGGCAATGTCTGGAAGCACTATGCGGAGCTGGACGTTGTCGCCACGTTCGAGACCGGCGATTTCAAGATAAGGCTGCGGGAGCGCTACCGCCACGGTTTCACCAACGGCAAAAACGAGCTTCGCTCCAATCTGAATGTGGCATACAGTATTCCAAACAGCAAGTTCGGTGTGTATGTCGGCCCGGAGGTTTTCACTTGGGGAAATGAGTGGAAAAAGACAAGGCATTATGTCGGCGGCACCTATGATATCACCTCCTGGATGCAATTCGAGGCCTTTTATATGTATTATGCCTTCAACGGCTCTCCGGCTGAGAACGTCCTGGGACTGGGTATGAATTTTAATTTATAGAGCAATAATGAACAAGGTAATCAGCAATGCAAGGGAAACCTGGGTTGACTGGCTGCGCGTCATCGCCTGCTTTATGGTGATGATTGTGCACAGCACGGAGCCGTTCTACCTCGGAGGGGAGGGGACTCTGGTGCGAAGCGCGGCTGACGCGTTTTGGGCGGCGCTGATGGATTCGCTGGTGCGCAGCTGTGTGCCGCTGTTTATCATCGCATCGTCCTACCTGCAGTTCCCGGTGCATTATCCTACGGGTAAGTTTCTGAGGCGCAGGGCCGTACGCGTTCTGGTTCCCCTGCTTGTCTGGTCGGTGGTCTATGCCCTGGTCTGGGGCGAGCCGGTGGAGAATTTCACGAACCTTCTGCAGAATTTCAACTATGCGGCAGGGCACCTCTGGTTCGTCTATATGATCTTCGGGCTGTACCTCGTTATGCCGCTGCTCTCGCCCTGGGCGGAGAGGGTCGGTAAGCGTGAGCTGAGCATCTATCTGCTAATCTGGCTTTTCACCACCATCATCCCTTTCATTCGCGTCTCTCTTGGGGGCACTCCGCCGTACATCAGCGGACCTTCCGGCATTCCCAATCCGGCCAAATTTCCCCTCTGGGGTGAGGCCAGCTGGAATGCCAACGGCACATTCTACTATGTCAGCGGCCTGGCGGGATACCTGCTTGTCGGCCTGTATTTCAGAAAGTTCGCTCCGCAGTGGTCGCAGCGCAAAGCCATAATCGCCGGCCTCGCATCCTACGCAGCCGGCTTTGCAATTGCCTTCGGCGGCTTCCGTGCACTGATGCTCAAAGACGCCACCGCCTTCCCATTCGAAGGGCCGGTCAGCTGCGCCGCCCTTTGGGAAACCCCGTGGATGTTCGATTCGCTGGGCGTGGCGCTGATGGCCATAGGCATCATAATCTTGATGCGCCGCATCACCGCTGAAGGCCGCTTCTACAGGAAAGTCATCCTCCCCGTTTCGCAGGCCAGCTACGGTATGTACCTGATGCATATGCTGTTCCTGTCGGCATTCTCGGCTCTGTATATGAGAATCCTCTCTCCGGCCCTGCCCGCGGCTGTCTCCGCTCCCGCCATCATCCTCTGCACGGCCCTGAGCAGTTACGTCTGCTCTGCAGCCGCATCCCTACTCCTTCGCCGCATCCCGCGCCTAGGCAAATACATCGCATAAAAGTTGCAACATATGAAAAAAATAGTGCTGATTCTATTTCTCTCCGCTGCCTTGGCGCTGCCGGCGTCGGCGCAGTGGAGCATAGGCCTTCACGGAGGCCTTGACGTGAACTCAATGTCGCGTTCGTCGTTCTACACATCCCAAACCTATGAAAGCAGGGCCGGTTTTTCCGTCGGCCTCAGCTCGGAATATATGTTCAAGGATTGGCTTGGGCTGCGTTTCGGCGCGGACATTCTCCAAAAGAACTACAGGACAGTTTACAACAATTCCGAGATGCTTCGGTATGGCTGCAACGAGGACTTCAAGAACACCTATCTCCAGATTCCCGCGATGGCCGATTTCTGCATCAGCCCCGCGCAGTGGAGCCTTCATTTCCTTGCAGGCGCCTATGGCGGCTGCTGGCTGTCATCCCGCGAGAGCGGAACGATCAACCGCATAGGCCTCGATCCCGATGTCGATTCAAACATCCACGCGGCCTCGTTCAAGAATGCGAAAGTGGAGTTCAACTCGGAGCGTGACAGGCGTCTGTGCTTCGGCGCCCTTTGCGGCCTGAATGTAGAGAGGGCTCTTTCGCAGCATTGGTCTGTCGGCGTCGAGGCTCTGTGCTACTACGACCTTACGAGCCAGACAAAGGACTATATGCGCATCAAAGACCCGAGATACAATACGACTTTTGACTGTCATTTTGGCGTAAGTTACAAATTCTGAGAGAGATATGAAGAAGATACTTTTTGCTGCGGCGGCTCTTGCCCTGCTCAGCCTTTCCTCCTGCCGCGAGAAAGCGGATTATATAGAAAATCCTTATATGTATGAGCAAACCAGCACTCTGGACGCCTCATACCGCCACCAATTCGAGTCCATCTGGCAGGGCATCAACAGCGGTTATGCCTTCTGGGACGTCGAAACCGTGGATTGGGACAAGCGCTATGTAGAATATTCTGAAAAGCTTACGGCACTTGAAAAAGCCGGCGAGAACGGCGTCATCAGCGACGCGGACCTTCAGTCTTTTTACGACGGTCTCTGCGGCGATTTGATAGACCACCATATGGCTGTCGTTGTGAAGAATGTCCCTACGGGAGAGACAATCTTTGTGACTCCGGGCAAAAACGAAGTGGCCGGGCGCTCCTATTATCACGATGCCCTTGACCTGAATGTTGTCTGGAATGACATTTCGAATATCTCCGAGCTCTTGAGCGGCGTCACCATCGAGGATTCCCTGGGCGCCATCGCAATTGTCGGAGGGAACACTACTTCTGTCTTTTCCTGCCTCATCAAGCTTCCTGACGGACGCTATATTCCTTACCTGTGGCAGAGCGGATACGGCATTCAGGATATTCTTCCTGTTTTGTCGCAGTACGAGTCGGCTCCCGATCCCGATGAAGATCCCCAAGGGTGTTACGCTTATCTTGCGGCAACGGTGCTCGACAACTATTTCACCTGGGTCAGCGGCGACACTGCCGGAAATGCAGTTCCTGACGATCTGCTCGCCGGCATTATCCTCGACAACCGCTCCAACGGCGGCGGCCTGCTGCTGGATATGAACTATGTGGTGGGCTTGTACCTTACAGAGCCAAAGACCGTTATCGAGACGCGCTGCAAAAACGGAATCGGACGGCTCGACTATGCGCCGTGGATTCCTGCAGACGCTCAGCCCAACAACGTTTACCCGACCAGAGACATCACGTCCAAGAACATTCCTTACGTGATTCTGCAGGACTGCCACTCGCTCAGTATGGGTGAACTCTCGGGCCTTGGCTGCCGCGCCGCTTTGCCCACTTCCTGCATCATAGGCGAGCGAAGCTTCGGCGGTCAGGGTGTCCTTACCCCGGACCTTACGCCGGTTCTCAACTACGGCAGTTTCGGCGACCGGACCTTAACTGAAGGTCACTATGTATATACCGTGAACTACGCCACCCGCATCCCCGGCGGAGAAATCCTCGAAGGCAAGGGCTCAGAGCCAGATGTAGAAGTGCTTGTCAATGAAGTCGGCACAATCGGCCAGCTCAAAGCCTGCATCGAATACATCACTTCAGGATATGACAAATAAGGAAACATTGGATTACGGAGGGGAGCGGATACCCCGGCTCTTCAGACAGATTTTCATTCCCACGCTGCTGGGAATGCTCGCCGACGTGGCGTTTATGCTCACCGACGGCATTTTCGTGGGCCACGGGGTGGGGCCGGAGGGCCTGGCCTGCGTCAACTTGATAGCTCCGACGATGATGCTCATCACCGGCATCGGGATGATGTTCGGTATGGGAGCGAGCGTGGTGGCGGCCATCCATCTGGCCAAGGAAGAGGTCGGGGAGGCCCGCCGCAAGGTGACCCAGGCCTTCGGCGCAGCCATCCTTCTGTCGCTGCTGGCGGTGGCCCTGCTCTACAGCTTTCCCAAAGGAATAATGCGCCTGCTGGGCGTGTCGGAGCAGCTTCTGCCGCAGGCGGGGGAGTACTTTTTCTGGTTTGTCCCGACCTGCTTCTTCATAATGATCCAGATCGTGGGGTCGTTCATTATCCGGCTCGACGGCTCGCCCAAGTACTCGATGATGGCCACGGTGGTGCCTTCGGTGCTGAACATCATCCTCGACTACGTCTTCATTTTTCCCTGCGGCTGGGGCCTGATGGGCGCTGCGCTGGCCACCGACATCGGGACCTGTGCGGGAGCGCTGATGGTTTTCTATTATATGTTCCGTAAGGCCCGCTCCCTGAAGTTCTGCCGGCCGTCCACGGCTTTTCGCGGCTCGGCAAAAGAGCTCCTGGAGATTATGAAAGTGGGCTTCGCGGGCCTGGTGATGGAGTTCTCGGCGTCGATGCTGATTCTCTGCGGCAACCGCAGTTTCGGAGCCTATCTGGGCGACGTGGGCGTTGCGGCCTTCAGCGTGGTGTGCTACATTTTCCCCATCATCGCCAACATTTTTTACGCAGCGGCCTCTTCGGCCCAGCCCATCGTCAGCTTTAACCACGGTGCCGGGAATCCGGCCAGGTCGAGGGCTGCCCTGCGCTGCAGCGTGGTGGTGAGCGTGGCCTTTGCCGCGGTGGCGACGCTCTGCTTCGCCTTCTTCGCTCCGACCATCATCTCGGTGTTCCTTGCCGGCGGAAGCGAGACCTGGGCCCTGGCCTCCAAGGGCCTGCCGCTATTTGCTGTAGGCCTTATATTTATGGGCTTCAACACCCCGGTCATAGGCTACTTCCAGAGCATCGAGCGCAGCGGAACCTCCATCCTGCTGACCCTGCTGCGCGGCTTTGTGCTGGTGGCGCTGGCCTTTGTGCTGCTGCCACGGCTGCTCGGTACCGCCGGCCTCTGGCTCGCCATCCCCGCCGCCGAGGTCGTCTCCGCCCTGATCTGCGCCGCGCTTGTTTTGCACAGCCGCAGGGCCCTCGCGTAGAGTGTGAAAAATCACTATCTTTGCGGTTGATATGAGCAGAATCAAGGCAAGAATCAGGCTGCTGCGCATGTGGCAGAAGACAGGCGTGTCAGGGAAAAGCCAAAGGCTTGAAAAAGAGCAGAAAAAGGCGTCCGAGAGCGGCCTTGTCAAGGACTTTTACAGCGGCTCGTTCGACAGCATTCCGTTCCTTAACGACGATGCCAAGCGGACCTTTGTGCACCTGCTCCTGAGGCCCGGCTATATGATCCGCGACTATCTTCGCGGCAAGCGGGACATCTATCTGGCCCCGCTGACCTCGCTAATCATCTTCTACGCGTTTCTGGCGCTTATTTCTTCCATCATTTCCCCGATGTCGAAGCCAAGTAGCCCCGACTGGATAGAGAATATTTTCGAAAAAACCTATCAGGGGCAGCGGGCTGACGCTTCGGCCGAGGAATTGGAGGTTCACGACAGAATGCTTGGCGTGGGCCGGTTCCTTTCCAAGGCATATATCGTGCTTCATCTGGATACCCTCCACGAAGAGGTGGACACCCGGCTGGAGAAGAGCATCGCCGGTGTGGAGGCCGCCCTGCGCGAGAGGGGCATCACCCGCTTCCTCGGCCAGCTTATTTCGCTGACGCTGTGCATCTGGCTGGCCTTCAGGCGAAAATACGGCTTCAATTTCTCCGCCTCCGCCGCCACTGCCTCCTACATCCTCTGTCAGTTCTGCTTCTTTATGTTCTTCACCATCCTCGTCACTTTGGGCAGGAACGAGGACATAAGCCGGCTGCTGACCACTGTGCTGATGCTGATAGACTTTCGCCAGCTGCTGGGCATCAGCTGGGGCCGGAGCCTGTGGGAGACGCTCAAGGTCGTGCTCCTGCAGACGGCTTTCGCCGCCGCCATACTTCTGCTTATGGCAATAGCCCTGGGCCTGCTTGCCGCCTGCGGCATATTCTGATAATTTGACTTGCCGTATTTCGCAGAATTGTGTAATTTTAAAGTTTGAAATAACCAGTAAAAACAATAAACAATGAAAAGAATCACTTTGTTATGCTTATTCGTCGGCCTCCTTGCGTTATCTTCCTGCTCAAAGGAAGAGTCCATACTGGGGACTTGGCGCGTAGCATCAGTAACCGTCGTCGTGGGAGGAAGTACAATCAGCGACTCCGATGACACTTCGCAGATGTATTATGAATTTCGTAATGACGGGACTATAGTTCAGTACGCCACAACCTCAGAGATGGGAACCTACGTTTACAATCCGACGCTGGGCAAATTGGTTTACAAATTTCAAAACGACACCGAAGAATCCACTGCCGATATAACAATTTCCGGCAACGAAATGGATTGGAATGAAAGTGCGAACGGTGCATCTCTCATCATGCACTTGAAGAGGCAATAAAAATCAATTTGTAGGCTTACTTCTGATTCTCAATGTCCTTTTTTATCTCGCGGATGGTTGCCTGAAGTTTGGGGATGTCTTCGATTGCGGTGGATATGATGGCGGCTTCGTCTATGTTCAGATATTCGTGCACGATGTGGTTTTTCATTCCTTTTATCGCTTTCCAGTTGATTGCCGGATATCTTTCAAACAATCGGTCCTGCGTGAGATGACCAAGCTGCACGACGGCTTCTCCAATGTTCTGTTCTCCGAAGCATATTGCCCTGAAGGTCTTGATGTCTTCCGTCGTTTTCCCCAAGTCGCTCTCTGTGGTCAGACCTTGAGTTATCTCCGCAAGGAACGTACATTCCTTGTCTATGGAGTCTATGAGAATTTCAAGTCTGTTATACATATATCAGGTCCTTTGAGATTGATTCGAAAAAGCCGGGAAGGAATTTTGAAGAAAGGGAAATCACATCCGTCTTCACTTCAAAGAGTTCCTGCAATTTGTTTTCCAGCGTTATCAGTTTCAGCAGGTTAGGCTTGCGCAGCTTGACGGCTATGTCAATATCGCTTTCGGCAGTCTGCTCGTTTCTGGAGCAACTTCCGTAAAGGCCCAGCATATCTATGCCGAACTCTTCCTTGTTGGCGGATTTGAAATCTTTCAGTCTGGAGAGAATCGCCTCCGTCGTATAGGGGAAGTTCATTTGCTTGAGGGTGACTTCGTTTTTGTAACCCAGCGCATTGAATAACTTTTCATAAAGACCTTCATTTGCTATCCTGTCGTTTTCCAACTTGGATATCTGGGACTTGTTCATTCCGCAACGACTTCCCGCCGCCGTTTGTGAGAGGCCGTTGGCCTTTCGCAAATTTCTGAGTATTTGCCCTTTTGTTTCCATACAACAAATATAGTTAAAAGTTTCGATAATCGAAACTAATTTATGAAATTCTTTGCGCTGCGCCATCGCAAAATTCTGTTATATCGAAATTTATAGGCAAAAAGTTTTGTGATTCGGAAATTATGGCTATTTTTGCTGAAAAGACCGGCTTATGCGAATCGTATCACACCGCAAATTGAAGGAATTCTTCGAGGCTCCTGGCAACGAGGCTTCGAGAGTGCCGCTGGAGCGGTGGTATGAAATCACAGAGGCGGCAAGGTGGCAGAACTTCGCCGATGTCAGAAAGGATTTCGGTTCAGTCGACAACGTAGGCAACCAGCATTATGTCTTCAACATTATGGGAAACAATGTCAGGTTGGTTGTCGTCATTAAATTTGTTATGGGATACGTATTCGTCAGATCGGTCGGGCACCACAAAGATTACGCCAAGATTGATTGCAAAAACATATGATGATATGGGAAAGATTACAAAAGAACAGTACGAGTATGCGCAGGAAAGGATAGAGGAGCTCCTCCCTGTTGTCGACGGGTACGATCCCAAGCGGAAAGAAGCCGTCGAACTCTCCGTGCTTTCAGACATAGTCATCGAATACGAGAAAGAATACTATCCCATCGCGAAGCCCACGGTAGCGGAACTGATTACAGAAGGGCTGATCGAAAAAGACATGACCCAGAAGGAGCTGGCCAAGTCTCTGGGTGTCAGCCCGTCGCGCATAAGCGATTTTGTCTCCGGACGCTCGCAGCCATCCCTCAGGCAAGCAAGCCTCATCTGCCAATTTCTGAGCATCCATCCCGCCGCCATGCTGGGATTGTAGGCTTAAGTGTACCCGAGGCTGTCGCCCTACGATTTATCGACTATCACCGCGAACCTCTCCGAATCCTTCCAGGCATCGTCGAACTGCTCGATTTCCACGAAAAGGGGCAGTTTGCCGTAGGCGGGAAAGGCTGGATCAAATCATAGTGACTTTTATCGCAGAAAATCGGGCGGAATTCACAAATAAAAAGAGAAAAATCCTAACTATTCTTATGATATTTCCAAGGCCTTTTTGGCTTTTTCGAAGTTATTTCC
>R21__coassemble_1196_pt1 | contig 18313 bp, 16 predicted proteins | sample R21__metabat2_high_PE_022 | metagenome-assembled genome bin R21
GCCTGCGCCCGCTTTGATGTGGGGAGATGCGTTCGCAGTCAAGCAGTTCCCTTCCTCTCATATGTTATTTCGTAAGCGGAGTCAAATAATCTTTCGTAAGCGAACATCTCCCCTCATAAAAGTGAGCGTCGAAAGATTATTTGCGAAGCGTTCGTTTGTTTCGCTCAAGGAACTGCCTGCCTGCGCCCGCTTTGATGTGGGGAGATGCGTTCGCAGTCAAGCAGTTCCCTTCCGCTATATACTATTGTTCTTTGCCGTGGCAGTTTTTGTATTTTTTGCCGCTGCCGCACGGGCACGGGTCGTTGCGGCCGACTTTCTTCTCGACGTGGATCGGGGCGTTGGTCTTCGGCTCGGAGCTGTTGTTGAGCAGGTCAGGGCGGCTGGTCTGCATACGGCTCAGGTCGGAGCGCTTCTCGTGAGCCTCGGTCGCCACGTCCTCAGGCGGCTGATCCTGCTTGAGGAAGAGCTGCGCGCGGAGCAGGAAGGCAAGAACATCCTTGTACATATTCTCAAGGGCTGTCATAAAGAGATTGTAACTCTCGCCCTTGTAGATCAAGATAGGGTCCTTCTGCTCGTAGGCGGCGTTCTGCACGGACTGCTTGAGGTCGTCCATCTCTCTGAGATGCTCCTTCCAGTATTCATCTATAACCCTGAGGGTCACCGTCTTTTCTACCGCTCTTATGAGTTCCTTGCCCTTTGTCTCGTAACCCTTCTTGAGATCCACGAGAATCGTGTACACGAAATGGCCGTCCGTAACAGGCAGGGCTATGTTTTGGTAGAACTGGCGCTTTGTCTCATATACATATTTGATAATAGGCCAGCTCTTCTCCACAAGATCGTCGAAACGGCGCTGCTGCGTCGCGGCAATCGAAGCTCGCAGGGCATCGGAAATCTGGTCTTTCTTGGCTTTGTCATAAAAGGCCTCGTCGAAATCAGGCTGCACGGAGAGCACCTTCATACATTCGTCGCAGAAGGTCTCGTAGTCGCAGTCCCTGTTGTTGTCCACGAAGATATCGCAATAGTCGGAGGTCATATTGAGAACGTCCACGTCGATTCTTTCGCCTGTCAGGGCGCTGCGGCGCTTCGTATAAACGACCTCCCTCTGGGAATTCATCACGTCATCGTAATCGACCAGTCTCTTACGGGTGCCGAAGTGGTTCTCCTCAACCTTCCGCTGAGCCCTTTCGATTGCGCTTGAGAGCATTCCTGCCTGAAGGGCCTCATTCTCCGCCATTCCCATATTGTCCACGAGCTTGGTGATGCGCTCGCTGCCGAAAAGACGCATCAGGTCGTCTTCCAGAGAGACGTAGAAAATTGAGCTTCCCGGGTCTCCCTGACGGCCGGCACGGCCTCGGAGCTGACGGTCCACACGGCGGCTGTCGTGGCGCTCGGTGCCGATGATTGCAAGACCGCCGGCAGCCTTCACGCTGTCGGTCAGCTTGATGTCGGTACCGCGGCCTGCCATGTTCGTGGCGATCGTCACGGTGCTCGGCTCGCCGGCGTGCGCGACAACCTCAGCCTCACGCGCGTGCTGCTTGGCATTCAACACCTGATGCTGTATGCCTCTGATCTTCAGCATTCTGCTCAAGAGTTCGGAGATTTCCACTGAAGTTGTACCGACAAGCACAGGGCGGCCTTCGCCGACATACTCCTGAACCTTTTCGATGACGGCGTTGTACTTTGCCTTTTTGGTCTTGTATATGAGGTCCTCCTGATCGTGGCGGATTACAGGACGGTTTGTCGGAATCACGACCACGTCGAGCTTGTAGATGCTCCAGAACTCGCCCGCCTCCGTCTCCGCTGTACCGGTCATACCGGAGAGTTTGTGGTACATACGGAAATAGTTCTGCAGGGTTATTGTCGCAAAGGTCTGGGTCGCGGCCTCGACCTTCACGTTTTCCTTCGCCTCCACGGCCTGATGCAGACCGTCGCTCCAGCGGCGGCCCTCCATAATACGGCCGGTGCTCTCGTCGACAATCTTGACCTTATTGTCAATTATCACATAATCAACATCTTTCGCAAACATTGCATAGGCCTTGAGCAACTGGTCCACGGTGTGCATACGCTCGGCCTTCAGAGAGTAGTTTGCATAAAGTTCGTCCTTCAGGCGCTGCTTCTCCTCCGGCGTGCCTTCGCCGTGCTCGATCTTGGAGACTTCGTCGCCCAGGCGCGGCATTAGGAAAAAGTCCGGATCGCCGACAGCCTGCGCGAGCACTTCGTTGCCCTTGTCCGTCAGTTCGACGGTGTGCTGCTGCTCGTCGATGACGAAATAAAGTTCGTTTGTAACTATGCGCTGCTCGATGTCCTTATCCTGGAAGGCGGCGCGGATTATCTTGCTGTCGGCCTCCTCGAGGATGTGCTTTATGCCCTGTTCGCTGAGGTATTTGATCAGAGGCTGGTACTTCGGCAGACCTTTGTGGGCCCTCAGCAGGAGGATTTCGCCCTTGTCCTTGATGTCGCCTGCGGCGATGAGCCTCTTGGCCTCGTTGAGAGTCTGGTTTATGAGGTTGCGCTGGGCGTTGTAGAGTTTTTCCACATACGGCTTGTATTCGATGAAGGCCTGGTCTCCCGCCTTCTCCACCGGACCGGAAATGATCAGAGGGGTTCTGGCGTCGTCGATCAGCACGGAGTCCACCTCATCGACGATTGCGAAGTGGTGCTTGCGCTGGACGAGGTCCTTCGGGTTGATGGCCATATTGTCGCGCAGGTAGTCGAAGCCGAATTCGTTGTTCGTACCGAAAGTGATGTCGGCCTGATATGCCTTCTTTCTGGCATCCGAGTTAGGCTGGTGCTTGTCGATGCAGTCCACTGAAAGACCGTGGAACATATAGAGCGGGCCCATCCACTCGGAGTCTCGCTTTGAGAGGTAGTCGTTGACTGTCACAACGTGTACGCCCTTGCCGGCCAAGGCATTGAGGAAGACAGGCAGCGTCGCCACGAGAGTCTTTCCCTCACCGGTCGCCATCTCGGCAATCTTGCCGCTGTGGAGCACCGAGCCGCCGATGAGCTGCACGTCGTAGTGTACCATATCCCAGGTTATCATATTGCCGCCGGCCATCCAGCTGTTCTTCCAAATTGCGTAGTCGCCGTCTATGTTGACGAAGTCGCGGCTTGCGCTCAGGTCGCGGTCGAAATCTGTCGCCTTCACGCGGATTTTTTCATTCTCCTTGAAGCGGCGCGCCGTAGATTTCATAATGGCGAAAGCGTCAGGAAGTATCTTGTCGAGAATCTCCTCGATCTTCGTGTCGATTGTCTTGGTAAGTTCGTCGAGTTCGGTCGCCAGCTTCTCCTTCAGGGAGACTTCCATCTCGGGATCGGAAAGTTGCGTCTTGATCTCCTCTACCTTTGCCTCCTCCGCGCTGACATAGTCGCGGATTTTCTGCTTGAGAGCCCCGCTCTCGAGGCGGAGTTCGTCGTCGGAAAGTTTGTCTATGCGCTCATAAGAGGCAAGTATGAGTTTGAGGGTCGGGGTCAGCTGCTTCAAATCTCTGTCCGCCTTCGACCCGAAAAGTTTCTTCAGAATGTTTGCCATAATCTGCCTAAATTATAATCCTGCAAATATAACAAATTTCTCATAAACATCAGCCTTCGCCACGACTAACATCTTCTTCGGCAAAACATACCGCTCGTGGTGCCCGTTAATTTTTTTCGGGGTACGCCGACCCGCCTTGCAGGGACTTCTGGAGCCGGGCTGCGGAAATCAAGGCGCTTTTTTGGGGCTTGATTTCCGCAGGTACCTCTCAGATGCGCGTCCGAGGCAGATGCTTGTACCTCAGAAAAATTTAACGGTATTTCCGCGCACATCAGCATTAAAAAAAGGCGGCTGAAGAGTCCAGCCGCCTTTTGCTTTTTTGAATTGCGAATTATTCAGCAACGATAGCGCCCATTGGGCAAGCACCTGCGCAAGTACCGCAGTCAACACATGCGGAAGCGTCGATTTTGTAGATGTCACCAGCTGAAATAGCGCCTACAGGACACTCGTCGATGCAAGTGCCGCAAGCTGCGCAATTGGATGTAATTCTGTGAGCCATAGCTTTGTTTTAGTTTTGTAGTTAAATTTAACGTCCGCAAAGGTAATGCCTTCGCGGCGATTTACCAATTATTTGCGGGAATATTTTTCTATCAGTTCGCCGGCGGCAGAGAACGACTCCAGGTCTCCGCGGAGCACAGCGTCCTCATAATCAGGAAGTAACTTCTCAATCTGCTCGTTTTCGTAGAACATTTCCTTCAGAGACTCGTTGATGCTTTCGTACATCCAGTAACGGGCCTGCTCGCGGCGTTTCTTCTCGTAGAAGCCGTTGCCTTGGACGAGAGCGAAGTAATCTTCGATTATCTTCAGGATTTCAGGCAGGCCGGCCTTTGTGACTGCAGAGGAAGTCACGGCTGTCGGCACCCAACCCGACTCCGTAGGAGGAAAGAGGTGCAGGGCGTTGGCGTAGAGGGCCTTTGCCATATTGGACTTGTCCACGTTCGTGCCGTCGGCCTTCGTTATGGCGATAAGGTCGCTCATCTCCATAATTCCGCGCTTGATGCCCTGAAGGTCGTCGCCGGCTCCGGAAAGCATCAGAAGCAGGAAGAAGTCGCTCATCGAATGGACTGCGGTTTCGCTCTGACCTACGCCGACCGTCTCGATGAAGACCACGTCGAAGCCCGCTGCCTCGCAAAGAAGCACGGTCTCACGAGTCTTGCGCGCCACGCCGCCGAGGGATCCCGCGCTCGGGCTGGGGCGGATAAAGGCGTCGGGGTTGTTGCAGAGGGTTTCCATACGGGTCTTGTCGCCGAGGATGCTGCCCTTGCTCTTTTCGGAGCTAGGGTCGATTGCAAGCACGGCAAGCTTGTGCCCCCGGGCGGTGACGAACGAGCCGAAGGCCTCTATGAAGGTGCTCTTGCCGGCGCCCGGCACGCCTGTGATGCCTATGCGCATTGTCTTCTTGGTGTTGGAGATAGCCTGACAGCGCTGGATTATCTGCTGCGCGATGGCGCGGTGCTCCGGAAGGTAGCTCTCCACAAGGGTGATTGCCTGGCTGAGAATCGTGCGGTCGCCTCTCTCTATGCCGGCCATATATTCATCCACGCTCAGAAGGGCAGGCTTCTTCTTGAAGACCCTTTTTACGTATGGATTGATTATAGGAGGCTGCTCGACGCCTTCGTTGATTACGAGCTTCGTGTCCTTATTGTTGTAGTCCGGGAAGAAATCTCCCTGATGAGATGCGTCCATATATCTTATTTTGTTACTATTCCTGTTATGAAGAGATTTACGAGCGGCTTTGCCGGAGAATTTGTCACAAGAGTCAGAATTTCAAGCACTTCTCCGTCCTCGGAGGATGTGTCAAGCCGCACTTTTACAGTTACCGTGCCGCCGCTTTTGACTGAAATCGGGCAGACGGAGAGAATCTTCACCGCGTCCGACTTCTTGTCGATTTTGTGTATGACAAGCGGTTCGGAGCCCTTGTTCCTTATCTGGAAGGAGGCCTCCACTTTGGCACCGCGGCGCAAAGTGCCGAATTCCCAGTAACTTTTTTCAACGACCGGAGCTCCGGCTTTCTTTATCTGCTCCTCGGAGAGCGAAGTGAAATTGTCCTTGACGACGCCTGCAACTGTTATTTCGCCCCCCGGAAGCTTCTTTCCGTCCGCGAGAAATCCGGCCTTCAGCGTCTGGCGGCCCCACGTGTCGGGCTTCATCTTGCGCGTGTCGAAGCTGTAGGTCAGGCGTGCGCTGCTGCGCGCCGGAATCGGGTTGGGAGCCACGCTCAGCGACAGCCCCTGCGATGCATCCGCCGCCTCGACCTTCACCGGCCTGGAGGAAAGATTCGCAATCTGCGTCTCGTCGCTCTTGACGGCGCCTTTATCTATGTAGCCCATCGTGAAACTGTCCTGCCGAAGGCCCAGCACTCCGCCTATTTTAATGGTGTAGATCTCATCTATGTCCTTCCTCTTTTCGAAGGCCTGCCCCTTTATCTTGAGGATGACGGGCCTGCTGAGTTCGGAGATATATACGGTCAGCGACTTTTCGAACGGGTAAGGGCCCTGGTCGTTGGCGAAGGTTACGTCAATCTTGCCGCTTTTGCCCGGCATTATCGGCTCGCGGCTCCACGTAGGGGTGGTGCAGCCGCAGGAGGAGGCTATCTGATGCACGACAAAGGGCTTCTGACCGACGTTCTTGAACGTGAAGGTGCAGGAGACGGCGCCGTCGGAGAGCAGTATGTCACCGAAATCGTGCACCTTCTCATTGAACTCGACAACGTTCTGCTGCGCCGCTGAGGCCGCGGCAGTGAAAAGCAGCAAAGTCAGAATTATGGAGAGCCTTTTCATTTTCTTCAGTCAGACTACAAAGATACCAAAAAAAAGCCCGATCCCAACGGAGGGGCCGGACTTTTTTATAAAAGGAAATTGCGGAGTTATACGCCGGCAACTCTCTTCTTGTACTCCTTGATGCAGGCGTCGAGGCGCTCGTGAGCAGTGGTGTCGCCAGGGACGTTGTGTGAAGGGTGGATGTAGAGCTTCACGCCCCTCTGCTCGAGAATCTCGGCAACTGTACACATTGTAAGCCACACGCAGGTTACGAATGCCATTGTAGAGAGAGGACCGATCTTGTCGAATTCCTTCTCCATCTTGACTGAAGCGTCCTGGATAGGGCAGCAGGAGTCAACTACGTAGTCTGCGATTTGGAAGAGGTTCTTTCCGCAGGAGTGGCGAGGCACTTTGTTGCCCTGCTCTGCAGCTGAACCGAAGACGATGACCTTCATACCTTTCTTCTTTGCCTCGAGAGCGACGTCGATGTTGACGGCGTTGATTCCGGTGTGTGAGAAGAGCCAGATGCAGTCCTGACTGTCGAAGTTCCAGCTCTTCATTATTGTCTGGCCGTAGCCTTCGCATCTTTCGAGGAAGAGGAACTGCTCGATACCCATTTCGCCTACGATGTGGGTGAAGAATGTCAGAGGGAGCTCGCACAGAGGGTGGAAGCCCACGAAACCGCCGATGCGCGGATACATCTCTTCGATAGGGAGGTTTGCGTGACCGCAACCGAAAGTGTGTACAAGGTGACCTGACTGGATGCAGTCTGCCATAACCTCAGCGACAGCCTTGATCTGCTCCATCTGGGTTGCCTCGATTTTGTCCATAACGCCGATGGCGTTCTTTTTCCATTCTTTAGCGTAAGCTTGTGTGATCATAATCTGATTTATTTTTTAATATGCTTGTTTCAAACCGCCGCAAAGGTAAGAAAAATATCAACTCAGACCACGCTCTTTCTTTATTGTTTCGTAAGCTTCCTGAATTTTGCGGAATTTTTCTTCGGCGGCCTTCTGCACCTCCGGTCCGAGGGTTGACACTTTGTCAGGGTGGTTCTTCATCGCCATACGCCTGTAGGCGGTCTTGACCTGATCATCAGTGGCGGAAGGAGATATCTCGAGGACGGCGTAGGCGCTTTCCGCATCCTTGTAAAACATCGCAATCACTGAAGAAGCATCGGAAGAAGTTATACGGATTGCCGCTGCAATCGCCTCAAGCACATCCTTTTCCTTGCTGCAGAAGTTTTTGTCGACGTCCGCCAGCTGCGCAAGATAGTGGAAGAGCTGCAGCCTCTGCGAGTAGTTCATATTGGCGGCAATCTGACCGCCTACGGCATAGATGTCAACGGTCTTGCCGTTGAGTTCGCGGAGAATCTCCATTCCCTGCTCCACAGCCGCCTCGCCGAAGTTTCGGCGGATGAAGTCCTTGACGTACTCCATTTCGGAGTGCATCGTGCGGCCGTCCGCCCTGATGACTGCCGACGACAGTACCAAAAGGCTGACCATAAAGCTGTTGCGCTGCTCGGATGCCGAGTAGCTTCTCTGACTGCCGACGCCTGCGCGACTGCCGGCGCCGCTTGTGCCGGCCTCGCCGCCGAGTTGTTTGATTGAGCCGAGGCTGCGCTCAGCCACAGAGCCGAGCAGCACGCCCACCAGAGCTCCGATTGCTCCGCCGGTAACCCATCCGAGTATCCCGCCGATCCATTTCAATGTTCCCATAAGATATATGTTGCAGCAAAAATCAAGCCCGACGGCACCGTGTCGCAATTGCTTCGGGGCGGCCGGAGCCGAGTTACGACGCAAAACGTCGCTACGGAGCCGATTCCTGTCGCAACTCTCGCCCAAAAGCGCATTTTAAGGCTATTACGGCGAGAGTTACGACGACAGATGCGCCCCGGGACGCGAATCTTGGTCGTAACTCTTAGGATTGTGGCTTGAGAGCTAGGTCTTGGCGTTCTTTGGGCTATTTTTTCTGCCGCCGTGGCGACATAATGCGTCAGTACGCCTCCTGCGGCAGGCATTTCACCTCATCGCCGCCCGCCGGAGCGGGCATACTGCCGATGAGGACGACTCACGTGGGGCTGGTATCCTTTCGTAAGCGAGCATCTCCCCTCATCAAAGCGAGCGTCGAAAGGATACCAGCCCCACGTGAGCCGGCACAGCGTTTTACTTCGCGAGCGAAGTGACCATCACGGCCTTGATCGTGTGCATACGGTTCTCGGCCTCGTCGAAGACGATGCTGGCAGGAGACTCGAAGACGTCGTGAGTCACCTCGACACCGTTAAGGCCGAATTTCTCGTAGATCTCGCGGCCCACCTTGATGGAGATGTCGTGGTATGCAGGAAGGCAGTGCATAAACTTGCAGTCCGGGTTGCCTGTCTTCTTCATAAGGTCGCCGTTGACCTGGTAAGGCTTGAGAAGCTCGACTCTCTCGGCCCAGATTTCCGCGGCCTCGCCCATCGATACCCAAACGTCGGTATAGATGAAGTCGCAGCCCTTCACGCCCTCTTCGACATTGTCGGTGATTGTTATGCGGGCGCCGGTCTCGGCAGCGATCTTGCGGCACTCGGTCTGGAGCCAGGAAGAAGGCTGGAGTTTCTTCGGGCTGACAGCCCTGAAGTCCATACCCATCTTGACGCAGCCCGCAAAGAGGCTGTTGCAGGTATTGAAACGGGTGTCGCCCACAAAGGCTATCTTAACCTCGCTCAGCGGCTTGTTTATATGCTCCTTGATTGTCAGAAGGTCTGCCAGAAGCTGCGTAGGGTGCGCTTCATCGGTAAGGGCGTTCCATACAGGGACGCCTGAAAGCTCGGCTATACGCTCTACAATGTGCTGTCCGAATCCGCGGTACGCGATGCCGTCGAACATACGTCCGAGAACGCGCGCCGTGTCATCCATAGACTCGTCAACTCCGAGGTGCGAGCCCACGGAGCCGAGATATGTCGCGTAGCCGCCCTGATCGCTTGCGGCTACCTCGAACGAACATCGGGTACGGGTTGACGCCTTCTCAAAAAGTATAGCAATGTTTTTGCCTTTAAGCTGTTGAACTTCCTTTCCCGCTTTCTTGTCGGCCTTGAGCTTCGCCGCAAGGTCAAGATAGCCTTCGATCTGCTCCGGAGTAAAATCCAGAATCTTCAAAAAATGTTTGTTTTCCACTACTGTTTTGTTTTTGGGAACGCGGCCAGTGCCGAGTCCATTTTATTTTTAATGTCGCTAGTGCAAAGATTGCCCACGGAACCTTCGTGGGTGTGGTGCAGCTCTCCCGAAAATTCGAAGGAGCCATTCAATATTTCAATTCCGACCTGCTTGTAGGCGTCGCGGAACGGAACGCCGGCTGCAACGCGGCGGTTGACCTCCTCCACGCTGAAGGCGGTCTTGTAGAGAGGATTGTCCATCAGGCCTTCCGTAACCTTGAGATTTTCGACGGCAAAGAGCGCTATGTCGAGGCAGTCGTCAATTTCGTTGAAGACAGGTACGAATATCTCTTTAATCAGCTGCATATCACGGAAATAGCCGGACGGAAGATTGGTCGTGACGTGGCTGATGGACTCCGGCACGGCGGCAATCTTGTTGCAGTGCGCGCGCAGAAGTTCGAATACGTCCGGATTTTTCTTGTGAGGCATTATGCTGGAGCCTGTGGTCAGTTCGTTTGGAAGTTTCACGAAGCCGAAGTTCTGGCTGTTGAAAAGGCAGCAGTCGGCAGCGAACCGGCCGAGAGTTTCAGCAACGGTGGCAAGGCCCTGGGCGACAATCTTTTCGCTCTTGCCACGACCGAGTTGGGCGCATATTGAATTGTATTCCAGATCTTCAAAGCCGAGAAGCTCTGTCGTCATACGGCGGTCCAGCGGGGCTGAAGAGCCGTAGCCGGCAGCGGAGCCCAGAGGGTTCCGGTTGACATAATGCGCGGCTGCGCCGAGAACAACCATATCGTCGGCCAGCGACTCCGCATAAGCGCCCAGCCAGAGGCCGAACGACGAAGGCATCGCCACCTGAAGGTGCGTGTAGCCAGGCATCAGCACGCCTTTATACTTTTCGCTTGCGCTCTGCAGAGCGTCGAAAAGCGCCTTCACCTTGAGGGCGGTCTTCCCCACCCTGTCGCGGGCAAACAGACGCATATCCACCATTATCTGGTCGTTGCGGCTGCGGCCGGTATGGATCTTCTTGCCCAGGTCACCGAGAGACTCGGTAAGATATTTTTCGACCTGAGAGTGGACGTCTTCCATACCCTCTTCGATCACGAAAGTGCCTTCTACGGCCTTCTCGTGCAGTTTTTCAAGCTCCGGCAGAAGTCTCTCAAGTTCACCTGCCTCAAGCAGGCCCACCTTCGCGAGCATTCTGACGTGCGCCATCGTGCCTTCTATGTCGTACTGCGCTATCTGCAAGTCCAAAACCGCGTCATTGCCCACAGTGAACTTCTCGATGCGGCGGTCCGTGTCAAATCCTTTGTCCCAAAGTTTCATATCAGTCTATTTTCAGTCCGTCCAACAACTTCACATAAAGAGGGACGGCCTCTTCTATTTCTTTTATTTCAATATATTCGTCGGCGGTGTGCGAGCGGGCGGAGTCTCCAGGGCCTATCTTCAGCGACGGGCAGCTCAGAAGAGCCTGATTGCTGAGGGTCGGCGAGCCGAACACACCGAGACCCAGAGCCTTACCTCTCCCGACAATAGGGGCCGAGAGATCGAGATGCGAACTCTGGAGCCTTGTGGAACGCTCCTTCACATCGCACAGGCCTCTGAGGGCCGTTTTTATTTCGGAGAGAATCTCCTCGTTGGAATACAGGCCGTTGCTGCGCACATCCACAACGAAAGTACAAAGATCCGGCACGACATTGTGCTGCGTTCCCGCCTGAATCTGCGAGACAGTCATCTTCACCGGCCCGAGGAAAGGCGAAACCTTACCGAAACTATAAGTCCTGAGCCACTCGACAGCCGGCAGGGCCTTGTAAATCGCATTGACGCCTTCGTTTCTTGCGGCGTGGCCCGACACTCCGCGGGCTGCGCAGTCGAGGACCATCAGGCCCTTTTCCGCCACGGCCATCTGCATCCCCGTAGGCTCGCCCACAACGGCAAAGGCCACTGGGCCAATTTGTTCCAGGACCTTCTCGATGCCGCCCTTTCCGCTGACCTCCTCCTCCGCGGAGAGGGAAAGCACAAGGCGGTAGGGCTGCTCCCCGGCGGAGAGAATCTTGTAGGCCTCCAGAAGAGCCACGACGCTTCCGCCGTCGTCATTGGAGCCGAGGCCGTAGATCCGCCCGCCCTCGCGAGTAGGAGTGAAAGGGTCTCTCTTCCAGCCCGATGCGGGCTTGACGGTGTCGATATGCGCATTCAGAAGCAATGTGGGCTTTTCTCCCGCAGGAGAGCTTTCCACCCAAAGGTTGTTTTCAACCCGGTGGGGCTCAAGACCTTGCGCAAGAAGATACTGCTGCAGCATATCCGCCGCGGCAGCCTCTTCCCTGCTCACTGAAGGAATCTCTATAAGCTTATTTAACAGGGTGCTTTGCATAGTAAACTCTCAGAGGAGTTGAAGTGACCTTGATGAAGCCCTTGGCGTCTTCGCTTGTCCAGCCCTTCTGCATCTCGCCGTATTCGCCGAGCTTTGTCTTGACCAGGTCGTCAGGAGAATCTACGCCTACAGTCGAGAAACCGTAAGGGTGGAGTTCCATTGTGACCGTTCCGTTGACGTTCTGCTGGCTGGAGGAGAGCATAGCCTCGATGTCGCGCATCACAGGCTCCATATACTGGCTCTCGTGGAGGAACATACCGTACCAGGTGGCAACCTGGTCCTTCCAGTACTGCTGCCATTTGCTGAGGGTGAACTTCTCGAGGAACTTGTGCGCAGCGATTATCAGAAGAGCTGCAGCAGCCTCGAAGCCCACGCGGCCCTTGATGCCGATTATCGTGTCACCCACGTGCATATCGCGTCCGACTCCGTAAGGGGCCGCAATCGATTCTACCTTCTTGATAGCCTCTACCGCCGAAGCGAACTTCTCGCCGTTGACGCCTACCAGCTCGCCTTTCTTGAATTCAAGTGCGATGGTCTCCTTTCCGGTCTTTGTAACCTGCTTCAGGTAAGCCGCTTCCGGAAGGCCCTGAGTGCTGTCGAGGATTTCGCCTCCGCAGATTGAGGTACCCCAAAGACCTACATTATAGGAGTATTTCTGCTTCTGGAAATCTGCAGGGAAGCCGTTTTTCTGAAGATAGTCTATCTCCTGCTGGCGGCTGAGGGCCATATCGCGGGTGAGAGTGATAATCTCCATTCCGGGAGCTGCGACGAGGAAGGTCATATCGAAGCGGACCTGGTCGTTGCCGGCTCCTGTGGAGCCGTGCGCGATTGCGTCAGCGCCTATCTCGCGGGCGTACTGGGCTGTAGCCAGGGCCTGGAATATTCTCTCTGAAGAGACTGAGATAGGATATGTGCCGTTGCGCAACACATTGCCGTAAATCATATACTTTATGCTCTTGTCGTAGTACTCGTCTGCTACCGAGAGAGTTACATATTTCTTTGCACCGAGTTTGTAGGCATTTTCCTCGTTGGCCTTGAGCTGCTCGGGAGAAAATCCGCCCGTATCGGCGCAGGCAGCATAAACTTCATAACCTTTTTCCTTTGCAAGATACATCACTGTAAAAGACGTATCCAATCCGCCGCTGAAAGCGACAACCACCTTTTTCTTTTCCATATTATTGATTTTGTTTGTTTTCATTCGGATTATATACCATCGCCGTGCAGAAGCACTCTTCGAAGGCGTTTTTGCACAGAGTTTCATAATGGGTGCAGGTAAAGCAGCCCATCCAGAAGTCTATGTCACGCGTTATCTGCTTGTAAGGCACCGCTTTATAGCCGAGTTCCAGATTTATTTTCTTTACTGCGGGACTCGTCGTGAGGCCGAACACCCTGGCTCCAGGAAACCTGACTGCTGAAAGCTCGAAAGCCTTGGCTTTCATAGCTTTTGCAAGTCCGCAGCCGCGATACTCCGGTTTTACTATAAGGCCCGAGTGCGACACGAAGAAGTCGTGTTCCCATCCGGCGATGTAGCAAAAGCCCGCAAGCGAGTCTCCATCAAGAGCTATGACACCCTTGCCGGCAGCTATTTTTTCCGCGATATACTCAGGCGTACGGTGCGCCAGACCTGAATTCTTGTCTTTGGCAGCCTCGGCAATCGCGAGGGAAATCGCCCCGGCATATTTAAGATGCCCATCAGTAGCGAACTCTATTTTTATATTCTTTTCCATATCAGATTTCAGCTATTACAGTCTCGCAGGCGCGCACTTCGTCTCCGAGTTTCACCTTCAACGCGGCGTCCAGAGGCAGGAAATAATCTATCCTCGAGCCGAATTTTATTATGCCGCACTGTGCGCCGGCCTCCACCTTCATACCTTCCCGGGCGTAACATACTATACGGCGTGCAAAGCCCCCTGCAAGCTGCTTGAAGAAGACTTCCCTTCCGTCGGAGTTACGGATGGCGGTGCAGTGGTGCTCGTTTTCCTCGGAAGCTTTCGGCTTGAAGGCCATAAAGTGCTTGCCGGGGTGGTATTTCGTGTAGGAGACTTCTCCGGTCAGAGGCCAGAAATTGGCGTGCACGTCCCAAAAATCCATATAGACTGAGATTTGCAGCGCCTCACGCCTTAGCCACTCGCCCTCGAATACCTTTTCTATTATCACGACCTTTCCATCTGAAACCGCCGTCACAAGATTTCCCGAGCCGCTACGGCTGCGGCAGGGCACCATATGGAACATCGTCTGCCAGCAGGCTGCCCAGACAAACGCTCCGCAGACGGGAACGCATATCCACCAGATGCCGACAAAACGCAGCATAGCCCAGATTACGCCCGCGCAAAGCAGGTAAATCAGAAAAATGGTTCCATATGAGTTGCGGTCCAGTTTCATCAGAAGTATGCTATAAGCTTAAGATACAGTATGACAAGAGGAAACACGAAGAGCATCGAGTCGAAACGGTCCAGCGCTCCGCCGTGGCCCGGCATTATGCGGCCGGCATCCTTCACAGAGGCGTGACGCTTTATGAGGCTTTCGAAGAGATCTCCCAGAATTCCGAAGACGGAGACAATCAGGGCTATGACCATCCAATGCACCAGGGCAAGCTCCTCCGGGCCGAAAACCAGCCAGGCCGCAAATGCGGCGACAAATGTCGCGGCAACGCCGCCCAGAAGGCCCGCAAGGGACTTCTTCGGAGAGAGATTCGGCGAAATCTTGCGGCTGCCGGGCCTCTGGCCGAAGGCCATTCCCACCATATACGCGCCCACGTCATCGAGGCAGGTCACAAGGCCTATGGCAAGAAGCATCAGTCCGTCGAACTGCCCGCGGGCGAAAGTGAAGACTAGCGCGATGACTATCGGCAGCATCACATACACTATCGGGAAGAAGAGATTCGCGTTGAAATCGAAGTCGCTGCGGCAGTCAAGAAGCATAAACACATACGAGAGTATGAGCGGGACTATGGCAATGGCCGACCATTTGAGAGGCAGGGCGAACTGAAGGTGGCAGAAAACAAGCACATAGAACGAGAGCTCCGCGGTATATATGCAGAACTTCTCCTTTGCCAGGCGCCTTCCCGGGACCGTCATCTTGAAAAACTCCTCGGTCATAAGCCAGATGAGCCATCCGAATATCGCCAGAAAAGCGTAGGCGTTGAGCGCCGCCACTGTCATAAGAGCGAGCAGCACCAGCCCCATAATCGTCCGTTTTGCAAGTCCTTTTCCCATAATTTACAGTCTGTTAGGGTCTTTACCGCCCTTCCTCGGGCCGAATATGTCTTCGAGGTCTTCGGAGAAAATGACCTCCCTCTCGAGAAGGAGGGCGGCAAGCTTCTCGAAGCCTTCGCGGTTTTCTGTAAGCACTTTAGTCGCGGTCTCGTGGGCCTTTTCGATGAGCTTCTTGACCTCGGCGTCTATCAGTTCGGCGGTCTTCTCGCTGTAAGGGCGGTTGAAGGACATCTCGCTGCGGCCCGTGGAGTCGTAGTATGAGAGGTTGCCGACCTTGCTGCTCATACCGAAGTATGTGACCATAGCGTAGGCCTGTTTCGTGAGCTTCTCGAGGTCGCTCAGGGCGCCTGTGGAGATGCGGCCGTTGACTATCTCTTCGGCTACGCGGCCTCCGATAGTGGCGGCCATCTCGTCCATCATCTGCTCGGTTGTCGTAAGCTGCCTCTCCTCAGGCAGATACCAGGCTGCGCCGAGGCTCTGGCCTCGAGGGATTATGGTTACCTTCAGCAGAGGATTTGCGTTTGGAAGCAACCAGCTCACAGTAGCGTGGCCGGCCTCGTGATGGGCTATCGTGTTCTTCTCTTCAGGAGTTATTATCTTGCTCTTGCGCTCGAGACCTCCTATTATGCGGTCTATAGCGTCGAGGAAATCCTGCTTCTGGACGGAGGTCTTGTTGTGGCGGGCAGCTATCAGAGCCGCCTCGTTGCAGACATTCGCTATGTCGGCTCCGGAGAAGCCCGGAGTCTGCTTGGCAAGGAACTCGATCTGGAAGCCCTCCTCCAGTTTGATGTTTTTAAGGTGGACCTTGAATATTTCGAGCCTCTCCTTGAGTTCCGGGAGTTCGACGTGGATCTGGCGGTCGAAACGGCCTGCCCTCATAAGGGCCTTGTCGAGGATATCGGCGCGGTTTGTTGCGGCCAGGATGATGACACCCGAATTCGAGCCGAAGCCGTCCATCTCAGTAAGAAGCTGGTTCAGAGTATTTTCTCTTTCATCGTTGGAAGAGAAGCCGCCGTTCTTGCTGCGGGCGCGGCCCACGGCGTCTATCTCGTCTATGAAGACGATGCAAGGGGCCTTCTCCTTCGCTTGACGGAAGAGGTCGCGCACGCGGGAGGCTCCCACGCCGACGAACATCTCCACGAAGTCCGAACCGGAAATCGAGAAGAACGGAACATTGGCCTCGCCTGCGACGGCCTTCGCCAGCAGGGTCTTGCCGGTGCCCGGAGGGCCCACCAGGAGAGCACCCTTCGGAATCTTGCCGCCGAGAGCGGTATATTTCTTCGGATTCTTCAGGAAATCAACTATTTCCATAACTTCGACCTTAGCCTCCTCCAGGCCAGCGACATCCTTGAAGGTAACCTTCACGTTGCCGGCCTTTTCATAGAGTTTGGCCTGCGACTTGCCGACATTGAAGATGCCGCCTCCGCCGCCGCCCATATTGCGCATCGGTCGGGACATTATGATCCACATAATTATGAGCATCAGAGGGAAGAGCAGCCACTCCAGTATTCCGAGGTAGCTCTTGTGCTCTGAAATGACGACCTTGAACTGCTTTTCGGCAGGCAGGCCGGCGAGAATCTGCTCGAACTCGCTTTCCGCGTCAAAATTTTCCGAAACGAGGAAATAGAAGTGCGGACCGCCCTTCGGCTCCTTGCCGCCGAACTGGTTTTTGTAAGACGGAAGGGCCTCCTTTGAAAGATACACCTCAGCCTTGCGCTCGTTGCGGATATACTCCACCTTGCTCACGTCCCCGCTTACAAGAAGGGTGCTCTTTACGTCTATCCACTCTTTCTTGAGAGGATCCGACGATCCTGAGTTGAACCACATATAGGCCAGTCCCGCAAGAAGAAGCAGGTAGATTACGGCGGTCCAGCTCATGCGCGGCCGCTGCTGTTTCTGATTCTGGTTCTGATTCTGATTTTCTCTCTCCATCTCTTTACTCTGCGAAAACGGTTTTTACTGAATCGGCCCAAAGATCTTCCAGACGGTAGAAAAGGCGCTGGTCGGTCTTGAAGATGTGAACCACTATGTCGGTGTAGTCGAGAATTATCCAGAAGGCGTTCTCGCGGCCTTGCTTACGGACGACGCTGCGGCCGCAGAGTTTTTCCATCTGTTCCTCCACATAATCCGAGATTCCGACGACCTGCGTGGTGCTGTCGGCGTTGCATATTACGAACTTGTCCGCTATGGCCGTGCCGATCTTGGTAAGGTCGAGCGAAATCACATCCTGGGCTTTCTTTTCGAGCATTGCATCTGCAATGACTTTAACTTCATCAATTTTATCCATCAATTTTTATAACTTTGTGGTGCAAACTGCAAATATAATAAAAAAATGCCTATTCCCCATATTAAATGGTATAAAGAATTGGATTCAACCAATTCAAAGCTCGCTCTCGAGCGGGAAAGCGCTCAGGATGGCGAGGTATATGCCGCTTTTTTCCAGACTGCCGGCCGCGGCCAGAGGGGCAATCTGTGGGAAAGCCGGGCCGGGGAGAATCTTACTTTCTCTCTGCTGCTCAAGCCTTTGACTATTCCGCTCAGGGAGCAGTTCTGCATAAGCCAGATTGCCGCCCTCGGCGTTGTGGACTATCTTGAGACAAAAGGCGTGGGGGCCCTCATAAAATGGCCCAACGACATCTATGTGGGCGACAGCAAAATCTGCGGGATACTCATAGAGAACTTCGCCAGCGGGGCCGATGTCGCGCAAAGTATTGTGGGAATAGGGCTCAATCTCAATCAGAAAAGTTTTGCGAGGGAGATTACAAACGCCACTTCCCTCTCCCTTCTGACCGGCCGCGACTACAGCCCAGAAGATGAACTCCCCCAGCTGCTTGAGTGCATCCTACACGAATACACTCTGATTACCGAAGGCGAAGAATACCGCTACAAGCGCACATCGGCGGACGGCAGGTACCTGAGCATGCTCTACCGCCGCGGCGAGTGGCACTTCTTCGAGGAGATGCCCCAGAGCGACGTCCCTACAGAAAAAAGAAGCGGGCAACGCCTTCGCGCCCGCATTCTGGGTATTGACAATTCGGCCCGCCTTATGCTCGAGACAGAGGAAGGCACCGTCAAGTACTACTGGTTCAAGGAGATAAAGTATATTATAGATTAGGGAATTAGATACGAGCCAACCTGCTTCGCGGCCTAACCCTATGAAAACGTCCGGCTCCGCCGGACCCCTCCCGGTCGCTGCGGCCTACGGCCTGCGCGGGCCCCTCCCGCTTTTAAGGCCGAGGGGGGGATATTTTTAAGTAGGGTTTGGCCGTGTGGCTTTGAGATAAAATAGATATAATTGTGGAA
>R21__coassemble_1282_pt1 | contig 17381 bp, 15 predicted proteins | sample R21__metabat2_high_PE_022 | metagenome-assembled genome bin R21
GCGGAGGCACCGATGAAATCCGTCTGGCAATCCACTCCGCCGGCACATACAAGGATGGCGATACTGAGTACAAGCAAGCCACAAGCGGCAAGTTCAACTCAGCCAACGCGCCTGTATTCGCCAAGATCAACAAAGCCAGCCTCACTGAGGAGAGTACAGGCACCTACAGCGCCACCGCTGCACTCGGCTGGGGTACTGCCTTGATGTGCATCAACATCTACGGCACTCCGGCAAACGCCGCGAGCGACGAGTTTGTGACCAAGGTGCAGATGCTTCCGGACACTCCGAAGGCAGTAACAGGCAACACTGAGCATAAACTCACCGGCTCCAAGGCGGGAGACATCGCAATCAACGGCAACAAGAAAAACCTCGCCACCGTCAGTCTCTCCGACAACAAGGGCATTCTCTCCGGCACCACTCAGACTTCCGGAGTGAAGGTATATACGGCACTTTGCGCACGTCAGAGCGACTATGAGTTCAGTACCAATGGCAACGGTTACGTGATTGTGACCACCAACAAGCAGACTTACAAGGTATCGCTCACCAAGGCGTCATACAACCTGACCCTCGGCATCCTACCTCAGCTGGATATCGACCTTACCGGCGTGACCGGCACGGCACTGTAGACAATTTGATCCAACACAAATTGAACAAATGAAAAAATTTCATTCACTCATATGCATAAGCCTTCTGTCAGTGGCGGCTCTGGTCTTCGGCGCTTGTCATCCCGAGCCAGAACCGGGCGGTGAAGAGACCATCACCGGCTACCACCTCAAACTGACAGCCTCTTATCCGACATCCGTCGGCAAGTGGACAGGCGACGAGACAATCGGAGTGCTCTTCGGCAAGAGCGGAAGCGTGCCGGGCAGCGGCAAGTACGACTCTCCGGGTATCGTAGCCAAGTCTCTGAAAGCCACCTCTGCAGGAGTTTTCGAGGGAGATCTCTCCCTCGGCTCCTACACGATGGATAATATCGTAGGCGTCGTATATCCTTGCGACGCCCACAGTTGGGTGAGAGAAGATTCCGACGGACTCCGCATTGCAATGCACACCGGCGGCAGCTATGGAGAAGAGATAGCTTACACTCAGGCTGAGAACGGGACTATCACCAAGGAGAACTTCCCGGTATTCAGCAAAGTGAGTGTATCAAACCTCAGAAAGGAGACCACAAAGGGCACCGTTGCCTATTATACCGGCAGCACGGTCCTTGCAAGTGGTTCTTCGCTGCTACGCTTCAAGATTTCCGGAACTCCGAAGACAGCGGTGGAGGGGGAGAAATTCTCCGCCATCCGCTTCTCGGCCGGAGCGGATGCCCCTGTGTTCGCCAACACGGAATATGTCGTAAGTTCAGGCAAGTATGTCGTGGAGGGCGATGCCGCCACGACAGCTTACGTAAAGCTCGCGGACACTCCGACTCTTGCCGATGCCGCATCGGACCCGATTGTAGTATATTGCCCGGCAGCGGCGCATCAGACTACAGTCAAGTTTGAGAAGCCTATCGTCACAATCATCACGGACAAGAATTCCTACGAGCTCGAGCTTCCGCAGATGAACTGCAATCTCTCTGCGGGAACGACCACCGAAATCGAGGTGGACCTCTCGCAGATAGGTCCGGCTCTCTCGCCGACAGAGGTAGCTCTTACCCTCAATCTTGAGTATCCTCTTCCGAGCGATGGCAAAGCTCTCTACCAGTGGCAGGGCAACGAGACGGTAGGCCTTCTCTTCTCCAACGCGACCGTAGCTCCAACAAGTTACGAATATCCGGCCGACACAGTAATCGCACTTCCTGTGGCATCCATCGAAAAGGGAGTCTTCGCCGGTGTCGTGGATCTTGGCAGCTGGACTCTTGAAGACCTTAAGGCCGTCGTCTATCCGTGCGACAAGCACAGTTGGATAAGACAGAAGAGCGGAGACCTGCGCCTCGCTATGCATTCTGGAGCAAGTTATTCTCAATCAATAGCTTACACGCAGGCAAAGAACGGTGTCTTCAATTCCGCGAACGTTCCTGTCTTTGCACCTCTGACAAAGGATGACCTCTCCGAGACCGCAGTCCAGACATACTCCGCTTCAGCATCGCTCAGGTGGAGCAGCGCCCTGATGAAGATTAATATCTCAGGTCAGCCGAACGGTGTCGATGCGGACGAGTACATAACAGGCATCGAGCTGTTCCCGGCAACGAGCAAGGCCGTGACCGGCAACACCGAATACCAGCTTGCATCCGACAGTTTTGTGATCAACGGCACAAAGTCCGTCACCGAGACAGTGGAACTCTCAGAGCAGGTCAAACTCACGGAAACGACCGAATCTGCTCCGGTTTCCATCTACACCTCACTGACCGCCCGTCAGGGTGACTGGGAGTTCGGCGCTTCAGGCACGAGCTACGTCAATGTCAAGACCAACAAGGATACCTACACCGTCAACCTTGACAATCAGACATTCTCCCTGTATGCAGGCAATCTGTGCGAACTCAATGTCAGTCTAAAGGGAATCGGCACCAACAAGACCAAACTCAAGCTCACGCTCGAATATCCGAAGACCGCATCAGGCGCCACACTGTACGAGTGGACCGGCAATGAGACAATCGGAGTTCTCTTCGGCAATGCCACAGTCTCCCCGGAAGGATATTATCCTCCTGAGAACAACCCTGTGTTCCCTCTCACGGCGACAGCCAAGGGAGTGTTCGAAGGAACAATCGAAACCGGAGAATGGACTCTCGACGACATTCAGGCTGTAGTTTATCCGTACGATGGCCACTCCTGGCTCAAGACCAACAGCGGCGAGCTGCGTCTCGCAATGCATACAGGCGGCGAGTACAAGAGCGCGATAGCATACACTCAGGAAAAGAACGGCGTCCTGAACGGCGCAAACGCCCCCGTGTTTGCTCTCATTACGAAAAACGACCTCAAAGAGAGCGGTGGTGTATATAGCGCAAGCAAATCAATGCAGTACGGCTGCTCGATGATCAACTTCAAGCTCTACGGCATTCCTGACGGCGCTACGAGCGACGAGTACATCAAGCAGATTGCCCTCTATCCTGCCACGAGCAAGGCTGTGACCGGCAACTCAGAGTACAAGATTGCAGCCGGAGAGTTCGTAATAAACGGCAACAAGGACAACCTCGCCACAGTCAATCTTAGCGAGCAGGTCAAGTTTGCCAATACTTCGGAGGCTGCCCCTGTTTCCATCTATGCAACCTTCACGGCACGTCCGGGCGACTGGGCAATCGGCGCAAGCGGCCAGAGCTACCTCAATGTTGTGACCAACAAGACGACTTACAAGTATAATCTTGAGTCTCAAACATTTACATTTACAGCAGGTACTGTAGGCGAGATGGCTCTCAAACTCGGCGAAGGCGGAGGTGATTTCTCAGGTACCACCAAAATCACTCTTGATCTGAATTATCCGACCCTCAATGACGGCACCAAGATGTATGAGTGGGACGGCACCGAGACTGTGGGTCTTCTCTTCGGAAACTCCAACAACATTCCGTCCTCTTCCGATTACAACGCACCTGACCAGATTCAGGCCGTGCCTCTCAAGGCAACCGGCAAGGGAGTCTTCTCAGGCGTTGTGGACTTATCTGAGAGGAGTCTGAATGACCTTCAGGCGGTTGTATATCCATATGACGAGCATTCGTGGCTCCGTAACGGCACCAACGGTGAAATCCGTCTGGCAGTCCACTCGGGAGGTACATACTCAGGCAGTCAGGCTTATAGCCAGAGCACTGCAGGGAAGTTCAATGCTTCCAATGCTCCCGTATGGGCCGCCATCACAAAAGCAGACCTGCAGGTAGCATCACAGACGGCTTCCGAGATTGAGTACAAGGCTTCCAAGAGCCTCGGCTGGGGCACGGCACTTATGTGCATCAACCTCTTCAACACTCCTTCCTACTACACCTCAGACGAGTATGTGACTCAAGTGCAGATGTATCCGGACTGTTCAAAGGCAGTTCTGGGCAACACCGAGCACAAGCTCACAGCCTCCGGCGGCACCGCCATCAACGGCAACAAGAGCAATGTGGCCACCATCAACTTTGTCAACACCGACAGTTTCCTCACAGGCACCACTAAGGAAAAGGGCCTCAAGGCCTACACGGCAATGTGTGTCCGCAGCGGAGGATTGGCGTTCAGCAACTCGGGCGAAGGTTATGTCAAAGTCACGACCAACAAGTCTTCCTATACCGTAACTCTCGACAAGGTAAGCTACGACCTCGACCTCGGCGTTATGTCCCGGATGGACATTGATATGAGCGGAGCCACGAGTTTCCGCTTCGAGTCAGGTATGGGCGCAGACTATGTCAACGTGCCGTGCATAGACAACTTTGCAGGCAAATACATAAAGCTCAACTATTATATGCCGAGCGGAGACATCACCGGGATGCCTGTCCAGTTTGTGATGCACGGAGTCGACCGCAACGGAGCGACATACCGCAACACCTGGATCGACCTGGCGGAGAAGTACCATATCGTCATCCTTGCCCCTACTTTCACTTCGGCTCAGTTCGACGAGGACGAGTACCAGATGGGCAACGTGCTTGACAAGAACGGCAACTTCAACTCTCAGGACAAGATGACCTACACGATCATCGAATATCTCTTCGACTACTTTGTAAACAACAGCGGATCCAAGGCCACCACATACAACATTTGGGGGCACTCCGCAGGCGGACAGTTCTGCCACAGATTTATGGAGTTTGCAAAGGCGCCGAGAGCCAAGACCATAATCGCGGCCAATCCGGGCTGGTACACTGTGCCTGACGCGAGCATCGAGCCGCCTTACGGCTGGGGCAATGCCGAAACGGCTATCCCTCAACTGAGCAGGGCCGAAATGTACTCCAAGTCATTCGTGCTGATGCTCGGGCAGAGCGATACGACCCGCGATTCCAACCTCAGAACAACTCCTGAGGCTGACGCTCAGGGCCTTTGTCGCTATGAGCGAGGCAAGTTCTTCTTCAACTGGTGTCAGGAAGATGCCGCTTCAAGAAGCCTCGATTTCAAATGGGTCAAGGTTGAAGTTCCGGGCGTCGCCCACAGCCAGGCAGGTATGGCGCCACCGGCGGCAGAGTACCTCTACGGGACAAACTAACGACAACCCGTTAATCTTTCAAACCAATCGTCCGTCCCTGAGGCGGACGATTTTTTTTGCGCGCAGGGCGATGTCTTCTTCGTGGGTCACGACGATTATGGTGTTGCCCCGGGCGTGCAGGCGGTCGAAAATCTCCATTATTTCGAGGGAGGTTGCGGTGTCCAGATTGCCGGTCGGTTCGTCTGCAAGGATCAGGGAGGGATGTCCGACAAGGGCCCGGGCTATCGCGACCCTCTGCCGCTGGCCTCCGGAAAGCTGGGACGGTTTGTGGAGCATACGCTCCTCTAGGCCCACGCTGCACAGCGCCTCCTGCGCCCGCCGCAGCCGCTCCGCTTTCGGCACCCCGGCATACTGCAGAGGCAGAGCGACGTTCTCCAGAGCATTGTAGCGTGGCAGCAGATTGAACGACTGAAAAACGAAACCTATCTGACGGCCGCGCACCTGCGAGAGGCCCAGGTCGTCCAGACGGCTGACATCCGTGCCGCCGAGGAAATACCGCCCCTCCGTGGGGGTGTCCAGACAGCCAAGAATGTTCATCATCGTGGACTTGCCCGAACCGGACGGTCCCATAATTGCCAGATAGTCGCCCCGCGACACTGTCAAATCAACTCCGTCAAGAGCATTTACCGGGGAATCTCCCACCTTGTAAATCTTCCTGACATTTTCCAACCTGATAACTTCTTCCATAATCAAAAAAAAGCCACCGGCGGACCCTTCATCCGATATCCTCTCCTTATATCAAACGCCTAAATTATCAAATAAGTTAGACTTTTGAAAATATAATTCGTAACTTGCAGCGAATTATTTTTTACACCGTTTCTGTATGGAATACGCCAACATCGAAGAGTTCGACAAGCAGAAGACCGAAGAGCTTTCAAAGCACTACAAGGCCATTCTCGAGCTGCTTGGCGAAGACTCTCAGCGCGAGGGACTTCTCAAGACCCCGCAAAGGGTTGCAAGGGCCATGCAGTTTCTGACCAAAGGCTACGGAGAGGACGGCCGCGAGATACTGCGCAGCGCGATGTTCAGGGAGGAATATCAGCAGATGGTCGTAGTCAAGGACATCGAACTCTACTCTATGTGCGAGCACCATATGCTCCCGTTCTACGGCAAGGCGCACGTGGCCTACATTCCGAACGGCTACATAACCGGCCTTAGCAAGATTGCCAGAGTCGTCGAGACTTATGCCAGAAGGCTGCAGGTGCAGGAGCGCCTGACGGTGCAGATACGCGACTGCATTCAGGAGACCCTCAATCCCCTGGGCGTTGCCGTCGTCATCGAGGCGGCCCATATGTGTATGCAGATAAGGGGCGTGCAGAAGCTCAACTCCGTCACCACGACCTCCGCCTTCACGGGCGCATTTCTGAAAGACCCGCGCACCAGAAGCGAGTTTATGACCCTGATTGGTGTAAAATTAAGCTAGAAGATTGTTATGAAGATAGTTATCGCCGGAGCAGGAGAAGTCGGAAGCCATCTCGCCAAGATGTTGAGCGAGGGCTACCACGACATCACAATCATTGACGATGACGAGGAAAGGCTGGCGTTCGTCAGCGAAAATATGGACGTGGTAACCGTCCACGGCAACCCTACCTCCATAGACATTCTTCGCGCGGCAGGCGCAGACAAAGCCGACCTCTTCGTGGCCGTATTCCCTGCCAAGGACCAGGACATAAACGTCGTGAGCGCCCTGCTTGCAAAGCATATGGGTGCGAAGAAAGTGACGGCAAGGGTCAAGAACTCGGAATATCTGAGTCCCGAGAACAAACTGATGTTCACCCAGATGGGCATAGACCTGCTCTTCTATCCGGAGAAAATAGCCGCCGCCGAAATATCCACACTTCTCAAGCAATCGGACATATCCGAATATATGGATTTTGCACGCGGCAAGCTCCAGATGGTGATGCTGCGTCTGGACGAGACGTCCCCTATGGTGAATAAAACCCTGGGAGACTTCATATATCCAGAAGGAAAAATTCCATTCAGGACAGTTGCCATAACAAGGGGCGACGAAACAATAATCCCTACCCGCGAGACGATGTTCAAGAAGGGCGACCTTGTCTTGGTGATTGCCCTGCAGGAGGCCGTCAAGGATCTTCTGACACTTACGGGCAAGGCATATGTCGCCGTCAAGCGCCTCACAATCCTGGGCGGAGGCCGCATCGGCGCGATGGTGGCCGCCGAATTCGAGAAGACCGCTGAATTCGTAAAGATCATAGAGATAAACAAGAACCGCTGCGAGGAGCTCTCCGAAACGCTCAACCGCACCCTCATAATAAACGGCGACGGCCGCAACTCCGACTTCCTCTACGAAGAGGACGTCAAGACCTGCGACGCGTTCGTGGCGGTCACGTCAAGTTCCGAGACCAACATCCTGGCCTGCGTCGCAGCCAAGAAGATGGGCGTTCCGAAGACAATAGCGGAGGTCGAGAATCTGGAGTACATACGCCTGGCGGAAGAGATGGGCGTGGATTCGATAATCAACAAGAAGGTGATTACGGCCGGCCGAATATTCCGCTTCACCCTCAGTAACAAGGTCCGCACGATCAAGGTGCTGGGCGGCAGTGGCGCCGAAGTCATCGAGTATATCGTAAACCCTGACAGCCCCGCCACAAAGGCCCCTGTCCGCGACCTCCATCTGCCGGAAGGAGTCGTCATAGGCGGCATCGTGAGGGGCAACGAAGCCCATATCGCCACCGGAGACACCCTTATCAAGGCCTACGACAGGGTCGCGGTGTTCGCCCTCCCGGGGACTCTCGGAAAGATTGAAAAATTCTTTGCATAAACATCTAATTTACATTATATCACTAAACAAAATCATGATTACTTACTCATTCAAGACATCAGGTAAGACTCGTTCAGAGCATGACCTTCTCGGCGACAAGGAAGTTCCTCAGGAGGCCCTTTTCGGAGTACAGACTCTTCGTTGCATCGAAAACTTCGACATCAGCCGCAATCTTCTCGGCGATCACGTTGAATTCGTAAAGGCATTCGGTATCGTAAAGATGGGTGCCATCCTGGCAAACCACGAACTCGGCCTTGTAAGCGACGAGATCAAGGACGCTGTAGTTGCTGCCTGCAAGGAACTTATGGAAGGCAAACACACTGAGATGTTCCCTATCGATATGATTCAGGGCGGCGCAGGTACCTCTGCAAACATGAATGCAAACGAGGTTATCGCAAACCGCGCTCTCGAAATCATCGGCAAGAAGCACGGCGAGTACAAGTTCATCCACCCGAACGACCACGTCAATATGGCTCAGTCAACCAACGATGCATACCCTACCGCAATGCACCTCGGTCTCTATATGATTCACGAAGACGTGATGAAGTCCCTCAAGGACCTGGCAAAGGCATTCCGCGCAAAACAGCGCCAGTTCGCATCCATCATCAAGATGGGCCGCACCCAGCTCCAGGACGCAGTTCCTATGACTCTCGGCCAGACCTTCGGCGCATTCGCCACAGCAGTCGAGACAGAGATGAAGAAGCTTGACGCAGCAGCTCAGGACCTGCTCGTAATCAATATGGGCGCCACCGCTATCGGAACAGGCATCACTTCAGAGCCGGGCTACGCCGAGGCTTGCACAAAATACATCAAGAAGATTTCAGGCTGGAAGATTTCCCTCGCAAAGGACCTCGTCGAAGCCACAAACGACACATCCTGCATGGTCAACTACCACTCAGAGCTGAAGAACATCGCAATCCGCATCTCAAAGATCTGCAACGACCTTCGTCTCCTCTCTTCAGGCCCTCGCACAGGTATCGCCGAGATCAACCTTCCTCCGAAGCAGCCGGGTTCTTCAATTATGCCGGGCAAGGTCAATCCTGTCATCCCTGAGGTAACCAACCAGGTATGCTTCAAGGTTATCGGCAACGACACCTGCATCACAATGGCATCCGAGGCAGCTCAGCTCGAGCTCAACGTTATGGAGCCTGTACTCGTCGAGTCCCTCGTGGAGTCTATGACCTGGATGGCACGCGTTCTCGAGACTCTCCGCATCGAATGCGTGGAAGGCATCACCGCAAACAAGGAGCACTGCAAGGAACTTGCTGAGCACAGCATCGGAATCGTAACTGCTCTCAAGCCATACATCGGCTACTCAGCTTGCACCGAGGTTGCAAAAGAGGCTCTCGCAACAGGCGGCAGCGTCTATGATCTCGTCCTGGCGAAGAAGCTCCTGACCAAGGCTCAGCTTGACAAGATTCTCAACCCTAAGAATATGGTAAAGCCTACTAAGGTTGAACTTTAACGGAATCCTTGAAGATTCTGCACTGAAGAGCGCGAGCCCCCAGGCCCGCGCTCTCTTTTATATAGCGGTTCATGGCCCTCGAACTTCCGAAGCCGCTCCTCAGGGCAAGTTCTTCCACACTCATATCCTCATTGCAGGCAAGCAGGTCGATGGCGTACTGGGCACGGTAGGAGTTGACGAACCGCGCGAACGTCAGGCTCCTCAGATGCAGCGCCTTAGTAAGATATGTCCGGTTCGACTTGATCTCCCGGGCAAGGTCTTCCCTGCTGAAGCCCTCCCGCAGAAAGACCTCCTTCTGCTCCATACACTCCTTCATCTGCTTATAAAGCCGCTGCGCCGTTTCCTGTTTCATTGGGCAATCTTCTTTTTATGTTCGCGGCACCACTCGGCAGGGGTGAACCCCGTAATCCGGCTGAAGGCCGAATTGAAGGTCGTCATCGAGTTGAAGCCAACCGTCGAGGAGAGCTGCCTGACTGTCAAGTCGGGATTTTCCTCAAAAAGCCGCATTGCCTCCCGCACGCGGAAACTGTGCACCAGCTGGCAGAAATTCTTGTTCGTTTTCAGGCGGATTGCCTGCGCAAGATAGCTTTTGTTGGTGCAAAGGCGCGCCGCCACGTCCCCGACACGGATGTCCGGATTGCGATAGAGTTTTTCTCTTTCGAAAAGGTCCAGCAGGCGGTCCTTCAAATCCACAAGGTCCTTGTCCTTGAGGTTGGGCGGCTCTTCCTCCAGAAGCCTTCCGTCCCTGGCCTCGTTTGCAGAGTCTGACGGAGAGGACTTGAGCATCTCCATAATCACTTTGTTTTTGCGCGTCGTGGCAAGAAGCATTATACCGGCCGCCGCCAGCAGAGCCATTGAGATAAACAGTAACAAGTAATCCATAGCCGTTGTCTTTTGCCGACGAAGGAACGACAAAAAAGGCCGGTTGTCAAATAAAAGACATAACCGGCCACAACTACAGAATAATACTGTTATTTCTTAATTTGTTCGAAGCCTTTTCCGTACACTCCCATCACCGAGCCGACGGAGATAAATGCCTGAGAATCTTCTTCTTTGATGAGCTTGAGGACATAATTTGTGTCGTGCTTGCGCACAATCACCATCAGAATTTTCGTTTTTTCTCTCAGGAACCATCCTTCACCGTCCAGCAGTGTGGCACCCTTGTGGAGTTCAGATGAAATACGGTCTGCAATCTGCGGGTATTTTTTTGAAAAAATAAAGATTTGTACAGACTGTTTGTTTCCCGAGGTCACCGTATCGACTGTCACGCTGAAAACTCCGGCAATGACATAACCGTATATCACCGTCACAATCCTTGTGGCCCAAGTGCCGTCGCTCGGAATTATAAGTGATGAGGCGATTATGAAAATATCGAGATAAAGTATGATTTTTCCCGGAGAAATAGCCCTGTATTTGTTTATCATCAGGGCGATTATGTCGGTGCCGCCGCTGCTGCCCCCCTGAGCGAAGGTCAGGGCCACGCCGAATCCGGAAAGCCCGCCGCCTATTATAGCGCTCAGAAGACGGCCGTTCTTGACTGCCAGCTCCTCGATGAACTCGGGGTCGATTACCAGAGGCAGCCCCCTGAGGAAGATTGTGGTGACGACCATCGCGAAGATTGTCTTCACGCCGAAGCCGGAGCCGAGCACCTTGAGGGCGATGAGCAGCAGAATCGAGTTCAATATGAAATAGGAGTAGCTGACAGGAAATCCCGTGCAATACTGAATAATTGCCGCAATACCTGTTATGCCGCCTCCCACCATACCGTTCGGGATGATGAAGATTGTCCAGGAAACGGTATAAATCAACAGTCCCAGAGCTATCAGGAAATAGGACTTTACCGTCGCAAAAACCTTCTTCGCGTTCATACTAGTAAACGATGTTTATAATCTTGCCGGGAACTACTATGACCTTGCGGATTGCAGCGCCCTGCAGATATTTTTCAGTAGCCGGATTGGCCCTCACGGCGGCCTCCACCTCGGCGCGGTCGGCGCTCTTGGCTATGTCCATCGTGAAGCGCACCTTGCCGTTGAACTGCACGGGATAGGTTACGCTGTCCTCGACAGTGTAGGCTTCCACGTATTCAGGGAATGAGGCAAATGAGATGCTCTCGCCGTGGCCCATCTGCTGCCAGATTTCCTCGGCGATGTGAGGGACATACGGGCTGAGCACAACAATCAGAGGCTCAAGGATTTCCCTCTTATTGCACCTAAGGTCGGAAAGCTCGCCAACTGCAATCATCGCGGCGGAGACGGTCGTGTTGAAGGAGAAGTTCTCGATATCGGCCTGGGCCTTGCCGATAAGGCGGTGCAGGACCTTCAGCTCGGCAGGGGTCGCCTTCTCTTCGCTGATGCAGAACTTGTTGTCGGCGTCTGTATAGAGTTTCCAGAGCTTGCGCAGGAAGCGGTGCACGCCGTCGATGCCTTTAGTGTCCCAAGGCTTGGACTGCTCGAGAGGACCGAGGAACATCTCGTACATACGGAGGGTGTCGGCGCCGTAACGTTCGCACACCATATCCGGATTGACGACGTTGAACATCGACTTGCTCATCTTTTCCACGGCATAGCCGCAGATATACTCGCCGTCTTCGAGGATGAACTCGGCGGAGGCGAAGTCAGGCATCCATTTCTTGAAGGCTTCGCAGTCGAGGCGGTCGCCTGAGACGATGTTGACATCGACGTGTATTTCTGTCGTATCGTACTGATCTTTAAGACCGTATGAGACGAAAGTATTCGTGTTCTTTATTCTGTATACGAAGTTGCTGCGGCCCTGGATCATACCCTGGTTGATGAGTCTGCGGAACGGCTCCTGCTCGCAGACGTAGCCCAGGTCGTAGAGGAACTTGTTCCAGAAGCGGGAGTAGATGAGGTGGCCCGTGGCGTGCTCTGTGCCTCCGATATAGAGGTCAACGCTGCGCCAGTAGCTGTTCGCCTCCGCGCTAACAAGGCCTTCTTCGTTATGAGGATCCATATAGCGCAGGTAGTATGCGCTGCTGCCGGCAAAGCCCGGCATCGTGCTGGTCTCGAGAGGCCAGCCTTTGTAGGTCCAGTCCTTCGCGCGGGCCAACGGCGGCTCGCCGCTTTCGGTCGGGAGGAACTTGTCCACAGCCGGGAGCTCCAGAGGAAGGGCCTCGAGCGGCAGCGGCGTAGGTATACCGTCCTTATAATAAATAGGGAACGGTTCACCCCAGTAGCGCTGGCGGCTGAAGATGGCGTCCCTCAGGCGGTAGTTTATCTTGCGTCTTCCGATGCCCTTGCTTTCGACATAGTCGATTGCGGCCGGAATCGCCTCCTTGACTGTCATTCCGTTAAGGAAGCCGGAGTTGCACATTATGCCGTCCTTGGCATCGAAACTCTCCTCGGAGACGTCGCAGCCCTCGATAAGCGGTATTATAGGAAGATTGAATGTCTTTGCAAAGGCATAGTCGCGGCTGTCGTGCGCCGGCACAGCCATTATGGCGCCTGTGCCGTAGCCTGCGAGGACATATTCGGAAATCCATACAGGCACTTTCTCGCCTGTGACAGGATTCACCGCATAGGAGCCGGAGAATACGCCGGTACACTTGCGGGTCTCGGCTATGCGCTCGCGCTCGGTCTTCTTCTTGGACTGAAGGAGGTACTCCTCCACTGCCTGCTTCTGCTCAGGAGTGGTGAGCTTCTCAACCCACTCGCTTTCAGGGGCAAGCACCATAAATGTCACGCCGAAGACCGTGTCCGCGCGGGTCGTGAAGATTGTCATTTCGTACTCCTGGAGGCCGTTGCTTACCTTGAATATCATCTCCGCGCCCTGGCTCTTGCCGATCCAGTTGCGCTGCATCTCCTTCAGGGAGTCGGTCCAGTCTATCTCGTCGAGACCGGCCAGAAGGCGCTCCGCATAGGCGGAAACCCTCAGCTGCCACTGCTTCATCTTCTTCTGCTCCACAGGGTAGCCACCGCGCACCGAGAGGCCTTCCTTCACCTCGTCGTTGGCCAGCACGGTACCGAGCTTCGGGCACCAGTTGACTGCCGTTTCGCCCTGATATGCAATGCGGTAGTTCATAAGAAGGTCTGACTGCTCCTTTTCTGTGAGGCCGTCCCACTTGCCCTCTGCCTTGAAACGGTCGATGAGAGTCTCTATCGGCTCGGCCTTCTGAGTCTCAGGATTGTACCAGTGGTTGAACATCTCGATGAAGGCCCACTGGGTCCATTTGTAATATCCCGGATCGCAGGTCCTCACCTCTCTCGACCAGTCGTACGAAAAGCCGATGCGGTCCATCTGCCGGCGGTAGCGCTCTATGTTTTTCTGCGTCGTCACGGCAGGGTGCTGCCCTGTCTGGATGGCATACTGCTCGGCAGGGAGGCCGAAGGCGTCATATCCCATCGGGTGCAGCACGTTGAAGCCTTTCAGACGCTTGTAGCGGCTGTAGATGTCGCTTGCAATATAGCCCAGAGGGTGTCCGACGTGGAGCCCCGCGCCTGACGGGTACGGGAACATGTCGAGGACATAATATTTGGGTTTGGAAGGGTCCGTCTCTACTTTGAAAGTGTGATGCTCAGCCCAATAGGCCTGCCATTTCTTCTCTATTTCCTGAAAATTGTAATCCATTGCAAATGACTGTTAAAAACCGTCGCAAAGATAAGTTATTTTTGGTAATTCAGAAATTATAACTACTTTTGCAGCCCTTTGGGAAAGTCCCGAAGGATAAAACAACAAATTTTTACAAACAATTATGTTAAAACAGTACGAAACCGTTTTCATTGCAACTCCCGTTTTGTCTGATGCCCAGATGAAGGAAGCGGTTGCCAAGTACACAGGCTTCATCACCGAGAACGGTGGCAAGATCGTGTACGAAGAGGACTGGGGCCTGCGCAAGCTCGCTTACCCTATCCAGAAGAAGACCACAGGATTCTATCACCTGATCGAATTCCAGGCTGAACCTTCTCTCATCGACAAATTCGAAACCCAGTACAAACGTGACGAGCGCATTCTCCGCTTCCAGACCGTTTCAATGGACAAGCACGCAATCGCATACGCAGAGCGTCGCCGCAACAAAATGAACGAACCTAAAGCTGCCCCTGCAGCAGAAACCAACGAATAAGGAGAAAGACCTATGGCACAGACAGATGACATCCGCTATCTCAATCCGGTAAACGTTGAGATCAAGAAGAAGAAATACTGCCGTTTCAAGAAGGCAGGCATCAAATACATCGACTACAAGGACGCCGAATTCCTCAAGAAGTTCCTCAACGAGCAGGGTAAGATTCTCCCTCGCCGCATCACCGGCACTTCTCTGAAATTCCAGAAGAAGGTTTCCCAGGCAGTCAAGAGGGCAAGACATCTTGCACTTCTCCCTTACGTAACAGATATGCTTAAATAAAGGAGGGTATTATGGAAGTTATTTTGAAACAGGACGTTCAGAATCTTGGTAACAAGGACGATATCGTAACCGTAAAGAACGGCTACGGCGCAAACTGGCTGATCCCTCAGGGCATCGCTGTAATGGCAACCCCTACCGCAAAGAAGATCCACGCTGAAAATATGAGACAGCGCGCCCACAAAGAGGCCGCTCTGCGCTCTGCAGCTGAAGCTGCCGCAGCAAAGTTCGAAGGCGTTACCGTAAAGGTTGCAACAAAGGTCAGCGAGAAAGGCAAAGTGTTCGGTTCAGTGAGCAACATTCAGGTCGCAGAAGCTCTTGCAGCAGCAGGCTTTGAGATCGACAAGAAAGACATCACCATCGTCGGCGCATCCCTCGTAAAGGAGCTCGGCGCTTATCAGGCAACCGTAAAGTGCTACAAAGACATCAAAGCTACAGTCAACTTTGAAGTAGTAGCAGCAGAAGAGGAATAACAACTCTTACGTTGATACCAATAAAAGAAGCAATCTTGCGGTTGCTTCTTTTTTTTTGTACTTTTGCCACACTTATGTTGAAAGGTATACTGACAATAGCACTGCTGGTCGTCGCGAACATCCTTATGTTCTTCGCCTGGTACGGCCATCTGAAATTCGCCCAGATAAAACCGTTCTCCGGCTGGGGCATATTCGGAATCATAGTAAGCAGTTGGCTGATAGCCTTTTTTGAATACTGCGCCCAGGTGCCGGCAAACCGCATAGGTTTCATCGACAACGGCGGCCCGTTCTCCCTGATGCAACTCAAGATCATTCAGGAAGTGCTGACCCTCACGGTCTTCGTCGTGTTCAGCTCTCTGGTGTTCAAGACCGAAGCCCTCAAGTGGAACCATTATTGCGCAATAGTGTGCCTCATACTTGCAGTTTTCTTCATATTCAAGAAATAATATGAAACGACTTCCCCTCATAGCACTGCTGGCCGCCGCCCTCTGCCTTGCCTCCTGTGACTGGCTTCGCCACGAAGAGCTTCCCTCCGATGTGGTGCTTCTCTATATGGCAGCAAACAACTCCCTGATTTACAACGTAGAAGACGAGCTGGTGGAAATAGCCGACGGCTGGCTTCCCGCCTCCGGAAGTGAGTCCCAGATTTACCTTGTATATTTGGATACCGGCGACGGACCCACCCTCAAGCGCTATTCGCGTGATGAGAGCGGAAATGTAGTGGAAGAGACTGTAATGACATATCCCAAAGGCACCGACTCCGCCACAAAGGCGACTCTTGCCCAAGTGCTCTCGGATGCCGAGAAGGCCTACCCTGCCGACACCCGCGGCCTCATCCTCTGGTCACACGGCAGCGGCTACCTGCCGAGCGGCTACTACGCCAAGCCGACCGACACCGTAATTCCCGACGATCAGATATCCGCGACCTCTTTCGGTCAGGATGATAGTACAAACTCTGAAATAGACCTGAAGGACCTGCGGACAGCCCTCGAACCATACTACTTCCGCTTCATAGCTTTCGACGCCTGCCTGATGGGCGGCGTGGAGGTCGTGGCCCAGCTGGCCGACATATGTGACTATATCCTCGCCTCCCCTACCGAGACCCTCGTCTACGGCTTCTGCTACGACAAGATGGACGAGTACTTCTTTGATTCGGAGGACACCCGCGGGGCCCTGGCCAATGCCGCAACTGCCTATTACAACTATTTCAACACAAGCGGATTAGATTGTACCATAGCCGTTTATGAAACATCAGCGATAGGCTCTCTTGCAGGAGTCTGCAAAGATATCATCACCTCCAACCGGGAGAAGTTCTCCGCCATAGACCGCACTCAGGTTCAGGGGTTCTACCGCGGCAGCCGGCCTTTCTTCTACGATCTGGAATCCACCGTAAAGCAGGTGTGCAGCAGTTCGGAATACGAACAATTCCGTCAAGCGCTCAGCGAAGTCGTGATATACAAGGCCGCCACCCCTGACTTTCTCTCGATAGAGATAAAAGAATATTCGGGCATCGGTACTTATATCCCGAGACCCGAATATACAAATCTTAACGCCTACTACAAGACCCTGGCCTGGAACAAGGCCACGGGGCTTGTAAATTAAACCGGACTATTTGCCGAAGTATCTGTTGTAGAGGCCCTCGAAGCCTTTGCCGTGGCGTGCTTCGTCCTTTGCCATTTCGTGAACTGTGTCGTGGATGGCGTCGTAGTTGAGCTGCTTCGCTCTGGTGGCGATAGCCTTCTTGCCTTCGCAAGCGCCTGCCTCTGCTTCCATTCTCTTCTTGAGGTTTGTCTTGGTGTCCCAGACAACTTCACCGATGAGCTCCGCGAACTTCGCAGCGTGCTCAGCCTCTTCCCAAGCGTAGCGCTTGAAAGCCTCAGCAACCTCAGGATAGCCCTCGCGGTCTGCCTGACGGCTCATAGCCAGGTACATTCCCACTTCCGTGCATTCGCCGGCAAAGTGTTTCTGGAGACCGTCCCAAACTTCAGGGTCGCAGCCCTGTGCAACGCCGAGCTTGTGTTCGTCGACGAATGTCAGACCGTTTGAGCTTTCAACCATTTCTTTGAATTTCTCCTTTGGAGCCTTGCAAAGAGGGCATTTCTCAGGAGCTTCGTCACCTTCGTGAACATAACCGCACACTGTGCAGATCCATTTCTTTTTCATAATCTCTTGTTTTATTGAGTTATTTAGAATTATTATAATTTATTGCACTACAAAGATAAC
>R21__coassemble_1291_pt1 | contig 17284 bp, 10 predicted proteins | sample R21__metabat2_high_PE_022 | metagenome-assembled genome bin R21
GTAACTACTCCATTGATGCTCCAAAGAACGCCACATTGGTTTTCAGCTCCATCGGTTACATTACCGAGGAAGTAGGAGTAAACTCACGTGGCAAGATCGACGTACAGCTTGCTCCTGACGCAGAAGCTCTCGACGAGACTATCGTAGTCGCATACGGTACCACCTCAAAATCAGCGTTCACAGGTTCAGCAAGCAAAGTCAAGGGCGAGCAGATTGCCAGCGCTTCCAACGAGTCCGTTGAAAAGGCTCTCGTAGGAAAGGTGGCCGGCGTCCGTATGTCAACAGACAACGGTGACCCGGGTTCCGCAGCCAACATCCAGATCCGTGGTGTCGGCTCAATCTCAGCTTCAACCCAGCCTCTCTATGTAATCGACGGTGTGGTCATCGACCCTTCAATGGACGGTGACATCAGCGCAGGATACAAGAGCACCGCAACCCTCAACAGCATCAACCCTGAAGATATCGCTAGCCTCACAGTCCTCAAGGACGCTGCAGCAGCTTCCCTCTACGGTTCACGCGCAGCAAACGGCGTCATCGTCATCACCACCAAGAAAGGTAAGGCAGGCAAGACGACCGTTACCTACAGCGGCGAAGCAGGCGTAAGCCAGATTGCAAACATGAAGGCTTTCGAGATTATGGACGGCCCTACTTTCATGAAGTGGGTAGCCGACTGCTATGACGGATACTTCCAGCTCTACGGCATTGATTCATACGCAGCATACTGCGGCTACACAGGAGGCACTTCTCTCGATCTGATGAAGGCTGAAGGCTGGTTCTACAACGGCGACGCAACAGCTGAAACCAGCACCAAGTGGCAGAAGGAAGTCTTCCAGAACGCCCTCACAATGAACCACCAGATCGGCGTACGCGGCGGTAACGAGAACACCCAGTTCTACGGCAGCCTCGGCTACACCAAGAATCAGGGTGTGGTACTCGGCTCGAACTTCCAGCGCGTTTCAGGCCGTATCAACGTGGACCACAAAGTCGGCAATTGGCTCGATATGTCATTCCGTCAGATGATTTCATTCGGGAAGACAAACGGTTACGCAGACCAGAGCGACCAGGCTCAGGGCTGGGACAACTCATCTCCAACGTCATCCATCTTCCAGCAGGATCCTACTGCTCCTGCAAAGGACGCTGACGGCAACTGGCTCAACAATACATCCTGGTCAGGCAGCGTGGACAACCCTCACCTTGCTTTCGAGGACAACTCCTACGAATACTACAACACCGCCACGACCCGCAGCATGAGCAACCTTGACCTCACCTTCAAGTTCACCCCTTGGCTCAAGCTGAAAAACACCTTCGGTTACGACTGGTCTGACAGCCGCCAGTATATGCGGTGGGGCCCGACTTCAGTGGACGGAAGCTCCTACAACGGACTCAAGAACGAGTTTGACTTCCAGTCAAAGACTCTGACAAACTCTACAGTCCTCCACTTCGACAACCAGTTCGGCAAGCACTCAGTTTCAGCCTTTGCAGGTTTTGAGTACTCAGATCACTACAGCGATTACCTCTACGCATCGGCAAGCGACTACCCTACATCCAAACTTCCGGCACTTTCTGTCGGCAGCACGAATGGCGTTGGCGGTTCAAGCACACGCGCCACTATGCTCAGCGTACTGGGAAGCGTAAGCTACAACTATGACAACAAGTACTACGCAGCAGCTACAATCCGCCGCGACGGTTCTTCCCGCCTCGGCCCTAACAACCGCTGGGCAAACTTCTGGTCTGTATCAGGTGCCTGGAGAATCAGCAAGGAAGACTTCGTCAGCAGCGACCTTCTGACCGACTTCAAGGTAAAGGCCTCCTACGGTACCAACGGTAACCTTCCGGGCAGCTACTACGCATACAAGGGTCTCTACTCACTGGGCAGCCTTTACGGAGGTTCTTCAGCAATCTACTGGGCATCTCCTGACAACGACAACCTCGGATGGGAGAAGTCAAACAACTTCAACGTAGGTTTCGAATGGAATATGTACGACCGCGTCCAGCTCAACGTCGAGTACTTCAACAAGTACACCAGCGCTCTGCTCTTCAGCCGTCCTGCATCCATCGTGACAGGCTTCGCAAGCTACACCACCAACATCGGCAACCTCTCCAACCGCGGCGTCGAACTTGAACTTACAAGCTACAACTTCAAGGGCAAGGACTTCAGCTGGACCACCGACTTCAACTTCACCTACCTCAAGAACAGAATCGAATCTCTTCCTGACGGACAGGACATCCAGAGCGGCGACGGTAACCTTTACCTGATGCGCGAAGGCGAGTCCATGTACACATTCTACCTTCCTACCTATCTGGGAGTCAACAGTGAAACAGGTCTCGGCGAATTCCTCATCGATCCTGAAAAGCCTGCAACCGCAGACAACATCACAAACTACTACTCAAAGGCAGGCAGCACAATCCAGGGCAAGGCAATTCCTGACTTCACAGGCGGTATGACCAATACTCTCAAGTACAAGAACTTCGACCTTTCATTCCTGATTTCATACCAGTTCGGCGGATCGCTCTTCGACTATATGGAGTACTTCACCGTCAGCGACGGTGTCCGTATGAGCTCATTCAACCAGCTTGCAAAGGCAGCTGACTACTGGACAGAAGACAACACTGACGCAACTTATCCACGCGTTATCTACGGCAACCCTTACCGTTCAGACCGCTGGTCAAGCCGTCACATCAAATCTACGGACAACATCCGTATGCGTGAAATCACTCTGGGCTACAACATTCCTTTCAAGAAAGGCATCGAAAGCCTCAGACTCTATGTAAAGACCAACAATCCGTTCATGATCTGGTCCGCTACTCCTGACGTCGACCCTGACGTTCCAATCAACGGATACCGTACCGTTGACGTTCCTGTAACCCGTTCATTCGTGTTCGGTCTCAATCTCACTCTCTAATCTTTAATGCGTGAAAGAAATGAAAAAGATTATCTATATCACTCTTGTCGCAGCCATAATGGGCGCTTGCAGCACCCTTGAGCAGGAACCGACAACTTCAGTTTCAACTTCCACAGCCATCACTTCAGTGGATGACCTCGCCTACGCAGTAAACGGTGCATATTACATCGCAACCTACGGCGATCAGATGTCAGTATCCGCAGAGATGGCTCTCTACGGTGACGTAATCTGCCCTGACTCCGACGTCAAGAACGGCAGCGGCCAATACTGCCAGAAACTCCACGAGCGTAGCGTAACCTCAAAGGACTCTTACAACACCTACTATTATCTTTATAAAGGTATAGCAAACATCAACAAGGCTCTGGAAGCCGCTGAAGAACTCGAAGACGCTTCAAAAGAGAAGTACATCGCCGAACTTTACGGTATGAGAGGCCTCTTCCACTTCCAGCTTGCAACATTCTACGCTCCTATCCCTACAAGCGGCAGCAGCAACACTATGGGTATAGTGCTCGCCACCGACGTTTACGACATCACCTACACTGCAGGTCGCGCTTCTCTTGACGACACCTACGAGCAGATCATCAAGGACCTGACAACCTGCATCAACTCCAGCGCAGTCGAGACCGAGGTAAACGACGGCCACGTCAACAAGTGGGCTGCTCTCGCACTCAGGGCACGCGCATATCTGTACTGGGGCAAATACAGCGATGCTCTCGCTGACGCGAAGAACGTCATCGACAACTCTCCGTACACCCTCTACACAATCGACAACTACGTTGCCAGCTGGACAACTCAGGACGGATGCAGCGAAATGATTATGCAGTATCTGACCGACGACGAGTACAACGCACAGCGTTACGCTCCGGGCTACTACACTCACCCTGACGGATACACCGAGTATCTTCTTACCGAAAGCTTCTACAACTTCATGCAGGAAGATCCTAACGATATCCGCTCCAAAATGGCAGCATGGAGAGAGACCGAAAACGGCAAGGGCACAGACGGTTACTACACTATGAAGTACCCTGGCAAGAGCGGCGCTTCAGTTCCGTTGTACAACAACAACATCAAGGTCTGCCGCCTCTCAGAGATGTACCTCATCGCAGCTGAGGCAGCTCTCAAGACAACTGGTGCAAGCGCTGCAGTGGGTTATCTCAACACTCTGCGCAAGAACAGAATCACAGGCTACACCGACGCTACCACAACCGATATCGACGACATCATCAACGAGCGCCGCAAGGAGCTCTTCGGTGAAGGTCAGATCGCATTCGACTACTGGAGAAACGGCAAGTCATTTATGAGCGGCCCTGCAACATACGGACCTACAAACGACTACAACGTCCTCCCTATCCCTCAGGACGAAATCGACGTTTGCGGAGACATCCTCAAGCAGAACCCTGGTCTGTAACAGATCAATTTCTATACTTAAAAGGTCGACCCACGCGGGCCGGCCTTTTTTTATTTAAAATAAAAACCTAACTTTGCAGATTACTGCGAAAACTATATCAACACTATAACAAAAAACTAAAAAGAAATGGCAAACAAACTTTTTACCGAATTCCCTCCGGTCCCTACCGAGAAATGGGAAGAGGTAATCATCAAGGACCTGAAGGGTGCCGACTACGAGAAGAAACTCGTATGGAGAACTCAGGAAGGTTTCAATGTCCGTCCTTACTACCGTGCCGAGAACCTCGAGGGCCTTGGGTACCTCGCGGCAAAGCCGGGTGAATTCCCTTACGTAAGGGGAACCAAGAAAAACAACGAATGGTTCATCAACCAGTGGGTATGCTGCTGCAAGAGCCAGTTCGCGGAGGCCAACGCCCAGGCTAAGGTCATCCTTACAAAGGGTGTCGAATCAGTGACTTTCTACCTTGAGCCCGGCAAAGAGGTTTCACAGGCAGACTTCGCCGTCCTCCTTGGAGGCATCGACCTTGCAAAGGTCCCTGTAAACTTCGGCGACTGCTGCGTCAAGAACGCATCCGTGGTAAAGAATTTCGTCGCTTACGTCGACAGCCTCGGAATCGACAAGGACGCAGTGAAGGCTTCCTTCGACTTCAGCCCTGTCAAGATGCTCACCACTAAAGGCGGCTTCTGCGAAGACTTCAGCGCTCTGGCAGAGATCGTCAAGGCCGTTGCAGGCTACAAGGGCATCCGCGTGATTGAAGTGAATGCGAACGTATTCAACAACGCCGGAGCTTCAACCGCTCAGGAGCTCGCTTACGCTCTCAACATCGGAAGCGAATATATGTCACGCCTCACAGAGGCAGGACTCTCCGCCGAAGAGGTTGCACGCAAGATTTTCTTCACCTTCGGCGTAGGCAGCACCTACTTTATGGAGATTGCCAAATTCCGCGCCGCACGTATGCTCTGGGCGAATATCGTCGAAGCTTACGGCGTCGAGGGAGGCTGCGCACGCAAGATGAACATCCACGCTGTCACAAGCGAGTGGAACCAGACAGTATATGACGCTTACGTAAATATGCTCCGCGCAACCACAGAGGCTATGTCCGCTGCAATCGCAGGTGTGGATTATCTCGAAGTAACTCCGTTCGACTACGCATTCGAAGTTCCTACAGACTTCTCCAACCGCATCGCCCGCAACGTCCAGAACATCCTCAAGGAAGAATCACACTTCAACAAGGTGGTTGACCCTGCAGCAGGTTCATACTACATCGAGAACCTGACAAACTCTCTCGCAGAGTCAGCCTGGAAGATCTTCAAGGGTGTCGAAGAGGCAGGCGGATTCGTGGCAGAGTTCAAGGCCGGCAAGATCCAGGCTGAAGTCAAGGCCGTTTCCGACAAGAAGGATTCAAATCTGGCAAACCGCAAGATGACTCTCCTCGGTACAAACCAGTTCCCTAACTTCCTCGAGAAGGCTGAGGGCAAGATCACCAAGGAAATCGTAAGCCGCGACATCCAGACCGAAATGGGCAGCCCTGTATGCACCGCAGTCTGCGGCGAAAAGGTAGCTGAGCCTCTGCTCTCATACCGCGGTTCAGAAGCGTTCGAGGCACTCCGCCTGGCGACAGACCGCAGCGGCAAGGAGCCTAAGGCATTTATGCTGACATTCGGCAACCTTGCAATGTGCCGCGCACGCGCGCAGTTCTCTTCAAACTTCTTCGCAGTGGCAGGTATCCGCAACATCGACAACAACCGCTTCGCTTCAATCGAAGAGGGTGTCAAGGCAGCTCTCGAATCAAAGGCTGAAATCGTCGTTGCCTGCTCCGCAGACGATGAATATGCTGAAGCTGTTCCACAGATCGCCAAACTCATCGGCGACAAGGCTATCGTAGTTGTTGCAGGTGACCCTGAGTGCAGAGCCGATCTCGAAGCACAGGGCATCAAGAACTTTGTCAATGTAAGGTGCAACGTTCTCGAAACCCTCAAGGGCTATCAGAAGATGTTGGGCATTAAGGAACTTTAAAACTTTCAGGAAATGAGACCTAATTTCAAAGATATCAAATACACAGGCGCAGCCGACTCTTGCTGCAACAAGAGCTGCGAGAACTCAACTCCTTGGTCAACAGCCGAGAAGATTGACGTCAAATCAATCTATACAGCCGAAGATCTTGAAGGTATGGAACACCTTGGCTACGCAGCAGGCGTGGCTCCGTTCCTCCGCGGACCTTACTCCACAATGTATGTCCAGAAACCTTGGACCATCCGCCAGTACGCTGGCTTCTCCACCGCAGAGGAGTCAAACGCATTCTACCGCCGCAACCTCGCCGCAGGTCAGAAGGGCCTTTCAGTGGCATTCGACCTTGCAACACACCGCGGATACGACGCTGACCACCCTCGCGTAGTGGGTGACGTCGGAAAGGCAGGCGTATCTATCTGCTCAGTAGAGGACATGAAGGTCCTCTTCGACCAGATTCCTCTCGGAAAGATGTCAGTCTCAATGACTATGAACGGTGCAGTGCTCCCTATTATGGCATTCTACATCGTGGCAGGTCTCGAGCAGGGCGTCAAACTCGAGGAGATGGCAGGTACAATCCAGAACGATATCCTCAAGGAGTTTATGGTGCGCAACACCTATATCTACCCTCCTGCGTTCTCTATGCGCATCATCGGCGACATCTTCGCATACACCTCCAAGTATATGCCTAAGTTCAACTCCATCTCAATCTCAGGTTACCATATGCAGGAAGCAGGCGCAACCAACGACATCGAGATGGCCTACACCCTCGCAGACGGTCTGGAATACCTGCGCACAGGCGTGAAGGCAGGCATCGACGTGGACGCTTTCGCACCGCGCCTCTCATTCTTCTGGGGCATCGGTATGAACCACTTTATGGAGATTGCAAAGATGAGGGCTGCCCGAATGATCTGGGCAAAACTCGTGAACCAGTTCAATCCTAAGAACCCTAAGAGCCTCTCACTCCGTACACACTGCCAGACTTCAGGTTGGTCACTTACAGAGCAGGATCCGTTCAACAACGTCGCACGTACCTGCATCGAAGCTATGGGTGCAGCTCTCGGTCACACCCAGAGCCTCCACACCAACGCTCTTGACGAGGCTATCGCCCTTCCTACAGACTTCTCCGCACGTATTGCCCGCAATACCCAGATCTACATCCAGGAAGAGACCAACGTCTGCCGTTCAATCGACCCTTGGGCAGGTTCATACTATGTAGAGAGCCTTACCAACGAGCTCGCTCAGAAGGCTTGGGCACATATCGAGGAAGTCGAGAAACTCGGCGGTATGGCAAAGGCTATCGAGACAGGTATTCCTAAGCTCCGCATCGAAGAGGCTGCTGCCCGCAAGCAGGCACGCATCGACTCAGGTTCAGAGAAGATCATCGGTATCAACGAATACCGTCTTGACCACGAAGATCCTATCGAGATCCTCGACGTGGACAACACAAAGGTACGCGAAAGCCAGATCGCACGTCTGAAAGAGCTCCGCGCAAACCGCGACGAGGCTAAGGTTCAGGCTTGCCTCGAGGCAATCACAAAGGCTGTCGAGACCAAGTCAGGCAACCTGCTCGAACTCGCAGTGGAAGCTGCAAAGGTTCGCGCAACCTTGGGCGAGATCTCAGACGCTTGCGAAAAAGTTGTAGGACGTTATAAAGCTGTTATCCGTATGAACACAGGTGTTTACTCTTCAGAGGTCAAGAACGACACTGAATTCGAGCAGGCAAAGAAGATGGTTGCTTCCTTTGCGAAGAAGGAAGGCCGCCAGCCTCGTATTATGATTGCAAAACTCGGTCAGGACGGTCACGACCGCGGCGCGAAGGTCGTAGCTACAGGCTACGCAGACTGCGGTTTCGACGTGGATATGGGTCCTCTCTTCCAGACTCCGGCGGAGGCTGCAAAGCAGGCTGTCGAGAACGACGTACACGTAGTGGGCGTTTCATCTCTTGCAGCAGGTCACAAGACCCTCGTTCCTCAGATCATCGATGAACTCAAGAAACTCGGCCGCGAGGACATCCTCGTTATCGTGGGCGGCGTAATCCCTGCACAGGACTACGACGAGCTCTATCGCGACGGCGCAATGGCAATCTTCGGCCCTGGTACCCCGATTGCTACCGCAGCCATCAAGATTATGGAACTCCTCAACCAGAAATTCGACTAAAGATTTCGCGTTGAAACGCTAAAGTTGGACATTACGCGACTCACTCGCGTAATGTCCAACTTTTTTTTTGCTTTCCGCGACACGCTACGACCCTCTAGCGTGTCTAAAACCTCGATTTTCACCCCTTTGCGACACGCTACGACCCTCCAGCGTGTCTGAAATCGCGATTTTCTCATTTCGCGACACGCTATGACCCTCTAGCGTGTCTCTTCTTCGATTTCTAATTTGCGGCGATTTTATTATCTTTGCTCCCAAATGGAAGAGACACTCAACATACCTCAGAACGAATACGGTGACGACAGCATCGTCCACCTCGAAGACCTTGAACACATAAGGCTCCGCCCCGGAATGTACATCGGCCGCCTGGGCGACGGAACGGCTCCTAACGACGGAATGTATGTGCTGATGAAGGAGATAATCGACAACTCCATCGACGAGTTCTCGATGGGCTTCGGCAAGCAGATAGTCATCCGGATAGAAGACAAGCAGATATCCATCCGCGACTACGGCCGCGGCATTCCTTTCGGCACCGACGCCGCCGGCAACAACACGTTGAACGACGCCGTCAGCAAGCTGCACACCGGCGGCAAGTTCGACGACAAGAACTTCCAGAAGTCCGTGGGTATGAACGGTGTGGGTCTGAAGGCGGCCAACGCCCTCTCCTCCAGATTCGTAGCCCAGTCGTTCCGTAACGGAGAGACTCTCCGGCTGGAATATGAGAAAGGCGTCCTCAAGACGGACAATTTCACCGTGCAGCCGACAACCGAACGGAACGGCACCTATATCAGTTTCATCCCGGACGACACCCTCTTCGAGCCGTACGAGTACAATCTCGAATACATCGAGACGATGCTTCGCAACTACGCATACCTCAATGTCGGTCTGAAACTATCCTTCAACGGTCAGGAGTTCAAGTCTGAAAACGGTCTTCTGGACCTTCTCAACGACGGTATGGACGAAGAGCCTCTATACTCCCCGATACATCTCTCGACCAAAGACATAGAAGTGGCCTTTACCCACGGAAACGGCTACGGCGAAAACATATATTCCTTCGTCAACGGCCAGAACACGACCTTGGGCGGTACGCACCTTGCAGCCTTCAAAGAGGCGATAGCCAAAGTTCTCAAGGACTTCTACAAGAAGGACTACAACCCTGTGGACGTAAGGCAGTCCATAATCGGTGCCGTAAGCGTCCGCATCCAGGAACCTGAATTCGAGGGCCAGACGAAAGTGCAGCTGGGCTCCAAATATATGTGGCAGAACAAGCAGGACGGAACCCACGGCCCGACAATCAGCAAGACGATGATCGACTTCCTCTCCACGGAGCTCGACAACTACCTGCACAAGCACCTCGACGTGGCCGACATAATCAAAGCCAAGATTGAGGATTCCGAAAAAGAGAGGAACGCCATTTCTAGCATATCCAAGAAGACCAAAGCCCGCCTGAAGAAGGCAAGCATCCACAACAAGAAGCTTCGCGACTGCCGCGTGCACTACGGCGACAAGAATCCTCTTGCCGACAAGACCACCATATTCATAACCGAGGGCGATTCGGCCTCCGGCAGCATCACAAAGCGCCGCGACGCCAACGTTCAGGCCGTCTTCAGCCTTATGGGCAAGCCTTTCAACTGCGCGAAGGCTTCCAAGAAAGACCTCTATGTGGACAAAAACGTCGAACTCTGCCTGTTGCAGAGCGCCCTCAATATCGAGGACGGCGTGGAAGGCCTCAGATACAACAACATAGTGATCGCGACCGATGCCGACGTGGACGGAATGCACATCCGTCTGCTGATGCTGACATTCTTCCTGAAGTTCTACCCGGACGTCGTCCGTGCCGGACACCTATATATATTACAGACTCCGCTCTTCCGAGTGCGCGACAAGAAGCGCAACTTCTACTGCTACAGCTCCGCCGAGAAGGAATCCGCAATCAAGAAAATCGGCCGCGGCGCTGAAATCACGCGTTTCAAAGGTCTCGGCGAGATTTCTCCCGACGAGTTCAAGGGCTTTATCGGCGAAGATATGAGGCTGGAGGTTGTACGCCTGACAAACGAAGACAAGATAAGCGACCTTATCGAGTTCTATATGGGCAACAACACTCCTGTCCGGCAGAAGTTCATCCGCACGAACCTCCGCTCCGAGGTCAACAACACTGAGGAGGATCAGTAGTATGCGCCCTGCTTTCGCCAAATTTCTGCTCTGCAAAGTCCTCGGCTGGAAGATGGGCATAACGACCCCTCCGCCGGAAGACAAATGTATAATCCTCGGCGCCGCCCATACAAATATCGCGGAATTTTTCATCTACCTGCTGTATGTTCGCGCAATGGGAGATAGAATGTCGGTGCTGATGAAAAAGGAATTCTTCAAGGGGCCCGCAAAGTGGATATTGCCTCGTCTTGGAGTAATTCCGGTGGACCGTAGCCGCACAGGAGGGGCGAATCTTCTGAGAGACGTCTACATCGCTTTCGAGGAGAAAGAGCATCTGCATCTTGCGATGGCTCCGGAGGGAACGCGCAAGCCGGTGCGCCGCTGGAAGATGGGCTTCCACGCCATCGCCCGCCACGTGGGCGTTCCGGTATATCTCGGCTATTTCGACTGGGGCCGCAAGCTGATCACCTACGGCGAGCGCTTCGAATGCACCCCCGACGCCGACGCTGACCTGCGCACAATCCAGCGCCACTACAAGAGTCTCGGCATCACCGCCTACCACCCCGAACGTTTCGTATTCCTCAAAGAAATCGAAGAAGAGACACGCCCTGAGGCCTAAGCGTGTCGCAAAACGAGAAAATCGCGATTTCAGACACGCTGGAGGGTCGTAGCGTGTCGCAAAGCAAAAAAGAGGGTGACTGACAATTCAGTCACCCTCTCTCTTGCGGGGTCGTTAGTAGAGGTTTTCGTAGGTGATGTCCTCTATCCAGCCGGACCATTGGCCGATGAAGTAGAGGTTGCCGCCGTCCCACTCGACTTCGCCACGCTGGAAGTCAACGGTTTCGCTGCGGATGAACTTCTTCTCCGGAGAGAACTTGCCGCCGAAGTCGCTGTTGCAGATGAGGCGGTAGGCGTCGAGGCCGCGGGTATAGAAGTAGAATTCGTCATCGATGTCGGCTACGTTGTAACGGCTGCGGCCGAATGAAACGTCGGTCGGAACCCAGCCGATGCCTTCGTAGTAAACCTCGCTCCAGTCGTGCAGATTCACGCTGCCCGGATGAAGCATCCAGCCGCTCTGCCACCTTGCAGGGACGCCGGCGTAGCGGCACATCGTCACGAGCAGGAGACCCACCTGACCGCAGTCGCCGTGGTTGTTGGCGAGCACGTACATCGGGATGTTGTCGATTGTGGAGTATTCGCGAGCGGAAGCCCAAGGGTAGTTTGCGGTTATCCAGGAGTAGATTGCGCGGACTTTGAGATAAGGGTTTGTCTCGCCGGCCACGAGAGAGTCTGTGATTGCCTTGATTTTGTCGGTGAAGATGACGTGGCGCTCACGCTCGGCGGTGTACTCTTTGTAAACGGCTGACTCCGTGTCGTATGGCTTCATATCTTCAGGACCGAAATCATACCACTCGGCGCTGCCCGTGAAGGCGAACTTGTAGGTGAATACCGTAGGCTCGCCCGCGACCGCCTTCTTTTCCATATAGATGCTCTTGTGGACTGAAGCATCGTCGGCGGAAACAGTGTACTCAGGCTCTGAAGTCTCGAGCAGTTCCACATCCTTCATACTGTTCTGATCCTCGCGAGGGTAAGGCATCCAGGCGCGGACTGTTTCGCCTGCAGGCACCATATCGGGCTTCACAGTGAGTTTGTAGGTGATGGTGAAGCGGGTCGGCATAACGATGTTCTCGCCGCTTTCGCGAACTGTGGCGATAACCTGACGGTTGTACAGATCCCTCATAACGATATCCTCGTCGTCACCCTCAGGATTTGCAGCGGAATATACCTTTCCGGCCTCCTTGTCTATGCGGAAGAGGTTGCGCGGGCCGTTGCGGAAATAGCGCTTCTGCCCGTCTATCATCATATTCTCAAGGGCGTTGGTTGACTCCCAGGCAGCCACCTGCTCAGCGGTAAGATCGGGATAGTACTTTGAGAGGTACTCGACAACCTGAGCGCTGTCGAGGGTGAAGTCAAGAGCAATGCGGCTTGCGAGCTCTTCGTCTGTGATCCAGAGGCTAGGGTCCTTCTGTTCAACACAACGGCCGCAAGAGCATATAGCTAATGCGGCCATAAGGATATAAAGTGTTCTGCGCATATGAAGCGGGAATTATTTCACTCTTTCACCGTATGAACGGTCTGTGGTGTTCACGCGGATCTTCTCGCCTTCGTTGATGAAGAGAGGGACCATAATGATTGCTCCGGTCTCGAGCTTTGCCTCCTTGAGGGCGCTGGTTGTAGCGGTGTCGCCCTTTACTGCAGGCTCGGTGTAGGTCACGTCAAGCTCGACGTATGTAGGGAGTTCGCAAGTGAGGCACTTCTCGTCATCGCCGTCCACCTGGAACACCATCTCGACGATCTGACCCTCTTTCATAAGGTCTGAGTTGTCTACCACGTCTTTAGGAAGCTGTATCTGGTCGAAGGTTTCGGTGTTCATAAAGTTGAAACCGTCCTCTTCAGCATAGAGGAACTGGTATTCACGATGTTCCACTGTGATGGTCTCCACTCTTTCGCCTGCGGAGAAGGTCTTCTCGAGGATGCGACCGTTTTCAAGATTGCGGAGTTTTGTTTTTACGAATGCGGGACCTTTGCCCGGTTTTACGTGCTGGAACCATACGATCGAGCACGGTTTGCCGTTGAAGTCGATGTAAAGGCCGTTTTTGAAATCAGCTGTTGTTGCCATATAAAAATATCTGTTTGTTATTGATTGTCGGATAATTTGTGCAAATATATAAAAATTTCTTCTAACTGCCATTTCGGTGTGGAAGTGGCGCCGCAAATACCCACGGAATCCCCGTCTTCAAGCCAGGCAGGATCTATTTCGGAGACATTTTCAAGGAGGTGGCTGCGCGGGTTGACGCTGCGGCAGAGGTCGAAGAGCACCCGGCCGTTGGAACTTTCACGGCCGCTGACGAAAAGGATGACTGAGTGGCCGCGGGCGAACTCCTCCAGATATTTGTGGCGGTGGGCCACCTGCCGGCAGATCGTGTCGAAGACTTCGGCGTCCGGACGGCGCGAAAGGACATAGTCGCATATCTCCTTATATTCGGATGGGTCTTTCGTGGTCTGCGAGAAGAGGGCCACGGGACGACTGAAATCGATTGCGGAAGCGGCCTCGACGCTGTCCACGACAAGGGCGTTTCCTCCCGTCTGCCCCACCAGACCGTTCACCTCGGCGTGGCCCTGAAGGCCGAAAATGACGACCTGCCCTCCGAGAGGCGAGAGCCTATCATAGACCTCGCGCACCTTCTCCTGTAGCTTGAGCACCACAGGGCAGGTGCAGTCTATCACCTGGAGGTTGTTTTCGCGGGCCAGGGCGTAGGTCTCGGGCGGCTCGCCCTGGGCACGGATAAGGATTATGTCGTCCTTCAGACTGCGGATTTCTTCCAAAGAAAGTATCTCGAGGCCCTTGGCTTTCAGCCTGTCAAGTTCGAGGGAATTGTGCACTATGGCGCCGAGCGACTTGAGGGACGGGCTGTAGGCCAGATAGTTCTCGGCCTGCTCCACCGCGCGGACCACTCCGTTGCAAAAGCCGCTGCGCGGGTCGATTTCCACCGTCAGCCTCATAAAACGCTCAGATTAAAGCGTTCCTTGAGGATTGCGTCGAGCCAGACCATCTGGTCCTCGACTGTCATATGGCTGTTGTCCAGCTCGATGGCGTCAGATGCCTTGCACAGGGGGTGGAACTGACGATGGGAGTCCTGCCAGTCGCGGTCCTGCACGTTTTTGAGAATCTCGTCGAAGTCTGCCTTCTGCCCGCTTGCGGCCATCTGGTCCACGCGCCGCTGCGCCCTGATGCGGGCGTCGGCCACCATAAATATCTTCAAGTCGGCATTAGGGAAGACGGCGGTGCCGATGTCGCGGCCGTCCATCACGCAGCCCTTCGCGCCGAGAACGTGCAGCCGCTCGTCCACGAAGTTTCTCACGAAGGGGATTGCCGATACGGCGCTGACGTTACGCGCGACCTCCATCCCGCGTATCTGCCCGGTCACGTCTTCGTCGCCAAGAAAAACCTTGTCACGTCCGCCTACAGTGGCGAAACTTATCACGGCCTTGTCCAGAATGAGGTCTTCCTGCAGACGGCGGAAATCTATGTCGCCGTTCCAGGCGATAATGCCGTTTTGCAGGCCGTAGAGGGTCACGGCCCTGTACATTGCGCCGCTGTCGAGATACACTATTCCGAGGCGGGAGGCTATCTCCTTTGCAAAGGTGCCCTTCCCTGTCGAGGCAAAACCGTCTATGGCTATTATTATGTTTGGCATACGCATCGAATCTACATCCACAAAAGTAAGTAAAAATTACCTATATTTGCACATCTTTTATCAACACTTATGAAGATACTGATCATAGACGACGAGAGAAGCATCCGCAACACTCTCAAGGACATTCTGGAATTCGAAGGCCACACGGTCTCTCTGGCGGAGGACGGCAAGGCCGGCGTGGAGGCCGCCCTCTCGGGCAGTTTCGACGCTATTTTCTGCGACATAAAGATGCCGGTGATGGACGGAATCGAGGTGCTGCGCGCCCTCAGGGCGGCGGAATGCGAAAGTTCGATAATTATGATATCGGGCCACGGCGACATCGACACGGCCGTCACGTGCATCCGTGAAGGAGCCTACGATTTCATCCAGAAGCCGCTGGACCTCAACCGCATACTTATCACTCTCAAGAACGCCACGGACAAGGAGGCCCTCGTCAAGGAGACCACCATTCTCAAAAAGAAGGTTCAAGGCAAATATGAAATGGTGGGCAACTCCCCCGCTATCGAGCATATAAAGGACATAGTGGACCGCGTGGCCCCGACCGACGCAAGAGTCCTCATAATGGGCTCCAATGGAACAGGTAAAGAATTAATAGCCAGAAGGTTACACGACAAAAGCCAAAGAGCCTCAGCCCCGTTTATAGAAGTCAACTGCGCAGCGATTCCGGGCGAACTGATAGAAAGCGAACTTTTCGGCCACGAGAAGGGCGCCTTCACCTCCGCCATCAAGCAGCACAAAGGCAAGTTCGAGCAGGCCGAAGGCGGCACGCTCTTCCTCGACGAAATCGGCGATATGAGCCTCTCCGCGCAGGCCAAGGTGCTCCGCGTGCTTCAGGAGAACAAACTCTCCAGAGTGGGCTCCGACAAAGACATAACCGTGAACGTGAGAGTCGTGGCCGCAACCAACAAAAACCTCACGGAGGAGATTGCAAAGGGCAATTTCAGGGAAGACCTCTACCACCGCCTGAGCGTAATCGTGGTACACGTCCCCTCGCTCGTCGAGCGCAAAGAGGACATTCCTCTCCTGATGGACCACTTCATAGCGCAGATAAGCAAGGAAGAGGGCATACCTGTAAAGAAGGTGCAGCCTGCGGCCGTGGAGGAGCTTCAGAAACTGCCGTGGACCGGCAACATCAGGGAACTTCGCAACGTGGCCGAAAGACTTATGATACTTTGCGGTAAAGAAATTACAAAGGAAGACGTCGTGGCCTTCGCCACCCCGTCAATTTAAGGAGAAAAAATTATGAATCTTGTAGCTATAGTAGGAAGGCCTAACGTAGGCAAATCCACTCTCTTCAACAGACTTGTGGGCATCCGTCAGGCCATCGTGGACGAGACTGCCGGCGTGACCCGCGACCGCCACTACGGTCAGTGCGAATGGTGCGGCAACGAATTTTCAGTGGTGGACACGGGCGGTTTCACCTCCGGCAGCGACGACGTCTTCGAGGAGGAGATCCGCAAGCAGGTGATGATTGCCATCGAGGAGTGCGACCTCGTGCTCTTTATGGTCGAGGCCCTCACCGGCATAACCGATTTCGACGCCGAGATAGCGGACATCCTGCGCCGCTCCAAGAAGCCTGTGCTGACTGTCGTCAACAAAGTGGACACTGGCGACCGCATATACGACAGCTACCAATTCTACAGCCTCGGTCTCGGCGACCCTATGTGCATCGCCGCCGCAACGGGAAGCGGCACCGGCGATATGCTCGACAAGATTGTCGAGATGCTTCCTAAAGATTCGAAGGGCGAAACAGACCCGTACGAAGGTCTGCCGCGTTTCACAATAGTGGGCAAGCCGAACGTCGGCAAATCATCCCTGACAAACGCCCTTCTGGGCGAGGACCGCAATATAGTCACTCCAGTTGCCGGCACAACCCGCGACGCCATATCCTCCCACTACAACAAGTTCGGCCGCGAGTTTATGCTCGTAGATACGGCCGGCCTGAGAAAGAAGGCGAAGGTCACGGAAGATCTCGAATTCTACTCCGTGATGCGCTCCATCAAGGCAATCGAGAACTCGGACGTCTGCATCCTGATGATCGACGCCACAACCGGCATCGAAGCGCAGGATATGTCTATTTTCAACCTCATAATCCGCAACCGCAAGGGCTGCGTGATAGTGGTCAACAAGTGGGACCTTGTGGAAAACAAGACCGCCAACACTATGAAGGAGTACATAGCTGCCATCGAGAAGCGCATCGCGCCCCTGAGCGACATTCCTATAATATTCACGTCCGTTCTTACGAAGCAGCGCATAATGGAGGTCCTCAACGCCGCCGGAGAAGTCTACGACAACTACGCCCGCAGAATCCCGACCTCGCAGCTCAATGAAGCGATGCTGCCTGAAATAGAGAATTACCCTCCGCCTGCCTGGAAAGGCAAGTACATCAAAATCAAGTA
>R21__coassemble_1307_pt1 | contig 17100 bp, 12 predicted proteins | sample R21__metabat2_high_PE_022 | metagenome-assembled genome bin R21
ACGGCCGCTCGGATGCGTTCTTCCTTTTCCGCCTCGATTTCGAGGGGGAAGTCCCTTCCGGCTGTCTTTACTGTGATGTTTTGCATCATAACGCAATCGCTGAGCATACTTATACAGGAATCAATCTCCCGAATCAGGCTTGCAACCTTTTTTCCGGCTTTCGCCTTGTCAGGCGAAACTCCGAGAAAGGCTTCCTTCAATTGTAATTTATTCAGTTGTTTTTCCAGTTCGTTTATCTTGTTTTCTTTAATTTCCAGTTTATGTTCATATTTGGAAACGGTCTCTCTGAGAGAGGCATTCTCCTCTTTGAGGGCCTCGTATCTCGAGATCAGAATCTCGATTTTACGCTTCAGGGAAGAAACCGCGTTTTCCATAATTTTTCTTTAATCCTGCAAAGATAATAAAAATACGTCAATCCACGAATTTCCAGTTCGCGGCAGCGGCGGGAACCACCTCTCCGCGGGCGGCTATCCAGTCTCCTATGAGGCTGCGGATATCTTTGTATTTGTCCGAAATCTTGAGATCCGACGGATTTATGCCGGCCCCGCGGGCGAGGAGTTCTCCGCCGCCGCTGGCGCGGTACGAAGTCATCGCCACCTTATACACCTTGTCCATCTGGAAAGGCTCGCCGTCCGACATACCGGAAATCTTCACGCGGCTGCCGTCGGCGGCGCTTCTGCTGACCGTATAGTCGATGCCCTGCGCCGAATCGAAGTTAAAGGACGGACCTCTGCGGGAGATCCAGTTTGCATAGGAGTATTCCAGGTAGTCTTTCAGCTGACGGCCGGTCATCTCCACGACAAAGAGCTGATTTTCATAGATATAGATCTTTGTAAGGTCTTGGAAGGCAACGGGGCCCGCCCCGATTTTGCCGCGGGTCGAGAGCGGAGCGGAGATTGAGATGTCGGCGCCTGTGGCGTCAAGCTGCACGGTATGGATCAACGTCATATAGGCTGAAGGGCCGTCTATCGCATTGTCAAATGCGATGTCACCCATAATGCGGCCTATAGGTCTGCAGGCGAAAGCCTTCACCTCTTCGAACTGAGGACGGAATTTCTTAGAGAAAGCCTCGTCCGGCTCTATGCCCTCCATAGGGACTGTCTTGCACTGGAAGGTCTTGGAGACGATTTTTCCCCTTTTGAGGCGGAGCTTTATGTCGCAGCGGCCCACGAACTGCGCGCGGCTGCCGCCGTTGACGAATGCCACCTCCCCGTCAGGCGTCGAAAGCACCTCGGCCGCCGGAGAGTGGTCGTGACCGGCGAGCACTACATCGACACCCTTCAGGCTTGAAGCAAGGTAATAGGCTTCGTTTTCAATGTCGGGTCCGAGCTTTCGCGGTTCGAAGCCCGGACGCGGAAGATCTTTCGGACCCGGGCGGTCAGGCTTGCCCGTGCCGCTGTGCACCGACATTATGACGATGTCGGGCCTCTCCTTGGCGCGCACCTCGTCCACAAGGCCCTGCGCAATCGCTGAAATCTGCACGAAATCGATTCCCCGCCACTTATCTTCTGGAAGCCAGCTCTTTATGTTGGCGTTTGTCATTCCGATTATGGCTATTTTAAGGCCGTGGCGCCTGACAATCTTGTAGGGCTTGAAATAGGGCTTACCGTCTTCTCCCACGGCATTTGCTGCCAGATACGGCATCTTGCCGGAGCGGCAGACGCGGTCATAGACCGGATGGCCGGTCTCGACGTCGTGGTTACCCATCACAACAGCGTCATAATCAAGATATTTCAGATATGAGGTCACGACATGTTCGCTCGTCGTGTCCACAAAATTATAGTAGTATGCGGCATTGTCGCCCTGCAGGTTGTCGCCGTTGTCGATGAGAATCGGGTCGGCTTTCTCCACCTTGCGGACGTTCTTGACGTAGGCGGCGACATTGGCCATAGAGGTTTTGCGGGCCTCGCCGTTGTAGAGCGAATCGAAATAGGCTCCGTGGACGTCTGTCGTTTCGAGAACGGTGAGAGTGCAGTCGCCGTTGCCCTTGCCGTGACGGCCGACGAGGAGTCCGATGCAGAGTCCGACTGCGAAACACCCTATTATCAGGGCGCTTGCCTGTATGATGCTTTTGTTCTGTCTCATATCGTAACTGTGAAATTGTCAGCGTCCTTCCAGGCAGGGAATTTCTCCCTGAATTTGTCAAGGCTGCCCTTGTCCAGACGGGCGACTATGAATTTGGTGCCGTCCACCCATTTGCGGCGGCCGGTTTTCTTTCCGAAGTAGTCAACTATCAGCGAGCAGCCGTTGTACTTGCAGGGAGCGTCCTTGCCCACCCTGTTGCAGAAGAGCGCGTACGCGCAGTTTTCGATTGCACGGGACGGAAGAAGAGTGCCGGCGGCGTCGATGCGGGTTGAAGGCCAGTTGGCTATGTTTATAAGAAGGTCGTAGCGGTTGCCTTCGTTGCGGCTCCATACCGGGAAGCGAAGGTCGTAGCAGACGTTCAGTTCGATGTTCCAGCCTTTGTAGGAGACTGTGCAGCGCTTCGTGCCGGGAGTGTAGGTCTTGCCTTCGCCGGAAGGGTTGAAGAGGTGGCGCTTGTCGTATGTGTATTCGGCGCCCTCCGGGGTGATGAAATAGCACCTGTTGTAGCGCAGCTCCCCTATCTTTGTGGGCACGGAGGCCACGATGGCGACGTTGAGCTCCTTTGCGGTGCGGCGCAGCCAGGTCGCGGAGGCTCCGTCCGGGGATTCCGCACAAAGAGGATTCATCGTAAAACCGGTCGAGAAGGTCTCCGGGAGCACGAGGATGTCGGGAGTGTGCTTGAGGCAGAATTTGCGTAGCGTGGGTTCGATTTTCGCCAGGGTCACGAGGGCGTTCTCCCACTCGGTATCCACCTGGCACAAAGCTATTTTAAGTTTGTTCATATCTATTGTTTGTTCTTGCTTGAAATCTTGTCCATTATAAGGGCGATGGCGCCGTCGCCGGTCACGTTGCCGGCGGTGCCGAAGCTGTCCATTGCGATGTAAAGCGCTATCATAAGGCCCTGCATGCTTGCGTCAAAGCCGAGCATAGACTCCAGAAGGCCGAGAGCCGCCATAATGGCGCCGCCCGGAACGCCCGGAGCCGCCACCATCGTGATGCCGAGCATCATTATGAAGCCGGCGTATGTACCGAGGCCGGTGTCCATTCCCATAGCGAGGGAGATCGCGTATGCGCAGGCCACTATCTTGAGGATGCTGCAGGAGAGGTGTACCGTAGCGCAGAGAGGCACGGTGAAGTTCGCGACCTCTTCAGAGACGCCGTTCTTGAGGCACTGTACGCGGGTAACAGGGATTGTTGCCGCGGAAGATTGCGTGCCGAGGGCCGTCATATAGGCCGGAAGCATATTCCAGAGGGCCTTGAAAGGATTCTTGCGGGCAATCGCGCCGGCAACGCAGAACTGGAATATGAGGAAAGTGATGTGCATCGCGAAGATTACGACGATTATCTTGATGAACATTCCAAGCACCGGGGCGACCTTGCCTTCGGCCCCCATCTGAAGGAAGATGCCGAAAATGAAGAGAGGCAGAAGCGGCATTATCACCTTCTTTATTACCGATACAATGACATCCTGGAACTCGACGAAGGCGCTTCGAAGTGTGCCGCCCTCCACATAAATAAGCGCAAGTCCCATCACGAAGGACACCACGAGGGCGGTCGTCACGGAGATGAAGGAAGGCATTTCGATTGTGAAGTACGGCTGCAGACTTCCGGACATATCCATCTGTCCTAGAGTCTTTGCCGAAGAGCCGAGCATCTTCTCGAAAGAGAGCGAGCAGGTCGCGTAGGAGAAAAAGCCCGAGAGAATCGTGGAGAAATAGGCTATCGCCACTGTTATCAGAAGCAGTTTGCCGGCGCCCTTGCCAAGCTGGAAGATGCCAGGCACGATGAGGCCGATTATCATCAGCGGCACGAAGAGGCCGAGGAAGTTGCTGAAGATAGAGTTGAACGTCAGGAATATGCGCGTCGCCCAGTCGGGAAAGATGAAGGACGCTCCGATACCGAGGGCTATCGCAATTAAAACTTTCGGCAGAAGGCCGACCATATAGGCTCTTTTCTTTTCCATATTACGAATGTTTAACTTGTAAAGTTAACAACTTGCAGTGAAATTTCATAACTTTGCGCGCGAAAATTTAAAGAAAATATGAAGCGGTATATCAAAGACGTTGACATTTACGCCGAAAGCGGTCTTATCAAAGGCGGTTCCCTGCTGCTTGACGGGGAAAAGATTTCAAAGATTTACACAAAGCCCGACGAGGGCGTTCAGGCAGACGAAATAATTGACGGCAAAGGCAATATAGCAATCCCGGGCTACATCGACATCCACGTCCACGGCGGCGGCGGATTCGACTGCGGAAACGGAACTCTCGAGACCGTTTACGGTATGAGGGACTACTATCAGCAGCACGGCGTGACGATGATCTACCCTACCTTTATGACCAACGAACTCTCCATAATCGAAGAGGGGCTGAAGTCAGTGCGCAAGGCAATCGCCACAAATGCTCCCGGCAAGGCCGAAATCGCCCCGAGCCACATAGAGGGCCCGTTCCTCAACCCGATGTATAAAGGCTGCCAGAGCGAAGAACTGATACTTCCGCTGGACGACAACAATATACAGTTTTTCGAAAAATACCGCGACGTTATCGCCCGCGCCACAATCGCCCCCGAATACAAGAACAACCTCGAGTATTTCCCGGGCCTTGCCAAACTCGGCATACAGCTTTCAGTGGGCCACAGTTGCGCCACAATCTCGCAGGTAGCCCAGGCCGTAGAGAAGGGCGCCACGAGCGTGACGCATCTCTATAACGCTCAGAGCCAGACACATAAGGAAGGCCCCTATCGCATCGGCGGCGTGACCGAAGCCGGCCTGACATTCGACGATCTATATGCAGAAGCAATCTGCGACGGCTATCACCTTCCGAACGAACTCGTGCAGATAGCATACCGCTGCAAGGGCCGCGACAAATTCATCGTCGTTTCCGACGCCAGCCTCTGCTCCGGAATGCCGAGCGGCACCGTCGTACGCACCTCCGGCGTGAACTTCTACGTAGAGGACGGCATCGCGATGAACGAAGAAAGAACCTCCTTCGCATCGTCCACCTCCCCTATCGACAAGATGGTACGCCACCTTATCTTCGACGTGAAGCTTCCTGTGGAAGACGTCGTATATATGACCAGCGCCTCCGCCGCAAAACTCCTCGGCCTCTACGACCGCAAGGGCTCCATCAAGGAGGGCAAGGACGCCGACATCAACATCGTGGACAGCAGTTTCAATGTCCTCAGAACTTTCTGCAAAGGAGAATAATTATGAAAGAGAAAATACACGAAAACTTTGTCTCACGCTTCAACACCTGCGGAGAGTTTTACGCCTCACCGGGCCGCATCAACCTCATCGGAGAACATACCGATTACAACGGCAGCTTCGTATTTCCGGGCGCCATCGACAAATGCATAATGGCCGAAATCCGAAAGAACGGCACGGACAAGGTGCGCGCCTTCTCGCTGGATATCAACGAATACGTAGAGTTCGGACTCCGCGAGGAAGATGCCCCCGCACAGAGCTGGGCCCGCTATATTTTCGGCGTATGCCGCGAAATGCAGAAAAGAGGCGCCTCCATCGGCGGCTTCGACACGGCCTTTGCCGGCGACGTTCCTCTCGGCGCCGGCCTGTCGTCATCCGCTGCCCTCGAGAGCACTTTCGCCTTCGCTCTAAACGATATGTGGCAGTCGGGCATAGACAAATTCGAACTGGCCAGAATCGGCCAGAGCACGGAGCACAACTACTGCGGCGTGAAATGCGGCATAATGGACCAGTTCGCCTCCGTCTTCGGAAAGGCCGGCAATCTTATGAGGCTCGACTGCCGCAGTCTCGAATATGAATATTTCCCATTCGATCCAAAGGGATACAAGCTCGTCCTGGTGGACAGCCGCGTGAAGCACACTCTCGCGGGCTCGCCGTACAACGACAGGAGAAGTTCCTGCGAAAGGGCCGCCGAGGCCATCGGAGTGGAATTTCTGCGTGACGCCACCCCCGCTCAGCTGGAGGCCGTAAAGGACAGAATATCAGAGGAAGATTACAAAAGGGCCGAATACGTTATCGGCGAGACTGCCCGCGTTCTGGACGTATGCGCGGCTCTCGAGAAAGGCGACTTCGAGACAGTCGGCGCGAAGATGTACGAGACCCACTGGGCAATGAGCCGCCTCTATGAGGTAAGCTGCGAGGAACTGGACTATCTGGCGACCGTGGCCCGCGAGTGCGGCGTAAGCGGTTCGCGCATTATGGGCGGCGGCTTCGGCGGCTGCACCATCAACCTTGTCAAGGAGGAGCTCTGCGAAGATTTCATCGCCAAAGCCAGCGCCGGCTTCAAAGCCCGCTACGGCCACGAGCCGCAGATCTACCCTGTCGTCATCAGCGACGGCGCCCGCAGGCTCTAAAGGCTATTCCCGCTAAAGGTTCAGGGTCAGGATGGTTATATCGTCGTTCTGATCGGCTCCCTCGGCGAAGGCGCGGACGTCCTCGAAAAGGTCTTCGCATATCTGCCGGGAGGACTTGCCGGAGGTAGCCCCCGCGCACCAGTCGAGCAGGCGCTGCTCTGAATACTGCACCTTGTCCGGGCGCTCGGCCTCAGTGACTCCGTCTGTGTACAGGATGAGCTTTGAGCCCGGGGCGAGGGTCACCGACTCCATCTTGTAGGTGAAATCAGGCATCAGGCCGATTGCCAGATTCGGCTCGCTGTGCAGGTACGAGGCCTCGCCATCCGGCGTGATGAGGACTATCGGGTTGTGGCCGGCGTTGCAGTACATCATCTCGCCGGTCTTGATGTTCAGCTTGGCGGCGAACATCGTGACGAACATCATCGAGTCGTTTCCGGAGGAGATGGCATTGTTCATTCTGCCAACTATCTGGTCCATAGTCAGTCCCATATTCGAGATGAAACTGAACGCGGACTTGGTGATGGCCATATACATCGAGGCCGGAACTCCCTTGCCGGAGACGTCTCCCACGGAGAAATAAAGGTAGTCGCCGCGGCGGGACACGTCGTAGAAGTCTCCTCCCACCTCTCGCGCGGCGTGCATTATGGCGTGGACATCGAACCCCCCGCCCTTCGGGAATTCCTTGATAAGCATCGCGCTCTGGATCTGGGCGGCAATGTTGAGCTCGCTTTCGAACCTCTCCTTCTGAGCGACAGTGGTCTCCAGGCGGGCCATATAATCCTTGATGGATGTCTGCATAAACTCGAAAGTGTCACGCAGCTCGCCTATTTCGTCCTCGCTTCCGAGCTCGGGCAGGACCGTCTCAAAATTGCCGCCCGCTATGCTTCTGGCGGCGTCGGTGATGGTCACAAGCGGCCGCGTCATCTTCCAGATGATTCTGTAGCACAGAATGCTGAGGATAAGGAGTCCCGTCAGGCCGACGAGAATCAGTATCAGGTGCATAATCGACGAGCGGGAAAGGACATCCTTGTAGGCGCAGGTGATTATGGCGGTGGCGCCGCCGGCCATCGGGCCATACACCATAAATGACGCTCTGGAACCCTGCATATATACCTTGGAGCCTTTTTTCGCCGCGCGGACGGCTTCACCGATAAGCTCTGAAGGCGGCATCAGGCTGTCCGCCGCATTGTTCATCACAAATCCGTTGGGGCTGGTCACGATAACACGAGAGCTCGGATACGGCTTGATACTGCCTATGAAATCCTTGAGCCAGCCGAGGATGACGTCCGCGGTCATAATGGCATAGACTTCTCCTTCCGGGTTCTTGAGAGGGTAGCTGAACGTGACCATATTCACGTCTCCGCCGCCTTCGTCGAAATAGGGCTCGCTCCAATGCTGCTCTCCGCTTTCAAAGGCGGCGCTGAACCATTCTTCCTCGGTATAGTCGTAGGAATCGGCAAGATCTCGCTGCAGAAGTTCTCCCCAGGTGTCGTAGGAGTACGGGGAGTACAGACGCTTGCCCTTGAAGTAATCCGGCACGTATGCTACTGTACTTCCTATGACGTCCTTGTTGTTCTCTACAACGGCCTGGGTGACGTGCCAGGCTTCGGCGGGGTCGTCGCGCTTTTCGTCTATGACCCACGAGCAGCCCACGATGTCCAGTTCCACCTCGCGTATAAAGTTTTCTATTTTGGCGTTTGTGGCGTCCAGAAGGTTCTCGGCGCTGTGCAGAGCCTCTTCCGCTATCAGTTTGTGCGAGGAGAAGGCCGCGACGGCGATAGTGATTATGAACAGTATGGAGACTATGAGCACAATGTTGAGGCTCAGTCTCTTTGGGAAGGAATTCTTAAGATGTTCAGACATAGCGGTTCAACTCCCGTGGAGCAAATGTTAAATCCTACAAATTTAACGAATTTTTTTCTGAATTGTGTTAACTTTGCGTTTTCTTGTCGAAAAGATTTTATGGCAGACGGTTCATTCAAAAGCATTTTCGGTTCGGTTCTCGCCCTTGCGGGTTCGGCCGTCGGATTGGGAAACATCTGGCGTTTTCCCTATATGGTAAGCGAATATGGAGGCGCGGCCTTCATACTTGTATATATCCTGTGTATGATTCTGGTTTCGATGCCTATAATGGTGTCTGAATTCATTGTCGGGCGCAGAAGCAGGGCCGGCGCATTCAGCGCCGTGGGTAAACTGTGTCCGGAGGGGCTTTGGAAACATTACGGCATCCTGGCGGTATTGATCCCTTTCGGCACATTGTGCTACTACATAGTCATAGGAGGCTGGACGCTCGGATATCTGGTTAAATCTATCGCAGGGCAGTTCGCGACCGGGGCCGACCCCTCCGGCATCGAAAGCGCCTTCGGCACATTCGTCAGCTCGCCTTCGCTGCCGCTCATATGTATGACCGTCTTTATGCTCATCACGTTTGCCGTCATCTTGATGGGTGTCGAGAAAGGCATAGAGAAGTGCTCGAAAGTGATGATGCCTGTGCTATTTGTCATAATGATAGTGATAGCGGTGCGTACGGTCACCCTTCCAGGCGCGACGAACGGCCTTACATATCTCTTCAAGCCCGATTTCTCGAAGATTACTTCCGAGGTGTTCCTCCGGGCAATGGGCCAGGCCTTCTACTCCCTCTCGATAGGAATGGGCATAATGATAACCTACTCGTCGTACCTCCCTAAGAATGCGCGTCTTGTCAGGTCTGCCGCAAGTACCGTATGTGCTGATTTCATCTTCGCCATCATTGCCGCCGTAGCAATAATCCCGGCTCTCTTCGCCTTCGATATGCCTACCGGGCAGGGAACAGGACTCCTTTTCAAGACTCTTCCTGTCGTGTTTACGATGATGCCGCTGGGAAGCGTTGTGGCCGTGATTTTCTTCATTGCCGTGCTGCTCGCGGCCCTCACCTCTTCAATGTCTCTCTTCGAGGTGCCGGTGGGCTGGCTCATCGAAAGCCGCGGAATATCGAGACGCAAGGCCTGCTGCATCGTTCTTCTGGCCACATTGGCCGTCGGTTCCGTCTGCGCCCTCTCCTTCGGGCCGCTCTCCGATATCCACATCGGCGGACTCAGCATTTTCGACGCCTTCGACTATACCATAGGCAATTATATGATGCCGTTCTGCGGCCTTGTGCTTGTGCTGTTTGTGGGCTGGAAGATGAAGCGCGCCGACAAGAAGCAGGAGCTTTTCGGCGACAATCCGACCTCCTCGCAGAATGCGACATACCGCGTCCTCGATTTCCTTATCCGCTACGTCGCCCCTGTTGCCGTCATAGCCATATTTCTGTCAGGAATCCTCTTATAAAATAATATGAAAGAGAAAAAGCATTATTATGGAATCGTGGCGCTGATAATGGTGTTCTGGTTCGTCATTTCATTCATTACCAATATCATAGGACCTCTGATTCCGGACATTATAGACAATTTCAAACTGTCGCACCTGGCCCTTGCCGGGTTCATCCCCACATCATTTTTCCTTGCATACGCCGTAATCTCCATTCCGGCGGGAATAATGATTGACAAGTGGGGTCAGAAGCCTGTGCTTCTGGCCGGATTCAGCCTGCCTCTGGCCGGTTCGCTGCTGTTTGCCTTCTTCCCCACCTTCCCCGTCCTGCTGGTGTCGTCATTCACCATCGGCCTCGGAATGGCTATGCTTCAGACCGTGGTCAATCCGCTCACGCGCGCTGCCGGCGGAGAGGAGAATTTCGCCTTCTTCTCTGTGATGGGACAGCTTGTCTTCGGCGCCGCCTCTTTCGTGAGCCCAATCGTCTACAGTTCGCTGGTGGGCAAGCTCTCCGCCGGACAGAAACTTCACGGAATCGAAGGCATCCTGCAGGCGCTCACCCCTCCTTCCCTGCCTTGGAGTTCTCTCTACTGGCTTTTTGCCGGCATCCTGATCCTGATGGTGCTTGTCACGGCAATAGTGCGTTTTCCTAAAATCGAACTGCAGGAGGATGAAAAAAGCGGCGGTCTCTCTTCATATAAAGACCTTCTTCGCAACAAATACGTCTATCTTTTCTTCCTGGGCATACTTTGCTACACCGCCACCGAGCAGGGCGTTGCAAACTGGATTTCAAAATTCCTGCAGGACTACCACGGCCTCGACCCGAAGGTGACCGGCGCGTCGGTTGTGGGGCAGTTCTGGGGGCTGATGTCGATAGGCTGCCTGGTGGGGCTCGTCGCTCTCAAACTCTGGGATTCGCGCAAGGTGCTCAAGGTTGCCTGCGTCCTTGCGATGACGGCTCTGCTGTGCGCTCTTTTCGGCACGGAGAAGATGGCGCTGGCGGGCTTCCCCGCATTCGGCTTCGCCATATCTGTGATGTATTCCATAGTGTTCTCGCTGGCGCTCAATTCAGTCGACCGTCACCACGGCTCGTTTGCGGGAATCCTCTGCACCGCAATCGTCGGCGGCGCTGTGGGGCCGCTGATCGTAGGTGCCCTCGCCGACCTTGTCGGCCTGCGCTACGGAATGCTTTTCGTCTGCCTCACAGTATGTTATATCTTCTCAGTAGCCTGCTGGGCCAGACCTCTTGTCGACAACAAGCATAAGTTCTGATAGTTTCAACCCCGAAGGCAGTAAAATCATCAAAATCCTATTCTCGCTCCACTTCTAACCGGTCCCCCTATAACTTCCTCGTCACAGAATGCCTTGATCTCCTCATATGTGGCAGTCGTGCCGTTTATTATTGCGCTGACCTTCATCTTTCGGCTGATATTCTCAATCTGGCCGCCGCTGAAATCATACGCTGCAGCCAGCTTGTCAATCCAGTCAGTCTCAAGCTCAGGCATCATAGACTTCCATATTCTGGACTTGACACAGGCGGACGGCACGTCGAACTTCACCTTATAGAGAAAGCGACGCTCGAAAGCCTTATCCAGATTCCGGGTCAGATTGGTCGTTGCGATGAGTATTCCATCCAGCCCCTCCATCTCCTGCAGTATTATGTTCTGGATGCTGTTCTCCATCTTGTCCACGGCCCTCTCCGCCCCTTCCATACGAACTCCGAATATAGCGTCAGCCTCATTGAAAAGCAGGATTGGCGTCACATCGGAATCCTTCACGCAGCGGCGATATCTGGAAAAGAGGCTTTTGATGTTCTTTTCGCTCTCTCCCACCCAGCAGCTCTTGATCTTGGTGACATCTGCAGCGATAATATCGCGACCTGTCTTGCGTGCCAACTGATATACAGTCTCCGTCTTGCCCGTCCCGGGGCTGCCGTAAAAGAGACAGGTGAAACCGGTGCGAAGGCCGCTGTCTTTGAGTGCGCCTTTCACCTGGTTGAAACGTTCCTCGCTCAGAAGTTTTTCCATCGTCTCAACCTGACCGAGCGCAGCTGAGTCGTAAAACAAATCCTTCTTGACAATCGAGTTGCTGAGCACAAGACCTGCAATCGGAGTCCTGTCGTGCAAACCACCCACATCGGCAAGCAACTGCTCTTTTACCTCATCAGTTATATGAAAGCGGTCCTTCACCACCATTCCGTCGACGTTAGTGAATTCAATCACTTTCTTTTTCTGTAGAGCCAGATTCTTTGATTTGTAGTCGCTCTGCAGATCGTCCGACCAATCGTCGGTTAAGCAATCCCTGAAATCCCACCACCCGCAATCGTCATCGTTTCTGTCGTCGTACCGGTACAGTAAAGCATAGAACAACATACGCTCCTGTCTGCTCATAGAATTGACATAATCGTTATCGTAGCCTTCATCCTCATCGACTTGGTGGGTGTCATTTGTCTTGATGATGCCATACTTGTCCGCTGTTCTGGCAAGGCTTGTCCGAGGGTTTGACAGGAGCATATCATCGATTTCGCTCAATGCAAGCAGGAGGTCCGCTTCATCGTTGGAAATATCATTGAACAGGCGTGAAATCCTGGCGAGAATCTTTGCCGTTGTAAGGCCGGTCACCGCAGGCTTCCTGTACGCATTGTTCTTGGCCAAAGCATCTGTAACCTCCTGACTCACCTTGAGGTTTCCCCAGCGGCTTCTCGTGACAAGCTTGAGAGTCTGAAGTGTTTCAAGGTCCCGTTCATACTTGATGAAGTCGATATAAGTCATCCCAAGATTGCGCAACAGATGTTTTTTGTCTATATCATCTCCCTTGCAGACTTCCATCAAAGCTGCGAGCAGAAGGGCTTGCAGTGGCGTAACTCCATATGCCATTGCTATCCGGTTGATTTCCACTTTTTTTGTGGTGATTATCCTTTCGTCAAACCTCAGATTGTCACCACTGTCAAATGAATTGTCAACAACCCTTTGCATACACTTGATGACTTCCTCAAAGCACTCCAGCAGCGTTTTCTCCTTCACCTCCAGCCCGAGTTCATCCACCAGAGCGTTCATTGATTCGTTCTCAGGGAAGAGTTTCGTGATTGTTTCTTTTGTGTCCATAATGCTTGCGTTTTTTGATGGTGCAAATATCGCGACCCTTACTGCAAGAATGTGGCAGAAGGAGATTGAAGTGAGCATTCCTGACTATCAGCATATCTGGGGGCTGGCGCTCGACACATATCAGCTGCATATGCGCTACATCCTTCTAGACACCGTAACCGGCTACAGGAGCCAATATCACTCGTTGTCGACGCTGGGCATATGTTGTCAGGAGAATATCGTTTATCGGTGTGGCGTTTTTACAGGATTCTTTCGCCTTATCGAAGGTCAACTGTCAAAACACATTGCCACAGTAGCTTTGCACCATCATTCAAACCAGCATCAGCTTCTGGTACAATTCTTCTCCCCACTAAAACAAGAAATTATTTCAGGTTATATTACACCTAATTTAGAATTTAAAAGAAATCGATTTGCACCTATTTGAGAATAATTAAACAGTTTTATGTTTTCTGGGTGGTTTTTTGGAGTTTCTGGGTAGTCTTTCTAGGTAATCATCTGGGTAATCTTTGCTCCTCAGAACCCTTCCCCTTCACTTCCCGTTTCCTTCTTCTCGAAGGGAAGTTCCTCGACCGGGTGAGTGTATTCGATGGCTTTCTCGGGGGAAATTATGCTGTGGCCAAGCTGCGACTCGATATCCAGTCGGGCGTTTCTCGCAATTGAAGCACCGGTCTGCGCCACATCCGCATTCTCCACAAACCCTTCCGGGTTACGCTCCTTGCTGAGCTGCGTGGCGGACTCCTCGGCCAGAGCATTGAGAAGGAGTTCCATATTGGTCATATTGTCGCGGAGATTCTCTTTCGTCAGTCCCTTAAGTTTCTTGTACTCTCTGGTGGTAAGGCCGCTCCAGGTCTTTGACATAAGGTCAGTGAGGAAGGCGAAATCCACCTCCTGCGTCACGCCTCCGCGCTTCCATTCATCGGTAAGTCCCTTGCGGATTTCGATTGTCTTGATTCGCTGGGTGATCCAAGCCTCGCTGTAGCCCAGTCTGCGGTAATCTGCAACCGCCTGGTCTATGCTGCGCTCAGGGTCTATCATCTGATTCACCCTCTCGGCAGCAACCTGCGCCATCCAGACCTTGAACGGCTCGGCTTTCTTGGAGGGGATGGACTGGATTACTCGGAACATCTCATCCATTTTAGCAACATCTGTGAGTCGCATTTTGCCGTCAGCAGAAACCAATTTCAACTGGTGACAGTTTGTCACCGTTTCATTTCCTTCTGCCTTAAGCCTTTCTTTGAGTTTGTTCCAATACTTGCGGGAAGTCTGATAATCTTTGCTGCCCATCAGAACGCCGCACACATCCACAATCGAGAAGAACCACTCCTGTTCCTCTTCGCTCCATGCCGTCCGGACCTTCCGTCCTTCGAACATCTGTATTTTCTCGATATCACTCATAGCGCAAAAATTTCTGTAAAGTTAGCATATTTCTTCCGACCATCCTACTTGAAATAATCATACTTCCCCATAATCTTGTCCACCTCTTCCAGCTCGTCGGCCTTGATGCATTTCTTCAGCATCGCAGAGATACATCAGCGTGGCTCCGGTGCTGAGGGCCTCAGCTTAATTGCGACGAAATGAGTTAATCGAATTCTTCTCGATGCTCCTCAAAGAAATCGTGATAGATTTTGACATTTGACAATTCAGTCCATCTCTTTGTTATAACCGGATCAGAATCCAAGTCATAAATCATTGCCCCGGGCAGTGACAGAAGAAACGGGGAATGAGTTGACATTATGATTTGGCACTTGTATCCTGCGACCATTCCGTGCAGGAAGGTCACCAACTGCAGTTGCATCTCAGCGGAAAGGGAATTCTCCGGCTCATCCAGCAGATACAGACCTCCCGGCTGGATTGCGTCCACAAAGTATTTGAATCCGTTTTCTCCATTTGAGTATGTTCTTTCGTCAACACCGATTCTGGACCTCACGAACGAAGACGCACTCATACGTGTCATATCAGCATAATCTCTGTATTCCCTAATGCTTTCGGGGTCTTCCAGATCGATACTTTTCGGGCCATTCCATCCCCCGTATGCATTTTGGCGCGCTTTCTCATTGAAAACCTGCTGACGCTTGAAGTCCAGGCTGTCATTCCTTTCTCGGACGGAGATGATATGATTGAATACGTCATCACTGGCGATAATTCTGGATACCGAGAGCAACTCCCTCCGGGCATAGGCACTGAGACCGGCCATTCCAAGGTGGCAGTTTTGAAGATATGGGTCGAAGAAGTAAGTTTTGTTGAACGGTGTTTCTCTTTTGAGACCAAGACTTTCCGCAATGATGTTGAGCAGCGTACTTTTGCCGCAACCGTTTCCGCCGCATAATATGGTTATGTCGCTGAACGACAGATGCTCCAAGTGTTTCTCCGGGAAGATTCTGAATGGATAATAAGAGTCGAAACAAGTCCTCTTGAATTTCATCAGGAAGGACTCCTCCTCCGAAACGGGGCAGAGTTGGAATGATTTCAGGTATATCATAGAGGCAGGCTTATTTTACATTCTCAGGACTCCAGTGCAGCCCGCCGAACTTTCTAGTATAGCGGCCGATATACTTTTCCAGCAAGGCCACAACATCCTCGGGGGTCTGCGCGGGATAAATGCAGTCTTCCTCAATCTTTGGATACCTCTTGCGCCAGTCAAGCACCTGCCCGGCCAGGGTTTTGCTCCAGCCTTCCACAGACGTATAGCCGATAATCAGCCTGAACATCGACCAGGCAATGGCCATCTCCGAAAGGGTTCCGGCGCCTCCTCCAATGGCCACAACAGCGTCGGCGTTGGCGACCATGGCGTTGCGCATAATGTCCATTCCGGTAGGAATAACGATATCAGCGAACTCATTGACCTTTTCTCGGTCAAATGAAGGAATCAAAGCTATGGTGTCACCTTCCTTATAATTGGAAGAGGCTCTGGCCCCTTCGCAGACCGCTGTCATGACTCCCGCCAGGCCGCCGCACTGGATGCGGTATCCGGCGTCTATGAGGGCCTTGCCAGTATTGAACGCAAGGTCGTATTTGGGCTCACCTTTGACGCATCTAGCGTCTCCGATAACGGCTATTATCTTTTTCATATGTGTTGTTACTGTATTTTCATTGCAATATACGCACAAGCTTCGTCATCCGCAAGAGCGTGATGGTGATTGGCAGTAAATCTAACCGGTCCCCCTATAACTTCCTCGTCACAGAATTCCTTGATCTTTTTTGATGGTGCAAATATCGCGACCCTTACTGCAAGAATGTGGCAGAAGGAGATTGAAGTGAGCATTCCTGACTATCAGCATATCTGGGGGCTGGCGCTCGACACATATCAGCTGCATATGCGCTACATCCTTCTAGACACCGTAACCGGCTACAGGAGCCAATATCACTCGTTGTCGACGCTGGGCATATGTTGTCAGGAGAATATCGTTTATCGGTGTGGCGTTTTTACAGGATTCTTTCGCCTTATCGAAGGTCAACTGTCAAAACACATTGCCACAGTAGCTTTGCACCATCATTCAAACCAGCATCAGCTTCTGGTACAATTCTTCTCCCCACTAAAACAAGAAATTATTTCAGGTTATATTACACCTAATTTAGAATTTAAAAGAAATCGATTTGCACCAATTTGAGAATAATTGAACACAACGTCCGGTTTGCTGCCAGATGATTTCCGCGGTGGCTCCTCATATTCATTGTCACGAATGCGGAGTTCTTGCAGGATTCTCGTCACTCGTGACAGCTCGGTCCTTGAGAATCGAGTACCATACCTTTCAATCCCGAAGGAGGTACTTCAGAACGATGTCCCTCAAAAACTCTTCCGACAGATTGGACAGACCTGCTTGTTGGATGTAGGCATACTCTTCTTTTGTCTTGGTGATGACGAATTTGCGTTCCTTGCCGTCAATGTCTGCCAACAGGCGATAATTACCTTTGTAGGCTTGCTCTATGCGGATGTGGTTGCATTCATGGCCGTCGATGTTCAAGGACAGCAGATGTTGCTCACCAAATCCCCAAACACTCAGGTGTTCATTCAGGGTGTTTTCGATGGCACCTATCCATTTCTCGGCTGCATGGTTCTTCTCGGCAAACTGACGGAACCGGCCGACTGCCTTGGCAACCTCGGCGATGATCTTCTCTGCACCACGGATGCCGTTTTCCTTTGCAAGGGCAAGAGCATCTTCTTTTGACTGACCGGACAATTTGCCCCGCATCATCAGGCAATGGGAGGTCTCGGGGAGGAAGCCTCCGGTGTTGAAGATGTAGGTCATATCGTATGCCGGAGACAGACGCCAACGTCCCGACTCATCCATCA
>R21__coassemble_1415_pt1 | contig 16187 bp, 12 predicted proteins | sample R21__metabat2_high_PE_022 | metagenome-assembled genome bin R21
GTAACTACTCCATTGATGCTCCAAAGAACGCCACATTGGTTTTCAGCTCCATCGGATATCTCACCCAGGACGTAGCTGTTAACGGTCGTGGTGTCATCAACGTTGTTCTTGCTCCGGATGCTGAGGCTCTGGACGAGACAATCGTAGTCGCATACGGTACGGTGAACAAGAAAGACTTCACCGGTTCCGCTTCAACAGTGGGTGCCGAGAAGATCGAAAGCCGTCCGCTCTCTAACGTGACCAACGCTCTCGAAGGCTCGTCAGCCGGCGTTCAGTTCACTTCAGCATCAGGACAGCCTGGTTCAGCCGGCAGCATCCGTATCCGCGGTTTCGGTTCCGTCAACGCAAGCTCTTCACCTCTCTATGTTGTGGACGGCACTCCTTATGACGGAATTTCAAACATCAGCCCGGACGATATCGAAAGCATTACAATCCTGAAGGACGCCGCTTCTTCAGCTCTGTACGGAAGCCGCGCAGCTAACGGCGTGGTTCTCGTAACCACAAAGAAGGGCCGCAGCGAGAAGATCTCTTTCGACATCAAGATCAATCAGGGCTTCAGCGTGAAGGCATCTCCTGAGTATGAGACTCTCGACGCTTACGAATATGTTCCTGTAGCTTGGGAGGCACTGCGTAACTCTTACCTTTCAGCATCAGGCTCCAAGTACACTATGGCAACCGCTTCTGCTGCAGCTTCCAAGAACATCATGACCCAGCTGATGAACAACCCTTTCAACGTAGCTGACGACCAGGTTGTCGGAACAGACGGCAAGCTCAACGCAAACGCCAAACTGCTCTATGAAGACGACCTCGACTGGATCGACGCAGTATCACAGGTAGGTTACCGCCAGGAATACACAATGTCCGCATCCGGCGCTTCCGAGAAAGCCGACTACTATATGTCACTGGGTTACCTCAACGAAAAGGGTTACACCATCAAATCATACCTCGAGCGTCTCAACGCACGTGTTAACGTCAACGTACAGCCTCGCAAGTGGTTCAAGACAGGTATCAGCCTCGCCGGTACCCTCGGAAACTCCAACGTGACCAACACCGACTCATCATCAGGTTACGTGAACCCGTTCTATTTTGCCCGCAACATCGGTCCTATCTATCCGATCTATCAGCACGAAGCCGACGGAAGCTACTCTCTTGACGACAACGGCGAAAAGATTTACGAGTGGACAAACCGTGGTCCTGGCGCGAGCCTCGGCCGCCACATCGTGGCAGAAACCCTCTGGAATGAGCAGGCTTACAGAAGGAACATCCTCAACTCACGCGCATACTTCGACATTATGTTCCTCGACGGCTTCAAGTTCTCCGTCAACGCAAGCTACGACTTCCGCAACTACTACAACCAGTCAAGCGAAAACCCTCAGGTGGGTGACGGTTCACCGGCCGGCCGCGGCAAGGCAGTTTACTATCGCTACGACACCTTCAACTTCAACCAGTTGCTGACCTACAACAAGACCTTCGGCGGTCACACCGTAGATGTCCTCCTCGGTCACGAAAGCTATCAGAACAACTACAAGTACTTCTATGGCTTCAAGCAGGGCGTTGTCTCTGACGGCAATATGGAACTCATCAACTACACCACCACCAACTCCTGCTACTCATACTCTCAGCAGTATGCTACAGAGGGCTATATGGCACGTGCAAACTACAATTACAACCACAAGTACTATCTGTCAGCATCCTTCCGCCGTGACGGTTCATCGCGTTTCTACAAAGATGCGCGCTGGGGTAACTTCTGGTCAGTAGGCGGTTCTTGGCGTGTTGACCAGGAATCCTTCATGCAGCAGGCTTCCTGGGTCGACCTCCTGAAGATCCGCGCATCTTACGGTTCAGTTGGTAACGACGGCACATCTTCCTGGTATGCTTGGCAGAGCCTCTACAATATTCAGCGTAACGCAAACACTCCGGGCTTCATTCAGGATACCGAAGCAGGTAACAAGGAACTCCAGTGGGAGAAGAACAAGAGCCTCGACATCGCTCTCGAGTTCGACTTCTTCAAGAGCCGCCTCTCAGGTAGCGTAGAGTTCTTCCACAGAATTTCAGACAACCTGCTCTTCTCTGTTCCTCAGCCTCTGTCAACAGGTGTAACGAGCCAGTGGCAGAACACAGGTACAATGTTCAACCGCGGTATAGAGGTTCAGCTCTCAGGCGACATCGTCCGCGCACGCAACTTCACTTGGAACAGCACCCTCAACCTCTCACACGTACACAACGAGATCACCAAGCTTCCTGAAGGTCAGGGAACTATCATCTCCGGTACAAAGCAGCTCCAGAGAGGCCACTCAATCTATGACTTCTGGCTCTATGAATATGCAGGTGTGGATCCTGAGACAGGTGACGCTCTCTTCTATGTCGGCGGCTACGCAGACGAAACTGACGAGTACGGCGCAAAAGTTCTCGACCCTACAAAGGAAAGAACTACTACCAACGACTACACCAAGGCTGACAAGTACTACGTAGGCACTTCAATTCCGAAGGTTTACGGTTCTTGGACCAATACCTTCTCATTCAAGGGTCTCGAACTCTCAGTCCTTTTGACCTACTCTCTCGGCGGTCAGAAGTATGACTCTACTTACGGAAGCTTTATGTCTGTAGGCAGCCTCGGAAGCGCATTCCACAAGGATCTGCTCGACAGCTGGCACGAGGCCGGCGACATCACCGACATCCCTCGTATCGATATGGGTAAGAGCAACTACCAGAATCCTAGTTCTTCAAGGTGGCTCACAGATGCATCGTACCTCAACATCCGTAACATCACCCTCTCATACGCTTTCCCTAAGTCAGTAACTCAGAAGCTTGACCTCTCAGGTCTTCGCATCTACGGCAGCGTCGAGAACGCTCATCTCTTCTGCGCACGCACCGGTATGGACCCTCAGTACAGCTTCGCAGGTACCAGCTACAACGACTACAGCCCTGCAAGAACAATGTCAATCGGTCTCAACATTCAGTTCTAACATTTAAGAAGCAACAATTATGAAAAATATATTCAGATTATTCGCAGGCGTTGCTTTGATAGCAAGCCTTACAGCTTGTAGCAAGGATTTCCTCGAGACAACCCCTACAGACTCTTACTCTCAGGATGTTGTCTTCGCAACTGCGGACAATATCGAAGCTGCCCTCAACGGACTGCACAAGTCTCTCGTGGCACCGTATTTCAGCCGTCAGAACATTGGCGGTCTGCCTTCAATGCAGATTGCAATGGACGCGATGGGCGAAGACCTCGTATTCCCTGTAAAGGGTAACGGATGGTGGACAAACACAGGTGAGGTTACCTGGAGCGCTCCTCGCAACCCGGATGCATACCTTCCTTACTATTTCTTCAATCTGCCATACAAGTGGATCTCCAACGCCAATATGATCATCGACAACCTTGAGAACGCCCAGGCTCCTCAGGCTCGTCTCGATATGCTCAAGGGTCAGGCTCTTGCATACCGTGCATATTGCTACCACTGGCTTGTCCAGATCTTCGCTGACAAATACAACAGCTCCACAGCTTCAACAGCTCTTGCAGTTCCTCTCGTAATTTCTACAGAAGAACTCGTCAAGGCTCCTGCAACTGTGGCTGATGTTTACACTCAGATTGAAAAAGATGCCGAAGAGGCAATCAAACTTCTTGAAGGCAACGAGTACACATCATACTCATCTCTTACAGACATCACTGCTGCAACAGCAATGGGTATCCGTGCACGTATAGCTCTGACCAAAGAAGACTGGACTAATGCAAAGCTCTATGCCGACAAGGTAATCAAGAGCGGTGCAGTAAGTCTTATGAGCCAGGCTCAGTATCAGGAAGGCTTCAACGACGCTTCAAACCCTGAGTGGATGTGGGGCTTCGAGATGATCGCCGACCAGACTCTCTACTTCTATGGCTATATGGCTTTTATGTCCTGGAACTTCAACTCAACCAACATCAGGGCTTGTCCTAAGTGCATCAACAAGAACCTCTATGAGCAGATTCCTGAAACCGACGTCCGCAAGGGTCTCTTCGATCCGACAGGAAAGGCTTGGAAACTCCCTACAAGTTCATACGTAGGCAAACCTTATATGAACCGCAAGTTCGCCGTAAAGGACTACACAAGCTCAGTTTCCGACCAGAACTATATGCGTCTTGCCGAGATGTACCTCATCGCAGCCGAGGCTGCTGCAAAGTCAAGCGACAACGCTTCCGCTCAGCAGTATCTGTATGATCTCAACAAGACCCGCGACACAGGCTACACCAAGAGCACCAAGACAGGCGCAGACCTTCTCGAAGAAATCTATCTCTATCGCCGTATAGAGCTCTGGGGCGAAGGTCACCGCTTCCTCGACCTCAAACGTCTCGGCCTCGACCTCGACCGTACGAACTCCAACCACGACGCTGCAGTGTCTGTAGTAATGACTCTCCCTGCAAGCGATCCTAAGTGGAAATTCTGCTACCCTACAGAGGAAATTGAAGCCAATCCGCTCATCCCTAGCAACATCAACGACTAATTGTCTTGACGATGAAATAATTAAGGGCGACCCTCCGGGGCCGCCCTTTTTTATGGAGAAAAAATCAAAAAGTCTAGTAAACCTTTGACTGCTCCTTGCCGGTGAGCACTGCGAGACCGTTGCCTGCGAGAGCTCCCATCTCGTCTTCGCCCGGATAGAGTTTCACAGGGGCGATGAACTTGATGTATTCGGTAAGTTCCTTCATCATACCCTTGCCGTATGCGATACCGCCGGTGATGAGGATTGCGTCAACTTCGCCCTTGAGGACTGCGGCCTTTGCGCCGACTTCCTTGGCGACATTGTAGAGGTATGCGTCGCAGACGAGTTTCCACTCAGGCTTGTCGAGGTTGTTTTCGATTTCGATGAAGTTGTTGGTGCCGAGGTGTGCCACGCAACCGCCCTTGCCATTGATAATCTTCTTTACTTCAGCAAGAGTGTATTTGCCTGAGAAGCAGAGCTCTGCGAGCTGCTGTGCAGGGAGGGTGCCGGAGCGTTCAGGGCTGAAAGGGCCTTCGCCGTTGAGGCAGTTGTTCACGTCCACGATGAGGCCTTTGCGGTGCGCGCCCACGGAGGTGCCGCCGCCGAGGTGCACCACGATGAGGTTGAGGCTGTCATATGGCTTGCCGATCTCTTCAGCGTAGCGCTTTGCGATTGCCTTCTGGTTGAGGGCGTGGAATATGGATATTCTCTTGAAGAGAGGGTGTCCGCTTACGCGCGCGACATCCTGAAGCTCGTCGACGACCACAGGGTCGGCGATGAATGCGCGGCAGCCCGGGATCTCTTTTGAGAGGGCGTCTGCCAGCAGGCCGCCGAGGTTGCTCGCGTGCTCGCCGTAGCGGCAGCTTGTAAGGTCTTCCTTCATCAGGTCGTTGACCTCGTATGTGCCTGAAGGAATAGGGCGCAGCAGGCCGCCGCGGCCCACGATTGCCTTGAGCTCCTTCGCGTCGATGCCGTTCTCCGCGAGAGCGTCGACAATCATCTGACGGCGGAAATCAAACTGAGCGATGATGCCGTTGTAGCGGCCGATTTCCTCTGCGCTGTGGCGCAGGGTCTTTGAAAAGACTTCCTGCTTGTCTTCATAGACAGCAATCTTTGTGGAAGTCGAACCCGGGTTGATTGAAAGTATCTTCATTATGCTGTCAGGGCTGCAAGAGCGATTGAGTTAAGTTTGGTGTCGATGCTGTCGGCGCGGCTTGAAAGTACGCAAGGAGCCTGTGCGCCCGCAACCATTGCTGCCTGGCGTACGCCCGGACAGAGCATTGAGTTGACTTTGTAGAATACGTTTGCGCTCTCGATGTTAGGGAAGAGCAGGCAGTCTGCGTCGCCGGCGACTTCGCTCTTGAGCTTCTTGATTGCAGCGGCCTCTTTGTTGATTGCAACGTCGAGTGCGAGAGGACCGTCGATTGAGCAACCGCCAATCTGTCCGCGGTCTGACATCTTTGCAAGGAGAGCAGCCTCCACGCAAGCAGGCATACCGTCGAGCATCTGCTCTGTGGCTGCGATTGCGGCAACCTTAGGCTTCGCGATGCCGAATGCCTTCGCTGTCTTTACAAGATACTTGCAGATAGCCTGTTTCTGCTTGAAGTCAGGTGCAGGGATAACTGCCATATCGCCGATGATGATGAATTTCGGATAATTAGGGTTCTCGATTACGGCTACGTGGCTGAGGACTGCCTTCGGAGGAAGAAGTCCGCGCTCCTTGTTGAGGATGCCGCGCATATATTTGTCTGTGCTGCAGAGGCCTTTCATAAGGATGTCGCCTTCGCCGTCCTTAACCATACCAACTGCCTGTGCAATTGACTTGAGTTCGTCTTTGTTGTCGACGATCGTGAAGATTTCAGGATTGATCTTTTCCTTTTCGCAGACTGCGAGGATCATATCCCTGTCACCTACGAGAGTTACGTCAACGATGCCTTTTTCGATAGCCAGGCTTGCTGCGGTGATGGTGTGGTCATCTACTGCCCAAGCGGCAATCATACGTTTCTTGGCCTTTGAACGGAGTTCTTCAAAAACCTGATCGAAATTTGTAATCATAATAGTTTCTTTATTTTTATGTGTTTGATAATTATTTCTTTACAAGACTCATTGTGTCGCGGGCGATGACGAGTTCCTCGTTTGTGGTGGCCACTACAACCTTGACCTTCGAGCCCTCTTTCGAGATGATGGAGTCCTTGCCGTGGATTTCCTTGTTCTTTTCGAAGTCGAAATCCACTCCGAGATAGTCCAGGCCTGTGCAGACGTCTGCGCGGGTGGCCGAGCTGTTTTCGCCTATGCCGCCGGTGAAGACTATCATATCCACGCCGTTGAGCACTGCTGCATACGAGCCGATATATTTCTTGATGCCGTAGGCGAGCACCTTCTGCGCGAGGATGGCGCGGCTATTGCCGGAGGAGGCTGCGGTCTGGATGTCACGGCAGTCTGAGGAGATGCCGCTGATGCCCATAAGGCCGCTCTCCTTGTTGAGCACTTTGCTCATCCGGGCGGCGTCGAAGCCTTCCTTCTCCTGAAGGAAAGTGATTGCGCCGGCGTCGAGGTTGCCGCAGCGGGTGCCCATCGTTACGCCCTCGACAGGGGTGAAGCCCATTGAGGTGTCCACGCTCTTGCCGTCCTTGATTGCTGTGATGGAGCTGCCGTTGCCAAGGTGGCAGGTTATTATCCTGGAGTTGTTTATGTCGATACCTGCGAACTCTGCGGCTTTCTTTGCCACGAAGTCGTGGCTTGTGCCGTGGAAGCCGTAGCGGCGCACTTTGTATTTGTCGTAGTATTTGAACGGGATGGAATATGTGTAGGCATAGTCCGGCATTGTCTGGTGGAATGATGTGTCGAAGACGGCTACCTGCGGGGTGCCGAACATAAGTTCTTCAACAGCGCGGATTCCCAGAAGGTTTGCAGGGTTGTGCAGAGGAGCGAGGTCGCAGCATTTCTCGATTTTTTCTTCGACTTCGCTTGTCACGAGCACGCTGCCGGAGAAGAATTCGCCGCCGTGCGCCACGCGGTGACCCACTGCGTCGATGTCGTCCAGAGATTTGACGACGCCGTGCTCTTTGCTTACCAGAAGGTCCAGGACGCTCTTGATGCCGACGGTGTGGTCAGGAACCGGCTTTTCGAGGATGTATTTGTCCTGCCCTGTCACGGAGTGGGAGATGCAGCCGACCTTTTCGCCGATTCGTTCCACAAGTCCCTTTGCCATAAGGGAATAGTCTTTCGTGCTCTGCATATCAAGTACCTGATACTTGAGAGATGAGCTTCCGCAGTTCAATACCAGTATGATCATATCCTAAAAATTAAATTTCAACTTAATCTTGCAAAGTTAGTCATAAATTTGATATCTTTATGGAAAATTTTGAAGGCTATGAGGAAAGGTAGGGGCATATTGATTTTTGCGCTGGTCTTTACGGCCGGCGATCTGCTTGGCGGAGCGCTGACGCTTCCGCCTGTTTTTTATCTGCTCTCGGCCGCTGCCGCCTGCGCCTCGGCGATTCTTCTGCGGGAAAAAGTGGGCGACACCTGTACGTTTTCAGTTTTGCTGCTGGCCGCGCTCTTGCTTGGCGCCGCCACGTGCCAGGTGGGCCGTATGCCGCCTTCCCCGCCAGAGTCGGCCATAAGGGCGGCGGCTTCGCGCGCCCGGGCGGATTTCTCGCTGTATCTCGGCACAATTCTGCCGGAGGGCGACGAGCTTGCCGTGGCCCGCGCTTTGGCGATAGGGGACAAGGGCTCGCTGACGCGAGATCTGCGCGCCGTCTATCGTGAATCCGGCGCGATGCATCTGTTGGCCCTGAGCGGTCTGCACGTGGGTATAATCTACGGCATCCTCTCGCTTGTTCTATCTCCGCTTGGCGGCGGAAGGTTGCGGCGGCTGAGGGTGGCAGTGATTCTGGGGTTCCTGTGGGTGTTTGCGGTGATAAGCGGGCTGAGTCCGTCGATTCTGAGGGCTGTGCTGATGATTACGCTTTTCGAGATTTCGCAGTTTTTCTCCGGCCAGCGCAACGGTCCCGCCGCGTTGGCGCTCAGCGCAGTGCTGTCTATTCTGCTCAATCCCGAGGCTCCCCGCCAGTTGAGTTTCCAGCTTTCGTATTCGGCCGTCACAGGCATATATCTTGTCTATCCGCGGCTCCGGCTGCTGCTTTCGACGCGTTCGAGGTTGCTTGGCTACGTGTGGAACGTGGCCTGCATCAGCATTTCCTGCCAGCTGACCTGCGGCGTACTGTCGTATATCTATTTCGGCACTTTTCCGCGCTATTTTCTCGTGACGAATCTTCTGGCGATTCCGCTTGCGACGGTCGTGATGTACGCCCTCGCCGCCGCTCTCCTCGGCGCCGTCGCCCTTCCCTTCCTGAGGCCCCTCCTGGCCGCCACCCTCCTCCACTCCCTCCGCCTCCTCAACTACATCCTCTCCATAATCGCCTCGTTATAAAATCTTAATATACGAACGCACACATTCGCCTTCAGCTGATGGGGCATTCTCTGCCTACGGCTCCGCGGTCGTTTCGGCCGGTGCGGGCTGTGATGGGGTGAAAAGCCCGCACCAACCGAAACGACCGCTCCGCCTACGGATCGACCCGTTGTGAGTCAATGTCGCGCGTTATAAAGCGGCAGTATGTCCGGAGGGGCGGGCATTTCACCTCATCGCCGACCGCTCCGCCGGACATACTGCCGCTTATAACGCCGGCGCTAGTCTTTGAGTTTCTTGTACTTGAAGCGTTTTGGCTGGGTGGTGCCCAGGCGCATTTTCTTGTTCTCTTCGTACTCGCTGTACGTACCCTCGAAGAAATAGACCTTCGAGTCGCCCTCGAAGGCGAGGATGTGGGTGGCGATGCGGTCGAGGAACCAGCGGTCGTGCGAAACCACGACGGCGCAGCCGGCGAAATTCTCGAGACCCTCCTCGAGAGCTCGTATAGTGTTGACATCCACGTCGTTGGTCGGCTCGTCGAGAAGCAGCACGTTGGCGTTTTCCTTGAGCGTCAGCGCGAGATGCAGACGGTTTCGCTCGCCGCCGGAAAGCACCCCGCAGAGCTTCTCCTGATCCGCGCCCGAGAAATTGATCCGTGAAATCCACGCGCGCGCGTTCATCTCCTTATTGCCCAATTTCACGAATTCAGAATTATCCGCAATCGTCTCATATACAGTCAGATCCGGATCTATCTTCTTATGCTGCTGATCGACGTACGCAATCTTTACGGTCTCGCCCACGGAAAACTCTCCGCTGTCCGGCTGCTCGTAGCCCATTATCAGGCGGAAAAGAGTAGTCTTGCCGGCGCCGTTCGGGCCGATGACGCCAACTATGCCGGCAGGCGGCAGCTTGAATGAAAGATTCTCGAAGAGCACGCGGTCGCCGTATGACTTGCTGACGCCGCTGCACTCGATGACCTTGTTGCCAAGACGGGGACCGTTCGGAATATAGATCTCCAGACGCTCCTCTTTCTGCTTCGTATCTTCATTGAGCATCTTCTCGTAGGCGTTCAGACGCGCCTTGCCCTTTGCCTGACGGGCCTTCGGCGCCATCCTGACCCACTCCAGCTCGCGCTCCAGAGTCTTGCGGCGCTTGCTCTCCTGCTTCTCCTCCTGCGCCAGACGCGCGCTCTTCTGCTCCAGCCAGCTGCTGTAGTTGCCCTTCCAAGGGATGCCCTCGCCGCGGTCCAGCTCGAGAATCCAGCCCGCCACGTTGTCGAGGAAATAACGGTCGTGGGTCACTGCGATGACAGTGCCCTTATATTGCTGAAGATGAGCCTCCAGCCACTGTATCGACTCGGTGTCCAGGTGGTTTGTCGGCTCGTCGAGCAGCAGCACGTCGGGCTCCTTGAGCAGCAGGCGGCACAGCGCCACGCGGCGCCTCTCGCCCCCGCTGAGGGTAGCGACCGAAGCATCCGGGTCCGGACACTGCAGGGCGTCCATCGCCCTTTCGAGCTTCGAATCTATGTCCCAACCGTCGGCGGCTTCGATTGCGTCAGTCAGTTCTCCCTGCCGTTCGATGAGTTTGTTCATCTGGTCGTCGTCCATCGGCTCGAGGAACTTGCCGCTTATCTCGTTGTATTCGGCCAGAAGGTCCATAACCTCCTGAACGCCCTCCTGAACCACTTCAAGCACGGTCTTCGAGTCGTCCATACGAGGCTCCTGCTCGAGATAGCCCACGCTGTAGCCCGGCGCGAAGACGACCTCGCCGCGGGTCGGCGTCTCAATGCCTGCTATGATCTTCATAAGGGTGGATTTTCCGGCGCCGTTCAGACCTATGATGCCAATCTTTGCGCCATAGAAGAAGGAAAGGTAAATGTCCTTGAGAATCACCTTGTTGTTGTGGGGAAGAATCTTGCTCACCCCGTTCATCGAGAATATTATCTTTTCGTCAGCCATGGTGTGGAGGGTTTTATATGAGATTTCTCTGTTTCAACGTGAATTTTATGAGGTCGACCACCGCGTCGGTACCGCCCAGACGGGATGAATCCACGCAAAGGTCGTAGCCCGCGCTGTCGCCCCATTTCTTGAAGGTATAGTAGTTATAATAGTCGGCCCGCTTGCGCTCCGTCTGCTCGATGTATCGCCGCGCCTCATCTGCGCCCAGGCCTTTGGCCTTCATAATGCGGGGGATTCTCCATTCGATGTCGGCCGTTATGAAGACCGTCAGCATCCGGCGGTGGTCCCTCAGGATGTAGTCCGCGCAGCGGCCAACGATGATGCAGCTCTGCTCGGCGGCAATCTTGCGCATCACGTCGCTCTGGAGCTTGAAGAGGTTTTCCTCGGTCATCACGCTGTGGCCGCCGCGGCCTTCGCCGCTAATCATCGAGCGGAAACTCGACAGAGCTCCGAGTCTGCCGCTGGAGGCCTTCTCGTCGCGTTTTTCGAATATTTCAGGAGCAATGCCGCTCTCTTTGGCAACCTCCTGCAGGAGCTCCTTGTCGAACATCCTTAAGCCGAATTCCTTTGACAGCTTGCCTGCCGTCTCGAGGCCGCCGGCGCCTATCCGGCGTCCGATGGAAATGATGAGATTGTCTTCCATATGTTATTGATTTTGAATTTCTTTTGTTGTTTCTGCAGCTGCGGCCTCAGCCTTGAACTGCTTCTTGAGGCGGGCCAGCATTATTTCAGAGACTATGATTGCCGCAAAGTCGGAGACCGGCATACTGAGCCACACTCCGTCGGTGCCCAGGAACAGCGGCAGGATTGCCAGACTCGGCAGCAGGAATATCAACTGGCGGCTGAGCGAGAGGAATATAGCCTTCTTGGCGTGGCCGATGCTCTGGAAAAAGTTGGTGATAACCATCTGCCTGCCGACTATGAAGAAGAAGAGCACCACGAACCTCAGGCCGCGCGCGGCAAGGCCTATGAGCTCCTCGTCGTGGGTGAAGAGCGACACGGCCGTCCTCGGAATCAGCATTCCCACAAGGAAACAGGCCATAGTCACGGCGCAGGACCACAGCATAGTGAGGTTCATCACTTTCAGGGCTCTGTCGTATAGTTTCGCACCGTAGTTGTAGCCGGCGATAGGCTGCATTCCCTGCGTGAGGCCCATCACTATCATAATGAAGAGGAATACCAGACGGTTGTCTATGCCGTAGGCTCCGATCTGCAGGTCGCCTCCGTATTTTTTCATCTGTACGTTGATGAAAATCACGACGAAGCAGGCCGCGACGTTCATCAGGAACGGAGCAAGGCCGATGGAGAGCGAACGCAGAGCTATCTTGCCGTCGAAGTGGAAATTATGGAAATCCAGGTGAAGGAACTCCTTCTTGTTGCACAGGGTGTGCAGAACCCAGCAGAACGAAACGCACTGCGCTAGGATCGTGGCGATTGCGGCGCCCTGGATGCCGAGCTTGAAGACGAAAATGAATATAGGGTCCAGCACGGTGTTGAGCCCGACGGTCAGGATTGTGGCGTACATCGCCTTTTTAGGGTGGCCGGAGACTCGGATGATGGCGTTCAGGCCGAAGTAGAGGTGCGTTATGATGTTACCTATTAAGATAGGTATCATATAGCTGCGGGCATACGGCAGCGTGGCGTCGCTCGCGCCGAAGAACCTCAGGATGGGATCCAGGAAAATCAGCGTCACTGCGGAGAACAGCAGGCCGATTGCGACGTTCATTATGAAGATGTTGTTGAGCACCCGCTTGGCCACGTCGTAGTTTTTCTGCCCCAGCAGCACGGAGATCAGTGTGGCTCCGCCCACGCCCACAAGGGTTCCGAAAGCGGAGGAGAGGTTCATCAGAGGGAAGGGCAGCGCGAGGCCTGAGATTGCCAGAGCGCCGCAGCCCTGTCCGATGAAGATACTGTCCACCATATTGTAGAGCGAAGAGGCTGTCATCGCGATGATGGCAGGCAGCGCATATTTTTTCAGCAGTTTGCCGACGGGCTCGGTGCCCAGTTCCAAAGGTATGTTCTTTTCCTGTGTCATAATCTGAAAAAGGCCGACTCTAGGGGGCCGGCCTTTCTGCTTATAGCGAAATTGAAGTATTATTCGTCGCGGAGTTGCAACTTCTGCACGTAGATGGCTTTGTTCATCATTTCGCGCTTCTTGACTGACGGCTTCTCGAAAGTCTTGCGGTCGCGGAGCTCGCGTACAACACCTGTCTTTTCAAATTTTCTCTTGAATTTCTTGAGAGCTCTCTCAATGTTTTCGCCTTCTTTTACCGGTACAATGATCATATTGCAAACACCTCCTTTTTTTTTGGGACTGCAAAGATATGTAAAAAATAGTTAACTTTGTATATGCTCAAGGAAAAATTTTCAGACTACCTCAAATTCGAGCGCAGGTTCTCCCCGCGCACGGTGCAGCTCTACCAAGATGCTGTGGGTGAGTTCTGTGACAGCGTGGGAGGGGAGGACGCGCATCTTCTGACAACCCGCAGCATCCGCTCCTACGTGGCCGCTTCGCTCGAGGGCGGGCTGGACGCCCGGTCGGTAAATCTCCGCCTCTCGGCCCTGAGCACATACTGCAACTACCTTCTTCGCGAGGGCATTCTGGACTCGAATCCCGTGCGCAAGGTGCCCCGCCCGAAGGTGTCCAAGCCGCTTCCGGTCTTCTATACGGAAAATGCCCTCGAGCGATATTTCGATCTCAGCGCCGCCCGGCTGGAGGAGAGCGCATCTGAACGCGGAGGCCGGCCGGACTTCCGCCTTTTGAGAGACCGGACAATAATGCTGGTCCTTTACGGCACAGGCCTTCGCCGTGCGGAGCTTTGTGCGCTCACAGAGAGCGACTTCGACCCGGCCCGCAGAGTCTTTCGCGTGGTGGGAAAAGGAGACAAACCGCGAGAAATTCCTGTTCCGGATTTGATATGTCAGGAATTATTGCTATATTTGAAGAGAAATAGGGAAGAGAATCCGTCGAATCCCGAAGGGAGATTCTTTCTGACGAACACGGGAAAGCCCCTGTACCCGGCTTTCGCCGACAACCTCGTAAAGAGAGAACTTTCCGGCCTGGAAGGCTTCACGGCAAGGAAATCGCCCCACATCCTGAGGCACTCCCTTGCAACCCACCTGCTCAACAGGGGTGCGGACCTTAACAGCATTAAGGAGATTCTCGGCCATTCTTCCCTCGCTGCGACTCAGATTTATACCCATAATTCTTTCGAGCAGCTCAGAAAAACATATTTAACCGCTCATCCAAGAGCAAAAAACGGAGGTAACAATGGAAATTAAAGTTCAGTCAATCAAGTTCGACGCAGACCAGAAGCTCCTTGATTTCATCGACAAAAAGCTGGGAAAGATCAACAAATTCTACGAAGATGTAATCCGTGCCGAAGTAAACCTCTCACTGCTACCGGATCCGCAGAACAAAAACGTCAAGGTCCGTGTCTTTATCCCGGGCAATGAGCTTGTGGTGGAGCGCAAGGCCGACACGTTCGAGAACGCGATTGTCGAATGCGCAGGCGTCCTAAAGGATCTGCTCGTCTCAGAAAAGGAGAAGAGATTCAAATAAATCGATTGTAAGACCCCTGATGTAGTCGTCGACCGCCACGTCCCTGAGGCGGTCGGCGATTTTTTCTTTCTCCATCGGGCAGCCTTCCAGAAGGGCGCAGAGCTCCTCAGTTGGCCTTTTGAAAAAGTAGTCGCCGCGGATGTCTATTTTCGCAAGGCGCCCCTCCTCGACAGAGGCGTAAACCTCCACGAGAGCGGAAGGAAACTTTTTGATATTCTTGAAGTTATATGCCGGCGAACGGCCGAAGTTCCAGTCGTATGAGGCATATTTCTCCCTGCGGAGGAGTTCGATGGCCTGAAGGTCGGCCTCGGAGTAAGTGTAGATCTGCGCCTCGGGCAGAATGCCTCCCATATATTCGAAAAATTCGTCTGCCGTCATAGGGCGGGGGAGGTGCTCCGCTATGTTGGTCACGCGGCTGCGGACGGATTTGACGCCTTTGCCCTCGAATTTCTCAGGGCGGGGCTTGAGCGCGCCGGCAAGCCGGTCGAGGCGGGCGTCGAAAAGCAGGGTGCCGTGCTGAAGCACGCGTCCGCCCTGCTTGCATACCGCCGTGCCCGAGATTTTGCAGCCTCCCAGCAGGATGTCGTTGCGGCCTGACGACGTAACCGCGAGGCCCAGACCGCGCAGGGCCTCCTTTATTATGTCGGTAAACCCGCCGCCGCAGCTGGCCTCCTCCGTGAAATTGAAGAAGGAGTAGTTTATGTTGCCGCTGTCGTGGAATACCGCTCCGCCGCCGGTCATCCTCCTTACTACAGGTATGTCTGCCTTCTGGACGAAGGCGCGGTCTATTTCGGCCTCCGCGTTCTGGTAGCGCCCCACAATTATGGCGTCGCTGTTGCGCCAGAGGCGGAAAACCGGCACGTCAAAGTGCGTGAGGATGTACTCCTCCGCCGCCAGATTGCGGCAGGGGTCGGTGCAGGTGTCGATTATTTTAAGCATCCTCCGTAGGGTTGAGGGTGTTCCACAGGATGTCCTTCAGCTGCTTTATGCCTTCTCCCGTGAGCGAGCAAATGAATGTGTACGGAATCTTCCGGGGCAGGTGCCTTTTTATCTCGGCCTTCAGCTCGTCGTCGAGCATATCGGACTTTGTCACGGCCAGGACCCTCGGCTTGTCGAGAAGCTCGGGATTGTAGAGTTTTAACTCGTTGAGAAGGATTCTGTATTCGCCCAGGATGTCCTTGCTGTCGGCGGGGACCATAAAGAGAAGCGTCGAGTTGCGCTCTATGTGGCGCAGGAACCTCAGGCCTATGCCCTTGCCCTCGTGCGCGCCCTCGATTATGCCCGGAATGTCGGCCATAACGAAAGATTTGTTGTCGTAGTAGCTCACGATGCCGAGATTCGGCTCGAGAGTGGTGAAGGGGTAGTTGGCGATTTTAGGCTTCGCTGCGGAAACCACCGAGAGCAGAGTGCTCTTGCCGGCGTTCGGAAAGCCTACCAGGCCCACATCTGCAAGTACTTTAAGTTCAAGGATATACCAGCCTTCGACGCCCTCCTCGCCTTCCTGGGCGAAGCGCGGGGTCTGGTTGGTTGCGCTCTTGAAGAAGTCGTTGCCCTTGCCGCCGCGGCCGCCGCGGCAGAGGATGAGCTCCTCTCCATCTTCCAGCACTTCGCAGAGCACCTCGCCGGTCTCGGCGTCCTTTGCCACAGTGCCGAGCGGCACCTGCAGCACGATGTCCTTGCCGTCGCGGCCGTGGCGCAGCTGGCCTCCGCCCGCCTCGCCGTCTTCGGCCTTCTGATGCTTCTGATACTTAAGGTGTATGAGGGTCCACAGCTGCCTGTTGCCCCGGAGTATTAT
>R21__coassemble_1441_pt1 | contig 15949 bp, 9 predicted proteins | sample R21__metabat2_high_PE_022 | metagenome-assembled genome bin R21
CAGGACGTTTTCATAGGGTTAGGCCGCGAAGCAGGTCAAATCGTATATAATTCCCCTAATTCTGGAGTATGTTCTTGGAGTTGACGCCCAGGTCGTTGATTTTGGCGTGGACGGCGTCGATGCTGCGCGGGCCTTCGTGCCAGCGCTTGCTGGCGCCGGCGTAGAGCTTCTGCATCTTCTCGATGCTGTCGCCTATGGCGTCGAAATCCTTCGCGAAACCGTCCACGCGGTCGAGCAACATACGCGACGACTCGAGAATCTTGTCATAGTTCTTGTTGCGCTTGTACTCACCCCAGGCCATCTGGATGACCTTCAGCATCGTTATGACATAGAGGTCGCTCGTTATGATTATCTGCTTGTCGTAGGCCCTGTGCCACTCGTCCTGATGGTTCTGGAAGAAGAGTTGGAAGGCGCCTTCCACGGGAATATACATAATCATATACTGCAGCGTATCTTTGTTGGCCTTGCGCAGATACTTCGAGTAGCCCTTGTCCGAGAGTTCCTCGATATGACGCCGGACGCTCTCCAGATGCTTTCTGTCGGCCGCCTGCCGCTCCTGGTCTGTCTTTGCTGCCGTATAATCGAGATACCCCTCCAGACTTACCTTCGAATCCAGGATAACGCACTTTTCGTCGGGGAAATGCAGAATCACGTCGGCTATCAGTTTGCGCTCTGACTCTTCGTTACGGACTGCGTCTCCGCTCTCGTCGCGAAGCATCACCTGAGTCTCGAAATCCACCCCGCTGCGGAAGCCCGCGCTTTCCAGAATATTGACAAGATGGTTCTCGCCCCATCCGCCTGAAATCTTGTTGTTGCCCCTCAGAGCCGAAGCGAGGTTGCTCGCCTCGTTGCCAAGAGTCAGAGACCTCTCCATAAGGGCCTTTATATTCTCTTTTATGGCCACGCTGTCCTCTCCGGACTGCTTTCTGGCAGCCTCCACGGCATCGCGAAAGCGGCCCATCTGCTCCTTGAGAGGATCTATTATATTCTTCATATCCGCTTCGTTCTTCTCGTTGAGATCGCGCGCACGCCTTTCGAAAAGTTCCGTCGCGGACTTCTCGAAGGTCAGTTTCAGGGTATCCATCTGCTCCTTTAGCTTTCTTTCCGAAGCCTTCCGTCCTGCATTCCTGCAAAGGAAATAGACCACTATTGCGCTGGCAAGCGCTCCTATTATGAAAACAAGAAGATGACTGACTGTGAAAATTTCCATAAATTACTGTTTATGAGATATTTGAAAAATCTTTAGGAAGACTCGGCCGAAGGGCCTCGAGAGTGCGGTTCAAAACAGCATTCTCCTCCGCCGCGAGGTCGGGGTCGGCATCAAGCACGGAGATTCCCAGCGAGCGGGCCTCCTCCAGCAGCGGCGAATCCTTGCCAAGGTCCGCTATGTGCAGGTCGAAAGCCAGACCGCTCTGCCTCGTGCCCTCGAAATCTCCCGGGCCGCGCAGCCTCATATCCGCCTCCGCCAGCTCGAAGCCGTCGTTTGTCTCGCACATAAGGTCGATCCGCTGCTTCGACTCCTTTGAAAGCTTGTAGCCCGTCATAAGGATGCAGTACGACTTTTCAGCGCCGCGTCCCACGCGTCCGCGCAGCTGGTGGAGCTGCGAAAGACCGAACCGTTCGGCGCTTTCTATGACCATCACCGAAGCGTTCGGAACGTCCACGCCCACCTCTATTACGGAAGTCGCCACGAGGATGTGCGCCCTGCCGCTGGCGAAGAGTTCCATATCGTAGGCCTTATTTTCGGCCTTCTGCTGCCCGTGGACCACCGCGGTGACGTATTTTGGCGCAGGAAACGCCTCAGTTATAGCCATATAGCCGTCTTGCAAGTTTTTGTAGTCCATCTTTTCGGACTCCTTTATGAGAGGATAGACTATGAATATCTGGCGACCAAGTTCTATCTGCCTGCGCATAAAATTATAGAGCATTCCCCGCTGCGTTTCGGTCCAATGCACGGTTTCGATAGGCTTTCGGCCCGGCGGCAATTCGTCCAGCACCGACACGTCGAGATCGCCGTAAAGCGTCATCGCGAGCGTCCGCGGAATAGGGGTCGCGGTCATCACCAGAATATGCGGGGTGATGGCGGCCTTCGACCACAGGCGGCTGCGCTGCTCCACTCCGAAGCGGTGCTGCTCGTCTATTACGGCAAGAGCCAGGCTCTTGAACTGCACGGTGTCCTCCAGAAGGGCGTGCGTTCCGAAGATTATGTTTATCGAGCCGTCCAGCAGTCCGGCGTGGATTGCCTCCCGCTCCTTGGCTTTCGTGCTGCCGGTCAGCAGCGCCACGCGGACGGATGTATTGCGTATGAATTTGAAGACTCCGTTATAGTGCTGCTGCGCAAGCACTTCCGTCGGGGCCATAATGCAGGCCTGATAGCCGTTGTCGACGGCCATCATCGCGGAGAGTATCGCCACGAGAGTCTTGCCGCTGCCGACATCTCCCTGCAGGAGACGATTCATCTGAAGGCCGCTGGCCACGTCCGAGCGTATCTCTTTCAGTACCCTTTTCTGGGCCCCTGTCAGAGGAAACGGCAGACCTTCGTACGTTTTGTGAAAGTTCTCCCCTATCCGCTTGAAAACCACGGCGCTGGAAGCCCTTGTGCGGGTATGTTTCTGCTTGAGGAGCGACAGCTGAAGGTAGAAGAGCTCCTCGAATTTGAGCCTGCGGCGGGCGCTGTCCAGCTCCTGCAGCGAGGCAGGGAAATGAATGCTCCGAAGGGCATCGGCGAGCGGGCAGAGCCTCTTCTGAGCGATAATGTACTGCGGCAGCGTCTCCTCCACCGAAGGGAGGCATTTCTCCAGCAGGGCGGCCTCCATCTTTTCGAAGAGTTTGTTCGTGATGCCAGCGCCGCGCAGCTTTTCGGTGCTTGAATAGACGCCCGCAATCGTGCCGACGCCGGGAGCCCTGCCACTTTCGAGCGAGTCCACCTCCGGATGCACCATATTGTAGGCCTGCCCGAAAATGGAGGGCTTGCCGAAGACTATGTACTCGCCGCCCGGCTTGAGGCGGTCCTCAACCCATTTGATGCCCTTGAAAAATACAAGGTCTATGTATCCCGTGCCGTCTGTGAATTTGGCCACCAGACGCAGCGAACGGCCGCTGCCGATCTTTCCCACCTGCGTAATGCGCCCGCGCAGCTGAATGTATGCGCTGACGGAATCTATGTCCCTGACGCAGTAGAATTTCGAGCGGTCTATGTACCTGAAGGGAAAGAAATAGAGCATATCCCGGAACGTGAAGATTCCGAGTTCGCTTCCCAAGAGGGCGGCCCTGCGGGGTCCCACCCCCGGAAGAAATTTTATGTCGCTGCCGAGTATGTCCGCCATAGGTGCAAAAATAACAATTTTTAATGGATAAATTGAATTAAAGTATTATCTTTGCACTCCGCCTCGGGACCATAGCTCAGCCGGTTTAGAGCGCTTGCTTCACACGCAAGAGGTCAGCAGTTCGAATCTGCTTGGTCCCACATCTTTACCCCCTTTTCCAATGTATTACATAGGAGCACACGTAAGCGCGTCGGGCGGCGTTGAAAACGCACCCCTCGCAGCCAAGGCCATAGGCGCCTGTGCCTTTGCGCTTTTCACCAAAAACCAAAGGCAATGGGTGTCAGCGCCCCTGAAAGCTGAAAGCATCGATGCCTTCAAGCGAAACTGCGCCGAATGCGGCATCGGTGCCGACGCCATCCTGCCGCACGACAGCTATCTGATAAACCTCGGAGCGCCGGACAGCGACAAGCTTGCGCAGTCGCGAGCAGCCTTCACGGACGAGATGTCGCGCTGCGAGCAACTGGGTCTGGGCCTTCTCAACTTCCATCCCGGCAGCCACCTGAACCAGATAAGCGAAGAGGAGTGCCTGAGCCGCATCGCGGAGTCCATCAATATCGCTCTGGACAAGACCTCGGGCGTCACCGCAGTGATCGAAAATACAGCCGGACAGGGCTCCAATATGGGCTTCCGCTTCGAGCATCTGGCCGCCATAATCGACAAGGTGGAGGACAAGAGCCGCGTGGGCGTCTGCATTGACACCTGCCACGCCTTCGCCGCGGGCTACGACCTGCGCCCCCGGGGTGGAGCGGACCTGTTCGCCGCCGAGGACGGCTTTGACAAGGTGTTTGACGAGTTTGACCGCATCGTAGGCCTGAAGTATCTTCGCGCAATGCACCTCAACGACGCCAAGAAGCCTTGCGGCAGCCGCGTGGACCGTCACGAGAGCCTGGGCCGCGGAGAAATCGGATGGGGTCTGTTCGAGCGCATAGTCAGCGACCCCCGCTTTGAAAACATTCCTCTTATACTTGAAACCCCCGAGCCGCAGCTGTGGCCGGAAGAAATATCCCACCTTCTGAAGAAATGAAACGTCTGTTACTCTGCGCCTTACTGCCCCTGATAGCGGCAGTTGAAGGCTTTGCCTGCACAAATTTCATAGACACGAAAGGCGCCTCCGCCGACGGTTCCGTGATGGTGACCGACGCCGCCGATTCCCACACGCGCTACGGCTACCTCGACTATTCGGTCGCGTCCGACCACAAGGCCGGAGAGATGCGCCGCATAATCCAGTGGGGCTCGGACTCCAGAGGCCCGTTCTACTACCACGGCGACATCCCGCAAGCTCCTCATACATACAACGTTGTGGGAAATATGAACGAATTTCAGCTCATCCTCGGCGAGACGACCTTCAACGGCCGCAAGGTCCCGGTTGACACGACAGCGATAATCGACTACGGCTCTATGATGAACATCTGCCTGCAGCGCTGCCTCACGGCCCGCGAGGCGATAGCGCTATTTGCCGAGATTACTGACCTCTACGGCTACTGCCAGACAGGCGAAACGCTGACCATCGCCGACAAGGACGAAGCGTGGATTATGGACATATTCCCGCGCACGCCTCATTATGACGAGGCCGGCGTGAATACCAACAAAGGCGTCGTCTGGGTCGCCGCGCGCATCCCCGACGGATATATCTCGGCCCACGCAAACAACGCCCGCATAACGAAAATCAATTTCAACGACCCCGACAACTGGCTCTGGTCCAAAGATGTAGTCGACGAGGCCCGCCGCAACGGCTGGTATGAGGGCTCTGACGAAGATTTCAGCTTCGCCGACACATACTGCCCTATGACCTCGCAGGGCGCGATGCGTTCGTGCGACCTCCGCGTATGGAGTTTCTTCAACCGTTTCGGCGAGGAGGATATGAGCAAATATGTGGATTACGTGATGGCGGAGAACCCTTCGAACAGGCTGCCTCTCTGGGTGCGTCCGAAGGCAAAAATTTCAGTTCAGGAGCTTGCCGAAGCGATGAGGGACCACTATGAGGGGACAATCTGGGATATGCGAAAAGGCATAGCCGCAGGCCCTCACGGAAGCCCTTACCGCTGGAGGGACACGGACTGGACCGTGGACGGAGTCAAGTACGCCAACGAACGCCCCGTAGCGGTGCAGCAGACAGGTTTCTGGTTCCTCGCCCAGGCCCGCGGCTGGCTCCCTGACGAAGTGGGCGGCCTCTTCTGGTTTGCGGTGGACGATGCCGGAACATCTCCTCTCACCCCTATATATGCTTGTTCTACAGATATTTCAGACCACTATCGCTTCGGAAACGGAAGTCTCAAGGAGTACTCCCCTACTTCGATGTTCTGGATGGTCAACCGCATAGCGCAGCTTTGCTATCTGCACTACAATTCCGCCGGTGACGAGGTGCACGGCGTGGCGTCGGCCCACGAGGCGGAGATGGTCACGCGAGTGGCCGAAAATGATGCCGCCGCTCTTGAAATAATGAAAAAGTCCCGCAAGAAGGCTGTCAAGGCGCTGACTGAATTTTCAGTCCGGGAGGCCGACGCCCTCTTCGACAAATGGGAAGCCCTCGACAAATATGTACTCGTTAAATATATGGACGGCAACATCAAGAAACAAAATCCCGACGGCTCTTTCGAAAGCTATCCGGATCGCGATTGGACAACTGTCTCGCCGAGTTGCAAAGGCCTGAGCGAGAGCTACAAGAGAGCCATAGTCGAAGAGCGTGGCGATCTGATGCGGGTAAGGAAGGTAAATAAAAAGGAAAATACCGCGCTGTGGAACGGCGTGCTGGAGCAGTATGCCTCCGATTCTACAGTAAATCAAGTGCTTTTGGTCAAATGTCTGGGAGGCTATGATGCCGAAGCGTGGTTCTACGTCAAGGACGGCGGAAAGTGGCGGCTGGAGCGACGGAGCGACGCCCAACTCGGCGAAAAAGGCCTAGGGAAAACTGTGGAAGGCGATATGAAGACTCCAGAGGGCGACTTCGGCATCCGCTGCGCCTTCGGCATCCTGCCCAACCCGGGAACCGTCATACCGTATGTCTACGTGACTGACTCCATCTATTGCTGCGCCTGCGACGGCCCTTACTACAATCAGATAATAGACACCTCCGTCGTACATCACGGGAACTGCTGCGGCGAACATATGATAGAGATAGTGCCGGATTACAACTACGGTATGCACATAGACTACAACCACGACAACACGGTCGGCCTCGGCAACTCCATCTTCCTCCACGGCAAGGGCAATCTCCCTTACACCTTCGGCTGCGTAGCCATCGACGAAGACTTCGTGAAGGAAATCCTCCTGAAGTCCGACAAAAACATCCGAATAATCATCCACCGGAAGTAACCCTCCCCGGCGCCGGGCGAGACAGCGTTACAAGCGGCTGTATGCCCGCCTTGTAACGCCGCGCACCTGCGAGTTACGATAGCAATGAGAAGAAAATTTCTTAACTTTGCGTATTATGAAACGTTTTATTCTCTGCGTCTTGCTAGCGGCGCTGCTTCTGGCGGTTCCTGCACATTCACAGGTCAAGAGCACCCATCTCTTCGCCGAGAGGGACACCTGCAAACTGTATCTCGACCTGTATATGCCTTCCGACGAGGCGATTCTCGCAGAAGGCAAGCCTGTGATTCTTTTCGCCTTCGGAGGCGGATTCATTACGGGTAGACGCGACGACGCAAGTTATCTTCCGTGGTTCAAGGATCTCACCTCCAAAGGCTACCCTGTAGTTTCAATTGACTATCGCCTTGGGCTGAAAGGAGCAAGATACGGGGTCAATCTGAAGTTTGCAAAAGCGCTCAAGCACGCAATAGGCATCGCCACAGAGGATTTTGTCAGCGCCACGGGCTTCCTGCTCGAGAACGCGGCGGAGCTCGGCATTGCAGGCCGTCCGATAGTCGCCGCAGGCTCTTCCGCCGGAGCCGTTACGGTGCTGCAGGCCGAATATTGCATATCCAACTCTCTGACGCCAGCCGAGGCACTCCCGCAGGATTTCAACTACGCCGGCGTAATGTCCTTCTCCGGAGCCATATTCTCCAGTGACGGCAGCGTCAAATACAGGAAAGCCCCCTGTCCTCAGCTGCTTTTTCACGGAACAGCCGACAAATTGGTACCTTACAAGCAGATACATCTGTTCAAAATGTGCTTCGGCGGCACATTCCACATAGCCCGCGCCCTCGAAAAGGAGGGTCGCAACTATCAGGTATGGCGCTTCAAGGACCGCCAGCACGAAGTCGCATCTTCGATGCTGCACAACCTGCCGATCGAGTATGATTTTCTGGAGCGCAACGTCACAGGCGGAGAATTCCGCGTAATCGACGCCACTATTCAGGACAGCAACCTGCCGATGCCGAAGTGGGCCACCGCCCCCGCCGAATCAATCTACTAATAGCCCAACCTCAACAGAATAACATAGCCTTCGGCCACGAATTGAATCATCTTAGAAAACGCGAAAGCACCTGCTTGAGCGCATCGATGTTGATAGGCTTGGCGACGTGCTCGTCCATACCGGCATCAAACGCGGCCTTACGGTCCTCGGAAAATGCGTTTGCAGTCATCGCGATGATAGGGATGTGCGCGAGCGGACTATCCAGGGCGCGTATGCGGCGCGTCGCTTCGTATCCGTTCATCACCGGCATCTGGATGTCCATAAGGATGAGGTCAATATCCCCTTCTGAAGAGAGCGAAACCTTCCGCACCGCCTCTGCACCGTCCCTTGCCGCCTCGATCTCGAAGCCGCAGCCCTCGAGAAGGACCTGGGCGATCTCAAGATTGAGGTCATTGTCCTCCACGAGAAGTATCCTGCGGCCGGAGAAGTCGGCCTCAATGGCAGATGAAGCATTCTCGGAGGAGTGTATGAGACTGTCAGAGAGTTTGAAGACCAGACTCAATGTCATACGTGTGCCCTTGCCCAGCTCCGAGGAGATAGCGATGTCTCCTCCCATCATATCCATAATGCTCTTGGTGATGACCATCCCCAGACCAGTACCCTGGATATTTGAGGTCAAGGCGGACTCGTCCCTTGAGAAAGGGTCAAAGATGGTCTCGACGAACTCCGGACTCATTCCGACGCCGGTATCCTCCACCACAAACTCGTATGCGGCACAACCCACGCGGGCGCAGTCCTTCTGTCTTGCGAGGAACGAGACGCTACCTCCCTGCGGAGTGTATTTGATGGCGTTCGAGAGGATGTTGAGCAGCACTTGATTGAGCCGCAGACGGTCGCAGACAACAAGGCGGTCGTGGATGCCGGCGCTGTCCGCGATGAAGGCCAGGTGCTTTTTCTCCAGACTCGGACGCACGAGGTCGCGAAGACCGACGAGGATTTCTTCGAGGTCCTCGTCACTTTCGCAGAGAGTCATCTTGCCCGCCTCGATGCGCGAAATATCCAGCACTTCGTTGATCAGGGACAGCAGATGGCCGGAACTGCGGCTGATCTTGGACAGATAGTCCTTGACCTGCTCCTTGTCGTCGATGCGCGAGATCGCGAAGTCGGTGAAGTTCACTATGGCGTTCATCGGCGTGCGGATGTCGTGGCTGAGGTTGTTGAGGAAGTCGGTCTTGGACTGGCTGGCGAACTTGGCGTTGGCAAGAGCCTGCTGAAGTTCACGCTCGCGGCGCTCATCCTCCTCCACCTTCTTGGTTACGTCGGTGAAGGCGAGACCCGCGTGGTCGGAGTCCACTCCTCTTGTGACGGTGAATCTGTACCATTTCTGCTCGCCGGAGGAGATGTCGCGCATATAGGTGGAGGATTTTGCCTCAGTTAGCAACCTCTTTCTGATGTATGAAGGCTGCACCGCCTCTATCATCTTCTCCCGGTCATCCGGATGCACGCACTCGAGGATGTAACGGGTGATGGATACCAGGTAATTGTCAATCTTACCGTATTTCTCTTCGACGTAGTCTGCGCGGCTGAACACATAATGCGAGCAGTCAGTGAGATTGACATAGTAAGCGGAAACATACATCCCGAGGAAGGACTCCTTGAAGATGCTTGTCACCTCGTCCTTCACGCGGTTGACCTCGTCCTCCTTGCTCTGCGCCGTCACGCCGGCAAGCAGGGTCTTTTCAACGAGATAAGTCAGGAACCATACCGACAGGATGGCCACAAACAACAGCACGAAACGCAGCGCCAGATTGGTGATGAAATTTTCGTCCTGCACCGGAAGCAACTGCGGTTTGACCAGCCAGGAGAGCATCAGAGACGCGACCATCTCCGCGGAGACGACAATGACGAAACCGTTGCTGAGCAGGAAGGCCGACAAGAGTACGAAAAAGACCGAAAACGCCCAGAAATCCGCCGCCGGGAACAAATAGGTGATGAGATTGAACTGGAGTGGAAGAATGATGGCGAGCAGGATTTCAGCCCTCCCGCGGACCTTTGCCATAGGCTGGTTTTGCAAGAAGCCCTTTCTCCAGAAACCGAACGCGACGGCAATGACATAGCTGAGAGAGACGCCATCGAACACTATGAGCCAGGCCCAACTTACGTCAGGGTAGCTTCCAAGCGCCTTGAGCACCGTAAAAGTGACGGCGGCTAAAGCAGCCGTGCTGGGGAAAAACGCCAGCAAAAGCCTGAACACACCTTTAAGGTATGCTTCCAGGGCCGTTTGAGAAATCTTGCTCATCTTCTGCTTTATTAGTCGCTACAGCTTCACGGGCGCCGCAGGAGTGTCCGGCAGAGGCTTGACGGTCTTAAGTTCCTCGAGCAGCACTTCCACTGCCTTGTCCAGCTGGGCGTCAAGGCCTTTGTAGTCCTGGAACGGATTGATATCGATGTCTATGTCCGGATCTACGCCGTGACCTTCAATAATCCACTCGCCTTCAGTCGAATACGAAGTAAAGAACGGAGTCCTCATATCCTGGCCGTCAACGAAGGCCTTAGAGCCGCTGATACCCACGATACCGCCCCACGAACGCTTTCCGATGAGCTTGCCCAGACCCAGCTTGCGGAAGCCGTACGGGAAGAGATCTCCGTCGGAAGACGAATACTTGTCTATGAGGCAGACCTTCGGACCATAGAACGCCTGATTAGGCACCGGTTCGTTCTTGCCGTTGCGATACATACTCATCCGGTAAACCTCCCTCTGCAGACGCTCCAGAATCATAGGCGAAACGTTTCCGCCGCCGTTCATACGGTCGTCGATTATGAGGGCCTTCTTGTCGAGCTGCGTATAGAAGAGTTTGGTGAACATATCGAGACCTTCGGTGCTCATATCTGGAATATGAATATAGCCGATCTTTCCGTCCGAAGCCTTGTCCACCTTCTCTATATTGCGGCGCACCCACTCGTAATATGCGAGATTCGTCTCGTCGGAGACAGGCTCCACCTCGACCTCGCGCGCCGAGCGGCCGTCCGGCGAAGAGGCAACCTTCAAAGCCACCTTCCTGCCCGCCTTGCCCACGAGAGCCTGGAAAATATTGGCATATTCGCCCGCCGGCACGCCGTCAACTGCAACAATATATTCTCCCTCCTTCACGTCGGCCTCGTCAAGAGGCGAACGGAGGGTCTTGTCCCAGTCCGCGCCTTTGAAGACGTGCTCAACCTTGAAGGCGCCCTTCGCAGCTGAGAACTTGCCGCCCAGAAGGCCTGTCTTGACCCTCGGAATTGCTGGAACTTCACCAGAAGTGATATAGGCGTGGCCGATGTTCAGCTCGCCTATCATCTCGCCGATGAGATATGTAAGATCGTGACGGTGCTTCACATACGGCAGCATCTGACCGTACTTCACCTTTATGTGGTCCCAATCCGCGCCGTGCATATTAGGAACATAGAAGCTGTCGCGGGTAATGCGCCAGCTCTCGTCGAAAATCTGCGCCCATTCGGCCTCGTGGTCAACCATCATATCCATAGCGGCGGTCGGCAGCGGATCTTCGAGTTTGCCGCCGCCCGGGAAGCCTGTCACGTAAAGCTTGCCTTCGCTGCGCACAAGAGCCTTCTTTCCGTCCGGAGTGAAGGCTATAGGGGCATTTTTCGGCCCGTCCGAAATCTTCTTGCTCTTGAGGTCGTAGACCTTCAGGCCGCTGGCTCCAGGGCCGGGACGCATCCCTCTGCCGCCGCCGAAGCTGCTGTAGTAGAGCTTGTCACCGTCTGCGCAGACGAGGCGGTATTGGCCGGCCTCGATTTCCTTGATTGCCTTGGCGTTCTCGACAAGTTTTGCAGGGTCGCCGGTCACGTCGACGCTGAAGACGTAAGAACTTACAGTGTAGCCAGCATTCCATTCAACAAAGGAATACTGTGCCTGGAACTGGCGTGCAGAGGTAAAGAACAGCGTCTTGCTGTCTGAAGAGAATATAGGGTTAGAAGCGTCGTACCACTTGTCGGTCACCTGATATGACTTGCCTCCGGCTATGTCATACATGAAGATGGCGCTTGTACCGTTGTCGAGAGCTACTGAGTAGGCAGCCCATTTGCCGTCGCCAGAGAGGACGAAACCGCGGAAACCTCCTGTCTCGCTCACGAGAATCCGCTTGAGAGCCTTTGTGTCGGCGTCAAGTTCATACCAGTCTCTCTTTTCGGTACCGAAATAGAGTTTGCGGCTGTCCTTGGACCACTGCAGGCCGGTAGGGTATCCGTTCTTGAAATCGGTCATCCTGACAGCGGCGGTCATATTGTCGGCAGGCGCCACATAGACCTGATACTCACCGTCTTTATCGGAGAAGTACGCTATCCGCTTTCCGTCGGGCGACCAGACGCCTTCCCTCTCGTGCGCTCCGCTGGAACGAGTGACGTTGACCACCGCCCCGCTTTGAGCCGGCAGGCAGTAGAGATCGCCGCGCGCGATGATCAGCACCTTGTTCCCTTCAGGATTAAGGCTGTAGGCGAACATCTTGCCGGCAACGTTCTGCAACTCGCGGCGCGAATAAACGTCGTCGTCCTTGAGCGAGATGATGACCTTCCGGCAGGAGCGGTCCTTCACGGAGAACTTATAGATATATCCGCCATTTTCAAAGACTACGTAATCTTTTGAGTATGAAGGAAATTTGCAGTCATATTCGGTAAAATCGGTAACCTTTTCCGTCTTTTTTGTCTTCACGTTGTAGGAGAAAAGGTTCATTATATGGTCGCGATCCGACAGATAGAAGATCTCGTCGCCGATCCACATCGGGAATATGTCTTGAGCCTCGCTGTCGCACCCTTCGATGCGCTCCACCTTGTCGCTTCCCACCTTATGGATCCAGATGTCGTCGGCCTGGCCGCCGCGATAGTATTTCCAGGTACGGAACTCCCTGAACATACGGTTCATAGCCAGCTGCTTTCCGTCCGGAGAATAGCTGCAGAAGCCGCCTTCGGTCGTAGGGATGTCCACCGGCATTCCGCCCTCCGCGGAGACTTTCTGGAGCTGCGCCCTCAGACCGCTGAAACACCACTGCTTGTTGCGGAATACAATCTCCTTTCCGTCGGGAGTCCAGCACATCACGATATTGTTCGGACCCATTCTTTCGCCAACCATATCGCGGTCCACCAGGGCCGTATAGGTTATGCGCTGCGGCTCGCCGCCCCCGACCGGCATCGTATAGACTTCCGTATTGCCGTCATACTGCCCCGTGAAGGCGATTGTCTTTCCGTCCGGGGAAATGCGCGGGAACATTTCGTAGCCCACGTGCGAGGTGAGTTTCACTGCCTCGCCGCCCTCAATGCCAACGCGATACAGGTTGCCGGCATAGCTGAAAACTATATTGTCGCCTCCGACTGCCGGAAATCTCAGAAGGCGCGCCTCGTCTGCACGGAGACTGCCAAGCGACAGCGCTGCCATAGCAAAAAGAAAAATGACTGTCCGTTTCATAATCTTATAGAATATTAAGAGTCTGTTCTTTAATCTTTTCAAGTTCGTCCTTCATACGCACGACCCATTTCTGGATTTCGGCGTGGTTGGCCTTCGAGCCCATAGTGTTGATCTCGCGGCCCATCTCCTGCGCGATGAAGCCGAGCTTCTTGCCGGGCATAGGCTCGGCGGCGGCCGTCTCGCGGAAATATTTGCAGTGCTGGCGCAGGCGCACCTTCTCTTCGTTTATGTCGAGCTTCTCGATGTAGAATATCATCTCCTGCTCGATGCGCTCCGAGTCGGGCTGGAAGCTCAGTTCGGCCATACGGGCGTCGATTCTTTCGCGTACTGCCGTTATGCGCTCTTTTTCATATTTTTCAACCTCCGTCACATAGCTTTCGATCTTGTCCACCTGCGCAAGGACGTCGCGCCTGAGGCTCTCGCCTTCCCTCGCGCGGAATTCGTCGAGGCCTGCGACGGCCTGTTTCAGAGCGCCGTAAAGAGTCTGCCAATCTTCCTCGGAGAGAGCCTCCTGCGCCTTCTGCTCGACCACGTCCGGCAGGCGCAGTACGGCGGGCTAGACGGCCTCCTCGGCCAGCGCCCCTCGCGTCTCGGCGGCTAGGCGGCGCCGCTGGTACACATAGCTGCGGGCAACGCCGGGGTTGATTGCCCTGGCGGCGGAGACCTCACCGCGCTCCACGCTCGCGAAGAGGTCTATGTTGCCCCTTCCAAGAGCGGAAGTTATATACTGCCTGACCTCCATCTCCTTTTCGCGCGGCACGATGCCGGTCTTTATCGAGATGTCTGCATTCTTGCCGTTTACCGACCTTATCTCGAAGATATACTTGTCCTGCCCGAGGCTGCACTCAGCCTTGCCGTAGCCTGTCATCGATTTTATCATATCCGCCCGGCTTTTAAAGCTTGAAACTGTCCTTCAGGCTCGTGGTCTTGTTCATCACGAGTTTTTCTTCCGTGCTGTCAGGATCCTTGAAGAAATAGCCGACCCTTTCGAACTGCACTGCGATGCCGGAATTGTCTTCCAGGAGGGCAGGCTCGGCGTAGCCGGTCTTGACCACGAGGCTCTCCGGGTTGAGGAACTCCTTGTAGTCGCGGTCTTCGGGGATCGAGTTCATATCGGCCTCTGTGAAGAGACGGTCGTAGTTGCGGCACTCGATTTCCTTCATATATGCCGTGCTGACCCAGTGGATCGTGCCCTTTACGGAGCGCCACTGTCCTGACTGCGGGTGCGTGTCGGGGTCGTAGGTACATTTGAGCTCAACGACCTTGCCGTCAGCGTCTTTAACCACTTCGTCGCACTTAATGATATAGGTGTATTTGAGTCTTACCTCTCCTTCCGGCTTGAGGCGGAAATATTTCTTCGGAGCGTTCTCCATAAAGTCGGCGCGGTCGATGAGAAGCTCGCCGGTAAAAGGCACGCGGCGTTTCGCGCCGTCCGGAGCCGCCGGATTCAGCGGAGCTTCAAACCACTCCGTACGGCCCTCTTCCCAGTTTGTCAGCGTGACCTTTATAGGGTCGTCGGAGACTACCATATAGCGGTTGCTGCGTTCGTTGAGATCCTGACGGACACACCATTCGAGAAGGCCGATGTCCATCAGCTGGTCTCTCTTGCTGACGCCGATCTTTTCGCAGAACGTCTTGAGGGCCTGCGGGGTATAGCCGCGGCGGCGCACTCCGCAGAGGGTCGGCATACGGGGATCGTCCCAACCGCTCACAAGTCCTTTCTGGACGAGTTCGAGGAGCTTGCGTTTGCTCATAAGGGTGTATGTCAGATTGAGGCGCGCGAATTCATACTGGTGGCTCGGGAAGATGCCGAGGGTTTTTATATACCAGTCGTACAGAGGCCTGTGCACGTCGAATTCCAGCGTGCAGATGGAGTGGGTTATATGCTCGATGGAGTCGCTCTGGCCGTGGGTGTAGTCGTACATAGGGTAGATGCACCATTTGTCGCCGGTACGGTGGTGATGGGCGTGCTTGATGCGGTACATTATAGGGTCGCGGAACTCCATTTTAGGGTGCGCCATATCTATTTTGGCGCGGAGCACCTTCTCCCCGTCGGCGTACTTGCCGTCGCGCATTTCGCGAAAGAGTTTGAGGTTTTCCTCAGGCGTGCGGTCTCTCCACGGGCTGTTCTTTCCCGGGGTCTCTACTGTGCCGCGGTTGGCTCTCATCTCCTCCTGGGTCTGGTCGTCCACATAGGCAAGGCCCTGACCGATCATCCATTCGGCCCACTCGTAGAGCTGGTCAAAATAGTCTGAGGCATAGCATTCTTTCTCCCACCGGAAGCCGAGCCACTTGATGTCTTCTTTGATTGCATCCACATATTCGGTATCTTCCTTGGTAGGGTTCGTGTCGTCGTAGCGCAGGTTGGTCTTGCCGCCGTACTTCTGCGCCAGTCCGAAATTGATGCAGAGGCTCTTGGCGTGGCCAAGGTGCAGGTATCCGTTAGGCTCCGGAGGGAACCTCGTCAGGATCGACTCGCACTTGCCCTCGGCAAGGTCTTTTTCTATTATCTCTTCAAGAAAATTCAGGCTTTTCTCGCCCTCTGGGGTCATTGTCTTCTCGTCCATAGTCAAATCAAATATAACTTACAAATGTAATCATTTTTTGTGAATAACTCATATATGCAATTATGTCTTGAACGAATATCTGGAAGTGGAATAACAATGCGGCACTATGCCCCATCCGAGAGGCATTCCCCCTCATCACAGCCTGTCGGAGGGGGCATAGTGCCGCATTGTTACGCCGAAAAAATTTGTTTAATCCTATTAAATTCTATATTTTTGCATAATTGAAATGTGAAAATTAAATTATGAATCTAAAAGATAACAACCAAATGAGCAACGAAGTCAACTCAAACCCCAACGACATCAG
>R21__coassemble_1519_pt1 | contig 15422 bp, 11 predicted proteins | sample R21__metabat2_high_PE_022 | metagenome-assembled genome bin R21
GTGTACGAATTATGGGGTGGCGGGCCAGGTGATGGGGGAGGTGCTGGAGGCGATGGACTGGAGGGTTGAGGCGTGGGCAGAGGTGACTTCGTCGTCAGCGAAACTTTTTTCGGTGGCGGAAGGGAGGAAGGTGTTGCCAACTACCGAGGTCACGCCGGCGGAGGTGTAGATAGGAACTATCAGCTGCTGGAACCATACGCAGGCTTCCAGGTAGCGGCCGAGGCCGTAGCTGGCGTGGACGCCGTCGCGAAGCAGGAGCTGGTATTTCGTGTCAGAGAAAGTGCCCGTGCGAGCCGTCTGGAACGCTGTGGCGGGCGTCAGAATCAGAGGAAAATGGAATTCTGACTGCATCGAATTCGTGGCGGCGAGAACCGCATTGTACATATTCGTATAGTCGTCGTCGCAATCCACCTGATGCAGGGAATTGTACGAGCGGAACATATTCCAGACAAGGAACGGATAAGTGCCCTGGCGCGTGTGGACCGTACTGTGGACATATTCCAGCAGGAAGTTCAGATACGGGCGGTAGGTGCTATAGTCGGCGGCACCGATGAAATTGTCTTTAACCCAGTGGCCCGGAGCCTTATGCTCGAAGATCACCACATCCCAAGCCGTGCCTTCAAGGACGTCTGAAATCTTGACACCGGTCTGAGCAGTCCAGCCATTGGTGGAATCGTAGCTATAATAGTACGACGGAGCCGTGTCGGTCTTTATGAATTCCCAATACTGGTCCAGCGAACAGTCTGCATAGAAGAAATAATGTAAATTGACATTTTCCAGGCCTGCGGCTGAGCATAGATTAGGAAGATAATGCATCGCGTCTTCTGTCCAGGCGTGGCCGAGGGCAAGGACGTTGAGGGCATCTGTCTTGCTTGACTTCGTCGACATTGTGCCGATGAGTTCGGACATATCGGCGTTTGTCTTGTCGGCCGCCTTAAGCGTCACGCTGGCGGGGCTGATTTTGCCCGCCTCGATTGTCAGATTCGTACGCTCGCCGCAAAGGATATAGTGGCTGTCGGTCTTTACGGATATCATTATCTTGCCGTATGTGCCCGGGAGCATCGTTATGTAGGCGGTAAGGTCTTTCAGAGCAATATGATTGGCGGCATTATTCTCGTCGTGGAAATCCGCGATTATGAACTGGTCGCGGGCTTCGGTCGCAACAATCGACTGGTCTTCAAGATTTATGGTGAAGTCACCGGCAATCGGGGCCCCGCCGGAATGGCTCGCGACGCGAATATAATGCACGTGCTCATCCATAATGTCGCTGCCGAACCCGCTGAAGCTCAGCTTCAGCCAGCCCATCATATGTTTGAACGAGATGGCGCCGGTGGCCTCAGTAACGCTGGCGGTAGCTGTCTGAGCGGTCGTCTTCCCCACCATAATGTCGCAATCAGGATCCCAGCTGGTGGCGGTCGGATGCTGAATATTCGGAAGGGTATATGTCAGATTATCAGCATATTTACTCTCCTGATAGGGATAGACGGCATAGATGGTGTAGGTCGCAGCACCTTTTTCCACGAGCTTGCCGGAGAAGCTGACGCTTCTCGCTGCGGAAGCGCTGCTGTGGGTGAATTTGCGGAGGATGGAATTGGTGTACTCTGCGCCCACCTTGCAGGTCACGCCGATAGAATCGCCGACGCTCCAGTTGGCGGCATCAGTCCCGTTGAACACGGTCTTCGTACCCTGAGAAGCCGCCGCGAGAGTAACGTCCACGTCTGTATCAAGCGTGGAAGCGCCAGGATCAATCTCCTCTTTCGCGCAGGAAAGCGGCAAGACGGCAATCATAACCGCCGCGGCGATGTATTTCAATATATTCTTTACCATTCTGTCGTTCCTCCTACTCCTATTGTACCACCGGCATCGCTTCCTCCGGGATTGGCGCTCGAGCCCAAGCCTCTGGTGACCTTTACATAGTCATACATACAAGTGATCGATTCTCCGTAGGCACCGATGTAGATGGTGCTCATAGCCGTGATGCCGGCAAGGGCGCTATTGGTACACTCGACCTCGACCCACTTGTCCGCAGCATCATTTTCGACATTGTACTCTATCTTGTCCGAACTGATTCTGAAATGGATGAAATTGCCTCCCGTCATATCTTCAACGTGCTCATTTGAAGTGCCATCCACCATATGCAGATGGAACCAGGTGCCGTATAAATTCGGGTGCATAAGGATAACGTTCTTGCCTGTGAGAGTTGCGGCGTTCACAGTATCGTCAAGTTGATCCCCGACAGCCATCATAATGCCGGTGTAGGTTGCGGGATCGAACGACAACTTGACTTCCAGAATGTCTCCGCCTGCCCAGTCTATGGAGGAGATTGGGAAACAGAAGGGGCTCTCTTCGCTCACGAAGAAATCGCCCGGATCGGAGCTGTGCCGACGGCCCTTCTTTGAGTAGTAGATTTCATTCCCGAATTCGGTGTCTTCGACATCTGAATTCTGCACCGTGACTTCGCAGACATTTGAAACTATGCCGGAGCCGTCAGAGGCCCTTGCGGTGATTCGGCAGACGCCGGTGGCCACGGGGGTGACATAGCCTGTGGATGAGTTCACTTTGGCCACATAGTCGTTGCTGGAAGACCAGATCAGCGTCTTGTTGAGCGCCCCTGCAGGGGCAATAGTGGCCTTGAGCTGCTCTCCCGCAGCGTCGATATCCAGGTTCACGGAAGAAGGCAAGGTGATGCCGGTTACCAGGCCGCTGCCTTGCGTGTAAGAACCCCCCGTCAAATCCTGACTTTCATCCACCCACGCCGAGACTGTGGCGGAGCCTTCGATGACGCCGAGCTCCGCGAAACTGAGGGTCGCGACATAGAGCTTGCCGGCGGTGGATGACGATGCGTCAAGGGTCACCGGCACGGTCTTGAGGTATTCGTCCGCCCAGATGTTGAAATTGAGGCTCTCTCCTGCGGCTATGGCGCCCACGAAGATGGAGCCCACCTCGGTGGACTCGGTGGAGAGGTCGAGGCCGGTGGTTTCGTTGTCGTAAGCGACTATCTGCACCGAATCTGCCGCGGCCGAGGAGTAGGTCACCGCACCGGTAGCAAGATTGATGCTCGGGCTGCCAGGCGAATCCACGGTGATTTTACGGATCTTGCCCCAGCTGCTGCCGGCGGCGGAGTTCTTTGAGTGGACGCGGATTTTCAGCCAGGTCTGGATGTGCTGAAAAGTCTGGGAAGGGAAATGGCTGTCGCTGGTGCCGCTTATCTGCGGAGCGAACATATAGTCGGTGCAGCCGTCTATCTTCAAGCCGGAGGCGAGCACTGCCTTCCCTCCCTGCACATAGCCTTCGGCACCGCTCGTGCCAATATCTGCCGCAACCCATTTGTTTTGAGGGTACAGGCCGACGCAGTAAAGGGTTTCGTCTTCAAGATAAACTACCGAGGGATTTGGCGTGGCATATGCGCCACTAGTATAACTGATCGTAGCGTGAAAGCCGTACTGCTGTACTCCATCATATGCCGGGTAACTGCCCGAATGATTGCTGGAGAACCATACATCGGCATTGAGGGCATCATCACCCGTCGAAGGTACGGTTGCGGTGTAGGCGTCCGCCACTGCAACCGCCTTTGTCTCCACCAGACTTGAAACAATGGACGCGCGAAGCTGCACCTCATCCGGAAGCTTTGGATCAGGCCGCGACTTTTCGCAGGAAATAAGAAGCGCAGCCGCGGCAATATATAAAAGGAGCTTTCTCATTCTTCTACTGTTGTTACGACCGAACCTCCGTTGGCCCAAGGTGTTACGGTTACGCCCAACTGCACGCTGGTTCCGCTTTTTTGGATATCCAGGTCATAGATATAGCTGTAGCCCGGCTGCCATTTTTCACTGGCACCGCTCAAATAAGCAGAAGCGGTATGGTCTTCACTTGACTCTGTATAGCTCAACTGCAACGCCACACCCGTTATATCCTGCGGCATCACGAGATATCCTTTCTGCGAGCCGAAGTAATCACCGTTGCTTATCTGCGTGGGATATTCGCGGCCTGTCGTGCCGTTGAGCGTGATTATGAAATTGCCGGCGGTGCCGCTCGGTGTCCAGACACATCCGTCGGCTACGGTATATGTGCAGGAGCCGCTGTTCTTTATACTTGTGACTGTCAGCGACTTCATTGTACAGTTTATTGACTTGAGCAGGCGGAAATACACCCTTGCGAAGGGGCGGTGGAAGGTAAGGTCCACCGTGTTGCCGGTGCTGCTGCCCGTAAGGTTGCCCTTGTTCGCCTCGAAGGCGAAGACAAACTCATTGAGGGTGTCCAGCTGGGTTTCGCTGGTAAGCGGAAGGTTCGTGCAGCTGAAGGTGGGCGCGCCGGCAGCGTAGGTGCCGACACTTACGCAGGCGGAAGCGGGCGTTGCGGGGTAATAGGCGAAGAAATCCAGATTGCCGCCGGCATCGGACCAGTAGCGGGTTGTGCCGAAAGACCATTTGCTGCCGCTAGCGGAGTATGTCGCTTTGTCGGTGAAAGACTGCGTTGCCGTTCCTGTCCTGTAGGCCACGACATTGATCGTGCTGCCGTCGGAATTGAGGCTCTCCACGGTCTGGAAGGTGGTCTTTGTGGGGGCGGAAGCTTCGGGAAGGCCTACGGAGATGCGGATTTCGTCGGATTCGTCCGCGGGCGAAGGCCCCTCCTGCTTCGTGCAGGAGATCGGAAGAAGGAACGCCGCCAGAAGAAGGCAGGCCGCTGGAAATATGGTGGTATGCCTTGCTGTCATTTGAGGACGAGTGTTTTTTGTTGTTCGTTCCAAGGGTCGATGGTGACGGTTATCGTTACGGTGGAGACCGCAGGGAAAGTAAGTGCCAGGTTGTAGTTATAGCCCGCCTCCAGAGTGAAGCCCGAGCCGGAGAAGGGCACTGTTATGGTCTTGGTGTCGGCGCCGATTGTCATATTGATTTTCAGGCAGTTGGCGCTGCTGATGGCGGTGCCGGGGAGGGCCAGAAGGTAGTCGTCGCCGGAGATGTTGACGCTGTAGCCGTTCTTTTCAAGAGTTTTTGCGGGGCTTACGGAGATTTCACCGCTGCCGCTGTGGCCGCTCCAGCCGCTGCCTTCGGTGTAGGTGGCAGAGGTGGGCACGCCCGTTATGGAGATGGAATTGATCGTGCACGCGGGGATGCTTTCGCTGCCTGTCGAGAACGAGAAGGAGGAGAGCAGATGCTTGAAAGTGAGACTGACATTCGCGCTCGTGCCGGGGCTGTAGCCGCTGTATTCGCTTGACAGAGCGGCGATCAGGTCTGCCTGGGACGCGGAGGAGGCAGGAAGGGCGTATGAGAATGACGGGGCTCCCGAAGTGCTCGCCGAAGGGAGGCCGCTGACGCCGGTGGCATCTTTCGGCGCAAAAGCCCAGAACTTTACTTTGTAGGCCGCAGGGACCGATCCGAATTTGTGGGCGGAAGTCCAGACATCCTTGTCGTTGACCTTCTCGGCTTGCTTGGTGAAGGTTTCGCCAACCATATAGTTGGGCGTGTTGTCATAGAGGCTTTCGCCTGTAATGTAGCCCCATATGTGAAACTGGTCGGGAATTGCCGCCGTATGCGCCGCTTTCGTGACGCCGTCCATCGCGGGGTTGCAGGAGATGAAGGATTCGAGGCTCCCGTCAATGAACGGCCTCTCGGATGTGCCGTTCAGCTTTCCGCAGGAGACAATGGCGAGCAGCAGGACAACCGCCTGTCCCGCAAAACCCCCGAATATTTTCACGACTCTTCCCATTATAACGTCCAAATTTACACATTTTACGTGACATCTGCAAACATTTCGCAAAATTCGGGAATTTTATTAAATTCGCCCCGTATATGCGACAACGACAATTTTTGGAAGGTTGGTACGGCGATGCGGACCCGGCGAGGTGCCGCCCGAGCGAATATTATCTTGAAAAGGTGGCGCAGTTCGAGGCCGAAGAGGTCCCGGAAGGCTGCACCGTGCTTCTTGGCGACAGCATCACCGATTTCGGAGACTGGGCCAGCCTCCTGCCGGGCAAAAATCTGATAAACAGAGGCATAGCCGGAGACCTGCTCGAAGGTATGGCCCTCCGCCTCGATGAGATCGCCCGCCGCGGGCCTTCCGGGATATTCCTTCTGGCAGGGACCAACAATTTTGTCAAGCACAGCACGGCCACGCCCGAAGCGGTGCTTCTCCCCTACCGCAAACTCCTGGCGGATATCCGTGGCAAAATGCCTCAGGCCGCGCTTTTTGTGCAGAGCATCCTGCCGCAGAACCCCGTCTCTCCCGATTGGAACCCCCACTATAACAGCGACGTGGAGACCGTGAACCGGACCCTCGCCCGGGAGGCGGAAGAGTCGGGATATACTTATATAGATATCGCCTCCGCGATGAAAGACACTGGCGGCAACCTGCGCCTCGACTGCACCGTCGACGGCTGCCACCTCAGCGACAGGGGCTTCGCCCTTTGGGCCGCCCAACTCCTCAAATATATAACTAAATCCGAATTCGCTTTTTATGAAAAACAGAATTGCATCGGTTGACATATTCAGAGCCCTTACAATGCTTATGATGCTCTGGGTCAACGATTTCGCCGGAATGGCGAATATTCCGCACGGGCTTTGCCACGCTGCGATGGACGAAGATATGCTGGGATTTTCGGACCTTGTATTCCCGGCCTTCCTCTTCTGCGTCGGAATGTCGATTCCATTCGCCATCCGCACCCGCTACAGGAAGGGCGACTCGCACCTGCAGGTGCTGCTGCACATAGCGGAAAGAACGCTGGCGCTGATAGTTATGGGCATCTTCGCGGTCAATCTCAAAGGCGTCGAGGGCGGCCTGACGGGGCCCGTCATCACCCTTATGGCCGTGGCCGGATATTTCCTCCTTTGGAATGTATATCCTTCAAAAGAGGGCCGCAGGCCCTGGTGGGTCACCTGCCTGAAGGCGCTCGGCGCGGCTCTGCTGATATTTCTGATAATCTATAAAGATTGCAACGGCGCATCGTTCAAGGTGGGCTGGTGGGGCATCCTCGGCCTCATCGGATGGAGCTATCTGGCCTGCTCGCTGATATATATCTTCACGCAGGGCGCCTTCAAGCGCATTTGGATTGCCTGGATCGCGGCCCTGGCGCTTTGCGTCCTCAACAAACTGCCTTTCATACCGGCAGACTTCTCCTGCCGCTGGCTTTTCCTGAGCTTCTATCCGGGCGGCTGGACGCATATAGCCCTGACCGCCAGCGGAATGCTGGCCTCAGCCCTTCTTATGGAGTGCTCTGAAAAGGAGGACAGCCGCCGGCTCATCCGCAGCCTTGTGGCCCTCGGCGCCGCGATGCTCGCCCTCGGCCTGGTGTGCCACCGCTTCTGGATTATCTCCTAGCTACAGGCGACCCCTGCCTGGCTGTGCTTCTGCCCGGCAGTCTGCTTCCCGCTTTTCGCGCTGCTCTACTGGATCGCCGACGTCAAGGGCAAGACAAAGTGGGCCCGCCCTATCGCCACCGCCGGCACGGCAACGCTTACCTGCTACATACTTCCGTACATCTGGGGCGCCGTCCTGAGGCTCTGCCAGGTGCAGTGGCCCGCCGTGCTCTCCAGCGGCTACACCGGCCTTGTCAAATCGATGGCCTACGCCTTCCTGATCATAGGCATTGCCTGGCTTCTGGGCAAATGCCACATAAAGCTGAAAATCTGAACATTATGAAAAAATATTGTTGTTTGTTGTTGCTTTCCTGCCTGCTTATGGCGGCAGGTTGCGCGAAATCGGAATATGACATTTCCGAAAATCTGGACACGGAAGTGACGCTGCTGGGAGACCACATAACGGTGCCCCTCTTCGACCTTGCGCCCGCCACAATCAAATCCGTAGGCGGCACAACGCTGGAAAATTTCTGCGAAGTAGATTCCAAAGGCAATTATTACATTGAGTCGGAGGAATCTTTGGGATCTGAAAAGCTGTCCGCCCTCATTGCCGAACACCCTGACGGCGAGGCCTGCTCCTTCGCCGAGGAAGATGTGTATTTCGACACTCCCACGGCGGCCATAATCCTTTCAGCGCTCGGTTTCGCCTTTGTGCGGCAGACCTATGAGATGACGGTGGAAAATCCTCTGGCAGTGCCGGTTCAGGCCAAAGGATTCTTCCGCGTTCTGGATGAGGATGACAATCTTGTCACCGAACACGAGATGACCCCTACCGTCATACCCGCGCAGAGCGGCGACGTAGCCTTCTCGTTCACCCTTCCCGATGCTTGTATGGGGACATACACGCTCAGCTGCGATTTTTCAATCGATCTTCCGGAGCATTTCACTGACGCCGTGGAAAGCGCCTCCGACCGCATTGCAGTGAAGCTCTCGCACACGGCCTTTATGGCCAGCTGCGAGAAAATAGACGCGAGCGTGCAGCAAAGCGAGAACGGCCTCGATGCGGAAATATCCAAATACAAAGTGTCGCAGGGCGTGGTCACATTTGACGCGGAGAACACTTTTCCGTTCAACTTCCGCCTGACCGACATCAAGTTGAAAAAAGACAAGGCGGTCCTGGGCGGCGTCAGCGTCGTGATGGAAGATGTGATACCTTCCGGTACGATGAACGCTCCCGCAAAGATGTCGGGACGCCTTACAATAAAGGCGGCAGACGGATATCTGCCTGATTTTGACGCAGTAAGCTTCTCTGTCGCCATCAGCGCCGGCGCAAAGGACAACGGCGTGCTGATAAACGACAACGAAGCCCTGACTCTCACCAATTTGAACCTCGTCGCCGAAGGCGGCATCAAACTTTTCGGCAATGAAGAGAAAACTGACTCTGGCATCCATTGTCCTGTGCCTCATATCCGCTTCAGCCTCGGCTCAGGGTTTTTCCGAAAATTTCCTGCTCGAGGGCGTAAGGACATCCTTCAGATTCAACCCGGCCGCGACCGGCTCCGACCCGTTCCTGAGCCTCGGAAGCTATGCGGGCACATCTGCCGCGAATATCGGCGCCTCAAGCCTCCTCTTCCCTGACGCCGTAGAGGGCAGCGTTGTCACGGGCCTGCACAGTGCCGTACCTGCCGACACATTCCTGGGCGGCCTGAAAGACAATAACATCCTGACCGGAAATATGGACTACAACCTCTTCGCCTACGGCTTCTCCCACGGGGGCCACTTCCACATAGTCGAAGTCAGCCTGAAAAACGATTACAGGACGGCTCTGAGCAAAGATCTCTTCTCCCTGCTTAAAATCGGCAGCCGCACCGAAGCCTACGACCTGGGCGGCACGATGGCGAGCGACCGCCTCTATGCCGAGATAGCCTACGGCTGCTCGAAGAAGCTCGGCGACCGCCTCACCATCGGCGCGAGGGGCAAACTTCTGGTGGGCCTTGCCGCCGCATCCTACAGCGTATCGTCGCTTGACGTAACCCTCGGCGAAGACCGCCTCGAAGCCTCCGGAGGGACGCAGCTTCTGCTCACCGACAGGTCGTTCAAGTTCAATCCGGACGAAGACGGCACTGTCGGCATCCGCGACATCCGCCGCAAGCAGACAAGCTATATCCCTACAGGCCTTGGACTTGCAGTGGATCTTGGGGTGGTGTTCACTCCGTCTGAAGACCTCACGGTATCCGCCTCCATCCTCGACCTCGGCGGGATTCTCTGGCGCTACGGCAACGCCGCCGCCTCTTCCGGAAGCGTCGTGCACGAAGGCTTCGGAGAGTTCGACATAGAAGATTTCGACACGGAGCTGCTGAGCGACAAGATATCCGCTCTGGCAGACAACGTTATGAGCATTGTCGAACTCAAGAAGAAGGGAGCGAAACTAGCGCTGGGCGCCGTCCCTCTGAAAATCAACGTGGGCGTCAAATACAGGATGCCGTTCTACGACGCTCTGACTGTGGGCCTTACCGGCAACTTCGAGAGCTGTCAGGGTCTTCCGTACGCAGAGGCCCGTCTCGGCGCCGGCGTGACCCCTTTGCAGTGGCTCTCCGCGACGGCCAACGTCGGCTGCGGCACCTTCGGCGCCGTCTGGGGCGCCGGCTTGAGCGCAAAAATATTCAAGTTCTGCATCAACGCCTCCTACGAATACAACTTCGGCGGCGTGGTACCTGTCTATGGCTACTCTCACGCCTTGCCGCTAACACCTGTCAGCCGGCCTGACATTCGATTTGTAATATGAGAAAAATACTTACTTTGATGCTGGCGGCTGCTTTGGCGGTCGCATCCTATGCGCAAAATGCGGAAGGGATAAATTGTACAATCAAATACCAGGGCAAGCAGCGGGAGTATATCCTGTATCTGCCTGAAAAGGTGGAGGGTGCGCCGCTTGTGATAGCAGCGCACGGCTACGGCGGCAACCCCGAGCGCAACTTCGGCATATTTCTGCCGGCGGCGGTGAAGGAGGGGGTGGTGCTCTGCTGCCCGAGGGGCCTTCAGGACGAGGAGGGCGCCTGCTGCTGGAACGTGGGCTACAGTTTCCAGCTGGACAAGGACCCGCGCGACGACGTGGGCTTTCTGTGCTATCTGGCCACGACCCTGCAGCAGCAGTATTCGCTCGGCAAGGCCTTCTTCACCGGCCACTCCAACGGCGGAGATATGAGCATTCTGCTGGCATACACGCATCCTGAAGTCTTCGCGGCGGTGGCGCCGATGGCGGGTGTGACGATGGAGTGGATGATACGCCGTCTCAAGCCGAAGGCTCCCGTGCCTATGATGATAGTGCACGGCAGCGGCGACGATGTATCCTTCTGGGACGGAGACCCTTACGACAAGGGCCACTGGGGTCCGTACAATTCGGTGCAGATGACCGTCGCAAACTGGGCGACCTTCAACGGCTGCACGCACGAGGAAATCGAAGAGCTGCCGCTCTATTCCCCGACCTCGCGCAAAGTGATTCTCCACCGCTTCAAGGGCGGCACCGAGCTGCGCTTCTATGAAGTGGTCGGCGGCCCTCACGGCATCCCCGTTTCCGATATGGACATCGCTCTCGAAGCAATCCGTTTCTTCAAACAGTACAACTGATGACTTCTATTTAATCCGGCCAAAGTCACCAAAGTCGTTATCACGAAATTCCTGCAAAGTTGCATATAATCAAAAAAAAAACTATCTTTACCAAATTTACCAAAGATGAATTTGGCATGAAGAAATTTGACAAAGAGATATCATTAGGGCCTCTGATTCTTCGTAGCGCGGGGCAGAAGGCGCTGGCTATAGGCATTGTGCTTGCAATCGCGGCTGTACTGGTGTGGAGAATTGTGGCGCAGTTCAACGACACTATGTATATGGAAAGGCAGCAGACACTTTCCAAGGTCATCCGCTCGTCCTCGGACAACTTCAAGAACAATGTCACTGCGGAATGGACCGTCTATAATCTGGCCTTCAGCATTGTGTCCGACTGTATCCACAGCTCGGAAGACCTGCAGGGCTGCCTCGACAAGGTCAACACCCAGCACGACTTCGGCTCCGACTATTGGTTCCTTGTGGACGGCGACGGCTTCTACTATTGCTCCGACGGCGTTTCCGGCAAGCTCAACGACTGCGCGAACTTTCTCAAGACATCCCCGGACAGAGTCGAATACATCGCCACTCTTCCACACCTGAATCCCCGCAAGACATATATGATATATCGCGGCCGGTTCGACAGGGCGATAAGACTGGAAACCGGAAACGGCGAGAAGACCATAATCTTCTTCGCCTACGCCCAGGACCTGACCGACATAAAGAATTCCATCGGCGGACTGTTCCGCAACTCCTCCAACGTGTTCATATTCGACGACAACGGCATACTCCTGTACGAGGACTACGGCCTTCAGACTCTCATCGAAGGACACAACATCTATCGCAAGATGGACCAGTGCAAGATGCCTTTCGGCGAAAATCCCGCCCAGATAGAGATGAAGTGCCGCAAGGGAGAGGATGTCGTGGTGAACGTGAAGATAAAAGGCGAGGAATATTATTTCTGCACCTCTCCGCTTGGCATCGGTGGCTGGACTCTGGCCCTGCTCATCCCTCCTCAGGTGGTGGACGCCGAGCTGTCAAGAGGCATAATATTCCTGATTATTTACAGCCTTACCATACTGCTTGTCATCAGCGTGTTGCTTGTGCTTCTGACATTCTCCTCCAGAACCGTGGACAATGAGCGGCGAATGAAGGAATCCACCCAGCTGATGGAAGCCATCGAAGAAGCCTCGCGCGCCAAGTCCGTATTCCTGTCGAACATGTCCCACGATATCCGTACCCCTATCAACGGCATAATGGGCGTCACGTCCATAGCCCGGGGTGTGACCCACAATCCGCAGAGATTGACCGAATGTCTGGACAAGATAGACGGCGCATCCAAACACCTCCTGTCCCTTGTCAACGACGTGCTCGATATGTCCAGAATCGAGAGCGGAAAGACCAAGGTCTCCGAGCAGGCCTCCAACATAGTCGAAATCTGCGAGAACTGCAGCGACATAATAAACAGCCAGATAGCCGACCGCGAACTCCGCTTCACCACGGATTTCGACGTCAAGCATCCGAATGTCCTGGCCGACGAGGTGCACCTGCGCCGCATATTCATAAACATTCTCGGCAACTCGGTCAAGTTCACCCGTGACGGCGGCCGTATCCTTTTCAGATGCAGGGAGACCGCCTGCGACGAGAACACCGTCACCTGCCTCTTCGAGATAAAGGACACCGGCATAGGAATGAGCCGGAAGTTCCTTACCCAGATCTTCGACGCCTTCTCCCAGGAGGAGAACCGCGAAAGGTCGAAATACACCGGCACAGGCCTGGGTATGGCCATCACCAAACAGCTTGTTGATCTTCTCGGCGGCACGATAGAAGTGGAGAGCGAGGTGAACAAGGGCAGCAGCTTCTACGTCACGTTGAGCTTCAAGAGAGACTTCGATGTCCGCGAGCAGGCCGAGGAAACCCTTCAGGAAGCAAGCATCGAAGGCGTGAAAATACTTCTTGTGGAGGACAACGACCTTAATATGGAAATATCCGAGAGCCTTCTCACCCTCAACGGCGCCGTGGTCGAAAAGGCCTGGGACGGTCTGGAAGCCCTAGACCGCTTCTCCTCGAAGGACATCGGCTATTACGACGTGATCCTGATGGATATAATGATGCCGAGAATGGACGGTCTGGAAGCCACCAAGGCCATCCGCGCGCTCGACAGGGAAGACGCCGCCACCATCCCTATAATAGCGATGACGGCCAACGCCTTCGACGAAGACATAAAGGCTACCCGGGAAGCCTCGATGAACGCCCACCTGAGCAAGCCTATAGATATGGACAACGTAAAGAGGACAATAGCCTCCCTTGTGAGAAAATCCTGACCGATGAACAAGCGCAAATACGTTCTGTTCCTTGCCCTGCCGCTTCTGGCGGCGCTGACGGCCCTGACGGTCTGCTCCTGCAGCACCGGCAAGGAAAGCCGTCCCGTCTCGATATTCGTCGCCCAGGGCTTCACCGAGTCTGTTTACAGGGCCCTGGCCGAGGATGCAAAGAAGGATTTGGGCATAGACGTGCAATTCGTCTATCAATGCAGCGGAAACCAGACGGGCCAGATAGCCGAGAATTTCAGGAACGACCTCCTGGAGTCGGACCTGGTGTTCACCTACGCCGCCGTGCCGAACGAATATCTCAAGAACACCTGCCTCGATTTAATGTCCCGGTCGAGCCTCCTGTCGCACTATTCATACGACAAGATCCGGGAATTCATAACCGACGACGGCTGCGTTTATCAGCTGCCTTTGTGCTCGAGGATCGTCGGCATTATGTACAACGCCACCCTTGTCGAGGAAAAAGGCCTGAAACTTCCCCGCAATTACAACGATATGCTGGAACTCAAGGCCAGATGTGACCGTGAAGGAATCCCGTTTGCCGTGACGGACATCAAATATACCGGCCACGCCTTCAATCTTCTCTTCAACCTGATGGGTGTCAAATGGCTGAACACCGTCAGCGGGAAGGTCTGGCTCAACGGCCTGCTCGAAGGCTATTCCTCGATGCACGTCTTCAAGGAGAATGCGGTATACTTTCAGAAATGGTTAGAAAACGGTCTGTTCGGTGAACTTGCCGACATCAGCCGTCCCGCCAGGACGCACTTCGGCCAGCAGAGGGCCTTGTTCGCCTTCACCAACAGAAACAACTTCTACGGCTACAAAGGCCCGATGTACGACTCGAAAGGCCGCAAGACCGGCGTGATGCTTGACGACAAATACAAAGTGATGCCCTGGATAAGCGAGGACGGCACGAACAACTGCTTCACGGCATACGACAACAACTGGGTGATGGTCAACAAGGCAGCAGCACAGGACGAGGCCCATCTCAAAAACGTTCTCGCCCTGCTCGAATATCTGATGACCAATCCTAAGTACCGTCAGATGGTGAAGGAGCAGGAAAGGGACTTGTATTTCGTACTGGGTGAGTCCGTAATGGACGAAGACCGCCTTTTCTACGACTATGCGGACCTCATCAAGCGGGGATACCTTCAACCCTGGTTCTACAGTTCTTTCGACGAGGCGACAATCATAGAGACGGGAAAGCAGCTTGCATCATATATAGTGGCCACTTACAAGTCAAAGGGCTGGCCCGTGGGAAATACCCGCCACATCGACTATGCTATAAACGATAACGCCACGTTTGACAACGCTATGGGAATGCTCCGCAAGTCCCTGCACTCGCAGAAGGAAGACTATCTGGGCTGGGCCGAGGAGAGAATCACGCCTGAGGGCGTGGCTAGAATGGCGGCCGTATCAGCCGGGCTGATCCTCCAGGACGCCGTGCCGGAGATTGAGGTCTGCGCCGCGCTTATGCCTTATGTGCACAACTTGAGGGAACTTCAGCCGTGGAAGCAGGTGCCCGTCCAGAATGCCGGCCTTAACGCGGGCGTCCTGCACAAGGGCTACTCCTATATCTTCGAGCCTCCGGGATGCACTGAAGTGGCAGGCGTGAGGATGAAAGGAAGTGAGCTGCGCGAAATCCTCCAAGCCGGTTACGACCCTTCCGGCTATTTCATCGACCCTTCGACCGGAGAGTCAACCTTCGACAGCGAGCATTACGGACCATATCCGTACGCCTGTATGATCAAGGGAGGCGCAGCGCTCCAGGACAGCCTCGAGTACATTGTCGCCGTATGTCCAAAGTCTCTCGACAAGGAAGTTTACGACCGTTTCCTGAGCGAAGACAGGGTTCTGACCAACAGCGGCGGCACCGTTATCTGCAATCTGGCCACCGGCGTGAACCTCTATTTCCAACTGCACCCTACAATATCCAACAGCAACATCTCCTGGGAATAACCGATTTTAACAAGATGATTTCGAAGAATGAAATAAAGCAGGTGAAGGCCCTCGCGCAGAAGAAATTCCGCGACGAGCGGGGCCTTTTTGTCGTGGAGGGCGAAAAAATGGTCGCCGAAGCGCTTGCCTCGGGCTTCGAAGTCGTCAATATCTACCGCCAAAGCGACATCGGAGAGGAAGCGATGGAGCGCATCACGATGCTCTCCTCCCCCAGCCCGGTGCTCGCCCTCGTGCGGAT
>R21__coassemble_1657_pt1 | contig 14503 bp, 12 predicted proteins | sample R21__metabat2_high_PE_022 | metagenome-assembled genome bin R21
AAAGGTCGGGCTCTTCGCTCAACTTTCTATGACGTGGCTAACCGGGGGCTTACGTCTGATTGAGAACTGGTGGTTGAACTCCCAGGCCTGCTTGGGCGTCATCGAGAATTTCAGCATATTCTCCATACCCAAAAGGGTGTGATAGAATGGGTGGAATTCATTGCCCAGGTCGGCAAAGTAACTGTCGAGGGACTGTCCGTCTCCTTCATCGAGCACATCGTGCCAGGTAATCTCGGAGTCGAGGTAGTAGAAGAGGAATCGGCTGAAGAGGCCGTTCTCGGCGCTTGTGAGCAGAGTTGCCACCTGCTCCGGGGTACCGGAAAGGACTGTAGAGAGTCTTGGGCACTTGATATCCCTGTACTCACGCTCACCTCGACGTAGGAAGGTGATTTTCTCGTGATGGAATGCCTTGCGGAGTCCGTCGGAGAAATCGCCGAAATCCTGCCCGAACGATGAGGAGAGGGTATCACCTTCGGTCTCGAACATCAATCCACGTTCATCAATCTCTGCAAGAGCCTGATAGACGGCAGTGGAACTGCTGTTGGCAGGGATGAAGAGAAGGCGGACAGGAGGTGTATCCGGTTTGGGGATCACTTCTCCTTTCTTGGGGTGTTTGTAGGCTGCCATCTTCATCTTGTATTCTGCTTCTTCAAATTCATTTTTCACCCGAAGATCATTGTGGATTGGCTCAACGAGTTTGTGGCAGAAATAGAGACGCCCTTTGCCGGTACCGGCCCCGGCTGTGACGAATAGATAAAGATTGGTGTAGGTAACCCTTTTGTCATAGATGCCGAAGACTTTTGGCAGGCAAGCTGAGATGACTGCGAGACTGCCGAGTATCAGCATATCTGCGTCAGCATCGGAATCCCGCTTGTCTGCAACCTTCTGCAGCAGGGTCGGGAGATGGCCGTGGATCTTTGGGTAGAAGGTCGGCATCTCGATGTGGGTGATACCATCATTTCCATCGTTTGCATCATTACCATCACGAGTGTCTGTGGTGATATTCTTGAAATCTTCATAGGCGGAGGTCCGTGATGGAAGTGATGCTAATGATGGTTGTGATGGCGAGATGTCGATACCGTGGTCCTGGGCAATCTGGAAGAAGGTACGATAGGTGACACCGTGGCCTTTGCCGTTGAGACAGTTGTCGTACTGGCGGTCACAGGCATTGTAATCGTAGCCGCTGTATGCGACAGAACTGATGCGATGGAAGGTGCTGCGGCCGTTTTCGCCAAGAGCATCTGCAATGGCAAATCCGAGGTTGCACCAGTCTCCGTAGTCGGCTGTGATGTCGATGCAGGCTGCCTCAATCCGGCTGGTGACAAGTTCGATGTCATCGGCTATGCTGCTCTGACTTGTCTGTCGGGCTGGTTTTGTGGAAGGTCGCTCATCTTGAGCGAGCCATTTCCGGTAGAAAGCATCAGATGGCATAGTCGTGAAGGAGTTGAGGGTTTACATATGCATCCGGGGCATAGGGGAGAAAGCAGGCGCGGGAGATGTCCTTGCATTTCTTGTCCGCTATGAGGCCGTAGGTGGCCTTAAGGTAGCGGGAAATGGCGGTGAAAACATCTTCGTACTTGAAGTTCTCAGTTCCGATGGGGACGACCCATTTGAGGCCGGTGCCGGATGGACTGGTGAAGAGGAGAGCTGTCTCGAATTCGTCGTCAAGGAGCAGTTGCTCGAAGATTACGCGGATGTTCGGGACATCGTCAAGATCGAGGCAGATGTGGCCGCTGGGGACCAGAAGGTCAGCATTTGCCCTCTTTGTGAAGGTGCCGCCAAAGGTGACGTAGTCGAAGTTGGCAGCCTTGTAGTCATCAGCCTTGTCTTTGTCCGCCAGCGAGCGCAGGGCGAGAGTCCGCTCTTTTGCTGCATCACCTGTGATGTACTCATACACATCCTGAAATGTGACTGAGCGGGCAGGGAAGGTGTTGCGGATAGGACGATTGAAGAAGGAGAAAAGCGCTTCCTTATTAGCATTCTGTGTCATAGGCGTCCTTCTCTTCTGTGGTTGATGAATGTTACGGCTTCTTCGGACATCTCGGCGTCTGTCTTGTGACGTCCGGTCTGAAGCCAGGCATCTATCTCTTTCTGGGAGAAACTGAGCTTCCTGCCACGCTTGTGGTAGGGGATTGCGTGTTCTCCAATCCAGCGATAGATTGTGGATTGAGCGGGGTGCTCGGGGATGTAGTCCCTGAGTTCCTGCAAGTTGAACCATCGGTCAGTGTCTTTTGGCTGACCTACGAGCTGGAGTACCAGGGCTTTGAGGTCCTGGATTTCAGCCTTTAACTCTGACACCATCTCTGGCATCTGGTCAAAGGAAATTCTTTGATCTGTAGAAACCATGTTTCGTTACTATGATAGTTAAACAAGGCTTCCTTCTTTGTGGCCACAGAAAAAAGAAACCGTGACTCAATTTGAATCACGGTACAAAAATGTGCGAATATTTATGAGAAAACAGTGTGAACCAGTTGCGAGAAATGGCTTGCAACCGGTTGCAAGTTAATTATCTGAATAGTTCAGTCTAAAATCCAACCCGATTTTTTGAAATAGATCGTTTACCCTCTCGATTTCATCCGCCTGTCGTTGATTGAACGAATAACCTGCGGATAGTTCTGTTCGAATTTTATTATGTGAGAAATTAGTGAAGTATTCGATGAGTTTAGCAACATCCACGAAACTGAAGCCTTTGTTCCCTGCGTTTTTCAAAGCAGGTTTGAGCAGTTCGTAAATCGCAGCTGATGTCACCTTCCTCGTCCTGAAACCGGGGTCTTCGTTTTTTGCGTCAGAACTATCAAGCAAATCTTGATTCTCGGAGGATAGGAGGGTGAGTTTTGAGATAAGGTCTGTTATCTGTTTATTGAGTTCTATGATTTTATCCTCAGCCACTTTAAGATTTACATCCTTTTCGGCAATTTGAGTGTTAAGCGCTTCGATTTGCTGTTTTAGTTGCTCGCTCTGAGTTTTTTCTTCGACTTCTTTTCTATCCTTGTCCGACTTAATTCCCAACGAAATCAGTTTTTTCATTCTTGTAAAATACTGATATGGTACTTTTTGACAAGCATCCGTAGAAGAATCAACGCTGCACTTTGCTTCTATTGCTTCGAGAATTGACATTCTATCTTCAGGCGTTCGATTCTCATCTAAAAGATAGGTGTCAATAAACCTTGTATCATATCCATTAGTGAGTGATTTCCAATCTGCTGTAGTATAATCTGATATTTTTGCTCCAGTCACTCCTAACAGGTCTTCAATCAAATATACTTTGTTCTCATTTCTTAATTCGACCTGAAGTTTCCTGAATGTCTCAATTATGCTGTCATAATGCAGCCAGTGGCTATATTCAAAGTATAGGCAGTCCTTAAATCTCTCAAGATTTTTGGGTAATGTCAAACACATTGAAAGCATAGTATGTGCTGTGATATAGACATCCTTTTCATTGCATGTGTTGCCAAATGCTCGTTGCGCTTCTTCTTTATAGTGTTCTTCAAATCTATGCTCTGGATGTTTGTCAAAGCTAGCTTCGGCAATCATGTAGTATGCATATTTTAGCGTATCTTCAATCAAACTATTATATTTTTGACCTCGAGAAACCCCGTTTATTGCAACGAATCTTTCATAGATACCCTCGGCAATGGGATCGTTGTCAATTATGTCATCCAGGGACTTTTCGGCAATTTTATTCTTTATTGCGGTCAGTTGAGGATCGTTAACAACAAGGTAAGTCCTCAAAACATCTTTTACACTCATATCTGTGGTTATTTTTTGTCAATCTTAAGGGCGTCTGCGGCAGCGCGTTTTTTTGAGTCCACGAGGTCGGCGTATATCTGGGTGGTGCCCACGTTCTTGTGGGTGAGCATCTTGGAGACTGTGTAGATTCCGGTGCCTTGCGCAATCTGGAGGGTGGCGTAGGTGTGGCGGAAACAGTGGAAGGTTATGTGCTTGTCGGTGATTCCTGCGTCCGTGAGCCAGTCTTGGAGCGGCTGGCGGGTCATTTCTCGTTTCAGACCTTTGAATACAAGGCCGGAGCCGGGTGTGCCGCAAAGTTCATAGGCTTGGTCGCTGATGGGAAGGGTGGCTTCGTTATCGGTCTTCTCTGTCTGCAGACGAATGCACCAACCTCCGTCCGGGTGACGTGTGACGTTCTCCCACTTGAGGGCCAGGATGTCGCTGATGCGAAGGCCAGTAAGGCATGAGAATAGGGAAGCGTCCCTGAGGACCGGAATCTCGCAGGGCGTTGCGGCAAGGGCATTGAGTTCATCTTGGGTAAGGAACTGACGGCGGGATTCAATCGTCTCTATAGGCTCCAGGAAATCGTTGATTTTGTCGTTGAGATATTTCTCTTTGTAGGCAATGCTCAGCAGACCTCGGAATGTTGACCAATATCCGGCGGCGGAGTTCTGGGAAATCATTGTCCCGGACTTCTCCTTGTCCTTCAATCTGTCTGCTTTAAGTTTTTCTGCACCAAGAAGATACTCCTTGAAACCGTTGCAGTATTCGACGGTTATATCGTTGAATACGCAGTGGCCTTTGCTGTATTTCTCGAAGTGGTTATAGACTCGTGTCCACTTCTGGTCGTGCTCTTCAAGTTTTGCCCGGAAATACTCGAGGAAATCCATCTTCTGGCGAGTCTTGTCGATGAATCCGAACTGGTCGTTGATGAGCGCGAGTTCCCTTTGGGCACGAATTGCCTCGGCCTGACGGAGTTTCTCGGCATTGGCGTTCTTGTCGAAACCGGTCTTGGGATTCTTGACGAGGTAGATACCGAGGTATTCGCGGCGGGATTCCTGCTGCGTGCGCGGGTTGCGAATCGGCGGCCAGAAGTCAAGGTAGAGTGTTACCTTGCCGCTGGGGAGGTCTCGTTTTCGGAGTGTCACTTTTGTTGCCATATCTATAGGTCTATGATTTTCTTGAATAGGGAGTCGAGTTCGGATTTCTTGTACCAGACGTAGTTGCCGTCTGTCTTGATCTTTGTCACGTTGGCGGCCCTGGTCTCTTCCGAGAAGCGCTTCTGGCCGATGTGGTATTTCTTGAGGGCATCGCAGCCACGGATGTAGTCACGCTTGATTTCTTTGGGGATCTGCGGTGAGAGGTCGCCGAACAGGCGGTCCAGGTCGGCCTTTGCAAAATATACGCAGACTCCATCCCGGTGGCGGGGCGTGTTCTTGGTATTGACGGTGTCGTAGAAACGCTGCTGGCCTATATGGTAGAAGGATTTGGCCTGGTCAACGGTCATAAAATCTGATTCGAGTTTACCTTTAAAGAAACGAGCGTTGTCCCAGTCTTTCTTAGAGATGAAGAGTGTGCCTTGCTCGCGCTTGCGGGGAATCTTGTGGATGCGGGCGAAATCGTTGATATACTTGCGTGTAAGGCCGAATTCCTTGATAAGTTCTTCAACGGTGTACCACTCGGTGATATCGTAGTACAGTTCCTTCTTGAATAGGGGAGCGAGCTGGCTGCGGGAGTAGTAGACGGTCTGCCCGGCCTTGCGGCTGATGATGTCTTTGCCCTTGATTGTGCGGTAGAACCAGGTGTCGGAAATCTGGAACTCCTTCAGAGCATCATCTTTGGATATAGGGTCTTTGATTGCAGATAGAGGGTCAGACTTGCGATCTGATTGGGCGGTGAGTTCTTCTGCGGGGATTCTTATGACGCGCGGGCCTACCTTTATTATATGCAGTTCTCCGGCTTCAATCTTGGAGTAGATGGTCGGGCGGCTGACGCCGAGGAAGATTGCGGCCTCGGTGATGGAGAGGTTCTTCTTTTGGGTGAGGAGCGAAAGGTTGTGCTCGCAGGTAAGGCTGGCAGACTTGACGAGTCTCTTGCGGCGGCGGTCTGAGTTGGTGTGGGAATGACGGCAGTCGGGGGAGCAGTAGATTTGCCTGCCTACCTCCGGCCTGAATTGCTTGCCGCAGCAAGCGCATATTCTGATAGAATCCATCATTTCCTTATCGTATATTTTGGGCTTGACCGGTTACAGGACCTTTCTTCAGCAGATTTGGCCAAGTAATGTGGTCAAGTTTGTAAACTGGCGTAAAATGACGTAAAGTTGTGCACAACTGCCGATACATTCTACGCTTTGTACCACGCGTGGTACAAATGTGGTACAAATATACGATAAATTATGAGAAACTACGATAAATTAAGAGAAATTTTATCGGTAGTGTTTTGGTTGAAAATCAATGATTTAGTGTTGAAAGGTGATTGTTGGCTATCACATTCTATCCACTTTCATTTCCCGATGCAGAACTCCCTGAATATATTCCCCAATATCTCTTCTGTGGAGATTTCGCCGACTATGGAGGCGAGGTGGTGGAGGGCTTCGCGGAGGTCCTGGGAGACAAGGTCGGTGGGGATGCGGAGTTCGAGTCCCGAGCGGGTGCGCTGCAGGGCGGCGAGGGCGGCGTCGAGGGCGGCTTTGTGGCGGGCGTTGCTCACGAGAGTGGTTTCGCCGGAGGCGCCGAGGCTGCGGTAGATCCCGGCAAGGTAGTCCAGCAGTTCTCCGAGGCCTTCGCGCGAGCGGGCCGAAAGAGGGTAGGAGACGGCCTCTTCCCCGAGCAGCGCGCGCACGGCCTCAATGCGCTCGGCGGTGACCAGATCGGCCTTATTCAATACAAATATAATCTTTTGCTGCTCAGTTATTTTAGAACATATATCTGAAGCTACGCTTGAAATATCCTCCAACGCGGCTGCAAGGTCGATGACGCACAGGACAACCTGGGCGCGGGCGAGGGCTCCGTAGGATCTTTCGATGCCGATGCGCTCTATCGCATCGTCGCTGCTGCGAAGGCCGGCGGTATCGACAAAGCGGAAGAGCGTTCCGCCGATATTGAACTGCTCTTCAATCGTGTCGCGGGTCGTGCCGGCGATGTCTGAGACAATCGCGCGATTTTCACCGACTATTGCGTTCAGAAGCGTGCTCTTGCCGGCATTTACGGCGCCGACGATGGCTACCGGCACGCCGTTTTTTATGGCGTTGCCCAGACGGAAGCTGTCGGAGAGCCTTGTTATATGGGCGATAACCTTGTCCAACAGCTCTTTAAGCTCGCTGCGGTCCGCAAATTCCACGTCCTCTTCGCTGAAGTCCAACTCGAGCTCCATCAGGGAAACAATCTTTAGCAACCGGGCGCGCACGGAGGAGAGTTCATCGCTGAAGCCTCCCTTCAATTGATTGATTGCAATTCGGTGTGCTGCAGAAGTTTGAGCTGCTATAACATCTGCCACGGCTTCTGCCTGCGAGAGGTCCATTTTGCCGCCGACGAAGGCCCTTTTCGTAAATTCACCGGGCTCTGCCATCCGGCAGCCTCCGGCAACGAGAAGCTCGAGGATCCTGCGCACAATGAAAGGGGAGGCGTGACAGGAAATTTCGACGCTGTCTTCTCCGGTGTAGGAGTGCGGGGCGCGGAAGACCGTGGCGAGAACCTCGTCCAGAATCTCTCCGCCGTCGCGGACCGTTCCGTAGCGGACCGAATATCCGGGAGCTGAGGAGATCGGCCCCGAGCCGCCCGCGGGGGTGAATATCTCGTCTGCTGCCTGCAGCGCTCCCTCGCCGCTTATGCGGACAATCGCTATGGCTCCTCCCTGGCCTGTCGCGGGCGCGCATATGGTATCGTCAAAAATTCCCTTCATAACCCTGCAAAGTTAGTAACAATGGTGGAATATTTTAACTAAATTTGCTCTGATTAAACAGCATAGCGATGTCTTCAGAATTGAGTCTGGTCACCCAGTTGGCCATAATCCTCATAGCCGCAGGCGTTTTCACGGTAATATCCAAAGCCCTCAAGCAGCCTCTTATCCTTGGTTATATAGTCGCCGGCTTCATCGTAGGTCCGCATCTTGGCCTTTTTCCGCAATTTTCGCCCGAATCCGTAGATGAATGGTCGGAACTGGGCATCATATTACTATTTTTTTTCCTTGGCCTGTAATTCAACTTCAAAAAGCTCCTGAACGTCGGCAGCGCCGCTATGATATCGGCCCTTACAATATGCGTCGGAATGTTCCTTACGGGCTCATTCATAGGCTCCCTGATGAAATGGTCCACGATGGAGAGTATGTTCCTCGGCGGGATGATGTCAATGAGCTCGACCACAATCATAATCAAAGCATACGACGACCTCGGCATAAAAAGCAAGCCTTACGCCAACCTCGTCTTCGGTCTTCTCGTGGTTGAAGACCTGCTGGCCGTGCTGATGATGGTGCTCTTCTCGACGCTGGCCGTCTCCAATCAGTTCTCCGGCGCCGATATGCTCCTGTCGCTTGCAAAGCTCGTCATATTTCTTGTGCTGTGCTTCCTTGTGGGCATCTACGTGCTTCCGTCGTTCTTCAAGAGGGTGGGCAAGTACCTTTCCGACGAGATCCTGCTGCTTATCAGCGTAGGCCTGTGCTTCCTTATGGTGGTGCTGGCCAATGCCGCTGGCTTCTCCTCCGCGCTGGGCGCATTCCTTATCGGCTCGATACTTTCCTCTACAGTGGCAGGGGAGAGGATAGAGCATCTTACGGGCAACATAAAGAACCTTTTCGGAGCGATATTCTTCGTTTCCGTGGGTATGATGGTGGACCCTTCGGTGATAGCGCAATACTGGCCTACAATCCTGATAATCACCGCTGCCGCAATGGCAGGCATACTGATTTTCTCGACATCCGGAGCCCTTCTTTCCGGCAAGAGCCTCGACACGGCGCTGCACGTGGGATTCAGTCTCCCGCAGCTCGGCGAGTTCTCCTTCATCATTGCGGGCCTCGGATGTTCGCTCGGCGTCCTGCGGGACTTCATATATCCCGTCATAATCTCGGTCTCCGTAATCACTACATTCACGACTCCTTATATGATAAAGGCCGCGGACCCCGTCTCAAAATGGCTCTACAGGATTCTTCCGGACGGGTTGCTTGAAAAGCTGAACAGGCGCTCCGCCTCTTCGCCCGCTATGTCTGCCGCCGAGGACAGCCTCTGGAAGGCATTTATCAAGAAATATCTGCTCCGTCTGGCGCTCTACAGTATGATTCTGGTGGTTCTGCTAATAGGTATGAAGGAATATCTGCCTGTTCTTGCAGACACTCTGCTGCCGGATATAACCGTGGCCTGGCGAGAAGTCATATGCATAGTGGCCGCTCTTGCGGTAATGTCGCCGTTCCTCTACGGCTTGGCCGTAAACAAGGGCGCGTTGAAGACAATGTCCGAGGACTTGGTGGAAAGGGATTCAAGGGCGAAACTCCCTCTGACAATTGCAATTGTATTCAGAATTCTTCTGGCTGTGGGCTTCGCCATTTCGGCAATAATGATTTTCGCCCATCTCTCGACCTGGGCGTTTCTCCTGATTCTTGCCTGCCTGATAGCAATATTCCTCTATGCGCGCAAAGCTTCGAAGAACTACTCCAAGATCGAGAAAAGATTCTTCGAAAATCTGAAGGAGAAGGACGAATATAACCGCAAGATGGCTCCTGTGGCAACTGCAGTGCGGGAAAAACTCGGCGGATACAACATCCACATCAAGCAGACGGCCGTTTCATCCGATTTTATTTTCGCCGGGAAGCCTCTTCGCGAAATGCCGTTCCGCCACGCGTCCGGAGTCAACATAGTGAAGATCCAAAGAGGCTCGAGGGCGATTGTCATTCCTCGCGGAGACGAGCCAGTCCTGCCTGGAGACATTCTGATAGCCGTCGGCACCGACGAGCAGCTCTCTCTCTTCAGCAAATTGATGATCGAAAATTCGGGGGCTCAGCCGTCTGCCGAATCGGAAGACTTCAAGATAGAGCGCCTGACAGTGGGGGAGACATCTATCCTTAATGGCAAAGTGCTGAAAGACACCGATATGCGAGCCTCAGGATGTATGGTGGTAAGCGTAGTCAGAGATGGTTGTATCCACACCAATCCCGACAAGGATTTTCAGTTCCGGACAGGAGACCAGGTGTGGATGGCAGGGCTCGAGTCCTCCATCAAATGGTTCTCCTGACAAGAGAAACAACGTTCTCGACGTGGGTCGTATGAGGGAACATATCCACGCTCTGAACGTGGACAATGTCGTATTCTGAAGAAAATATCGCAAGGTCGCGCGCCTGTGTGGCCGGATTGCAGCTGACATAGACCATACGCCGCGGAGCACAGTCCATCAGCACCTTGGCAACGTCAGGATGGATGCCGGCCCTAGGAGGGTCGAGAACCACTATGTCAGGACGGCCGTGAGCCTCTATGAAGCCTGCATTGAGCACGTCTTTCATATCGCCGGCGAAAAATTCGGCGTTTTCAATAGCGTTTTCTGCGGCGTTGACCTTCGCATCTTCAATAGCCTCAGGCACATACTCGATTCCGACAACTTTCGACGCCAGACTTGACAGGAAGAGGGCGATCGTGCCGGTGCCGGTGTAGAGATCGTAAATGACAGGGGAGTCTCCGCTGTTTTCAATGCCTTCTCTTACGAAGTCCCGCACTACGCTGTAAAGCCTGTAGGCCTGCTCGGAGTTGGTCTGGTAGAACGACTTGGGGCCGATTTTGAACCGCAGGTTTTCCATCTTTTCATAAACCGCCTCTGCGCCGCTGTAAAGCACGCATTCAAGGTCGCCGAAGGCGTCGTTGCACTTGCAGTTTATTACATAATAAAGCGACGAAATCTCCGGGAAACGGGCTTTGAGAGCATCCAAAAGGGCATTTCGCCGAGGCTCTGCCGCTGCGGGAGCAGCTTCAGAGCCGAATACCACGACAACCATAGTTTCACCGGTAGAAGTCGTGCGTATCATAAGGTTGCGCAGGAAGCCGTGCTGTTCGCGCAAGTTCCAGAAACTCAGACCTTTGTCAATCGCATATTGCTTTATGAAGAGCCTTATCGCGTTTGACGGCTCTTTTTGAAGGTGGCACTGCTTGATATCCAGCACTTTATCGAAAAATCCACCTATATGGAAGCCCAGTCCGAGGCGCTGCTCGGGAGAAAGTGCGTCAGGATCTTCGCCTTCGAGTATCCAGCGGCGCTCTGAAAAGGTGTATTCCAGCTTGTTGCGGTAGCACTGAGTCTTCTCGGAGCCAAGGATAGGCGAAATTTCGGGCAGAGCGAGATGGCCGATGCGTGTCAGCTGATCGACGACCTGCTGCTGCTTGAAGGAGAGCTGCATTTCGTATGGAAGCATCTGCCAGGAGCAGCCGCCGCATACGCCGAAATGCTCGCAGAAAGGCTTTGTGCGGTAAGGAGACGGAGTCACGAGACGTTTTATGTAACCTTCCATATATCCGCTTCGGACTTTATTGACCTGAACATCGACAACGTCACCGGGAATTGCCTGTGAAACGAACAAAACTTTCCCGTCGACGTGCGCTATCGAATTTCCTTCCGCCGCCACAGTTTCAATCACGACGCCTTCAATGAATGGTTTTTTCTTTCTGCCCATAGTTTTATTTTTCGCAAAGATAAGTTATATTTGTGAAATGTAGAGTCACGCGGTGATTATTTACACAATTTATATTATGTTAACTTGCACACTATGAACATTCCACTACCCGAGAGGCTCAGGCCGAGGACTTTGGAGGATTATGTCGGACAGAGGCATCTTGTCGGCGAAAACGGCGTCCTGCGCAAGATGATAGAGACAGGAAATGTCTCGTCTTTCATACTTTGGGGCCCTCCGGGCGTCGGCAAGACGACTCTCGCAAGAATAATCGCAAACACTCTCAAGCGTGAATTTTATACTCTGAGCGCCATCAGCAGCGGCGTCAAGGACGTCCGCGAGGTCATTGAAAAGGCAAAATCCGGCCGTATGTTCGCTACCGCAGGCTCTCCGATACTTTTCATAGACGAAATCCACCGCTTCAACAAAGCCCAGCAAGACGCGCTTCTGGGGGCCGTAGAAAGCGGCATCATAACGCTCATAGGCGCGACCACGGAAAACCCCTCGTTCGAGGTCATCACTCCCCTTCTGTCCCGCTGCCAGGTCTATGTACTTAAGAGTATGGAAGTTAAGGATCTTCAGACTCTCTTGGACAGAGCTCTTGCGAAGGATGAATACCTTAAGAAACTTAAAATAAAGGTCAATGAGACCGAAGCACTTTTCCGCTTCAGCGGAGGCGACGCCCGCAAACTGCTCAATATCATTGATATAGTAGTTCAATCGTTTGAAAATCAGGCAGATATAACGATAGATAACAAAACCGTAACTGACTGTCTGCAGGCCAATATCGCCCTTTACGACAAGAAAGGAGAGCAGCACTACGACATAATTTCAGCCTTCATAAAAAGTATGCGCGGCAGCGACCCGAACGGGGCGATTTACTGGATGGCGCGAATGCTCGCCGGGGGCGAAGATCCCCTCTTCATTGCGCGCAGAATGCTCGTTCTGGCCTCGGAAGACATAGGCCTGGCCAATCCCAACGCCGCCCTTCTGGCCGAAAGCTGTTTCAACGCCTGCCACCAGATAGGAATGCCGGAAGCCCGCATAATCTTGGCCGAAACCTGCATATATCTAGCTACCTCGCCTAAGAGCAATTCGGCATATATGGCTATAGATGAAGCACTTGCAAAAGTAAAATCCACCTCCGCCGCTCCCCCCGTCCCTCTGCACCTTCGCAACGCCCCTACAAAACTTATGGAAGACCTCGGCTACGCGAAAGACTACAAATATGCCCACGCCTTCGAAGGAAACTTCGTCGACCAGGAATTTCTGCCCGAAGGCGAACAAGGCACCAAATTCTACGACCCGGGAAACAACGCCCGCGAAAACGAGATCAGAACCCGTCTTCGCGGACTATGGAAAAAATACGATTACTAGCGAGTATAGACGCTGCCGCCGACAAATTCACGAAGGAGCGACGTCGGAGGTATTTCCTTGTCGGAAACAGGCGTGAAATAGTGCGTAAACTTCAGCAGGCGGTGCGCTTCGGCATACTCCGGAGTGTTTTTCGGCACGCTTTCAAGCATCGGCTCGGCGTGATTTCTCAAAACGGCGAACTCGATGAGATACTGCGAGTTGAACATAACGTCCGCATTCTCCTGATAAGGATAAATCCACTTTTCCTCGGCCTCTATGACCTTCGGCCACTGCGCAATCGTCTGTATAGGCGTGAAAGAACCCATATTGCAGTCTCGCACGATACGGCGCAGGAGCCTGTTGTCGCTTGTAGGTATAACATTATGATTGTCAAGCGAGTTGCCAGTCAAGGTATTGATGAAGATGCGGAACTTCACCTCACCCGGTATCTGGTCCGTAAGGCGCGGATTGAGAGCGTGGAGACCTTCCACAAGCAGAACGCACCCTTTCCCCAGTTTCTTCTTCTTGCCAGTATACTCGCGAAGTCCCGTAACGAAATTATACTGTGGAGTCTCGATCTCCTCTCCGGAGAGAAGTTTCACGACATCCTGCTGCAACATATCGTGGTCCACGGTGTCGAAATTGTCGAAATCGTAGCTTCCGTCGGGGAATTTCGGAGTCTCCACCCTGTTGACGAAATAATCGTCCGTGGAGAATGAAACCGGCCTCAGCCCGCAGGCCTTCAGCTGCACGCTGAGCCTCTTACAGAAAGTGGTCTTTCCGCTGCTGCTCGGGCCGGTGATGAGCACAAGGCGGAGAGGATTCTCGCGGCGGCGGTAGCGCTTTTCAATCTCTTCGGCTATCTGCACGATTTTCTTTTCCTGCAGAGCCTCAGCTACTTGAATCAATTCACTTGCAGCTCCGCTCAAACAGGCGTGGTTTACGTCTCCGACATTGCTCAGGTGCATTATCTGGTTCCAGCGAAGATTTTCCTTGAACATCTCGAAGGTTTTCGGCTGGTCCACGAACGGCGCGAGGACGGCCGGATTGTGGCGGTCTGGCACGCGAAGCAGCATTCCGTCGTGATAAGGCTCCAGAGCCCAAGTCTTTATGTAGCCTGCCGACGGGACAAGCCTGCCGTAATAGTAGTCCGCCGTGTCGCCGAGCGTATAGTAGTCCATATAGACCTGTCCGCTCGTCTCGAGCAGCTTCACCTTGTCGTCATATCCCCTGTCGCGGAAAATTCTGATAGCCTCGTCGAGCTGCACTTCGTAGCGGTGGAAGGCAACGTCCTTGCTGACAATCTCCCGCATCCTTTCGGTTATCTTGGCAATATCGGCCTCGCTTACGGGACGGCGGTCATTCTTGCGCCGCCTGAGATTGCAGAAATATCCGTTTGAAATAGGGTGCTCAATATAGATGCGGCAGCCCTTGAACACGTCCTGCGCGGCCTTGCAAAGCAAGAAAAACAGCGAACGGGTGTAAACCCTCATTCCGCTCGACTCGCGGACATCCAGAAATTCCACGTCACGATTGTTGAAAACCTTGAATTTCAAGCCCTGAGATACATTGTTGACCTTTGCGGAAACAATCGGGTAAGGCTTTTCAAATTCAAAACTTTCGAGCATCTCCAGAAGAGTCGTGCCTTCCTGGAAACTTTTCGAGGAACGGGTGTTCTTGCAGTAAACCTTTATCATATCAGTAAATCTTCTATTCTAATTTTCGGCACGATGTGGACGCCGTCCTGCCGGTAATAGTCGAGCTTCTCCCCTTTTGCAAT
>R21__coassemble_1690_pt1 | contig 14327 bp, 14 predicted proteins | sample R21__metabat2_high_PE_022 | metagenome-assembled genome bin R21
CAAACTATCTTTTGCTTACAGTTTTTTTACCTCGTTATCTCTCTCAATAAGTCAAAGAACTTGTCGTTTCTTCCGAAACGGGCTGCAAAGGTAATGACTTTTTTTTTAACACCAAATTTTTTTGAATTTTTTTTTCAAAAATTTCTTCAAAAACCAGTTTTGCGGGATAACCTTACTGAAAACTGTGGCCACCCTCGGCCCCATAAGAGGGAGGGGCCCGGCCGAAGGCTGGGAGGGGTCCTGCGGAGCAGGACGTTTTCATAGGGTTATCCCGCAAAACTTGCCAACATATATTTAAATTGCATTTTACCCGCATAATTCCTAAATTTGCAGGTTATATATATAATAGTATGGAAAACGAGAAACCGAAAACCTCCCTGCCGGAGAACGCGTACCGCGAGCTGAAACCGGGAGAAAGCTACGAGCCTCTCCTTTCGCCGGAGAAGAACCACCCCGAAATCACGCCGTGGTCCGTATCTCTCGGCCTTGTGATGACAATTATATTTTCCGCAGCCGCGGCTTACCTCGGCCTGAAGGTCGGACAGGTGTTCGAAGCGGCAATCCCTATCGCGATTCTCGCCGTGGGGCTGTCGAGCGCCTTCAAGAAGAAGGGTGCGCTGGGTCAGAACGTGATCATACAGTCTATCGGAGCCTGCTCGGGCGTCATCGTGGCAGGCGCGGTCTTCACCCTGCCTGCAATCTATATTCTCGGGCTTGACGTGAACTTCACCCAGATGTTCCTCAGCTCGCTGCTCGGCGGAGTGCTCGGAATCCTCTTCCTTATACCTTTCAGAAAATACTTCGTAAAGGAGCAGCACGGCAAATATCCGTTCCCTGAGGCGACGGCGACCACTCAGGTGCTCGTCAGCGGCGAGAGCGGCGGAAGCAGCTTCAAGACTCTGCTGACGGCAGGCCTCGTGGGCGGCCTTTACGACTTCGTCGTGGCGACTTTCGGAGCTTGGGCGGAAACCCTCAGCACGACAGTGATGCACTGGGGAGAGGTAGTGGCGGACAAGGCCAAACTGGTGCTCAAGATAAACACGGGCGCCGCGGTTCTCGGCCTTGGCTACATAGTCGGCCTCAAGTACGCTTTCGTCATCTGCTGCGGGTCACTGCTGGTATGGCTTTTAATAATACCTCTTATGGGAGCCTTCTGCGGCGGAGCCGACATACTCGGAATGCAGTTCTCCGACGCCATCGGCCAGATGAGCGCCGACCAGATTTTCAAGACCTACGCCCGCCAGATCGGCATCGGCGGCATCGCCACTGCCGGCATCATCGGCATCATCAAGTCTTCAAAGGTAATCGGATCTGCCCTCAAGATGGCGGTGGGCGGCCTCGGCAAGAAAGGAGGAGCCGCAAGCGAAACGGTCAAGCGCACCGAGCAGGACATCCCGATGAAGACCGTCGTTTTCGGCATCGTCATAGCGCTCCTCGCGATATTCGCCTTCTTCGCCTTCGGCGGCATAGTGAATAACGTCTGGCAGGCTCTCGTGGGCCTCGTGATTGCGGCGGTCATAGCGTTCCTCTTCACTACAGTGGCGGCGCAGGCAATCGCAATAGTGGGCACAAACCCTGTCAGCGGAATGACAATAATGACCCTCATCATCACGGCTCTCGTGCTTGTGGCCTGCGGTCTGAAGGGCAACAGCGGTATGGTGGCGGCCCTGCTCATCGGCGGCGTGGTCTGCACGGCGCTTTCAACGGCCGGCGGCTTCATCACCGACCTGAAGATTGGCTACTGGATCGGCACGACCCCTGCAAAGCAGGAGACCTGGAAATTCCTCGGCGTGCTCGTGGCGGCAGCGACGGTTGCAGGCGTGGTGATAATCCTCAACAAGACATACGGTTTCGTCGGTGACAACGCTCTCGTGGCTCCTCAGGCAAATGCGATGGCGGCTGTCATCCAGCCTCTTATGGAGGGCGGCAGCGCTCCTTGGCTGATGTACGGCATCGGCGCCATAATAGCTATACTCCTGACGGTGTTCAAGGTTCCGGCACTGGCATTCTGCCTGGGAATGTTCATTCCGATCGACCTCAACCTCCCTCTTCTTGTGGGCGGCGCGATCTCCTGGTTTGTAAGCACCCGCAGCAAAGACAAGGCAGTCAATGCCGCAAGGCAGGAAAAAGGCACCCTCATCGCTTCTGGTTTCATCGCCGGCGGCGCCCTTATGGGTGTTGTCAGCGCAGTTCTCAAATTCGCGAATGTCGACTGGTTCCTTACAGATTGGAACGCGACCTACGGTGAGGCTATCGCAATCATACCGTTTGTCGGCATAATAGCATATATGATACTCTCATCACTCAAAACCGAGAAGAAATAATGGAAAAAGCTGTAGATAAATTCCTCCGCTACGTCGCCGTGGAGACCACCTCCGACGAAAACGGAACGACGCATCCTTCAAGCCTCAAGGAGAAAGACCTCTCCGAAATGCTCGTGGCAGAGCTCAAGGCTATGGGGATTGCAAACGCCGAGATGGACGAAAACGGCTACGTAATGGCCTCCATCCCGTCAAATATCGACAAGAAAGTGCCCGCGGTGGGCTTCATCGCGCACGTCGACACCGCTCCTGACGCATCCGGAAAAGACATAAAGCCGCAGCTGATAGAAAACTACGACGGAAGCGACATTCCTCTCAAAGGAGTGCCGGGCCTCTCCCTCAAAGTTGCAGATTTCCCGGAACTTCTTGACTATAAAGGCCAGACAATCATCACGACGGACGGCACGACCCTTCTCGGCGCCGACGACAAAGCAGGAGTTGCGGAGATAATGTACGCCGCAGAGTATATTATGTCGCACCCGGAGTTCAAGCACGGCGAAATCAAGATAGGCTTCACTCCAGACGAGGAGATTGGCTGCGGAGTGGACTATTTCGACGTCGAAAAATTCGGAGCCGACTACGCCTACACGATGGACGGCGGCGCCCTCGGCGAGCTGGAATATGAAAACTTCAACGCCGCAAGCGCCAAAATCCGCATCCAGGGCTGCAACATCCACCCCGGCTACGCCAAGGGCAAGATGATAAACGCAATCCACGTGGGTATGGAGCTCGCCGCGCTGCTCCCTGCCTGGCAAAGGCCCGAGTACACTTGCGACTATGAAGGTTTCTTCCACGCGACAGGCTTCACCGGCACGGTGGAGGAAGCATCCCTGAGCTACATCATCCGCGACCACGACCGCGCTCTCTTCGAAAAGAAGAAAGCCGCTATGCAGAGCGCCGTCGATTTCATCAACTCGAAGTGGGGCGGAGTCGTCTCGCTCGAGATGAAGGACCAATATTACAATATGCGCGAGCAGGTGGAGCCGCACTTCCATATCGTGGAGAAGGCGATGAAAGCAATGGAGATGGCCGGCGTAAGGCCGAAAGTGCAGCCTATCCGCGGCGGCACCGACGGAGCGCGCCTCTCGTTTATGGGTCTGCCTTGCCCGAACATCTTCGCCGGCGGCCACAATTTCCACGGCAAGCTGGAATTCGTGCCTGTTGGAAACATCGAAAAAGCCTGTGAGGTAATACTCAATATCGTAACTCTTTATACCGAAAACTAAATGATAAGAATAGCTGTACAATCAAAAGGCCGCCTCAACGAGGACAGTATGGAACTGTTCTCCGAGATCGGCATCAGAATCGACGAATCGAAGAGAAAATATCTTTCAAAAGCCGCCAATTTCCCGGTGGAACTTCTCTATCTGAGAGATGACGACATCCCGCAGGTTGTGGCATCCGGCGCCGCGGACCTCGGCATCGTGGGCCTCAACGAAGTGGAAGAGAAGGCAATGAACGTCAAAATAGTGGAAAGATTGGGCTTCGGCGGCTGCCGCATAAGCCTCGCAATTCCGAAAAGCGAGCAGTACGACGGCCCGAAGTGGTTCGAAGGCAAGAGAATCGCGACCTCCTATCCGAAGATTCTTGCCAAATATCTGAAAGAGCAGGGAGTGGACGCCACAATCGAGACAATCACAGGCTCGGTTGAAATCGCTCCCGCCGCCGGCATAGCCGACGCGATATTCGACATCGTCTCTTCAGGCGGAACGCTCGTGGCGAACAACCTCAAGGAAGTCGAAACCGTCCTGAGGTCTGAAGCCGTGCTCATCGGCAACCCCGGTCTCGAGAAAGACGAAGAGAAGATCGGCATCCTGAAGGAGATGCTCTTCCGCATAGAATCGGCCCGCAGCAGCAGAGGCAAGAAATATCTGCTGATGAACCTTCCGCAGTCATCCCTCCCTGAAGCAATAAAGATTCTGCCGGCTCTCAAGAGCCCGACCGTAATGCCGCTTGCGGCGGAAGGGTGGTGCTCCCTGCACTCAGTCGTGGACACCTCCGACATCTGGGACAAGGTGCGCCAGCTCAAGGCAATCGGCGCTGAAGGCATACTCGTGCTGAATCTCGACAAGATAATTCCGTAAAGATGGATATATTCAACAATCCGCCGCGCGAAAAGTGGCAGGAACTCTGCACAAGGCCTTCCTCCTTCAATCCGAAGGTGGAAGAGAGCGTGCGGCGCATAATCGACAGGGTCCGCTCGGACGGCGATGCGGCCCTCAGGGAGCTTTCCCTGGAGATAGATTCCGTCCGCCTGGACGATCTCAGAGTAAGCGAAGAAGAGTTCGCCGAGGCTGAAAAGGCCGTAAGCGCAGATGTCAAGGAGGCTGTCCGCAAGGCTGCCGCCAACATCGAAGCCTTCCACAAGGCGCAGATGCCTTCGCAGATAGAGGTCGAGACAGCCCCGGGCGTAAGGTGCATCCAAAAGCCCGTGCCGATTGAAAAAGTGGGCCTTTACATTCCGGGCGGCACCGCTCCCCTCTTCTCCACAGTGCTGATGCTGGCAATCCCCGCCCGCATAGCTCTCTGCCCGCTCGTCGAGCTCTGCACGCCTGTCTCCCGCACCAGCGGCAAAGTCAGCCCTGAAGTGCTCTGGACCGCACGATTCTGCGGCATAAAGGACGTTTTCAAAGTCGGCGGCGCGCAGGCGATTGCGGCTATGGCGCTCGGAACAGAATCGGTGCCCAAGGTCCACAAGATATTCGGCCCGGGAAACCAATATGTCACAACCGCAAAGCAGCTTCTGGGCGGCCGCGAGGTGGCGATAGATATGCCTGCAGGGCCTTCTGAAGTGATGGTCATAGCGGATGAAACCTCCGCCCCGGCCTATGCGGCCGCGGACCTTCTCTCGCAGGCCGAGCACGGAGCCGACAGCCAGGCGATGCTTGTCTGCCGTTCCGAGCAGTTCGCCCTCGCCGTGCAGGAGCAGGTGGAGGCGCAGCTCAAGGTCCTCGGAAGGGCCACCATAGCCGTCCGAGCTCTCGAAAAGAGCCGCAGCATAGTGTTCGACAGCGACCGTGACGTGATTGACTTTGCAAACCTCTACGCCCCGGAGCATCTTATCGTCAGCACTCTGGATCCTTGGAAGACAGTCAGCCTCATCACGGCGGCAGGCAGCGTCTTCGTTGGAAAATACACTCCGGAAAGCGCCGGCGACTACGCTTCCGGCACGAACCACACCCTTCCGACCTGCGGCTGGGCGCACTCCCACAGCGGAGTCAACATCGACAGCTTCACGCGGAAGATGACAATTCAGGAAATAACCCGCGAAGGCCTGACGGGCCTCGGCGGCACTATAGTTACAATGGCTCACGCGGAAGGCCTGCAGGCCCACGCTGCCGCCGTCAAAGTGAGAACAGATGAAAATTAAGGACATAGAGCCTCTTGTAAGGCCCAACATCCGCAGCCTCTGCCCGTACTCCACCGCAAGGGACGAGTACAAAGGGGCGCTCGGCGTATTTCTCGACGCCAACGAAAGCCCGTACCCGAGCGGATGGAACCGCTATCCGGACCCCCGGCAGACCGCTCTCAAGGAGAAACTCGCCCCGATGAAGGGAGTAAGGCCTGAAAACATATTTTTCGGCAACGGCTCGGACGAGGCCATAGATTTGGTGTTCAGGGTGTTCTGCAATCCGGGCAAGGACAACGTAGTGGCAATCGCGCCGAGCTACGGAATGTATGAGGTCGCAGCTTCAATCAACGACGTGGAAGTGCGCAAGGTGCAGCTAGGAGAGGATTTCTCGCTGCCTTCAGACAAGATTCTGGAGGAGTGCGACTCCAATACCAAGATAATTTTCCTCTGCACTCCGAACAACCCCTCCGGCAATGCCTTCAGCAACGAAGAGGTATTCGGGATTCTTGAGAAATTCGGCGGCATAGTTGTGGCGGACGAGGCCTACATAGACTTCTGCTCCGAGCCGAGCCTTCTCGGAAGCCTTGACAAATATCCTAATCTCATTGTGCTTCAGACGTTTTCGAAGGCCCGCGGAATGGCGGCCCTGCGCCTTGGCCTGGCATTCTCCAACCCTTACATAATCGGCCTTATGTCTATGGTGAAATATCCGTACAACATAAATGAATCCACGCAGCGTCTGGCCCTTGCAGCGCTCGACAGCCCTATCGAAGGCCAGGTCGCGGAAATTGTGGCCCAGAGAGGCCGCCTCGCCGAGGCGCTTCCGGGATTCTCCTTCGTGGAGAAAGTTTACCCGAGCGAGGCCAACTTCCTGCTTGTGAAGGTTGCCGACGCAGACGGGCTGTACAACCATCTTATCGCAGAGGGAATAATCGTGCGCAACCGTAGCAAGGTGACAGGCTGCGAGGGGTGTCTCCGCATAACTGTCGGTCTGCCTGAGGAAAACGACAAACTCTTGAAATCTCTTTCAGACTATGAAAAAGGCAATATTTGTAGATAGGGACGGCACCATCATCGTGGAGCCGGAGGATGAGCAGATAGACTCCCTCGAGAAGCTCGAATTCGTGCCCGGCGCCATTTCCTCGATGAAGGCCCTCACGGGCCTGGGCTTTGACATCGTGCTGGCCTCCAATCAGGACGGCCTCGGCACGGCAGCATACCCCGAGGAGACGTTCCACCCTGCCCACAACAAGATGCTTCGCACCCTCGAGGGCGAGGGCGTCCGTTTCGACGACCAGCTGATTGACCCATCCTCGGCAGAAGAGCACTCTCCAAACCGCAAGCCTGGCACCGGAATGTTCGGCAAATATCTCGACGGCTCGTACGATCTGGCCTCCAGCTTTGTAATCGGCGACCGCGACACCGACCGCCAGCTGGCGGAAAATCTCGGAGCGCAGTTCCTTCGCATCGACCCCGCATCTCCGGCGGAGTCCTGGCAGGCTGCAGCAGAAGCCGTAAGAAGCAGCAGCAGAAGAGCTTCCGTATCCCGCCGTACAAAAGAGACCGACATCTCCCTTACTCTGGATCTAGACGGCAAGGGGCCAGGCGGCATTGACAGCGGCCTCAAGTTCCTCGACCATATGCTCGACCAACTTGTGCACCACGGCGGAGTTTCGCTTCAGCTCACCTGCAAGGGCGACCTTCAGGTGGACGAGCATCATACGATGGAGGACATCGCAATCGCCCTCGGAGAGGCCGTAAAGGCCGCTTTGGGCGACAAACGCGGCATTGCCCGCTACGGATTCGCTCTTCCTATGGACGAAAGCGCGGCTCTCGTGCTTCTCGATTTCGGAGGCCGCAGCGAATTGGTGTGGGACGTGACCTTCACCCGAGAATATGTGGGAGACGTACCTACCGAAATGTTCCACCACTTTTTCAAATCTTTCTGCTCCGCCGCCGCCTGCAACCTTCGCATAGAGGCCCGCGGAGAGAACAATCACCACATAGCCGAAGCCGTCTTCAAGGCTTTCGCCCGCTCCCTGGGGCAGGCCGCAAAGCGCAACGTCTTCAGCTATGAATTACCCTCAAGCAAAGGAATCTTATGATAACGATAGTAGATTACGGATGCGGCAACATAAAGTCAGTCACCTGCGCCCTCGAACGTCTGGGCGCCGAATATGAACTGACCGACGACCCTGCAAAGATCGCCGCCGCCACCAAACTCATAATGCCGGGCGTGGGCAACGCCGCCGAGGCTCTTGAAAATCTTCGCGCCAAAGGGCTGGACAAAGTCATAAAGGGGCAGCGCAAGCCCGTCCTCGGCATCTGCGTCGGTATGCAGATAATGTGCAGGCACTGCGAGGAGGGCGACATCGACGGTCTGGGTCTATTCGACTGCGACGTCGTGCGCTTCGAAGCTACGCCGGAGGCCAAAGTGCCCCATATGGGCTGGAACGGCATCAACAACCTCGAAAGCAAGCTCTTCAAGGGCATCGACGAAGGAAGCAACGTCTATTTCGTCCACTCCTTCTACCCGGGCCTGTGCTGCGACACCATCGCGACGGCGCGCCACGGCAACGTCCTTTTCAGCGCTGCACTCAAATATGAGAAGTTCTACGGCACCCAGTTCCATCCGGAGAAGAGCGGCAGCCTTGGCGAAAAGATTCTCGCAAATTTCATTGCACTATGACAGAGATAGTTCCAGCTATAGATATAATTGACGGACGCTGCGTGCGCCTTACAAAAGGCGACTACGGCGCTAAAAAGGTGTACGACGCCTCCCCTCTCGATATGGCGCTGCGCTACGCCGACTGCGGAGTGGGGCGCATCCATATGGTGGACCTCGACGGGGCGAAAGCGGGCGGACCGCGTAATTTGCGCTCGCTGGAACAGGCTGCTTCCAAATCAGGCCTAGAGATTGAATGGGGCGGCGGAATCGCCTCTTCTGACGCGCTTGATTCGGTTTTCAACGCAGGCGCTACGCAGGCGATAATCGGCAGCGTGGCGGCTCTCCGGCCGGAACTTTTCAGACAGTGGCTCGCCGACTGCGGGGCGGAGAAGATTCTTCTGGGCTCCGACGTGCGTGGAGGTCTTGTCGCCGTGAAAGGCTGGCAGGAAGACACGGCCCTGACAATTCAGGACCAGATTCGGATGTTTCTGCCCGATGCTCTGAAATATGTCATCTGCACCGACATCTCCCGCGACGGAATGCTGCAGGGGCCCGCTGTGGATCTTTACACCTCGCTTATGAAGGATTTCCCTTCAATCGTCTTTACGGCGAGCGGCGGGGTGAGTTCGATGGCCGACATCGAAGCCCTCGCCGCAGTCGGAATGCCGAAGGCAATAGTAGGCAAGGCAATTTATGAAAACAGAATAACACTTGAAGATATAAGGAAATGGCAGTTGCAAAACGCATAATCCCCTGCCTCGACGTCAAGGACGGACAGGTTGTAAAGGGGATAAATTTCGAAGGACTCCGGGAGGTCGGCGACGCTGTTGAAATGGGCCGACGCTATAGCCTCGAGGGGGCCGACGAACTTGTCTATCTGGACATAAGCGCATCAAAGGAGGGGCGCAGGACATTCACCGAACTCGTGCAGAAGATAGCTCTCCGTATAAACATACCTTTCACCGTCGGCGGCGGCATCTCCTCGCTCGACGACGCCTCACGGCTTCTGGACAGCGGCGCCGACAAGATTTCAATCAATACTGCCGCGATAGCGAATCCATCTCTTATAGAGGAGATTGCAGGAAAGTACGGCAGCCAGTTCTGCGTCTGCGCAATCGATGCCAAGCAGATTGACGGGGTGTGGAGAGTCACGACCCACGGCGGCAGCCGCCTGACAGAGCGCGAGCTCTTCAGCTGGGCTCGCGAAGCCCAGGAGCGCGGCGCCGGCGAGATACTCTTCACCTCGATGGACCACGACGGCACGAAGGCCGGCTACGCCTGCGAGCAGTACGCGCGCCTTGCCGAGGAACTGCAGATACCGGTAATCGCCTCCGGCGGGGCCGGCAGCATCGCGCATATCGCGGATGTGCTTTCAAGGGGCAAGGCCGACGCCGCCCTCGCCGCCAGCATATTCCACTACGGCGAAATATCTGTAAGCGAACTTAAAAAAGAACTTGCCGCTCAGGGCATCAATGTCAGAACAAAATGAAATTCAGCGACTTCAATCTCAGCAAGACGGCAGACGGACTGCTGCCCGCAATAATTCAGGATGCAACAACACTCAAAGTGCTGATGATGGGATATATGAACGAGGAGGCCTTTGAAAAGAGCCTTGCCGAGGGGCGCGTGACTTTCTGGTCCCGCAGCCGCAAATGCCTGTGGACCAAGGGAGAAACCAGCGGCAACTTCCTCGACATAGTGGAAATGTACGCAGATTGCGACGCCGACACCCTTCTCGTCAAGGCCATTCCGCACGGCCCTACCTGCCACCGCGGCACCACCTCCTGCTTCGACACCGGGGAGGACGAGGGGTTCATCCGCACTCTCGAAAAGGTCATCCGCGGCCGCCACGAGCAGATGCCGACAGGCTCCTACACCACAAAGCTCTTCATCAAGGGGCCGAAGGTCATCTCGAAAAAAGTGGGCGAAGAGTGCACGGAGGCTATAATCGAGGCCGTCAGCGGCAACCGCGACCGCTTCATCTACGAAGCCTCCGACGCCGTCTATCATATGCTCGTCCTTATGGAGCAAATGGGCGTTTCAATCTCCGATCTGGAAAAGGAACTTGCCCTGCGGCACAGGTAGCTGTCCTGAGTCGGCCGGGTGTCCCTTCCCGCAATTCACCTTCAGCGGCAGTAGCCTTTACAGGATGCTGCGAGGCGACTGCGCACTGATGGTGGCGCAATTTGGCCCCACCATCACCACCTGTCGACCCTGGAACCTATTCCAGGGCACGTAGCCGTTGAAGGTGAATTGCGGGGAAGGCGGGAGCGAAACTTTCCTAAGCGTTGTTGCTCCTTACGATCCACTCGCGGAAGAATGGATCCTCCATCTCATAATGGTCGGAATAGATCACATATCCGTCTTTCTGGAGACGTTTCAAAGCGCTGTATACGGTGCTTGTCCTGTACTCTCCCGTATTTACGGATTTTTCTTGAGACAACCTTTGAAGTATCCACTTGTTTGTCCTGTTCAGATTCATCCACAAACGTTCATAATCAAGGCTATGAGTGGTGACTATGTATTCAACGGCAGCTCTTAGCGGATTTTCCGTATCGGGGCACAAGGTGCAAATCTGCCATATGGCGGCCGCAAGCTGTTGGGTATAATAAGGATGGCAGGAAGTCCAAGCGAGAATCTCATCGGAAAGCGTGTCGCGGGAATCAGGCAAACAGTCCATCAGGCGTTCTGAAAGATACTTATGGAAATCGTCTTTCGGCAATTTCCCGAGACGCATCAACTCTCCAAAATGATAGAAAGGGGATTTCTTGTTCTCGAATATGTCTGTCATCATACTCTCCTGACTTCCGAGCATAATGTAATTTATGTGCTTCTGCTGCTGCATTATGGCTCTGAGTTTTTTGTCAAGATGAACGCCCATATCCAAAACCTCCTGAAATTCATCCAGCACCACAACAAGCCTGTCATTGTCTGTATGAGCGTTGTCTATCAATGACATTACATCCTCCAAACATACGGCACCATCCATTCCGGGCTGAAACGAGACATCTACAGATCCGGTTATGGGATTGAGTGAAATCATGGGAAAAATACGAAACTTGGCAACGAGATGCTTCACACGCTCTATGGGATGCTCCTTGAAAAACTCACGAAGGATTCTGGCCGACAAATCCGTAACCGATGTCGTCTGTTGCAGATTTACCGTAATACTCTTGCGGCCACTCTGCTTCAAAGCTCTTGCTATTACGCTACTCTTTCCGAATCTGCGCGGACTTATCAAGACAAGATGATTTACGCTGTTTATGTATTGCTTGATATACATTATCTCTTGAACTCTGTCCGTGAAGAATTCATCGTCCACAATTGTACCGAACTTGAATGGATTTTCTTTATTACGCATAACTTCGTTACGAATATTTACGAAGTACAAATATACAAAAAATTACGATATCAATACAAACCTCTGCGAGTTTTATCTGCCGGCCGACAATCTCCGGCCTAGTGGCCTAGTTACCTTCCCATATCCCGGCATAATCGCCGATTCCGTGCAGAAGCGTGACACGCCGTGTTTTGTTAGGGCAATGAGTAGTGGTGTCAGACTGATTATATGGAAATAGTTTTATTTTTTTGAAATTAATTCTATATTTGCAGTGACATTATAACGTCACTATAAATATGGAAATAATTCTCTATCACGGTTCGAAAAATATAGTTATGCCCGAATATGGCAAGGGCAAACCGTATAATGACTACGGATCTGGATTTTATTGTACCGAAGATCTTGAGATGGCGAAAGAGTGGGCTTGCTCACACGGAAGTGACGGATATGCCAATGCGTACAAATTCGAATTGGGAGGACTCTCCGTGATGAATCTCAACAGCAGCCGGTACAATATACTTAACTGGCTTGCCATTTTGCTTGACAATAGAAAATTTGCAGCGCCAAGCCCCGTGGCTCAAGCTGCCAAGGAATATTTGCTGGAGAATTTTTTGCCGGACTATGGCAAATATGATATCATAAAGGGCTACAGGGCAGATGACTCCTATTTCTCGTTTGCAGGCGATTTTATATCCAATAGCCTGTCTCTTAATGACTTGAAAAAGGCAATGTCGCTTGGCAGGCTTGGAGAACAGATTGTACTCAAGAGCAAGAATGCGTTTGAACGGATAACGCCTTTGGAAACGATTTTTGCTCCGTCTTCCGAATATTATCAGAAATATGCATTCCGCGACATAAAGGCTAGAAAGAATTATGCTGCAATTGCTAAGCATGGGTTTTCGCCGGATGAGACGTATATGCTGGATATAATAAGAAAAAACATCAAGAATGGTGACGCGTGCCTATAATGAATTATACCTTCCATATGCGATGGTGAATCTTGCCACAATGTTCGACTGCGGCATCAATAAGTATGGGCTGGCAGCAGGTCTTTTATTCAACAGATTCATTACTAGCGGAGTATCGACGCAGTTTGAGAGAGGGAATCCTGCCTTTACAGTAGGAATGTCGGGGCTGGAACTTTTCGATGCCGTAATCTGGCGGTCCGGCGGCGGTGAGTTTACCGAGACTCAGATGAGCTGCTCTACCGGCAAGTCTCCAGAATACTGGGCGGGCTGGGTACTGGCCTACTATCAATGGAAAAGCTGTAGAAGATTCTCCGATATTCGTGATGCCGGACTTGATTTGGAGAGTGTGATCTCTATGTATAATCCTATGCACGAGGCGGGATTGGAGAAATTTTATGACGTTGCCCAAGAAATCGTCTTAAAAAACGAGCTTCAAAGAAACAAGCTGAAGGAGGCCCGAAAGCGTCTTGGTCTCACTCAGAAGGATTTGGCAGAGGCATCCGGTGTGACACTCAGAATGATTCGTGCCTATGAACAAAAAAAGCAGGACTTATCAAAAGCAGAATATGCAACAGTGGCCAGCCTCGCCAGAGTCCTGATGCTTTCATTGCCGGATGCCTGAGATGGAGGATCCATTCTTCCGCGAGTGGATAGTAAGGAGTAACAACGCTTAAGGAAAGTTTCGCTCCCGCCTTCCCGCAATTCATAGGCAACTTGGTGCGCTTGTATAACTCTATTTGCTTAATAACATATTATTTGTTATCTTTGTATTTACACAATAATGAATAATATGATATCTATTATAAATGATGACATCTTCGTATCAGCGACCTGTCAGGACATTCTCGCAACTCTCGCCCGGCAATTCAAAAAAAGACGCCTCGAGAAAGGCTACTCGCGCCTATCTCTCCAGTCGGTCACTGGTGTACCGGCGCCTACCATAGCCAGATTCGAAAACATCCATAAGACATCTCTGGAATCCTTCGTAAAACTGGCGATGGCTCTCGGCTATCAAGACGAACTTGCAAGTCTGTTCGCAGAAGACAAGTACTTTACAATGGAAGAGATGGAAACAATCAAGAAAAACAAAAACAGGCAGAGAGGAACCCGCAAATGTTGAAATTGCCCAAATCCCTGAAGGTGCAGTTCCACGGGAACAATGTCGGCACCCTGTCCATGACTCCGGACAACTCCCGTTGCGTCTTCGAATATGACAAACAATGGATTGCCTCGGGGTTCTCCATATCACCGCTCGAGCTTCCGCTGCAAAGCGGACTGCAAACGGCAAGGACCAATAAATTCTACGGAGATTTCGCCATCTTCGAAGACAGTATGCCCGATGGCTACGGTAACTACCTTCTCGACAGGATTTTGAGAAAATACGGCATCTCTCTTTCTGAAATGAATCCAGTGGAAAGACTTTCCTTTGTGGGAACCAAAGGAATGGGAGCGCTGTGTTACGTCCCTCAGATGCAAATCAACACACGCCGTGACTCCGCGACGTTGGACGAAATGCAACAAGACGCACTCGACGTTCTGTCGGAAAAAGACATTTCCAAGGCAGAAACGTTATATGTCAACAGCGGCAATTCGGGAGGTTGCAGGCCGAAGTGCCTATGGAACGACGAGGAAGGTAAATGGCTAATCAAATTCAGGAATACATACGACTCTCCAGAAA
>R21__coassemble_1694_pt1 | contig 14288 bp, 10 predicted proteins | sample R21__metabat2_high_PE_022 | metagenome-assembled genome bin R21
CCTGGGTGGGGGGCATAGGGGGGTACAACTATTCGAAGATTTTATCTAGATCCGCCCACTGCTCACACTGCTTGAGCACGGTGTCCATAGCTCCTTCAGCCTCCTCCGGCGGGTACTTGTAATGCTTGAGAAGACGTTTCACCAATCGTCTCATATTGGCCCTTTCAGAATCCCTTCGGCTCCAGTCTATCGTGCGGTTTTTACGCAACATTTCAGTGAGTTCCTTTGTCAAGGCAACGAGTTGGTCGTTTGAATAAAAGTCCTTGACAGCCTGCGGTCTGGTCAGAGCGTCATAGAAGGCTTTCTCTTCATTGGAGAGGCCCAGGTCGTTGCCCTGCTGCTCGGCATCCATCATTTCCTGGGCGAGTTTCAGTAGCTCCTGAATTACCTCTTCGTTGGTCAAAAGGCCTTTGATGTACCGGTTGAGCGTCTCGCTGAAGCGGGCGCTGAAGAGTTCGCCTGTCACAAGGTTTGAACGGAGCAGATTGCGCACACGGCCTCGGAGCAGGTTTTCAAGGAGTTTCTCGGCAACGTTCTTCTCCTTCATCTTGCGGACCTCTTCCATAAACTTCTCATCAAAGAGCGAGAATTCGGTCTGCTCGTCGAACAGATTGACCACCCCGTCACTCTTCACGCTCTGCTCAATCAATGAGGCAATTCGCTCGTTGATTTCAGTTTTTGTAATCTTACCGGGTTTCTGAAGGCGGATAATCAGGATGCGCACAGCCTCCATAAAGCTCACCTCGAAGCGCTCAGCCTCCAAAAGTAGAGAACGGCAAAGGGTTACTGCCTGGCGCAGCAGAGAAGCGTTCTTGATGAATTCTTTGCAGTATTCGGCCTTTTCGGGAGCCATCAGGAAGTTTACGGCACCCTTGATAAGCATTGCACGCACGGCCGGAGACCCGTCGTGGAATTTGCTGTAATCGAAGCCGTGCAGCAAGTCGCGGCATATCTCAAGTTTCTCCTGGAACTCAGAGTATGCCTTCTCCTTGATGTTGTTGTTGCCGTAATTGTCGCGGTCGCGCTTGGTATAGCGCTTCATCGCGTCCTTCAAGGCAGCTGCAATACCGACATAGTCCACAATCAATCCACCGGCCTTCTCGGGGAACACACGGTTTACCCTGGCGATTGCCTGCATAAGATTATGCTCCTTCATCGGCTTATAGACATACATTGTCGCGAGCGAAGGGACATCGAAACCGGTAAGCCACATATCAACGACGATTGCAATCTTCATCGGATCATCGTCGTCCTTGAACTTCTTTGCCAGTTCCTTCTTGTAAGCCTTGCCGCCTATAATGTCTGCCCACTCTTCCGGGTCCTGGTTGCCGCTTGTCATCACGACCTTCACCTTCTCTGTCCAATCGGGGCGAAGAGCAAGGATGCGACGGTATATCTTCATCGCGATGGGCCTTGAATAGGCTACGATCATTGCCTTGCCGCTGCACACATACTGCCTGCCATCTTCATAATGCAGAAGGATGTCGTCCACCAGCGCCTCGATGGTCTTGTCGTTCCCCAGCAGCGCGTCCATATGCGCCATCTCCTTCTTGTTCTGCTCGAGGTCAGCTTCGCTCGCACCTTCGGCCCTCAGCTTTTCATATTCGGCATCAATCTGCGCAAGGATTGAATCGTTCAGTTTCAGCTTGATGACGCGGCTCTCGTAATAGACCGGACGCGTGGCTCCGTCATTCACGGCCTGAGTCATATCGTACACATCGATGTCGTCGCCGAAGACCTCGCGGGTATCCCTGTCCTTGTCGGAGATCGGTGTACCGGTGAATCCGATGTACGATGCGTGAGGAAGAGAATTGCGGATTTTCCGCGCAGCCCCGATATGGACGTTGCCTTCCAGGTCTATCTTCTCCTCCATCCCGTATTGGCCACGATGCGCCTCATCAGTCATCACTATGATGTTCTGCCGGTCGGAAAGCGGCCCGTCCCAGTCGTCGAACTTCTGCATCGTGGTGAAGATGATGCCTCCCGAATGGCGGTTCTTCAGCATTGCCTTCAGGGATGTGTCATCTCCTTCGGCATTGCGGCTGGTACATTGTACCGCCCTCTGACGAAGGAAATCCACGGTGCGAGAGAACTGTCCGTAGAGCTGCTCGTCAAGGTCGTTGCGGTCGGTAATGACGACTATGGTGGGGTTCAATGCCTGCACCTTGGGATGATGGGCCAGCATAACCATCGAGAGGCTCTTTCCAGAACCTTGGGTATGCCAGAACACGCCTATCTTTCCGTCACCTTTTACAGCCTCTTCGGCACGGACCGCCGCTTTCTCGACAGCGTAATACTGATGATATCCTGCGAGGATTTTGACGTATTTCCCCTCGCTGACGTCAAAGAGAATATAGTTCTTGAGAAGATTCAGGAACACTTCCGGATTGAAGACGGCTTTGAAGGCCGTGTCGTAGTCGGCCACTTCTCCGCCGGGCTGCTTCCATTCCATATAGCGGTCCTCCTTCGCCGTGACTGTGCCTATTTTCGTGAGAGCCATATCGCTCATCACATTGAAGGCATTGAAGGTAAAAAGAGACGGGATGAACTTCTGATAGTTCCGAAGCTGGAGATATGCCTCGCTGGCATCTGTCTCTTCACGGCTGGGGGATTTGAGCTCAATCACGACCAGAGGCAGGCCGTTGACAAAGACAACAATGTCCGGACGCTTTGTGTCGAGCTCCTGCATCGTGTACTGGTTCACAACGAGGAAGTCGTTTCTCTCGGGATGCGCGTAGTCGATAAGTTCCACCGTGCGTGTCTTTTCTCCGCTCTGCCTTTCAACCCGTTCATTATCACGGCCATAGAATGCGGCTTCTTCGCAAAGTAAAGACCCGAATCCGGATTTTCTTTCCCCGCCTGTGAAAGTGACCTCAACGCCATACTGCATCATCTGGGTGAACTTGAAGTTGCACTCGTGCAGTGACGAGCCCTCGATGCTGTGCAGTTTTCTGATTGCATCATCGATTGCTGAGGACGGTATGTCGGGATTGAGGCGAATCAAAGACTCCCGAAGGACTTTGTCCAGCAGTGGATTACAGTAATCACGAACGATATCGGGACCATATTCGTAGCGGAAACCGAGTTCTTTGAATAGCTCGAGGAGCGCCTGCTCGTATATATCTTCGGAGAATGCTTGCATAATGGTTGTCAGTCTTCTTGCTCGTAATAGTATGAATAGTCGATGCCCTTCATAAACATTTCGCGGCTGGTGATCTCGTCGGTGAGGGCATCCCGCAGCAGTTGTTTGATGCGTGTGTTGTCAGCTACACTCAGTGTCATGGCGGCGAGGTAATCATTCTTGTTTATCTTGCTCCAGTCAACACACTTCCCCAATCGTGCCTTCAGCATCAGATCAAGCCAAATGCGTGTGCTGCGGCCGTTGCCCTCCATAAAGGGATGACAGACGTTCATCTCCACATATTTGTCGGCAATTTCGTCGAACGTCGTTTCGGGCATCAGTTCTACACGTCGCAGTTCCTGCTCCAGATATTGTGCAGGGCAGAAGGTGAAGCCACCCTTCGAGATAGTCTTCTGTCGAATCTTTCCGGCAAAGGCATATAGCCCATCAAAGATGTATCCGTGTATCTGCTGCAATCCTTCAACAGTTCCTACGGGGATTGAGTCCAGCAGACTGCTCTCAAAGAGCGTGTATGCCTTCTGCCGGCTCTGGCCATCAATACTGTTGTCGCTGCTGGTGAGCCAGTCGATGAAGGCCATGGCTTTGGTGTTGGGGAACGAGAGCGCCAACTTCCGCACAGCGTTCATGTCCATTACGTCGGTCATACGTCTCTTGCCGTCGGGGGCTTTCAGTTTCAACTGGGTAGTGGCACTCACCACTTCGCTTTGTTCCTTCCGGAGTTTGGCCTTCAGATACTTCCAATAGTTGCGATTCTTCTCATAGTCGTCCTGCCGGTTGAAGGCACCGACGACGTCGAGGACGGAGTAGAACCATTTCTGCTCCTGCTCGCTCCACACGGCACGCACCTCGTGGTCATTGTAGAATCGTATGCTTATCTTGTCCATCTTTCTATAGTGTTATCTGGCCGGACATAAGTTTTGGCAGGAGAGTGTCGCGGAGGGTGGAGAGGCGAGATGATTCCGATTGCAACGCTGATATTTTATTAAAATAATCTAAAACTAACTCCTCAAATTTTTTGAGAATGTTTTCAGGTGCAATCGCAAAAGAAAGTTTATTTATGTCTTTTGCATAAACATGTGGTTGTGCAGCGCCCCACTGCAATGCATTAACCATTTTTTTGTTTGCTATCAAATAACAATATGTTGTATGCAAATAATTAGTGGATACATTATCAACATAAGAACAATCTGAAGCCCAAACGGGCTCGTAATACATTCTTGTGTAGCCTGCATTCGCTCCCGAGCCACTTATTGTTATTACACGGGAAGATGTATTGGCTAAGTTATGATAATATGCCGGTTCTAACCCTCCTGCAACAACAGGGACCATACCTTCTGTCGTTTCAGACTTTATAATGGTTTTGCCACGCTTAAACTCTGCAATCTCTCCCAGGGTCCCTACTTTCCACCCTTCCGGAATCAATCCCAACTGCGAGTCCACGAACTTGCCGCCTTTGAAGGGGGCGAAGTCGATGAACCAATGCTTGAAGAGAGCCTGCGCCTGCGCCTCCAGATTCTCACAAATCCGCCGATTAACGGCAATTTTGTCGTCAAGGGCGGAAAGGATGGATGCTATGTTACGCTGTTCTTTTATTGAATTAGGAAATTTTATTCTAAAAGGATGAATATGATTCCTATTTAACGAAGGAACAGCGCTGCCCCCTGCCATTTGTTTTAAAGGCAGGCTCAATAACAAATAATAAAGGTATTGAGGATCGTTACCTTTAAAATCATCAATGTAAAGAGTCGTGTTGTGTGCCCACGCTTTATCATAATAGTAAGTAGAACCGGCAGAACCACTGCGGCCAACAGTAATGCACGGTTCAATATTAGTTGAAACATTGTGATACCCAATAATGCCATTTGAACCTGCTACGGGAATGTTTCCTCCTGTCATTTCTGTATGTGGCAAGTCATACCCTCGTCTAAGGTTTAGCACATCACCAAGTGTACATTCTTTCCACTCTCCCATATCACCCCTCCTTCACATTAAACCCAATCCCGGCCAACTTCTCGCGTATCCCCGCCTCAAGCCTATGGCTCTCGGCGAAGAGTTCTCCCAGCTCGGTAGCCAGACGATTCATCTTGTCCTCGAAAGGTTCGGCATCCTCTTCTTCGTCAGCGATTCCCACATAACGGCCTGGAGTAAGTACCCACTCCTGGGTGGCGATGTCTTCGAGAGTCTTGACGGCGCAGAAGCCTTTCACGTCCTCGAGTGTGCCGGCTTCGTAACTGCGGAATGCGGCGGCGATGCGTTGCACATCACACTCTTCGGCAGGCTTGTCGGCCCAGGGCTTGTTCTCCTTCTTGACAGTGTCGTAGCGGCACTGGTCGTCAGAGAGTTCACGGTGGGTGCGGTCCACCATCATTCCCATCTCCCGGGCATCCACAAAGAGGACCTTGCCCGGATTTTTCTTCTTGCGGTTAAAGAACCAGACGCAGACCGGTATGGCCACATTGTAGAAAAGTTGGTTAGGCATAGCCACAATGCCTTCCACGAGGTCCGCCTCGATGAGTTTGCGCCTTATTTCTCCTTCTCCACCGGAATTGGTCGTGAGCGAGCCGTTCGCCAGAACGAGTCCGATGCGCCCTGCAGGCGAAAGGTGGTGCACCATATGCTGTATCCACGCGTAGTTGGCATTGCCATCGGGAGGCAGTCCGTATTTCCAGCGGACATCATCCGCAAGGCGGCTTGCGCCCCAGTCACTCATATTGAACGGAGGATTGGCCATTATGAAATCGAACTTTTTCGTAGCGTGCTTGTCGTCGCCGAAAGAGTCTCCCCAGCTCTCGCCGAGGTCGGCTTCCAGCCCGCGGATTGCAAGGTTCATATGAGCCATCTTCCAGGTGTTGGCATTGAACTCCTGGCCATAGATAGTGACATTGCGAAGGTTTCCTTGATGCTGCTGCACGAACTTGGCGCTCTGCACGAACATACCTCCCGAACCGCAAGCCGGGTCATACACGCGGCCCTCGAAAGGCTGGAGCACCTCAACTATAGTGCGGACAATGCAGGAAGGAGTGTAGAATTCGCCTCCGGAGCTTTGCGTCTCAGCGGCGAAGTTCTGCAGGCAGTATTCGTAAACGCGTCCGAAAAGGTCGATTCCTTCCCCCTGGGCGTGCATATCCATATTGTCGAAAATCTCGACTACTTCGCCCAGACGGATCTTGTCAATCTCCGGACGGGAATAGTTGTTTGGCATAACCTTCTTGAGCCGGGGATTCTCCCGACCGATTTCCTCGAGTGCGTGGTCGATGACCTGGCCGATCTTCGGGTCGTGAGCCATCGAGGCTATGTTCTGCCAGCGGGCATCCTGAGGCACCCAGAACACGTGCTCCGCCGTGTACTCATCGCGGTCTTCCTCAAAGCCGTCGCCCTCGGCCACGAGTTCGTTGTAACGTTTCTCGAAGCAGTCGCTGATATATTTCAGAAACACAAGTCCCAGCACAACGTTCTGATATTCAGAAGCTGTGAGATTTCCGCGCAGCTTGTTCGCGCTGTCCCATATCCTATCCTCGATGGACTTCTCTTTCACTACTTTAGTTCTTGCCATATCGATATGTCTAAGATTTCTTGCGACCCCAAATATACTAAAAATAAGTCTAACAACGGCTAAATCGCCGTCCAAATCTTGAATTCTCCAGCCGGTCCGCCCCTCCCGGCAATTCACCTTCCGTGGCGGTCGCCCTTCTACGCCCCCCCGGCGGCAGATGGTTACGGAAGGTGGCGCCGTTTTGCCCCACCTTCCGTGGCAACCCTCATTCTACGCGCCGGGCGGCACATCGGCGCGGAAGGTGAATCGCGGGAAGCTCTCCTCCGGCAGCGACTCGTGGCGGATTTGGACGAAATCCAAAATTGAGTATCTTTGTAGGACCAGACAATCAACAGATGATAGAGAAACATATAATGCCGGCAAGACAGCTGCCGTTTGAAGCAGACGCGCAGCAACTCTGGTACATCGTGCCTGAAGGATTCCGGGATATTTCCATAAGAAGATCAAAGGATGATCTCGCCAGGGAAGGCTACTTCCTGATAGACCTTTCGACAATAAGAGAGGATTTTAAATTTTCCGACGTCGTGGCCTACAACTGCCCGGATGTCAAGTCGTACCCGTCTTCGGATGCTATCAAGGAGAAGTTCGAAAGCCTCATCGGCCGCAAAATCAGAAGGCCTACAATACTGGTCTTCGGAGATACGGTGACGCTGTATGAATATGACGGAGAATACGGGATTGTTAAGTTTGCAGAAGAGATTTATCATAGTCTCGCGGGAAAAAAACGGTTAAGACGCTATTCCGACGTCTGCTACAGTATGGAGGGAGCTCCTTCCTCCGCCGCAGCGGCGCCTATGGCAGAAAGAGAAGCCGTAGACGAAGCGGAAATTATGGAGGGCATCATTCGAATCCTCCGTATCCAGAATATGGAAAAGCTTATGGCGCTGGGGCTTACGGGCGATACGCTGCGTTTCATACTGGGAACGAAGAGGGAATACTCGAAGATGCATATCAACAGCGCGGCCGACATCTATCTCGAAGACTACGACCGCCACATCAAGATGGACGACAAGACCAAGGCGCTCTACTTCCTGTTCCTGCGCCATCCCGAAGGCATCAGCATAAAGGGGCTGCCCGAGCATATCGAGGAGCTCGTGGACCTGTACCAGTCCATCTCCGGCCGTGACGACAAGCAGGCTATGCGACGGACTATGGAGAATCTTGCCAACCCGTTCCATAACGACATCAACGTCAGTATCTCACGTATAAAGAAAGCCTTCGTCGAGGCTTTCGATGACGACCTCGCGAAGGCTTACTACGTGGACGGGGGAAGAAACGAAGTGAGGAAAATCGCACTCGACCGCAGCCTTGTCAGCTGGGAAACGATTCGTTAATCCTTGTCCTCAAACAGGTCGTCGAATCCGCCCGGTGCCGGACAATCCATCATCATAGCGCACTCACTGAAGCGGGTTGTCGCCTTGCTGAGCCTGGCCGACATCATCTTCATACCGTCCTTGTCGGCCTCGAAGTTGAGGGCGTTGTTGATATGCAGGTCTCTTGCCACCTCCACGGCATCCTGATTGGCCCCGATGTAGGCGAAGGTCCAGCCCCTCTCGCGCTTTCCGGACACCAGCTCCTTGACCACCTTGCCGGAATACTCGTTGCTGGAGTTCTCCATTCCGTCTGTGATGATTGTCACCAGCACCGGCTCGTCGGACTTGATGCACTTGTCCAGATTGGTGATGGCAAGGCCCATCGCATCGTAGAGAGGCGTGCAGGAGCCGGGGCGATACTCCTCCTGGCGGATGTCCTCGATCTTCTCCACCGGCACGCGGTCGCGCACGGTGCGCACTCCTCTCACTCCGTCGCCTTCGAAGACCACGAGGCTGACATAGTAATTGTTCTCTGGATTAGCCTTCTGCGCATTACGCACAGACTGGAAAGTTTCGTTCATTGCGGACACCGCCTGCCGCTGAATGCTTGACATAGACCCGCTTTCGTCAAGGATGATGAGATTGTAGATGTTCTTTGCTTCCATAATGTTTGATGTTTAAGTTGGCGCAAAGATATCCCCTTGCTCCCGCATTGCCGAATATCTGCAAGCCTTGCACACCGGCCACGACGCATATCCCGTTTTTTTCCTATCTTTGTACCAATAAGCGACCAATAAGGAATTGACAACGAAATCACATATGGGGCCCGTCGCGACATCTGCCTTTGTCGTGGCGAATATGATAGGGACCGGGGTGTTCACTTCCCTCGGGTTGCAACTGCTCACCACCACCAACCCGGTGTCCATCATAATTTTGTGGATGTTGGGCGGTCTTACGGCAGTCTGCGGAGCCCTATGCTACGGCGAACTCGGCGCCGCGATGCCACGCTCCGGAGGCGAATATCACTATCTGTCAGTAATTTACGGTCCGGCCACCGGATTCCTGTCCGGATGGGTTTCGCTGGTTGTGGGATTCGCAGCCCCGGTGGCGCTGTCCTGTATGGCAGTAGGCGAATACCTCGGGGCGGTGCTTCCTCTTTTGCAACCGAAGGTTATGCCTCTGGCGGTGTTGTTTGGCATAACACTCATCCACTCGATCTCAGTCAAAGTCGGAACCGTCACACAGGTATTCCTCACGTCGCTGAAAGTTGTGCTCATCATCGCTTTCATCATCGCAGGCTTCCTGGTTCCCACCACCGAGGGCGCGGTCTTGACCTGTGCGGAAGGGTTGAGTTTGTCGGACATCCTCAGTCCCGGATTTGCAGTTGCCCTGATCTATGTTTACTACGCCTATACCGGCTGGAACGCGGCCGCATACATCGCCAGCGATTTGAAAAATCCGCAGAAGAACCTTCCTATCATACTTTTGGCGAGCACTCTGACGGTGATGGTGCTGTACATTCTGCTGAACGTGATTTTTATGAAGTCGGCACCACTTGAAGAAATGGTAGGAGAGGTCGAAATCGGAGTAATCTGCGCATCCCACATATTCGGCGCGGGATTCAAGAGGTTTGTCGGAATCTTCATCGCGTTTATGCTCATCTCGAGCATAAGTTCAATGATTTTCATCGGTCCCCGCGTGGCGATGACTATGGGCGAAGACCATCCAAGTATGAAAGCGCTTTCGCGCAAAAGCAGCAGTGGCAACCCACGTGTGGCACTGTGGGTCCAGTGCCTAATTAGCGCCGTGCTTATCCTGACGGATTCCTTCGAGCTGGTCACGAAATACACCGGTGTGCTGCTTTCCGTTTTCGGCCTGCTCGCCGTGGTCGGGGTCATAGTGCACCGCCGTAAATTTCCGTCTGCCAGGCGCCCGTACAGGACTTTTGCATATCCTCTTCCCATCATTTTGTTCAGCGTGGTAATCCTCTGGTCAATAGGTTATCTCGTCTATGAGGATTACGTCAATACTTATGTATTATGTACCCAGAGTTTTATGTGGATAACGGCGATGAGTGTCCTTACGCTTTTTGCCGGATACCTCATATACCTTATCGACCTGAAATTGATCAAAAAAAAGCAACCGCGATATAAAGAATGAATAAAAGATACAGTTTTATCCAATTGCTTCTCACGGTTGTGTTCACTGTGGCGCTTCTGCTTAGTAACATTATAGTTAACAAGCAGATAAGCCTTCCTTTCGGGGCTTCTACCGTGGGGTCGGTAATCCTCTTTCCGCTGACTTACATTCTGTCCGATGTTTTTTCTGAAGTTTATGGTTACAGGTGGAGCCGTATTACCTGTTATATAGCTTTCAGCTTGAATATTTTTATGGCACTTGTTTTTGAACTGGTGCTGGCATTGCCGTTTCCTGACACTTTTACCGGCCAGAACGCTTTCGAGGCAGTCCTGGGAAGCGTGCCGCGGATTACGGCGGCCTCGCTGATTGCCTATGTGGTGGGAGATTTCGCAAATGACAAGATTTTTGCCCGGATGAAGGCGAGTCATCCCACTGAAAACAAAGGATTTGCTTTCAGGGCTATTGTATCCAGCCTCTTCGGGGAATTAACAGACTGTATCGTGTTTCTTCCCCTGGCCTATGCAGGAATAATGTCTTTCGCCACACTTGTGCAAATAGGTCTGGCTCAAGTAATTGTGAAAATTGCCGTCGAATTTGTACTTCTGCCTCTTACGACGGTTTTCACCCGTTTTGTGCAAAGGAAGGAATCGCAGCTTTAGTCAGTCTACTTCCTGGAGTACACGCATTTGCCGAGGAGGTAGGTCTGCTCGACTTTGGCGTCCTTGATTTCGGCGGTGTCGATTGTGAAGATGTCACGGTCGAGGACTACGAAATCCGCCCCCTTGCCGGCCGTGATGCTGCCGATCTCGCTCTCCGCACCGAACTGCCTTGCGGCATTGATTGTATAGGCGTCAACGCACTGGGCTACAGTAAGGCACTGCTCGGGACGGTCGTTGAGGGACGGATCCTTGCCCTGATTGACGCAGGCCCAGATGTTGTTCATAGGATTCATTCCGTAGTCGCCCTGGCTTGCAGGAGCGTCGCTGCCGAAAGTGAGGGTCACGCCGCCGTCAAGGATACTCTTGACAGGCATATCGTATTTCTTGAAGACTTCGGGACCGAAGCTCTTTATGAAATTAGGGTCCTGGGCGAGCCATACCGGGGTTGTCTGGTAGAATACGTCCTTGTTGGCCGTGAACTTCGGAAGTGTTTTTTCGTTGAGCACCTGGCAGTGGGCTATTGTCTTTGTGCCCTGAATGTCGCCGAGACCCTCCATTACGTCGAGAACTTCATCGATTGCCTGATCGCCGATCGCGTGAATGTGGATATTGAAGCCCTCGGCTGCTACTTTCTGCGTGATGCGCAGGAGTTGTTCGGTAGAGAAGAGGCAGATGCCGCGGCCGGCCCTTCTGTATGGAGGGTTTGTGAACTGTCTGCCTTCTGACATATAGGCGGTTGCAACTTCGATTGTGCCGTCCTTGAATGCCTTGAAAGTGTTCGGGCGGACAAGGTCAGTGGTGTATCTTTCACGGAGCATTTTTGCGCGGGCAATGAATTCTTCGTCCGTTTCGGTGCCGTTGTAGTAGATTGAAGCGAAGATTCTGAGGGTGTTGTCAGGAACCATCTGCGCGGCCTTAAGCGCGATCGAATCCGCTACCATCAGAGGGCCTGCATCGTAGATTGAGGTGACACCCAGAGAGTTGTACAGCGCGGCCACTTTCGGCATTCCGGTCTTGACATCGTTTTCATCTCTTGCTCCGAGGGCCTGGGCGGTCCAGTAGCACTGCGCGGTTTCGACGATTCGCCCGTTTGGATTGCCTTCGGCATCACGCTCGAAATAGCTTGCACCAGGAGCGATATCCTTGAAATTCTTGTCAACACCCAGACTCTTCATCAGGGCGGAGTTGCACCAGCCTGTGTGGCCGTCGCAGGCCATCAGCAGCACCGGGCGGGAGCTTTCAATCTTGTCGAGTTCGCTCGCGAGGATATTGCAGTTCCAGCCCCAGCCGTTGCCCTGGATTACAGGGATATCGGGATTTGCCTCGACGAATTCGCGTATTCTCGCGAGAGTCTGCTCGTGAGACTCCTTCTCTTCGAGATGGAGGCTCGGCTTGCCGCTTCCCGCCAGTGACATTGCGAAATAGTGGCAGTGCGTGTCGCACATTCCCGGAAGGACTCTCTTGCCCTCGAGATCGACCTTCGCGGCCTTTTCGCCGGCAAGTGCCAGCGCGTCCTCGTCACTTCCGACGAAAGCTATCTTGTCGCCTTTCACGACGAAGGCGGAAGCTTCCGGCAGCGCGGCGTCAGCCGTGTAAACATTTGCATTGTAATAAACTGTGCAGACTTCCTCTTTTTTGCAGGAAGTGAGAAGTGCCAGCGCGGCCAGTGCCGCAAGCGCAAGGGTTTTGATAGTTTTCATCGGATTGATTCAATTTTTGTCAAAGATATTGAATATGCTTTAAAAAAACAATCTTCCCGCAATTCAATGCACAAGCACAAACACCGAGAGAAGCTGCCCGATTTCTTCCGAGTTCAGGCCACAGCGGAGCAGGTACCCAGCATTGCGGCGCTCCCAAGCTGCTAATATAGTCTTTTTTTCGGCTGAAAATACGTCGGGCTTTCATATCTTTGTAGCTTAATCTGAAAATCTATGAGACTTCCTTTTCTTGTCGTAAGCACATTTCTGACGGCCCTTCTTATGGGGCTGATGCCGCCCGAGCCCGAGCCCGACTACAAGGCTTACTTCAATGAAGTGCGCAGAGAAATCGCCTCTCCGCAGTACTTCGGCCGGAATTATTACGCTGACGGCGACGTGCGCGCTGCAATGTATATCATCGACAAGGCACGCCGGATAAAGGACCTCGAACCTCACGGCCGTGACTCCAAGGGTGATGCCGTGGCAGTCACCGAATCACGCTGCGAGCTCCAGCCGGGAGATTACGGAAGGCATAGAAACTATAAGGGTTTCTCCCGCCGCAGGCCCTATCTGCAGAATTTCACACACCCCCACAACGCAATCGACGGCGATCTCGCCCTGACAGTTGACGGCCGCCCGCTGGCCCCGCTCACGGATTTCGCTCCCAAGAGCACGACCTGCGCCGCCCGCGGCACATTCCCGCTGGTGGAATTTCCGAAGGATAAATACACTTCCCGCGAGGCGTTCACAGAATGTCTCGAGAGCGGCCTTTTCGAAGGCGCTTTCGCTCTGATAGACAATTCCCTTCTTGGCAAGATCCCGGGAGGGACGCGCCAGCTCTACTGGGACGCCTTCCGCCGCCTCGATCCCGGCAAGGTTGCAGGGCTTCTGATTTCGCAGAAGTATGTCCGGTTCGGATCGTTTCCCTCCGGCTTCGAGACGTCTGTTCCCGTCCTGTGCGTCCGCGAAAGTGCTCTCGGTGAAAATCTCCGGTCAATCGAAGTAGCCGTCGATGCCCATCTTATCGACCGGCTCGATTCTCACAATATAGTAGCCTATCTTCCCGGAACGGACAGTGGCGCCGGAGACATCGCCCTTATAGCTCATTACGACCACCACGGCATCGTGGGCCGCGACAACGTGTTCTGCGGGGCGAACGACAACGCTTCTTCTTGCGCTATGCTCCTTGCCCTTGCAAAATATTTCAGCCTCCACCGCCCCGCGTGCGGCATCCAGCTGATCTGGGTTGACAAAGAAGAAAGCGACCTTCTGGGCTCCGCCTACTACAGCGAAAATCCTTGTATGGACCTTGGGAGGATAAGGTTTCTGATCAATCTGGAGCAGACTGCCGACAACGGCAATTCATTGTGGTGCGGCGGCAACGCAGAAGGCAAGGAAGAGCTTGACAGGATTTTGGCGCTGAACGACGAAAACGCCCCCTATGAGCCATTCAAAGTCACGCGGATAGGCTTCGGCAGCAATTCAGACCACTACTCGTTCGGCCTGAAAGGAGTCCCCGTCTGCTATCTCGCCACCGTCGGCGATTCGAACAATCTCTATTACCACACCCCGCAGGACACCTTCGCCAACACCTGGGACGACAACTTCGACCGCCTCTTCCGCCTGATTGTCAGATACGTGGAAGAGCACGACTAGACACGGGCGGGTCGGCGGAGGAAGGTCTCCCCGCAATTAACCTTCCGCGCTGCGGTGGCACATAAGGCATATAATGGGCATTGGGGCGGAGGCAGAGGGCAAATTGGCCCGCCGTGCCGGGTTTAACGC
>R21__coassemble_1894_pt1 | contig 13144 bp, 12 predicted proteins | sample R21__metabat2_high_PE_022 | metagenome-assembled genome bin R21
CACATCCTTGCCGTCCTATCTACCCGCTGTTGCACTGGCCGCTTGAATTTGCGAACTCCAAAAATACAAAAATTCCCGATTATTTCCTATCTTTGCACCCACACGACGCCCAGGTGGTGGAATAGGTAGACACGCGGGACTTAAAATCCCGTGGCCAGCAATGGCCGTACGGGTTCGATTCCCGTCCCGGGCACTTTTTAAGGGGGCCCCGCCCCCTTTTATTGTGCCCGCTCGTCCCTCTCCCCCGCGGTCAGACACGCCGGAAGCCCGTGGCGTGTCTTAAACGCGAAAATTTCATCAAATTGACACGCTTAATGCCTCGGGCGTGTCTGGAATGTCGGGTTTGCCGAGCCCTCACCTTCCACAAACACTGACGTTGCCGAAGGTGTGGAGGAAGAACCTTTCGCAGCGCGGCGCGTTCTGAGCGAGCGACACCTGCTACTATTGCAAGGCTCCATTCCAAAAAGGCGAAAAGGCGGTTGCCAAGTGCAGATTTCCGCTATTTACGACTGGTGTTTCAGGAGTTCATCGACCTGCTTGGCACTCAGTTCGGACAATTTGCTCGCTGGCGTGAAAATACAGCCTTCGTAGTCGAACAGCCGGCCCAGTTGCTGCGAGCGGTCTTTGTTGAAATACAGCACGAAGAGCATACCTCCCTTATTGAACGGCTCGATGTCCAGGCTATCGCTGCGTCCTTCCATATATGCAGCAATCTGATCTTTGCATTCACGTGGAAGAATGAATTCCTTTTTGCGGAATATGCCCTTTATTGATTTTATGACATAACCGGTCCTGCAAAGCGGTATTGTGAAAGCTGCAGTAACAAGTAACAATATGCCGAGCCATCTCAAGGACGGTAGCGCCAGAGCGAATATAAGGCCGGGCACAAGCAGACATACGATGATGATTATATCCGAGGTGGTATAAACCTTTCTGATTTGTTTCTTTTCCATAGCCCTACAATTTTGAAATGATTTTGCAAGCCCTGTCTATTTTGAGTTCAACCACATCGGTGACAGGTACATAAGTATAGTTGCTATAGTCTGAAAGCTGTACATATGCAACATCTTCCTTTTCGTTATAGTAAACCACCAGACGGATGCTTCCGCCTTCGTTGCCCGGTTTTATGACGGGATTCGTGTCCTTTCCATTAAGAAATTCTATGATTGAACTTCTGCAAGACCTGCACAGTTCCTCCGATTTTCTGGTCAGGACCGGTCCCTGACCGTTTTTCTTGTAGCCGCTCTTGTATAGCGCAAGCATCACCAGACCGACAACCGCAATGCAGAAGCCGAGACCCTTGTCGACGAAAAACAGGCCGGCTCCGACTATAATTATCAACACAGATATAGCGAGGTCCTTGACAGTATGGACCTTTTTGAATTGGATTTCCATTTTTGAGTTTGATTTTAGAAGTTAATAAAAACAGTTTACGCTTGTCTTTATACATTCTAAATCAAAAGGCTGCATATGGTATAGATGTATCTGCCGTCGGAGTGGATCCCGGCTGGAAATTGGAGCAACTCCTCCTGAAATATATGGAACTTGTTCCTGTCGATTAGTTTTCCGGATCTGATGACAAGGAAAGGGGATTTGTGCGAGGCCGGAGCTCTGCGGGAGGTCCCCACGGACCTTACCGCCGGTGTGACAGAAGTGTTTTCTCCTAAGTATCTTGCCCCTTGCACAGGCAGGAGAGCCGGGGAATCAATTGTCTGACACTCGACTCCTCCGCCCTGCTGCCATACATCTTCAACCTCCGCTCCGGCGAAGTGGCAGGAGAAAAAGAATGACAGTATGAGCAGGATTTGTTTCATCGTAACATGCAAATTTAAGCAATTTTTCGATAGATTGATTAACTTTGCCATCAACAAACCCCAATAACTATGGATGAACCTGTACTCAACGCTCATAACAAGACGGAGTGGGAGCCTGCCCACACCGCAGAGCATCTGCTGAACGCGACTATGACAAAAATGTTCGCGTGCCCGCGTTCGAGAAACGCCCACGTCGAGCGTAAGAAATGCAAATGCGACTACTCTCTCGCGGAGTGTCCTACGCCCGAGCAAGTGACTGAAATAGAGGTAAAAATCAATGAAGTCATAAAAGAAGCCATCCCGGTTACGGTCGAGTTTATGCCGAAAGCTGAAGCCTCGTCGATGGTGGATCTTAGCAAATTGCCGGAAGATGCCTCCGACACTCTCCGCATTGTTCGCATCGGGTCATACGATGCCTGCGCCTGCATCGGTGCTCACGTCGGCAACACCTCCGAAATCGGAGAGTTCAAGATTCTGAGCCACGACTTGAATGACGGAGTGTGGCTCTTCCGCTGGAATCTTTTCAATATTCATCTTGCTCTAAATAAGATTACGTCCTGTGCTCCTCGGAGCGAGCGTGTAATTGCGACTCCGCCTCCGGAGCGGCATATGACAGGTGCATACACCGACCAGAGGGAGCCGTCCGAGGAGGAGGTTGCGCTGCTTCGCAACGTCACAGACGGGCAGGAAATGACCATCACTCCGCTGTCTGTCTCCACTCAAGTTGTTGCCGGACTGAATTACAAGTTCTGGTGCCGTTATCAAGATGGCAGTGATTACGGCCACTGCTGGGTGGTCATATACCGTGACCTGCAGGGCAACTTCTCGCTTACAAGCATCACGAAAGAAGAGTAACCCTCACTCGGGCGTCCAGCGTGTCTGACGCGGGGGAGAGGGTCAGTGCTTGTGGAGGGTGAGGGTGTGGTCGATGGAGGCGGGGAGTTCGCTGTCGAAGTGGGTGACGAAGAGGAGCGTCTTGTGCGGGCGCTGCAGGAAGGTGTCGACTATCTGGCGAACCGTGTGGCAGTTCTGGGGGTCGAGGCCGTGCATCGGCTCGTCAAGTATCAGCAGCTCAGGATCTTTCACGAAGGCGCGGGCAAGCAGGCAGAGCCTCTGCTCGCCGCTTGACAGCTTCAGGTACGGCCGCTCGGCAAGGCCTTCGATGCCGAACATCCACATCCATTTACGGCAAAGTTCCAACTGCTTTTCGTCGGCGCGCAGGTACAGGCCGACGGTGTCGAAAAAGCCGCTCGCGACGGCTTCGAGCGCGGTGATGTTTTTCTGATAGGCGCGGTGCATCTCCGGGCTGACGTAGCCTATGTGGCGTTTTATGTCCCAGATGCTTTCGCCGGAACCTCTCTTATGGCCAAAAAGCGCTATGTCACAGGCATATGCCTGAGGATTGTCGGCGCAAACCAGCGACAGCAACGTACTCTTGCCAGAGCCGTTCTCTCCGCGGACGGCCCACCGCTCGCCCTCGCGGACGGTCCAGTCCAGAGAATCCAGAATGGTACGCGAGTCATAACGGATTGAAACAGAGTTGCATCTGACAATTTCGGCTCCCGGCTGCGAAGGATAGAACTTTACGGCGCCGAGATCTTTCAGCGGAAGATTCAGAATCGCGTCGCGGCGCTCAGAGGGGAGATCTGAAGCGGCTGATGAATCACGGCGCGAGGCAAATTCACCTACACTCATTTTCTCTACGGCCCCGCCGCCTACAAGGGCAACGTGCGTTATGAACGAAGGCATTATCGCCGCCGACGGCATCACGAGAATCACTGTCCGCCGGTCGCAAGCGGCAACGCTGGAGAGCGTATCGGTAAACACCTCCCGCGAAGGCGCGTCAAGCCCCAGATAGGGATTGTCTATGACAAGAAACGGAGCTTCGCTCTGCAGCGCGCGGGCGATGCGATGCTTCCGCAGTTCGCCGCTCGAGAGAGCGAACATATCGGCCGCGCTATCCTCAAGGTGGATGTGGTTTGCCAATTCCTGACGGTTCCACCGCAGCTGCAGGTAATATGCTCCGTCGGCTTCATCGCCATAAGTGTCTCTAAATGAGATATATTCAATCTGACGTGGGCGGCGTCTGCGGAGCGCCTCCACAAGAAGGCTCTTCCCGCTGCCGTTCGCTCCGACGATGGCCAGATGCTCTCCCTGGATCAAGTCAAATTCGTTCAGTTCCATAAGCACAAAGATAAACATATTTAGTAACTTTGCGCCTTCAAACGATATCGATATGAAAAATCTCAAAGGTGACATCTTCGGAGGCATAACGGCCGGCATCGTAGCCCTGCCTCTCGCACTGGCTTTCGGAATACAGGCATTCAGCGGCGTACCGGACGGCAGCTCCCTCGGAGCCCTCGCCGGCCTCGTGGGCGCCACAATGCTGGGCTTCTTCGCAGCCCTCTTCGGCGGCACCCCGTCGCAGATCAGCGGCCCGACAGGTCCGATGACAGTCGTCACCGCTTCGCTTCTGGCCGGAGCCTGGAACTCCTATGGAGACATCAGCACAGTTCTAATCTCAATGTCCCTTGCCGGCATATTCTGCGGCCTTTTCCAGATTCTTTTCGGCATCCTCAGGATAGGCAAATACATACGTTACATACCTTATCCCGTCTTGAGCGGCTTTATGAGCGGCATCGGCGCCATCATAATCCTCCAGCAGATCTATCCTCTGCTCGGCCTGAAGGCCCCTTCAAAGACAATCGATATGGTGCTGCAGTTGCCCTCCGCTCTGCCGGAGCTTTCCGTTTCAGCGCTTGTCTTCGGCGTCTGCACAGTCCTGATAATAGCCTTCTTCCCTAAAATCACGAAAAAAGTGCCGGCAACCCTCGTGGCCCTGATTGCCGTGACGGCAGCTTTCCTCCTGCTGCCTTTCCGGGAGGGCGTTCCGCAGATAGGCGACATCCCGTCCGGCTTCCCGCTGCCGTTCTTCCTCAAAGACAATATATCTCTCGAGGGAATTGAGTGGAAAACAATGATAATCAGCGCACTGGTTCCAGGTATCACCCTTGCGGGCCTTGGCTCTATAGACACTCTTCTGACCTCGGTCGTAGCCGACAACATAACCCGCACGCATCACAACAGCAACAAGGAACTCATCGGGCAGGGCATCGGCAACGCCGTCAGCGGTTTCTTCTGCGGCATCGCAGGCGCAGGCGCGACAATGCGTACCGTAGTGAATGTCCGCACCGGCGGCCGCACCCGCATCAGCGGAATGATCCACGCCCTCTTCCTTCTGGCGGTTCTGCTGGGCCTCGGCTCGCTCGTGAAATATATCCCTCTTTGCGTCCTTGCCGGCATCCTGCTGACCGTAGGATGGGGAATCATCGATTTCAGAGGCTTCAAGGATCTTCGCAGAGTGCCTCGCGAAGACGCTTTCGTCTTGATAGTAGTGTTCCTTCTGACAGTCTTCGTGGACCTTCTGACAGCCGTCGGCATAGGCGTCGTCCTCTCCTGCGTGCTGCTGATGAAGCGTACCAGCGACCTGGCCGAAAACTCCTACGGCGTGGCTAGTCCTGTCGATATGGGCTGGGAAGATGAAGAGATTCTCTCTCAAGAGCAGCTTCGCGCCATCAGCATCGTGCGCATTGAAGGCCCGCTTTTCTTCGGCAGCGTCACAGGATTCAACCGTCTCGTGCAGGAAGTTCCTTCCGATGCGAAGATTGCCATTTTCAGAATGAAACACGTCTCATATCTCGACCAGTCCGGAATCTACGCCCTCGAGACGGCAGTCAAGGATTTGCAGGAAAGAGGAATGACCGTCTATATGACGCGCGTTCCCGAGCAGGCCAGAGCCAAACTCGAGTCAGTCGGCATCATTCCGGGCCTCGTCAAGGAAGACCACATTTTCGCCGACTTCCTCTCCTGCGCGGAGAGCATAAAAGGCTAAAATCCTTCGGGATTGTTTTTCTGCCACTTCCAGCTGTCGCGGCACATCTCTTCTATGCCGTATTCGGCCCTCCAGCCGAGCTCCTTTGCGGCCTTGGAAGGGTCTGCATAGTTCATTGCTATGTCGCCATCGCGGCGAGGCTTGATGGAGTAAGGAATCTTAATCCCGTTTACCTTCTCGAAAGCCTTCACCACGTCCAAAACTGAATAGCCCTGTCCGGTGCCGAGATTGTATATGACAAGGGCGCATTTTCTTTTGATGGCGCCGAGGGCCTTCACGTGGCCGCGGGCGAGGTCCACTACGTGGATGTAGTCGCGTACGCCCGTGCCGTCAGGGGTAGGGTAGTCGTTGCCGAAGACGCCGAGTTCGGGCCTGCGGCCGACGGCGACCTGGGTAATATAAGGCATCAGATTGTTAGGAATGCCGTTGGGATTTTCGCCTATAAGGCCGCTCGGATGGGCTCCGATAGGGTTGAAGTAGCGCAGCAGCACGACGTTCCACTCAGGGTCGGCCTTCTGTATGTCTGACAGAATCTGCTCGAGCATGCTCTTTGTCCAGCCGTATGGGTTGGTGCACTCTCCTTTTGGGCAATTTTCTGTTATAGGGACTTCCTTGGGATCTCCGTAAACCGTTGAGGAACTTGAGAATATGATGTTCTTGCAACCGGCGCGGCGCATCGAGTCCAGAAGCGAGAGCGTGCCGGTGACGTTGTTGTCGTAGTATTCCCACGGCTTTTGGGTGGATTCGCCGACGGCCTTCAGGCCGGCGAAGTGAATCACGCAATCTGGCTTGTGGGTACTGAAAATACTGTCCAGAGCGGCCCCGTCGCGGATGTCGGCCTCGTAGAAAGGCACAGGCTCCTTCAGGCCAAGAATCTTGGCCACCCTTTCCAGTGACTTGCTGTTGCTGTTGCTCAGATTGTCCACAACCACCACCTTGTGGCCGGCATTTATCAATTCCACAACCGTGTGCGAGCCTATGAACCCGGCTCCTCCTGTAACAAGAACTTTCATTTTTCGCTTATTTTCAGCAAAAATACGAAAAACTTTGCACATTGCTTTTTATCTTTGCGAGTTAAAAAATTACAGGTATGTATTCATTTCTGATAAGCATTGTGGCCCTTGTGTTGGGTTATCTGCTTTACGGCAGCTTTGTGGAGAAGGTTTTCGGAGCGAAAAAAGAAAAAACGACTCCCGCTTTTACAAAAACCGACGGCGTGGATTTCATTCCTATGCCGGCCTGGAAGGTCTTTATGATTCAGTTTCTGAATATTGCCGGCACAGGTCCGATATTCGGAGCCATAATGGGCGCAATGTTCGGTCCGGCCTGCTATCTGTGGGTGGTTTTCGGCTGCATCTTTGCCGGCGCGACCCACGACTACCTGAGCGGAATGCTCTCCGTACGTCACGGCGGCGACTCTCTTCCGAACATCCTCTCGCACTATCTGGGCAAGAGGATACGCCCGGTTATTTCGGTGTTCCTCATCCTGTTTATGCTTCTTGTGGGCGCCGTGTTCGTTTACAGCCCGGCCCTGATTCTCGGCGACATAGCGGGATTCCTCTCGACTCCGTCCTCGTCGATGATGTTCTGGGTGGTCATAATTTTCGTCTACTACATAATCGCTACGCTGCTTCCTATAGACAAGATAATCGGAAAGATATATCCCGTTTTTGCATTTGCCCTGATCTTTATGGCCATTGCTCTGATGGTCTGCCTCCTTATCAAATGGCCTTCACTTCCGGAGTTCTGGGACGGCCTGCAGAACAGGGGACCTTCCGTAGGAGTCGAGGGTCAGAGCATATTCCCATACCTGTTCATAACCGTGGCCTGCGGAGCCATCAGCGGTTTCCACGCCACCCAGAGCCCTCTGATGGCCCGCTGTATGCAGAATGAGAAGCAGGGAAGGCCGATATTCTACGGCTCTATGATTACTGAAGGCATCGTGGCTCTCGTGTGGGCTGCCATAAGTTCATATTTCTTCTTTGACGGCGGTATGCAGGAGGTCGGCGCGACCGGCACACAGGCCCCTACGGTAGTCACTGCAGTGGCGCAATCCTGGCTCGGCGTCTTCGGCGGCGTTCTGGCTATCCTCGGCGTTGTGGCGGCTCCTATAACAAGCGGCGACACTGCTCTGCGTAGCGCCCGCCTGATTCTGTCCGATATGCTGCGAGTCGATCAGAAGCCGTACAAAAACCGCATTTTGGTTGCCATTCCGCTTTTTGCCGTAACTCTGCTGCTTCTTTGGTTCAATATTGCAAATGAAGACGGCTTCAATGTCATCTGGCGCTACTTCGGCTGGATGAATCAGACCCTTGCCTGCTTCACCCTGTGGGCAATCACGGTATATCTGGTCCGCCGCCATTCGAAATATCCTTATTTCTTGATTTCATTCATCCCTGCAACCTTTATGACCGCTGTGTGCACCACATACATCTGCATAGACAAGACCGGTCTGGGGTTGCCGCAGACCTGGGCTCCGTACATTGCCGCCGCTATGTCAGCGCTCTGCCTCTATATGGGCTACGGCATAATGCGCAGGAACCGCAATGTCTATGACACGACTGCCGAATAAGAAACAAAAAATTAAAATTCAATAAGATGAAACAGATTGATTCCTACGATTTTTCAGGAAAGAAAGCAATTGTCCGCGTTGACTTCAACGTGCCTTTGAACGAAAACTTCGAAATTACAGACGACACCCGCATACGTGCCGCAATCCCTACACTCAAGAAAGTGCTCGAAAAGGGCGGAGCCCTCATCATAATGTCGCACCTCGGCCGTCCTAAAGGACCTGCAGACAAGTTCTCCCTGCGGCATATCGTAGCGCGCGTGGAGGAGCTTCTCGGTGCTCCGGTGCAGTTCGCCCCTGACTGCCAGAAGGCTCAGGAGCAGGCTGCCGCTCTGAAGGCCGGAGAGGTGCTGCTTCTTGAAAACCTGCGTTTCTACGCAGAGGAGGAAGGCAAGCCGCGCGGCCTTTCAGAAGATGCTTCGGACGATGAGAAGAAGGCTGCCAAGGCTGCTGTCAAGGAGAGCCAGAAGGAGTTCACCAAGACTCTCGCCTCATATGCCGACTGCTACATCAACGACGCCTTCGGCACCGCACACCGCGCCCACGCTTCAACTGCCCTCATCGCGAAATATTTCCCCGAGGACAAAATGTTCGGCTACCTTATGGAAGGTGAGATCAAGGCAATCGACAACGTCCTCAAGAATGCGGAGAGGCCTCTTACCGCAATAATCGGCGGCAGCAAGGTCTCTTCAAAGCTCGAGGTGCTGAAGAATCTCGTCACCAAGGTTGACAACCTTATCAATGGCGGCGGTATGGGCTACACCTTCATCAAGGCTCAGGGAGGTCGCATCGGCAACTCCCTGCACGAAGACGAGCTCATTCCGGATGCTCTTGAAATAATCAAGACTGCACAGGAGAAGGGCGTCAACCTCTCCATTTCAATCGAAACGAAGATTGCCGACAAGTTCGACAACGACGCAAACACGAAGCTTGTCTCCTCATTCAACATCCCAGATGGCTGGGAGGGTATGGACGCAGGTCCCGCTTCCATAGCGATGTGGAAGAAGATCATTATGGATTCCAAGACAGTTCTTTGGAACGGCCCTGTGGGCGTCTTCGAGATGGAAAACTTCGCAGGCGGCACCCTCGAAATCGCGAAGACCCTCGCTGAAGCCACCGCTAACGGCACGTACACTCTTGTAGGCGGCGGCGATTCTGTCGCAGCTGTCAACCAGATGGGCTATGCCGACAAGGTGAGCTATGTCTCAACCGGCGGCGGCGCGATGCTCGAAGCCATCGAAGGCAAAGACCTCCCCGGCATCGCCGCAATCAGAGACTAGCCTGAATTTGAATTTATGAAAAGGACATTGATTATTTTACTTGCGGCTGTTTTTGCCTTTGCATCGTCGCAAAAAGCCGGCGCCTGCTCGTCTGTCATTATTCCTGCAAAATATACGGTTTCAGGAAAGGCCCTGATGGTCAAGATCCGCGACCAGAGCGCCGAAGCTCAGAACAGCAACATACAGCACTTCACCGGTCCCAAATACAAGTTTCTCGGCTATGTGCCCAAGACCAAGCGTCCGCACGACAAGGTTCAGTCTCTGGTCGGCGGAATGAATGAGGCGGGACTCTGTTTTATGTCGCTGACTTCCAAATGTTTCCAATTGGATTCCACAATGGCTCGGCCCCACGGTGGAGGTTCGCTCCAGTTCGACGCTCTCGGCCGCTGCCGCAATATAAAGGAGTTTGACGCTCTTCTCGATGAATGGGGCGCTCCGCTCGGCGCGATGTGCAATATAGGTGTAATCGATGCCGAAGGCGGTGCCGCATATTATGAATTCAACGGGGTGTGGTACACGAAATATGACGTGAACGACCCGGCCGTCGCTCCTGACGGCTGGATGGTGATGACCAATTTCGCCTGGTCGGGCCACGGCGGTGGAGGTTTCGACCGCCACAGCGCAGCCACGCTCACGATGAAACAGTTCAAGAAAAACGCCGACGGCAAATATGACATCACCCCGAAGGACCTTTATCAGGCTTTCGGCCGCAGCTATGCCAACGGTTATGCCGGTATAACCTCCCTGTCCGACATCGAGCAGTATGACTACTTCAGCGTCAAGGGCTTTATGTATCACAACACCACCTGCGGAATGCTGACCTTCGAAAGCGTCCCTGTGGGCGAAGACCCGAAGCGCTGCGTACTGTGGACCCAGCTCGGCTACCCGGTTGTTTCGCCGGCGATTCCTATGGTGGTTTCACCCCGGAGCACGATACCTTCGTATATATATAAAGAAGATTTCGAGATGCCGGACGTCTTCAAGTACTCCTACAAACTGCGCGACAAGTACATCTTCAATCTTATGGAGCAGGACAGCCGCAGTTTTACCTATTTCAGCATAAAGGGAGTCAAGGAATGTGTCGCCCGCACGGCCGTGGTCGAGGATTTCATCTCAAAAAGTTTTGCCGAAATCTACGACAAATGGGTTGCCGGCAAACTCTCCGACAAAGAGTTCTACCGCGCCTACGCCGAAGTGACCCCATCCTTCTACGAAGCGTACCTGAAAGAGTATCCTCAGGCAGATTAAAAGATCGCCCGGGAGTGTTTCTGGGCGGTCTTTTTCGTGACTCCTACAGGATGCACACTTTGCAACCTATTGCAATTCAAATACAATTTATTACCTTTGTAAAACAATCACTTACGGGTGTGAACTCTGCAATGGATTTCAACTGCGTGGTGCAAAGTTTTAACTTGGTGGTGCAAAAATCAGCATCTTGCACCACCGCTAAAAAAAGGGAATTGTATGGAGAAGATTACGTTTATGATTCGGGAGAAAGACCTGAAGGCAAAGACAAGGGTGAGATTCCGTTTGAGAGATGGAAGGGACCTGCAGTTGTTTCACAGTACCGGCATCGTCACGACGGTCGGTGCCCTCAAGAAGTTTCAGCCCAACGGCGAGCTGGCGAGCGGCGTCAAGACTTATGACCGGGAACTCCGTGAGCAGATAGTGACGGAGTACAAGTTGATGACCGCCGCCTTCGAGCAGATGAAGGATGAGGGAATGGATATGACCTCCGAATTCTTCGAGCAGGTCATCGAGATGAAGCGCAATCCTATTGAGGAAGTCCGCGAGAATTCCGTCACCATTGTCGAGCGCTTCCGCCAGTACGTTGCCGATGCCAACCGGGACGGAATCATCGGCGACCGCCGTATGGTTCACATCACCGTGGTCATCGACAAGCTGTATCGCTTCCTTACAATCAAAGGCCAGAGCCAGATGACCCCTCAGGAATTTGACGAGCGCTGGTTGATGGACTTTCGAAACTTCATCTTTGACGAATACAAATACGTGGACAAGCACAAGCGGCTCTACAAAAACATCAAGGAGCAGAACCGCCCGACCGTCCGCCTGTCGATGAACACCGTTACCTCCCAGATGAAGATGCTACAGACCTTCCTCAACGAGCTCGAGAACAACGACGAGATCAACAAGTCCCCGTTCCGCAAGCTGGGCAAGGAGCGCAAGAAGGCCGTGATGAAGACGATGTACGACGAGCCTTTCTTCCTGCGCAAGGAGGAGCTGCAGAAGGTGATGAAGGCGAAGATTCCTCCGTTCCTCGAATCCGCGCGCGATGCATTCCTGGTCCAGTGCGCCATCGGCTGCCGTATCGGCGACTTCCAGAAGTTCAATATGGACAAGGTCGCCATTTCCGAGGACGGCATCCCGTATGTCCACTACATTCCCCACAAGACTGCCGACAAGCAGATGGAGAACACCGAGGTCATCACGCCCCTTGTCCGCTTCGCCTTCGACATCATCAAGCGCACGAACTTCAACCTTCCGGTGCTCAAGAACATCTACGGCACGATGGGCTACAACACCAAAATCAAGTCCCTCCTCTCTTGCTGCAAGATTGATAGGAAGGTCGCCCAATATGACGAGTCTGCAAAAGAAAACGTATATTTGCCTTTATATGAAGTGGCGAGCAGCAAGTTGTGCAGGAAGACCCACGTTGATATGATGAACAAGGTGCAGATTGATATGTACGCCGCCGGCCTCCATAAGCAGGGCAGCGCCGCAGTCACCCGCTACACCGCCCTTGAGCTGAAAGACCGCTTCGCGCTGATAAACCTCGCCTTCGGGCAGGAACCATATAGAGTAGACACGGAACTAAACATCATTGGGGAATAATGAAAGTATTCGAGAACATTGACAAGTACGATCTCTTTCCGACATATCAACTGAGCGAAGAAGAGGACGAGAAATTTGCCGCTGATTTGAAGCAGATTGTGACAGATCTGATTCCAATAAGACATCTTGGAAGGAAGACAAGGCAATATTTTTCGAGCCATCTTTGTCTTGACCATAATATTGCAGAGCACAAAGCTCTACACACGAAATATACATCAGGAGGACAATCCTGTCCCGAATATCAGCCGAAACCTGGGGAATATAAATGGAGCAGTGATATGCTTCAACCTGCTTTGATAGCAGTGTTGGATGATGACAAGTATTCTTTCGGATACATTGTCAACCTGCTTAATTTCGACCTTGCCGACCGCCGTGGGCCGAATAGATGGTCGTGGCGTGAAATTTCAGAGTCGATGATTGAGTTTAGCCTTAAGTTTGATTATGATGAAATCAAGGCTAAAGTGGATTCGATGACATCTTACAAGGAAAAGCGAGATTATCTCAACAAAATAAATCTGGCTTGTGAAACATTCGGCAAACTCAACCAGGACGAGTATGATGAACTCGGTAGGGCTTTTGAATATAAGCTCGACAAACTTATTGACGCTATAGAGAAGGAGCAGGAAATCTGGGGTGAAGAGAAACCGAAAGTTACCCATCCCGAAGTCAGCATATCGAATAATCGTAAGCCTCCGGTGAGGCACGTGTTGTGATTTTGACCGAGTAGGTTACGATT
>R21__coassemble_1955_pt1 | contig 12777 bp, 11 predicted proteins | sample R21__metabat2_high_PE_022 | metagenome-assembled genome bin R21
GCGAGGCCTGTTTCGCGCCCGGGAGACACGCCTGAGGTTCGCAGCGTGTCTGGCGGAGCCTTTTTTGCGCCCGAGAGACACTCCAGGGGTTCGCATCGTGTCTGGCGAGGCCTGAATTGCGTCATTGAGCGGCGGTATGCCCGGATGGGCAGGCATTTCACCTCATCACAGCCTGAACAGCCGGGCATACTGCCGCTCAATGCCCGGCCCCGCGGAGTGCGGGCGTGCGGGCTACTCCGTGTCTCGGTAGGTGACCAGCTGCCAGGAGGTGGAGAGGGAGGTGCCTGTCGAGGTCTGGGAGTAGGTGACGGTGCCGCTGTCCAGATGCTTGTCTGACAGATAGGTGTCAACGGTGAACTTGCCGTCGAAGACCATCTTGTGCGAGACTTCGGTACTGCTTTGAACCTCGAGCCAGTAGAATTCGGCAGGGGAGACGGTCGTAAGTTTAGAGGTGTAGCCGTTGCCCTCGTTGTAGCTTACGACTGCATTGCACTTCCAGCAGGGGAGACCCTGCGTGTCATCGGGAAGCATCTTGATTGTGCCCTCTACGAGGTAATTCTCATTTTTGGCAGTCTCAGAGAAGAACCAGAGGCTGTCCTGGGCGGACAAAAGCGTTATCGTGACGTTCTTGCCGGAAGACTTGAAATCTTCTTTGAAAACGCTTGTCTTGTTGATGAAAGCCGCTTCGTTCAATTGGATCACGCTGGCCACTACGTAATCGCTCACCATAGTTTCGGTGAATGATTTGAGCCGGGCGTCTGTGTCGCCGTCGAGCACGCTGCAGGATGCTGAAAGGACCATAAGCAGCGAGGCGGTTGCCAATATCGATATTCTGTTTTTCATAACCACTTCATATTAAAGTTTATACCCGATTCCGAAGCTTCCGCCAAGATAGACGTTGCCAAGGCCGATCTCGCAGATGCCGTAAAGTTTATTGCCGACTTCCAGACCGATAGGGATATACTGGAATGCGGGTCTTACAGTGCTCGAAAAGCCGAAATGCAAGCCGGCTCCGAGGCCCACGCTGCCGTAAAGATGTAGCAGAGGGCGGCTGAGGTAGTAATATTTGTATTTGGGCAGAATGTAGATGATAGCGCCGTTTTTGGTCTCTTGCTTCTGGTTTGTGACGCCGTTGTAGAGAGTTTTCCAGAAGAATGCGGCCGACAGGTCGCAGGAGAACATTCTGCCGCTGGAGAATATCATATCGTAGCCTGCCGTGAACGTGCCGGTCGTGGCGGTCGTTGAGGTGAAATCTCCGTAAACATAGGAGAGCTGGCCCTTGCGGGTATTGATAAACTCCTTGAACTGCTTGAGGGTATAGCCGTTGAAATTGGCTTTGGCCATAAGCGGTAGCTGGGAGTACTGGAACCTGATGGCGTGGGTTACGGGATCATAGCGGTGAGCTTCCTTGTATGCCCTCTTGAAGTCGCGCTTTGCCTCTGTGTAACGCTGCTGCGCAAGGCAAGGTTGCACTGCAAGGCCTGCAAAAAGGCAAAGGACGATCAGTAACTTCTTATTCATTGTTTTTAAATTTGATTGTCAGAAAATCTTTTGCAAGTTAGCAAAAATTTCGAATTTTTGAAAGTCGTGGCGAAGATATGTGCGGTGCCGCCATCTTTCAGGCGCAGCCTTTTTCTGAGATCGTCTGTTGACAAAGGAAAATTGACGGCCGTCAATTCGGCTGCAGGATAACGCTTTACAAGCTCCGCGGCGGCAGATTTGCTCCACGCCGCGGCCTCCAGCAACTCATAGGTCCTGCCGGGAAAAAATTCCACAGGAGAGTCTGCAGTATAAAGATGCGTGCCGGGGGCCAGCTGCGAAAGGCCGAATCGCGCGGCTGTCAGCTTGAAGGCCCCTGCCTTGAGAAGGCCCTTCGCCGGGACGAAAATGTATTTGCCAAGGGCCGGGGCATAGTGCGGGAGGCAGGCGGCTTCCTCTTCGAGAGTCAGGCGCAGGCCTTCGGCGAAAACAGGGGCCTTCTCTCCGAGCGGCTGCTCCTTGCGGCAGTAAACCAGCAGTTCCTTTACTTCGCCGTCGGATGAAACTATATGCAGCTCAGTGGCTTCGGGAAACAGACGCAGCGTCCGCGTTATGTCCGCCATCGGGGAGATCTTCACGAGAAGAGCTTCCGAGATCTCCAGAAGCGCGTCTTTAAGCTGCAGGATGTCGGGCTCGCAGTCGGCTATGTCGTAGACTCTCGACGAAGTCTTGCTACGCCTTGCGGGGTCGGCGAAAATCAGGTCGTAGCGCCCCTCGGGAAGGTTCGCGGCGCAGGTTTCGGCGCACACGACCTTGACGTTTCCAAGTCCCAGCGCCTCGAAGTTGTGGAGAGCGGCCTCGCAAAGTGCGGGATTCCTTTCAATATAGGTTACGCTGGCGGCTTTGCGGGCGAAAAAGCTGCTGTCCACTCCGAGGCCGCCCGTTATGTCGGCTACGGAGGCCCCTTCGGGGACGAATCTCTGTTTGTAGAGGGCCGTGGCCTCGGAGGAACACTGCTCGAGGGCGAGCGACGACGGGTAGAGGATCTGCGGCTCGGCGAACCAGGTCGGCAGTTTGGCCTTGGCCTTGCGGCGCGCCTCGATTACCGTGCAGGCTTTCCTGAGGTCAATGCCGGGATATCGGCCGCAGGCGAACAGGAGCCTCGCTGTGTCGTCGTCGGCATGGGCGAGGATGAAGTCTGTAAAGGAGTCGCGTGCCATCCGTCAGTCAAAAAGGTCGAGGGCGTCGCAAACGACGAAGTTGCTTCCGCCTATGAGTATCAGGTCCTTTTCGCCGGCGAGAGAGTCGGCGAGGCTTACAGCCTCGGCGACGGACGGAGCCGTGCGGCCGCCCAGACCCCGGTCGTGCATCTCATTGGCGAGCTCCGCCACCGGCAGCGCCCTTTCGCAGGAGGGCTGCGTAAAGATGTAGCTCACGTCACGCGGCAGAACCTCGGCTATGGCGCCGATGTCTTTGTCGGCGACGGCGCCGAAGATGAAGAATATGTTGTCGTACTCGCAGCAGACGCGGTCCACCTGCTCGCGTATCCATCTGATTCCGTGGGCATTGTGGCCAGTATCGCAGATTACTTCGGCGCGGCCTTCCGAGGCCTTGCGAAGGGTCTCCCAGCGGCCGCGAAGGCCGGTGGCGCGGGCGGCGCCGCGGATGCCGCAGGCGGCTGTGCCGCGCGGCAGAGAGAGCGCCGCGGCAGCTGCATCAACCGTCCTGAGGTTGCGCTGCTGATAGTCGCCCTTGAGGTCCAGTTCCCCGGGCGTAAGGTCAAGGTATTTTTCACATTCCGCCGCAAAGAAGATCGGGCTGCCGCACTCCGCGGCCTTGGCCTCGAATACGGGGCGGGTCTCCCTGACGAATTCGCCTATTACGACGGGAACGTGAGGCTTTATGATTCCGGCCTTCTCGCGTGCAATCTCCTCGAGAGTGAAGCCAAGGTGCTGGCAGTGTTCGAGGCCGATATTGGTAATGACGCTGAGCTTGGGGGTGATTATATTCGTCGAGTCGAGCCTTCCGCCAAGGCCGGTCTCGATCACGGCAATGTCAACCTTCTCCTTTCTGAACCAGTCGAAGGCCATAGCGGTCGTTATCTCGAAGAAAGAGGGTTTTTCCGCCTCGAAAAACGGCTTCCAGAGGTCCAGAAAACTTTCCACGTCTCCTCTGGAAATGTATCTGTATGAGCCGTTTTCGACTATTCTTGCCCTTTCCCTGAAGTCTTTCAGGTGCGGGGAAGTATAGAGGCCTGTTTTAAGGCCGCAGGCGGAGAGGGCGGCGGAGAGCATATGACTCGTCGAGCCTTTTCCGTTGGTGCCGGCGACGTGCACGGTACGGTAGGCCGTGTGCGGCCGGCCGAGGGCCTCGTCGAAGGCCTTCATCGTTTCGATGCCGGGTTTGAAGGCCCTCGCTCCGACCTTCTGATAGGTCGGAAACTGCCTGAAAAGCCAGTCTATCTTCTCCTCGTAGGTCAGACTCATCTATTTGAACTGCTCCAGCAGTTTGTCGGCCTTTTGGTCGGCGTCCGCACCGGTTGCCGCAACATAGAACTTTATCTTCGGCTCGGTGCCGGAAGGACGCACGGTCACCTTGCAACCGTCGACGCTGAAGAACTGAAGCACGTTTGACTTCGGCAGGCCGGTGGTCTCGGGCTTGTTGTAGTCGATCACCTTACATACAGGGGACCCTGCGAGCTCTTTCGGAGGATTGCTTCTGAAATCCACCATCATCTGCTGGATCTGGGCGATGCCGTCCTTGCCTTTCTTAGTGACTGACAGAAGTTTCTCCTTGTGATAGCCGAATTCGGAATATATCTCCTGCAGGTAGCCGTAGAGGGTCTTGCCCTTGTCGGCGAGCCAGGCGGCGCATTCGCACACGAGCGAGCAGGTCACGATTGAGTCCTTGTCGCGGACGAACTCTCCGGCGTTGAAGCCGTTGCTCTCCTCGCCGCCGCAGATGAAGCGGGCCTTGCCTTCGTTGGTGTGCACGATGTCGGCGATATATTTGAAACCTGTCAGAACGTCATACATCTTGACGCCGTACTTGCCGGCGATTTTCTTTATGAGTTCGGTCGTGACGATAGTCTTGACGATGTACTGTTTGCCGTCGAGAAGGCCTTTTTCGCTCCAGCGCGTGAGCATATAGCTTACGAGTATCGAAGCGAGCTGGTTGCCTGTCAGAAGCACGAGATCTCCGTTGTCGCCGCGGACTGCGCAGCCCACGCGGTCGGCGTCCGGGTCGGTGCCAAGGGCGATGTCCGCCCCGACCTCGTCGGCCCGCTCCATAACCATCTTCATAGCCGTAGGCTCCTCAGGGTTAGGGGAAACGACTGTAGGAAAGTTGCCGTCGCTGACGTCCTGATCTTCAACGTGATATACATTCTTGAAGCCTATCTGCGCGAGAGCGGCCGGAACGAGGCGCACGCCTGTGCCGTGGAGCGGAGTGTAGGCTATCTTGAGGTCGCTGTGGCGCTCTATGCTCTCCGGAGAGAGGAGGAGAGAGAGGACGCTGTCCAGAAAGGCCTTGTCCACATCTGCGCCGATGCCTTCTGCGTAAGCCTCTTCCTCATATTTGACCTGCTCCATCGAGGTGATTTTGCCAACCTCCTCGATTATCAGTTTGTCGTGCGGCGAAACAATCTGCCCGCCGTCCTCCCAGAACACCTTGTAACCGTTGTATTCCTTCGGATTGTGCGATGCGGTTATCATTATGCCGGCCTTGCAGCCCAGGTGCCTGATGGCGAAGCTCAACTCCGGAGTAGGGCGGATGTTGTCGAAGATATAGACTTTTATATCATTGGCTATCAGTACTTTGGAAGTGATTTTAGCAAAGTCGCGGCTGTTGTTGCGGCTGTCGTAGGAGATGACGACGCTGATATCTTCCGTAGGGAAGGTCTTTTTGAGATAGTTCGCCAGTCCCTGGGTGGCCATACTGACGGTGTAGCGGTTCATTCTGTTGGTGCCGGCGCCCATAATGCCCCTGAGGCCTCCGGTGCCGAATTCCAGCGTTCTGTAGAAGGCGTCCTCAAGCTGCTTTGGGTCGCCTTTCATAAGTTCGAGGACCTCTTTCTGTGTCGCCTCGTCGAATTCTTTGCCCAGCCACGTGCGGGCGGTTTCCATATAGTCTGCCATAACGGTGAAATTTAAATTCTGTCTTTGTATTTTTTGTAAAGTGCCTTGACGATTGCCTTGCTGTCGCCTTTAGGCTTGGAAGGGTACTGGCCGACACACCGGTCCCACCAGTCCTTTTCGAGCTGAGTCACTTCTTTGTGGTACTCCCCGTATGCATTGTCGTCCCAAGGCTTGCCTTTTTCCATACAGGCGTCCACATAGCGGAAGAACATCTCCCAGCGGGAGTAGTAGAGATTGCCGGCGAGGCCGTTCCACGTGCGGGCGGCGTAGTCGTTCAGAAGCATATCGCCGTCGCTCCACGTGGTCAGGAGGTTGCGGGCGTTCTTTTCGAAGTACTCCTTCTCCTGAGGTGTGACACCCCACGAGCGGGCGTCGTCAATCCATTTACCCACAAGGAAATAGCTTTGTGAGCCTATAAGCCCGTCAATGTCCTTTATTATGCCGAGCATCTCGGAGGAGATGATGTGCATCGTGTCGCGGCTGCTACGCGCGTAGGCCTCTTCGTAGCGGACCTTCAGCGTGCCGAAATAGTTGCTCAGCCACTGGCGGGTGAGGTTTGTAAGGTCGAAAGCATAGGCGGAGTTTCTGCCTTTGGTCTCGAGAAGGGCGCCGATAACCGTGGTCAGGTGGCGGTTGTCGTAGTCGTAGCGGGTGTTGCCGTAGTAGCTCTTCGGACGGCCGAAGGAAGGACGCACGTTGACAAACGGCGACTGCCCGGGCCTTGTAGGCTGGCTGTAGATGCTGTCTACCAGAAGCGACCAGGCGCCGCGGGCCTTCTCGTCGGCCATACCCGTCCGCTGGTCCGCGAGGGCGCGTGTCCACTCTCCTACATCTTTGTGAGTCTGGAAGTCCCAGGCCTTTTCGAGTACGTATTCATATACGTAAGGGTTGCAGTCGAAGCCCTCGAGCGTGCAGCCTATGCCCTCGAAATTCTCTCCGCCTTGAGCGAAAGTATTCTCGAGACGGCTGTTGATCTCTTCAAATTCTCCGGCAAGGAAAGTGTTGCCTCCGAAATTGCCCAGATAGCACCAGATGTAAGGCACTCCGAAAAAGCTTTCGGTCCTCTGCCATACCTCCTGTCTCTCGCAGTAGTAGTCGAGCAGGATCTGGCGATCTTTAGGAAATGAGGTCAGATAGGCCTCCACGCGGTCGTCGGTCCAATATTTCCTCTCATTGTAGAAGAGCCAGCCCATCTGGAGCCAGGTGGCTTCGGGGTCTGCCTCGATGAGGGATTCATATACCTGACGGCTCACGCGGCCGAGATAGTCGGGCTCCCAGCTCGGCGGCATCAGTTCGTTGAAGATGTCTATTCCGTAGATGTGGTCCGTGCCGTAGAGTTCGGTCTCCTTCTCCACGAATTTCTTCTGGATTTCCTTGTAGAGGTCGCTCATAGGGTCGAGGAAGGTGCAGGCGTACTCATCGGTGTAGCCGGCCCAGGCCTCGAGCTGAGTCATCGGGGCGTCGGGGTAGAGGCGGGCGAGTTCCCTCGGAACGTGGCCGGCGAATGCGGGCAGGACAGGCTTCATATTCAGATCCCTCTCGCGCGCCGTGATCCGCTTCTGAAGCTCGAGTTGCCCGTCAAGCCAGCACTCCGGCAGCGGGCCTCCCCAACGGTCTAAGTTCTGCATCCTGTGCCAAGGGAGATGCGCCGGGCCGGTGAAATAGGCGCGCACCTCTTCGTCAGAAAGTCCCATCCCGGTCCATATCTGATACCAGACGGACTCCTGGCCTGTGATTGCAAGAGGCAGATTTACGCCGTTGAGCGCCATCCAGTCGATGAAATGCTCCCAATCTTCCCATCTCCACCAAGGCATAGTGTAGCCGTAGGTGCAGTAGTTGAGGAAGAAGCGCTTGTCCACGCGGGCTTCGACCGTGATCGGATCGCCTACTTTCGGGAGGCGGTGCGGCAGACGGAATTTATCTCCCCTGAGCCATCCGTACTCGACGTTGCAGTAGTATTTGAGGTAGTGGTTCAGGCCGACGGCCATCGAGTTGGCGTTGTTGCCGGTGATGGATATCTTGCCGTCGGAGTCTTCAAGCGTGAAGAAATCCTTTTCCGCGGGGACGGTCTTGAACGTGAAGCGGTCTGCCTTTGAAGGCAGCACGCGGCGGGCAAGGGCTGAGGCTGCGATTGCCTCTGAGTCCGGAGTGGCGGCGCTGTTTTCAGCGCTGTTTCCGCTGCAGGATGCGGCTGTGAGCGCGGCGGCCAAAAGAGCGAAAAAGACGATTTTTTTCATATGCTTGCGGTATTAGAAAGTCCACAGGAGAAGGCCTCCGGCTATTATTATTCCGGTGACGAAAAGGTTTATGACGCAGAAGCCCATAATGTCCTTGGCACCGAGTTTCGCGATTGCGAGTGCAGGGAGGGCCCAGAACGGCTGGATGAGATTTGTCCAGGCGTCGCCCCAGGCGATGGCCATTCCTGTTATTGCAGGAGATACGCCGAGAGCCGCGCCGGCAGGCATCATAATCGGCGCCTGAACGGCCCATTGTCCGCCGCCCGACGGCACGAAGATGTTGACCAGACCCGCGCTGAGGAAGGTCAGGATAGGGAAGGTGTGCTCATTGGAGACGGCCACGCACCAGTTGCTGATCTCGCCGGCGAGGGAGATGCCGGAGGAGGCTGTGCCCGTCATTATGCCCATAATTCCGGCGTAGAACGGGAACTGGATTATGATGCCGGCGCAGCCTTTGGTAGCCTTAGTAAGCGAATTGACGTAGCTGACAGGGTCTTTGTGGAGCAATATGCCAAGGAAGAGGAACAGCATTATGACGGAGTTGAGGTCCAGCGACCCGCCGCGGGCCATCTTGATGCAGAAGTATGCAAGTCCCATTATTGCTGTCAGCCAGCTTATAGGGCGGCAGTGGTCGAGCCTGTCCGCAGGAGTCTGCAGCCTGACTGCGGCCTCCTCTTCATCTGTCAGAAGGGCCGCGTCCACTTCGACGACATCCTTGCCCTTCGGGTGCATCAGGGAGTTGACTATTACGAGAGCTATGATGCAGAGGCCTGAAATCAGAAGGTTCGGCCAGGCGAGGATCGTGTTGCTTATGGCGATAGGTTCGGTGACAACGCCCATCGTGGCGTCTGAGAGGGCTTTGCCGGGGGTCGCGAGGGCAAGCGGCACTGAGCCGGAGATGCCGCCGTGCCAGACCACGAAGCCGCTGTAGGCCGATGCTATCAGCAGGCGGTAGTCGACGCCCTTGAGCTTGCGGGCGATGGATTTGGCGAAGATCACGCCGATTATGAGGCCGAAGCCCCAGTTGATCCAGCAGGCGAGGGCGGAGATGAAGGATACGAGGGCGATTGCCGTCACGGGGCGCTTCGGAATCGAGCTGAGCGCCTCGAGGCCCTTTTTGATTGCGGGAGCGTCCGCCAGGGTCGAGCCGCAGACGAGCACGAGGGCCATCTGCATCGAGAAGGCCAGCAGGGCCCACATTCCGCCGCCCCAGTTGTCGAGGACCTCAAGCGGCGTCTGATGACAGACCGGCATAGCGATGGCGGCCGCCACAAATGTCAGCAGCAGCGCAAAAATAAAAGGCTCAGGCAGATATCTCTGCACCACCTTCACGCAAAAATTCACTATTTTTCTGAACATATCCCATTAAAATATATCTTACAAAGTTACAAACTTTTTTGTCTGACGGCGCAGCGGAATCAAAAAAAAGCGTAACTTTACATTTATGAAAACTCGACAATTATCCCTTATTCTGCTTGCCGCTGCAGCGTTTCTGACAGCGTGCAGCCATTCGGCCCCTCAAGCTCCGAAAGGACACCTTGTAATCATCGGCGGCGGCGCCCGCCCCGACTATATGATGGACCGCTTTTTCGACTACGGCGGAGGCAAGGACAAGCCTTTCGTGGTCATAACTACCGCATCCGACAATCCGGGCAAGACAATGGTGCAGATGACGGAAGAGTTCAAAAGACGCGGAGTCGAGAATGTCCGCGCCGTTGCGCCTACGCGCAGCCAGGCCGGAAACGAGGCGTATGTCGACAGTCTCCTCGACGGCGTGAGCGGCATCTATTTCAGCGGAGGCTCGCAGAACAGGATTGCCGACAGCCTCCGGTGCACCCTTCTGCACGAAAGGCTGATGAAGATCTATACGGACGGCGGCGTGATAGGCGGAACCAGCGCCGGCGCAGGAATGATGTCCGACCCTATGATTGTCCGCAATCATAAAGACGGCGCGGATGTCCCTGTGAACTATATACAGGAGAATTTCGTTTATATGTTGCCGGGAATGGGCTTCCTCGAGGGCGTGCTGATAGACCAGCACTTCATCAAGAGAGCGCGCGAGAACAGGTCGTTCTCGGCTGTTCTGGAGCATCCCGATATGGTGTTGATGGGCATCGACGAGAGCACCGCTCTGATAGTCTCCTCCGGCACCGAGTTCGAGGTGTGCGGCGAAAGCTGCGTGATGGTTATGGAGGTTGACCCCAAAAATGTCACCCGCAGCGAAAAGGGCCTTCTGGGCACAAGCGGTATGACCGTCCGCATCCTGCTCCCAGGAGATACCTATTCGCTGCGGGCGCTCTGATGCCTCAGAATGTGTATTCGTCGAGAATCTCGCCTGAGAACATACTGTAAACGCGGATTTTCAGGTTGCGGCCCTCGGTCAGGCCTTCGATGAGGGTGGCTGACCCCTTCTTCTTGTCCAGACGCCAGCCGCCGCCGGTGAGGACGGCCCAGCCGCGCTCCTTGTCGAAGGGTTCGAAGCGGTATTGGTGCTGGTGGGCGCAGATGACAATCCGGCAACCGGCCTTCTTTAGAAGCGGGCCCCACATATCGCCGCAATCCTTCTGCCAGTGGGCGTAAGTAGTGGTATATTTCGGATCGGTGTCCGATGGGTGCACGTTGCCCGGATTCCTGTCCGGACGCGAATCGAAGATAGGAATATGGCAGAGGGCCACTTTGTGCGGAGCAGAGGCTATCTCTTTCTTTTTCAGGGCGTCACGTAGCCATAAGGTCTGGGCTTTGCGGTATTCGTGGCTGTTGAAAAGGCCGGCGAACTTCGGATTTTCGTCCACCTTGTCCTCGGCGGTGTCAAGGCCTATAAGGGCGATGTCTCCCACCCGCACGGCGAAGTTGCGGCCCAGGTCCCAGTCGCGCGAGGACCGTTCCTCGCTCTGGCGGTACATCCAGATGCGCTCCAGATGTCTGTTTGCAAGGCCCCTGTTGTCGTGATTGCCGGGGCAGAAGAGATACGGCCGCTCGGCGGCGTAGTCTTTTATTGAAATTTCAGGGCGCAGGAAAAGCTTTTTCTGCGACTCGACGGTCTCCTGCGTGTTGGAGGCATCTCCGTTCCAGATTACGCAGGCCGGATCGAGCTCGGCAATCTTGCGCGTGAGCCGTTCCAGCGTCGGAGTCTTGTCGTGGGTGTCGTTGATGACGCAGAAATGGGACTTTGTCCCGCGGCCTGCAGTTACGAATGAATAGACTCTCTCCGGCTCCTCGTTACCGACAATTTTCATCTTGTATCCGCCGCCATAACTTATCCGGTCGGCACCGATGCGGTACCAGTACCTTGTGGAAGGCTTAAGGCCGGTGATGCGCACGAGCATCACGTCGCTGTTCATATCGGTGAGGCGGTATCCGCCGCATTTCACCTTGCGTGCGCCCGTCATATCGGGATTATCCGCAATCAGGGCATAGCCGTTGGCCATATCCGTTACGGAAAATGCTATGCCTATACTTGTCTCGGCAAAGTTCTGGAGCATAGGCTCTGAATCGATAAGCCTTTCACTCTGAGACGCTTCAGGCGCAGATGTCGGCGTATCGGCCTTGTCCGCTCCCTTGAGTATCTCCGGCATTCCCGCCAGCGCCGCCGCAGCGGCCGTTGTCTTTAGAAAATTTCTTCTGTCCATCGGACCCCGGGGGACGCTTTAGAAATTCTCCTTGTGGAGTTCGAAATAGGCCTGCGGATGGTTGCATACAGGGCATACTTCGGGAGCTTTGGTGCCGACGACTACGTGTCCGCAGTTACGGCATTCCCATACCTTCACTTCTGACTTCTCGAAGACGGCGGCCGTCTCGACATTCTTCAAAAGTGCGCGGTAACGCTCTTCGTGGCGCTTTTCGATTGCAGCCACGCCGCGGAACTTTTCTGCGAGTTCCGGGAAGCCTTCTTTTTCTGCGGTCTTGGCGAAGCCTTCGTACATATCGGTCCACTCGTAGTTCTCGCCTTCGGCTGCCGCCGCGAGGTTCTGTGCGGTGTCTCCGATTCCATTCAATTCCTTGAACCAGAGTTTTGCGTGCTCCTTCTCATTGTCTGCAGTCTCAAGGAACAGAGCTGCAATCTGTTCGTAGCCTTCCTTCTTGGCCTTGGATGCGAAATATGTGTATTTGTTACGAGCCTGAGACTCTCCAGCGAATGCTGCTTCCAGGTTTTTCTCGGTCTGGGTGCCGGCGTACTTTGTTGCCATAGTGGGTGTTGTTTTTTTAGTCTTTTCTATCAGACAAATTTACAACTTTTTTGGAATCATTGTCAATTTGCAACAAAACAATCCACCTCATCGCCTGGCGATAAGGGATGGAGCGGCAGTATGCCCGCCGCGGCTGGCGGCGATGAGATGAAATGCCTGCCACAACTGAAAGGCGACAGTATGCCCACCCGGGCAGGCGGGGATGAGGGGAAATTCCTGCCCCGGGGGGCCTACTGGCGCGTTATAACACCTACACGCCGTGTCACGCTCGGAGTTAACGTCGCCGCGTACTTCAGACACGCTACGAGCTTCCAACGTGTCTGGAGCCGTAGTTTTTCCCCCTTTGAGACACGCTCAGGCACCTTGGCGTGTCTCAGCTATGCGAAATAACTCTGAAACGAATCCGAAAAATTCGTAATTTTGTGGGAGAAGCATCAAACGTGCAGATATGAAAAAGTTTATTGTTGTTCTCTTTGGCGTGACTGTTTTGTGCGCTGCGTTCGGCAGGAGTGACGGCGGCGGCAGGGGCGTGACCTTCGGCGTAGTCGCCGACATTCAGTACGACAGGCATACACCTGACAAGAATGGACGCCACTATACTCTTGGCGTTCAAAGATTGACAGAGGCTGTGGAGACATTCAAGGCCGAGGATGGGCTTGCATTTATGGTGGACCTCGGAGATATCAATAGTTTGTTAAAAAGTTAATAAATATTTGGTTTATAATAATTTACATTGTC
>R21__coassemble_2113_pt1 | contig 11978 bp, 11 predicted proteins | sample R21__metabat2_high_PE_022 | metagenome-assembled genome bin R21
CATTAGAACACATATTAAATATTTGTTGATTAATACGAATTGTAAGCAGAATCATATAAGGCATAAAAAAGCCGAGCCCCTCGCGGAGCCCAGCTCGTCGGTACGTGAACAATGACCTAATACGGCCTTTTGAACACGAGGAAGAAGGTACTGCAGCAGTCAGTGGGCTGAATCACGGTCACCAACTCCCAGCCATCGGAGGCGTTGTCGTTGATTTCCTGCTCCAGATACCCTGCGTCGACATAACAATTCACGTCGACAACCTTATACTCATAGTTTGGTACGAACATAATGCAATTGATTGACGGTTAAACACTTTTCTTCTGAAACTTCCCCCTCTCGGCGTGGACCAGGGGGCCGCCGGGCTCGCACAGCTTGCCGATCCACTTCTCGGCGGTCTTGGCGGGGATGTTGTGGTGCTGAGCGACTTCGATGTAGTCCTGACGGTCGAAAATTTCAGGCAGATCGCGGAGGAATGCGGCCTTCTTGAGATCATATTTTCCCTTGATGGGAACCTGTATGTTGCCACCGGACAATTCCCCGAGAATCTGGACCGTGTGGACAATCAGCACTTTGGTTATGGACATCGCCGAGGCGAAATCCTCGTCGGAGAACGCGAGCGGCGAATAGAAATCCCCGTCCTCCATCATACGCAGGGAGGTGAATATCATCGCCATACGGAAACAGATGATGCCGAGGTGGCGCACTGACGCGATGACGTCTTCGCCCAGCTTGGCGTACTGCTCCTCCTGCGCGGATTCGAACCAGGCGTTGAACTGCTTCTGCTGTTCGGGCGTGAAGAAGAACTCCAGCTCGTGGATGCCGCAAAGTATGTTGTAGAAGTTGAGGTATTCGCCGCCCAGACGCGTGAAGTAGTCGCCCAGGGATTCTTCGCCCTTGCCTGCCCAGACATCCTTCCAGACGAGGTTGGGCTCGAGCTGGTAGAAGATGAAGCGGCTGACGAGGCCGTCTTCCGGCGACTGGAGAAGCGAGGTGACCTGTTTGGGCGTGCCGGTGAGCAGAGCCGCAAGGCGGGGGCGCTCGATGTCGACGTATTCACGGTTGGTGCGGCGATAGTACGAGATGGTCTCGTTGATAATGCCGTAACTGGCGCGCCCAGGCTAGATTGTATCCAGAACGTCCGCAATGTCAAGGCCTTTGGCTTTCATTTCATCGGTGGAATTCAGTTGCAACCAGGTTGAGAGAGGACGCAATTGTTGAGGCCGTGGATCCACGCTCAGTGGCTTCCTGCCCGGCCACGACGCTTAAGCCAATTCACCTTCCGCGGCAATCACTGTCCATAAAAAAAGGTGACACAGAACTTTGCCCGCATCACCTTTATCTATACTTGACTTTGCTCTATTACAATTTTGCAATCTCTTCTTCCGACAGGCCGGAACATCTTGAAATTACATCAATCGACACATTTTCGGCCTTCAATGCTTTGGCTATAGCGACAGCACCTTCGGCCTTGCCCTGGGCGAGACCTTTATCAAGCCCTTGCTCCAGTCCTTCCTTCCTGGCGTAGGCTATCTGATTCTTTATGTCGCGGTCAGTTGTCATCTTTGCTATATATTGTCTCTGTTGGCGATGGTCCATCTTCGCAAATTCGGCTACCTCGAAGAGCTTGCGGAAGACTTCGCCGTCGAGATTGCCGGGGCGCTCGCTGAGTTTTCCCATCTGCGAAAGACAAAAGTAGAATTTATCCTGCAGATTTGCAAGTTCGCTCTCTTTTTTCGAGAAGCGAGGCTGGGATCTTGCGAACGATGCGGCCGGCCACGACGCATATCTTTTCGGCCAAAACATACCATTCGTGGCCGCAGGCAATTCACCTGTCCCCCTCCCGGCAATTCACCTTCCGCGGCTATCGCCCTTCTACGACCCCTGGCGGCAGATGGCTGCGGAAGGTGGCGCCGTTTTGCCCCACCTTCCGCGGCGACCCTCATTCTACGCGCCGGGCGGCACACCGGCGCGGAAGGTGAATCGCGGGACGCGACGATAGCGACCCTCCGGGATGAAATCCAGCCTGGAGTCGTTTTTTTTGCTAAATTTGTCACCATAAATAAAAGAACCGCCTGTGATTAAAAAGATTTACGCCGCCGTCGCGCTTTTGCTGCTGCTTTGCGCCTGCTCTTCTGAAAGGACATTCCACGTGTCTCCCTCAAAGGGTGACAGCACCCCTGCCATCCAAAGAATGCTGGACAAGTGCTACGCCTCGGGAGGCGGAACGGTGGTGCTGGAAAAAGGCGACTACAATGTGGGCGGACTGTGGCTGAGAAGCAACACCACGCTTCTTCTCAAGAGCGGCGTCCGCCTCGTGGGAAGCCGCGACTGCCGCGACTACAGGCTGCGCAGCGACGAATATCTCTCCATTCTGGACTCGGCAGACGTGTGCACGGATTCTGTCGTGTGGATACGCCCGAGCCTTCGCAAGGAGGGGAAAGCCCCCCATATAACCATAGCGGGCTCGCGCTGGAACGACGCCATAATCCGCATCTACAAGGCGGAAAACGTGGCCGTGATAGGTGAACCCGGAAGCGAGATAGACGGTTGCAACAGTTTTGATCCCGAAGGGGAAGAGCACTACAGGGGCGTGCACGGCATATCGGCCCACAAGAGCAGAAATCTCACTTTCAAGGGCTACACGATACGCAACACCGGCAACTGGGCCCATCTGATGCGCTGCTGCAGCAATGCCCTGTTCGAGGATCTTGAGATTCTGGCGGGGCACGACGGCGTGCATATTTCCACCTGCGACAGCGTCCGGATAGAAAACTGCGTGATGAAGACCGGAGACGACTGCATAGCCGGCTTCGACAACAGATGGGTGGATGTGCGGGGCTGCACTTTCAACACGGCCTGCTCGGCCTTCCGCTTCGGCGGCACCCATCTTCTGGTGGAGGACTGCAAGTGCTACGGCCCGGGAGAATATCCCATACGAGGTTCTCTTTCAAAGGAGGAAAAGGCCGCGGGGGCGATGAGCCCGGCAAGCGGCCGCCGCAATATGCTGTCGCTGTTCACGTATTATGCCGACAAGACTCTCCCCATCCGTGAACTTCCCGGAGATATCTGCATCCGCAGGGTTTCCTGCGAAAACGTGGACCGCTTCCTGCACTACAACTTCTCGGGCAACGAGACCTGGCAGCTGGGGATGCCGCTTGGCGGAATCATCTTTGAGGACGTCACAGCCACAGGAATCAAGCTGCCGTTGTGCGCATACTCGACGCCCGACTGCCCGTTCTGTCTGACACTCAGGAATTGCACTCTGTCTTTTATGGAATGTGTCCCGGAAGTTATCCGCGGCGCGTACCTGGGGAAGATAGAGGTAGAATCGCTAAAGGTAGAGGGCGCACCGGGCGTTCCCCTCGTAAGATCCTGGGAGGGGGATGATCCGGGACTTTGCATCTCGAATCTCGACGGCGCCTCCGCCGCCGTGGCCGCGCCCGAGGGTCCCTTCAAAGTGAAGTCAATATAAACCGCAACCGGGCAGGCCTTGGCGGAAAGCGACGATAGCGACCGTATTATCGTTTTCTTGGCAAAATATTTGTTTACTGACAATATTGATGTAATTTTGCAGCAAATTTAATAGTATGACAACGACAGAAGCCATATTGAACTATGCAGTTCTTCATGGAGGCGTTTTCCAGAGGAAATGTCTTCTTCAGGATATTGATGCCAGAGACACTGACATCTCCAGACGGTCTGTTGACCTTCAGTTGGGACGTATGGTGTCATCCGGTGTGCTTGAACGAGATGGGCGTGGAGAATATCGGCTTGGCGCACGCAACTTGCCGGAGTTCGTGTATGTGCCATCCGAAGACGAACAGTCAATCTTCCAGAATCTGAAACGGCAGTTCCCATTCCTTGATTTTTGTATATGGAGTCCCAAGGCCCTGTCTCCATTCATGCTACATGTGCCGGACATCGGCTACACCTTTGTGGATGTGGAGAAAGACGGAATGGAGTCTGTGTTCCACGCTCTGCAGAATATGAATATAGGCAGAAATGTGCTTCTTGACCCATCTCCAAGAGACTGTGAACTATATCTTACGGGAAGCGATGCGATAGTGGTGCGACAGCTCACCAGCCAGTCTCCGTTGACAACGGTAAACGGCTGCGTCGTGCCGCGTATTGAGAAGATTCTGGTCGATGCAGTCGGCGATGACGAGCTGCTGTTTGCTGGTGGCTCGGAGATATACAATATCTATGAATACGCGCGGGAGCGCAACAATGTCAATATGAGCAAACTCCTGAGATACGCATCCCGCCGTGCCCGCAAGGAACATATTGAGCGAATAATTAGTACGATAGACAATGATTGGCAAGAGAAGCAGGTCCATTGAATGGATCACAGAAGCGGCCCGACAGATTGGGGTCCATGATGTCGCCCTGGCGGAGAAGACAATTCGTGCGTTTTCGTTGCTGGAGGCTCTGGCCCGTTCAGGCTGTCCCTTCATATTTAAAGGTGGCAGTTCACTCATGCTCCACTTGAATACGGGCAAGCGCCTGTCCATCGATATAGACATCATTTGTCCTCCGGGTACTGCAATAGAAGACTATCTAGAAAAGTACTCCGAGGAATACGGCTTCGGAAGAGTGGAACTTGTTGAGCGTGTTGCTCTTTCGGACGTCCCCAAGCGTCATGCCAAATTCTTCTACACTGTCAGCTACCCAGGCAACGGCGGTGCGGACAAGATTCTTCTGGACGTTCTATTTGAAGATGCCCACTACTCCAAAATAGTCTCAAAGCCTATAAAGAGTCCATTGCTTCTCATTGAAGAGCCGGACGTGATGGTCAATCTGCCGAGCCATGAGGATCTTCTAGGCGATAAGCTGACGGCATTTGCTCCGCATACTACCGGCATTCCCTTCTTCAAAGGAGAAAAGAAATGCACAATGGAGATTATCAAGCAGCTCTTCGATGTGGCATCGCTGTTTGACATTACGGATGATTTGACAATCACCAGAGAGACATTCAGCAGGTTCGCTGCGGTTGAAATGCAATACCGTCACATGGATTCCAATGAAGTCCGGCCTGTGCTGGATGACATATTCCAAAGCGCCTTGTGCATCTGCCTGCGAGGAACCCGGGAACCGGAAGAATTCCAATTGTTTCAGGATGGCATCAGCCGTATAGGAAACTTCATCCACAGCGAGCGGTACAATCTTGATTCGGCAATAGTGAACGCTTCAAAAGCGGCCTACCTAAGCCGACTGCTCGACAGGGGAATCAACGAAGTCCGCCACTTTTCGCCAGAAGGGCTGAAGGATCTGGCCGATCAGATAATTAGAGAGCCCCTCCCTACAAAACTGAACAAATTGAAGAAAACACACCCGGAGGCTTTCTTCTATTGGAATGAGATTGACAAGATGACAACAAACTTCAGGACACGAAACCCATTGACGCGGAGTCGAAGAGGCCGCGGTCGGTGAGTTTGAGTGCGGGGATTACAGGCAGCGACATAAAGCCGAGGGTTATGAACGGTGCATTCATACTGCATCCGCTCACGCGCACAACCTCTTCCAGTTCGCGGTTTTTCTGTGCCAGGTCCTCTACGGGCAGCGGCGATATGAGCCCGGCGACGGGCAACTGCAGCTGATCGGTGCGTGTGCCGTCGGTTGCCACGATTCCGCCCTTCATCGCTATCAGGCGATTGATTACATCTGCGAGCAGCGCATCATCGGTGCCGACCGCGACTATGTTGTGGCAGTCGTGCGCGATCGTCTGGGCGAAGGCCCCCCGCTTCATCCCGAATCCACGGATGTAGGCCGCCACCGGCCTCGCTCCCGGCGTGTAGCGGTTGTAGCACACAATCTTCTGAATATCAGCACCTTCTGCAAAAGGCTCGTCCCCTGTCAGCAGCGAGCCGTCGGTGACCGTGATGATATGCCGTGCGGCGGCGGGAGAGACTTTCAGGTCATCGGCCGAGACGGGTGCGGCGTTGCAGATATTGTGGAGCGGCAGTACTTCGAAGCACGGAGTCTGCAGGTCTTCGAGCATCTCGCCTGCGATGCAGGTGCCCAAGATGCGCATTTCAGGGGTCAGGTCGCTTACGCAGATGAAATCGGCGCTGTCGCCTTCCTGCAGCAATCCCACAGGCAGATTGTAGTGCCGGACAGGGGCCACGCAGGCCGCGGTCAGAACATCCATAAGAGGGTAACCGGCCGCGAGTGCGCGCTTCACCAGGCGGTTGATATGCCCGCCGATTATGTCGGTGGGGTGCGAGTCGTCTGTGCAGAGCATCACTCTGCCCGGCGCCTCGGCAATCAGGGGCGAGAGCGCCTCGAAATTCTTGGCGGCCGAGCCTTCGCGGATCAGAATCTTCATTCCGGCGGCAATGGCGTCGCGGCCTTCCTCAAGGGTGGAGCACTCGTGGTCGGTGGAGATTCCTGCCCGCGCGTATGCCCTGCGCGACTCTCCGGTCAGGCCCGGCGCGTGCCCGTCAACCGGTTTTCCTGCCTCGCGGGCCGCTTCCAGTTTTGCAAGCACCTCGGGGTCGCCGCCCAGCACTCCGGGGTAATTCATCATTTCTGACAGGTGACGGAACTCGCTGCGTTTCAGTAATCTGGCTACAGTTTTGCTGTCCAGGACGCAGCCGCAGGTCTCGATCTCGCCACCGCAAGAAGGGACACAGGAAGGCACGCCGAAGGCGAAGTGAAATGGGACTGAGCGGGCATTGTCCAGCATCAGTTCTATACCGTCTTCGCCCAGGACGTTCGCTATCTCGTGCGGGTCGCACACCGCCGCCACCGTACCGTGCCTCAGGCAGATTCTGGCGAACTCGGCCGGGAGCATCATCGAACTCTCGATATGTACGTGCGAGTCGACGAATCCCGGCATTATATAAGAGACGCCAGCGCTCACCTGCGCGCTGCGGATTTCTGCTATGCGGCCGCCTGATACGGTTATTTCACCGTCGAAGATTTTCTTGTTCACAGGGTCCACTATATGGCCGAGTATGCATTTGACCGTGTCTTTCATAACTCAAATTGCACTCTGTCTTTTGTGGACGCACCTTAGGCTATTCCTCTACGACTGGAGACTCGGGCGCGTTCTTCATCACGGAAGCGATTCCGGCCTTCATTGTCCTTTCGGAAGCATACATCTGGCTGGAGCCGATGATCTGGCCGTTGGTGGCCTTGAGGTTGAAGAAAGGCTTGCCGTTCTTGGCGACTTTGACTTCGAAGCGTGACTCTACCTGCGAATTCTTGCGGACTGACTCGATGCCGGCGAGGCAGGAATCTTTCTTTGCATAGCCCTCACTGCTGAGGATGACTTGTCCGTTGGTGGCCTTGAGGTTGAACTGGAACTCTCCGTTCTTGCGTACTGATACTACAAATTTTCCCATTGTGATTGTTGTGTTAATGTTTTGTGACTTGCAAACTTAGCAAATTCTCTGCAAATTTACTCAACCTGCGGCAAAAAAAATATTACCTTTGTTCCCGGAGTCAAACGAATCCTCATATGACAGAGAAATTCAACTGCAAATACCTCGTAGCATTCGCTGCCCTCGCAATACTTGCTTCCTGCCAGAAGGAAAATCCTGTTCCCGCACAGGCCTCTGAAGACCTCGTCTTCACCGCCACCATCGCCGCTCCCGCCACCAAAACCACCATCGATACCGATGCTTACAGCCTGACAAAAGGCAAGGTGAGCTGGGTAGCAGGCGACGAAATCACCATCGGCGCCAACAGCATCGTGTACGTAGCCACTCCGGACGCATCTGATGCCAGCAAGGCCATCTTCACCAAGAAGAACTCATCCGATGCTGATCCTACTCAGAACGGCGATGGCAAGTATGAGGCCACCTACGGTCCGACCTCTCTCACCGCCCAGACCTACAGCGCCACGGCAGGCAATCTCCCGATGAGCGCCTCTTCCGAGACCACCTCGCTGACATTCTCCGTCACCTGCGGCCTTCTGAAGCTCAACCTCACAAAGGCCGGCGAGAGCATCAAGACCATCGCTGTGAGCGACGACACCGACACCTATACGCTGACCTGCGATACGTCCGTCAGCATCGCCTCCGGCGCAGACTTTTTCATCGCCCTTCCCGCAGGCACCTACACTGCTATCACCTTCACCGACGCGAACGGCTCCGTGTGCGTGAGGGAAGGCAGCACCGGCGTCACCATCGAGACGAACAAGATCCAGCCCCTGAGTTTCGCCTCCTCCCTTCATTTCGCCATCCAGGGCGCTCTTCCCGGCCTTTTCAGCGTGGCCGAGGGCAAGCAGGTGGTCTTCTCAAAGGGAAATCTCTACTGGGACGGCTCGGCCTTCCGGTTTGAGGAAAACCAGTACTCCTCCGCCACGTCCTGGGATGCGTCACACGTCTCGCATTTCTTCTGGTCCGACACCCCTTCGGTCGCCTATGCCGAAAGTTACAATGACGGGACTCTCTCGGAGACGAATGCGCTCTTTACAAACGGCCCTTCGGATTCCGGCATAGCCAACCCGGGGTTCACTGCGAACGGCCAGACCGGAGTATGGAGAGCCCTTATGATCACTAATATCGACTTGGACAACGAATGGAATTATCTTCTTTACCGTCGCAGCGCATCGACGGTGGGCGGTACTTTTGACGCCCGTTTTGCCAAGGCTACCGTCGCGGGAGTCGCCGGCCTCATTGTCCTTCCCGACTCCTACACCCATCCATCCGGCGTGACCGCGCTTTGCGGCATCAATGATGCTAAAGCCGCGTTCTTGGCCAATCAGTATGAGGCCGCCGCCTGGACAAAGATGGAAGAAGCCGGAGCGGTGTTTCTCCCTGTCGGAGACCGGGATGGCACCAGCATCATCGACTTGACAAACGATTCTTCTACCGGCGGCTATTACTGGTCATCTCGTTGCGATTTGGACAAAGCGTACTGTTTATATTTCACCGGTGACCAGGTCACGGCAATCACGTCTCTGGAACGAAAATACGGATTCTCAATCCGCCTTGTCGCGGATTTCTAGTAAAGCTCCCGCCGAAGGGCGGAATCACTGAAAGTTCTTCCGGATCACTGCCTCGGTGAGTTTGAGGCCGTCGACGTCGTATTTGCAGGATGTGAGCGAAATGGCGATGCTGTAAAGGCCGTCCGCAATCGACCGGGCCGACACGAAAGGCTGGAACGACAGAGGGATGACCTCGAGCACGATGGCCGTGGTTTCGGTCACAGTGAGCCGCTTCATCGTTTCGACGCCCAGGAAATCCTGCAGCACGATGCCCCGTCCGGGGAATAACTCTATGGTGCTTGCAAAACTCCGATAAAGGCTGTTGGCGGTCAGGACATAGTTGGGGATCGAGTAGCTTTCGGCGTTGTAGCCTGAGGCGGCGTTGAAATACCAGCAGTCGGATTCGTCCTGTGCTGAAATGTCCCAGGCACTGGTGAAGGCTTTCTGCTTGCGCGCGAACCAATCGGAGTCCGACTCGCCGTCATCCTGTCCGAAGACGTCCTGAACGTAGAAATCGAACGAAGAGGGCTCTCCGTCCGGGTGGGTGGTTATGGAGCCCTTGCCTCCCCACTTGCTCGCGTACCCGATCGAGTCGAACTTGCCGCCGGACAGATTTTCGAGGTAGTCATAGCGGAACACGACGATTATCTTTCCACGCGCCTGGCCCAGGGTCAGGTCCGCGCGGGGGGCGATGAATTCCAGTCCGCTTTCGTCCAGGGCCAGGAGAGCCTTCATCTGGCCGCTCACCACGTTCTCCTCGTCAAAAGAAAGATTCAGCCCGACTATGTTCCTGACCAGAAAAGAGAGAATCTTGCTGGCCAGCCATCCCTTGGCCATATCGTTCCCCTCGGGCTTGACTATGACGATGGCGGTCTCGGTGGGATTCTCCTTCAGCCTGTTCTTGATGCGGTCCAGAGCATACCAGAACTCGAGGTTGCAGGGGACGAAATTGTGGAAGAGGCTGAGCTTCTTGCCGTCCACCCTGACGCGCAGGTCGAAGGCGCGGCATCCGTAGTCCCACTGCGACTGGATGTTCATCCCTTGGCAGCAGGCGGCGAATCGGAGCACGTTGTCGACCCCGTAGGTGCCCGTGTCGTGCGAGCCGGGGATGCACATATCGCAGATTTTGCGCTCGTCGGGAACGTCCGCCATCCAGGCCTGATACTTTCCCCTCTCGCCGCCACCCTCAAGGTCACCGACGGAGTTGTACTCCAGCGCGGGCTTGACGAGGGTGGATGTGTCTATATCTTTGCTGACCCTGCCGAAGGCCATTGTGGAGGTGCTGTCGGCATAGGAGTACTGGAGCTTCAGCGAATCCGCGGCGATTTGTTTCACAATATAGAAGACCTCGTTTTCGGCCACAAGGCGGACTGCGTCTCCCTTCAGGCCGGCGGAGGCATAGCCATCGTAATTTTCGACCACACTCCAGGTGACATCCTCGGACGCGAGATCATAGGAATGGTCCCCTCCTCCAAGCGTCGAGACGCAGACAGTCTGCCTGCCGGAGGCGCCGGAGCCAAAATCCAGCTGCATCAGCACGACATCTTGCTCCGGATCCCCGTCGAGGTCGGCAAGCCACTTGCCTTCAAGCATTGATTCCAGCTCGGCCTTGTCGGCGTAGCCGTGTTCGTTCGGGGATGGTTCACCCTCCTTCTCGCAGGCCGCGGCGCCCAGAATGCACAGCGCCGCGCAGAATGTCCATATCGCTTTTCTTTTCATATCACCAACGAAGTTACGAAATATTTTGGGCTTTGGAGCAAGAAACTTCACTGGTTTTTTTGAGAGTATGGATCCAATCGAATCAAAAAAAATAGTCGTAAATTAAACTATAATTCGTATATTTGCAGCGTAATAGTTTGAATTTAATACGTTATGGGAGATATTTACACACTGTCAGACATCCAGATTCAGCAGTGTCTGGGCCGCAGACTCAAATCAGAGAGACTTATGCAGAACATTACGCAGCAGAGTCTTGCCGATGCCACGCAAGTCTCCTTGTCTTCAATCAAAAAAATCGAAGCAGGAGAAATCGGTTCTTTTGAATCTTTTCTACGCCTGATCCGGACGCTAGGCTTTCTGGACATTTTTCAGGAGCTTGTGAAAGAACGCCCGATGAGCCCATCGGAGATTTATGCTCTTCAGCATTCGGCCGTGAAACATAAAAGAAAGAGGGCCTCGGGACAAATCAAATCAAAAGAGGAGGAATCGGAATGGTAAACAGTGCCAAGCTGCTGATGTTCGGTATGAATGTAGGGACATTGGTATGGGATCATCAATATAATCTGGCGAGATTTGAATATGACGATTCATTCGTCGGAAAAGGGCTGGAGCCCTCACCCCTGATGATGCCGGTTCTTCCTGGCCGCGTCTATTCCTTCGGCTCGCTGGGTTGGGATACTTTCAATGGGCTTCCCGGCTTGATTGCCGATGCTTTGCCGGACACCTATGGCCGCACGCTGTTTGACCGTTGGCTGGCCTTGACCGGCAGAACTTCCGGAAACCCTGTAGAGTCGTTGTGCTTTTTGGGGAAGCGATGTATGGGAGCAATGGAATTTGAACCGGCCACCGGCCCGGACGCGGATCCGGATATGAAGATAGAAATTGACTCATTGGTGGAAGTCGCACGTGAGGCATTATCAAATAAAGAAGCATTCGGGGTCAATCTCAAAGAAGACAAGAAGAACGCTATATCCGAAATCCTGCGACTGGGGACATCTGCGGGCGGTCAGCGCGCTAAAGCCATCATTGCGTATAACAAAGAGACCGGGGAAGTGCGCTCCGGTCAAGCGCAGGCCCCTGAAGGATTTGACTATTATCTTATCAAGTTGGATGGAGTATCTGCACAAGCCGGATTTCGGGACACCGAAAACTATGGCCGATTGGAGTATTCTTTCGCAAAACTCGCCCGCACGTGCGGAATTGATATGTCCGAGTGCTCTCTCGTAGAAGAAAACGGCAGGGCTCATTTTCTGACGAAAAGATTCGATCGCCGGGACGGGCAAAAAATTCATATGCAAACCCTTTGCGCATTAGCTCACTT
>R21__coassemble_2123_pt1 | contig 11932 bp, 9 predicted proteins | sample R21__metabat2_high_PE_022 | metagenome-assembled genome bin R21
ATTGGCAGGGGAAGCAGGATTCGAACCCACATCGACGGTTTTGGAGACCGCTGAACTACCCTTGTTCTATTCCCCTAAATATGGTCGGACCTTTTGAGCCCGACCATAGTGCACTTATATATTATATAAGTATGGGCTACTTGTTAGTCAATCTTGGTAACCTGACCTGAACCGACTGTACGACCACCTTCGCGGATTGCGAAACGGAGACCTTCGTTCAGTGCGACAGGGTAGATGAGCTCGACGCTGATCTTTACGTTATCGCCAGGCATTACCATCTCTACGCCCTCCGGAAGAGTGATCTCACCGGTGATGTCGAGAGTACGGATGAAGAACTGAGGACGATAGTGGTTGTGGAATGGAGTGTGACGGCCACCTTCATCTTTCTTCAGTACGTAGATAGCTGCTTCGAAGTGCTGGTGAGGAGTGATTGTGTTAGGGTGTGCGATAACCTGACCACGCTTTACTTCCTTCTTGTCGATACCACGGAGGAGAAGACCTACGTTGTCACCTGCTTCGCCCTGATCGAGGAGCTTGCGGAACATTTCGACACCTGTAACGACTGACTTCTTAGGCTCTTCACCGAGACCGATGATCTGAACCTCGTCGCCAACCTTTACAACACCTGTCTCGATACGGCCTGTAGCAACTGTACCGCGGCCGGTGATTGAGAAGATATCTTCGATAGGCATAAGGAACGGCTTCTCGTTGTCACGTACAGGGAGTGGAATATACTCGTCAACTGCGTGCATGAGTTCCATTACTACGTCCTCCCAGTGTGGGTCACCGTTGAGGGCGCCGAGAGCTGAACCGCGGATAACAGGAGCGTTGTCGCCGTCAAACTCGTAGAAGCTCAGGAGTTCGCGAACTTCCATTTCAACGAGGTCGATCATTTCAGGATCGTCAACGATATCTACCTTGTTGAGGAATACGACGATACGAGGTACGTTCACCTGACGTGCGAGAAGGATGTGCTCGCGAGTCTGAGGCATAGGACCGTCAGTTGCAGCGCAAACGAGGATGGCACCGTCCATCTGAGCGGCACCTGTAACCATGTTCTTTACATAGTCGGCGTGGCCCGGGCAGTCTACGTGTGCGTAGTGGCGGTTTTCGGTTTCGTACTCAACGTGAGCGGTGTTGATGGTGATACCACGCTCTTTCTCTTCAGGAGCGTTATCGATCTGGTCGAAAGATTTTACTTTGTCAGCGTTGCCGGCGATCTTGCTAGCAAGAACTTTGGTGATGGCTGCAGTCAAAGTGGTCTTACCATGGTCTACGTGGCCGATGGTACCGATGTTTACATGCGGTTTGTCTCTTTTAAAGGTTTCTTTTGCCATAGTTTTAGCTTTTTTATGTGTTTAATATGGAGCCGATGGTGAGAATTGAACTCACGACCTCTTCCTTACCAAGGAAGCGCTCTACCCCTGAGCTACATTGGCATTATTTCAATTGGAGCGGAAGACGAGGTTCGAACCCGCGACCCTCAGCTTGGAAGGCTGATGCTCTACCAACTGAGCTACTTCCGCCTTTGTCTTTTAGACATAAAAAAAGTGGGCAGAGATGGATTCGAACCACCGTAGGCGTGCGCCAGCAGATTTACAGTCTGCCCCATTTGGCCACTCTGGTATCTGCCCAAATGTAAAGTCAAACTTTACTTGGAGCCGATGGAGGGAGTCGAACCCACGACCTGCTGATTACAAATCAGCTGCTCTGACCAACTGAGCTACGTCGGCTTTTTTCGGGACTGCAAATATAGACGTTTTATCTTAATTGACAAAATATTTTGCAAAAAAAATCAAGATAAGATTTCTTTCAGTATGTCGTCGGTGTTGAAACGGCATTCGGTGTAGAGCTCTTCTGGCTTTCCCTGCTCTATGAAGGTGTCCGGAATGCCGAGTCCCACAAGCCTGCAGTCGCAGGCGTTGTCCGCTATATACTCCGCCACGGCCCCGTGCAGGCCTCCCTTGACGGCTCCGTCCTCGACCGTTATGATTCTGGAGGCATTCGCGCTGGCGTAGGCGAGCGCTTCGGTATCTATAGGATTGAGGAAGCGCATATTATAATGTATGGCGCGCTTTCCCTGGAGGGCGGCCTGACGGACGGCCTGAGCGGCCTTGACTCCGACAGGGCCTATGCTGAGGACGGCGACACCCTCTCCGTCGGAGAGAAGCACGGCTTTGCCCCTTTCGATTGCTTTGAACGCCGCGCCGCGCCACGGAGCGCCGCTTCCGCAGCCGCGCGGATAACGGATTACTGTCGCGCCATATTCAGGCAGAGTGGCGGAATAGAGCATATTGCGCAGCTCGCCCTCGTCGAGTGGCGAGGCTATGGTGAGATTGGGGACAGGCCTGTATGAGGCGAGGTCGAAGGCGCCGTGGTGCGTTGCTCCGTCTTCTCCCACGAGTCCCGCGCGGTCTAGGCAGAGTATCACTTTAAGCTTTTGGAGCGCCACGTCGTGTACCAGGGAGTCGAAGGCCCTCTGGGAGAACGACGAATAGATGTTGCATACGGGCAGAAGGCCGCCCGCCGCAAGTCCGGCGGAGAATGTCAGGGCGTGCTGCTCGGCTATGCCGACGTCGAAGACGCGCTGAGGCATCTCCTTCATCATCAAATCCATACTGCAGCCTGTGGCCATCGCGGGCGTTATGCCAACTATTTTATTATTGGTACGGGCCAGTTCGAGAAGGGTTTCGCCGAAGACTTCCTGAAACTTGGCGATGTCGGACTTTTTGCCGGTGCGAAGGCCGGTTTTGGGGTCGAACGTGCCAGGGGCGTGCCAGACGGTCTGGTTTTCTTCGGCGGGCTTGAAGCCCTTGCCCTTTACAGTTATGACGTGCAGAAGTTTGGGGCCGTCGATTGCCTTAAGTCTTTCCAGGGTCTTTGCAAGCAATTCCACGTCGTTGCCGTCTATAGGGCCGAAGTATCTGAAACCCAGGGAGTCGAAGAGGGAGAAGCGCTCGTCCGAACCTTTCCCTACGAACCGTTTGGCGTTCTTGACGTTTTTCTGGATATGGTTTCTCAGGCGGCTTGCTCCGAGGCGGTCCCATACGTCTTTCTTGAGCTTGTTGTAGTGGCGGCTCGTTACGAATTTGAGGAGGTAGTTGTGCAGGGCGCCCGTGTTCTTGTCTATGGAGATCTGGTTGTCGTTCAGTATGACAAGAAGATCTGTCTTGAGCGAACCTGCGTTGTTGATGCCTTCGAAGGCCAGGCCGCCGGTCAGGGCGCCGTCGCCGATGACGGCTACGGTGCGGCTGCCTTCGCCCTGCATCTGAGATGCCACGGCGAGGCCGAGGGCTGCAGAAATTGATGTGGAGGAGTGGCCGGTACCGAAGGCGTCGTACGGGCTCTCGTCGCGACGTGGGAAGCCGCTGATGCCGTCCTTCTTTCTGTTGGTTTTAAATGCTTCCCTCCTGCCTGTCAGGATTTTATGGGCATAGGCCTGATGGCCCACGTCCCAGACTATGCGGTCTTCGGGCGTGTTGAACACTTTGTGGAGCGCCACGGCTATCTCGACGGCGCCGAGGCTGGCGCCAAGATGGCCGGGATTCTCCGCGCAGCATTCGATCATATACCTGCGAAGTTCGTCGCAGAGCGTCCTGAGCTCTTCGCTGCTCAGGGCGCGTATCTGCGACGGATCGTTTATGTTCTCGAGAATTGCCAAGAGCGGGTTACCTTATTATAGTCTGGTCGCGGTCTGGACCGAGGGAGATGACCTTCACCGGAACGCCGGTGAAATGTTCGATGTAACTTACGTAGTCGAGGAATTCTGCAGGGAGCTCTTTTTCGCTGCGGCAGCCGCTTACAGGCTTGCTCCAGCCTTTGAACTCCTGATATACGGGCTCGACCTCGGCATACACGTCGTAAGGGACCCTGTCTGTAGTCTCTCCGTTGACCTTGTATGCGACGGCAGCTTTGATTGTGGCGAAGCCGTCGAGGACGTCGGCCTTCATCATTATGAGCTGCGTTACTCCGCTGAGCATTATGGCATATTTGAGGGCGACGAGGTCTATCCAGCCCGTGCGGCGTGGACGGCCTGTAGTGGCGCCGAACTCGAAACCTTTGCGGCGGAGTTCTTCGCCTGTCTCGTCGAAGAGTTCGGTAGGGAACGGACCGCTGCCGACTCTTGTGCAGTATGCCTTGAAGATGCCGTAGACCTCTCCGATGCGGCCCGGAGCCACTCCGAGGCCGGTGCAGGCGCCGGCGCAGGCTGTCGAACTGGAGGTTACGAAAGGATATGATCCGAAATCGACGTCCAGCATCGAGCCTTGAGCTCCCTCCGCGAGAATCGGCTTTCCTGCGTCGAGGCAGGCGTTGGCTTCGTATTCGCAGTCCACTATGTCGAAGGTCTTGAGATACTGTGCGGCCTCGAGCCACTCAGCTTCGTGTTCCTCGGCATTGTACTGGAAATCGTACGCCTTCAGGCGGGTTATGTGCTTGGTTTTGAGAGTGTTGAATTTCTCTTTGAAATCAGTTCCGAGAAGGTCGCCTACGCGAAGGCCGTTGCGGCCTGTCTTGTCTGAATATGCCGGTCCGATGCCCTTCAGGGTGGAACCGATCTTGCCCTTTCCCAGAGCCGCCTCGTCGGCTGCGTCGAGAATGCGGTGCGTCGGGAGGATGAGCTGGGTGCGCTTTGCTATCTTGAGTCTTTCGCGCAGCGGAATGCCGAGTTTTTCAATGGCCTGACACTCCTCGCGGAAGATGACGGGGTCGAGCACGACGCCGTTTCCTATTATATTGACAGTGCCCTCTCTGAATACGCCCGAAGGAACTGAATGGAGCACAAAAGAGGTATCTCCGAAATGGATTGAGTGGCCGGCGTTCGGGCCGCCCTGAAATCTTGCGATGACGGGATACTTCTGTGCGAGTACGTCAACGATTTTACCCTTGCCCTCATCTCCCCACTGGAGACCGAGAACAACGTCAAGTGTGGTTTTGCTCATATCTGTGGCTGAATGTTTTATCAGAATGGAAGATCGTCTGTGCCGTCGTCGTTGAGGTCCTGCGGCGATATGACAGGTGTGCTGACAGGCTGCGGCTGAGGCTGCGGCTGGACAGGGCGCGGAGCGCCGTATGACTGGCCGCCGTACTGCTGACCACCGCCATACTGCTGTCCGCCACCGTATTGCTGCCCGCCGGCAGGCTGATTGTCGCTGCGGCGGCCCAGAAGCTGGATTGTATCCGCCTGGATTTCGGTTACATAGTGTTTCTGGCCGTTCTGGTCGTCCCAGCTGCGGGAACGGATGCGGCCTTCAACGTATATCTGGGTGCCTTTGTGGATGTAGGCTTGGGCCAGGTCGGCGAGCTGCCTCCAGGCGTTTATCGTGTGCCATTCTGTGATTTCCTTCTGCTCGCCGCTGCGGTCTTTGTATCTTTCGCTTGTTGCCAATGTTATTGTCGCGACTGAGATGCCGCTTTCGAGGTGTCTGATCTCCGGCTCTTTCCCTACGTTTCCGATTAAGATTACTTTGTTTACTGACATAATGCGCTTAAATTAATTTTGCCTAAAAGTACACCATTTTTTCGGTTTGGGCAAATTAAATTGAATAAAAAAGCCGGCGGAAAATTCTGCCGGCTTTTATACGTTGTCTCAAAGAGAGTTATGCAACTTCCTTGGAAGGACGGTCGAGCTTGAGCTCAGGGTGCTTCTTAGAGTTGAACTTCAGAAGGACTGCCACTGTGATGGCGATCACGCCGAGGGTGATGAAGATGAACTCAGAGTGGACTGATTTCTCGACTTCAACCAGAGCGTCGTTGCTCATTATCCTGCCTACGAAGATAGGAACGAGGAGCATACCCATATTCTGGATCCAGTAGATGAGGGAGTAGGCGGTGCCGAGGTTCTTTTCAGGAACGATCTTAGGCACTGAAGGCCACATTGCTGAAGGAACGAGGGAGTAGCCGATGCCGAGCAGCACGATAGCGAAGTATCCGAAGAACTTTGCGGTTGCGAAAGCGAGCATCAGGTGAGCCGCAAACACGAGGATTGCGCCGGTGATCATCCAGGTTGTAGCCTTTCCGACCTTGTCCACGAGAGCGCCGAAGAGCGGAGTGAAGATGACAGGAGCGAATGCAATCATTGAAATCATCACTGAAACAACCTTGTCGTCGAGGCCGAAGCGTGGCATTATGATGGAGGTTCCGAACTTCTTGAAGCTGATGACGCAGCAGTAGAAGAAGACGCACAGGAGGGCGATCATGATGAAGCGAGGGTTCTTGAGCACCTTGATGATGTCGGAGAACTTGAACTTGTCTTCCTCCTTCTGCTCGCCGCGCTCGGAGACGATGCCTTCTTCCTTGTCATATTTTGCGTCCATCGCAACGAAGCAAGCCCAAAGGATTGCGCCGATGAAGATGAAGGTGAGGCCGAGGAGGGCAGGACGGTTTGTGGCTGCCAGTTCGTAGAATCCGTTGTCATTTGCAAGCACGAGGCGCGGAGCGAGAATCATTGCGAGACCGGTACCGATGCGGGCGATCGAGAGCTGCAGACCCATTGCGAGGGCGACATTCTTGCCCTTGAACCATTTGGCGATAGAGCGTGTTACCGCAACTCCGGCTATCTCGCTGCCGAGGCCGAATATCATACAGCCTACATATGCGATAGGGAGGGATGTGCCCGGACCTTTTGTAGCGATTGCAGGCACTGTGATGGCGGTGAAGACGATTGCGGCGCCCAGAAGCATCAGGCCCACGAAAATCGAGCCGATGAGCCTTACGCCGAATTTGTCGAGGAGAATACCGCAGATGATGAGGCCGCCCCATACGCAGAGGAATGAGTAACCGCCGGCGTAGAAGCCGAAGTTTGCTGAATTCCAGCCGAGAGCGAGGTTTTCAGGATTCTTGAAGATGTGCGATACGGTCGAGAACATATCGTCGAAGAAGTACGAGCCGAACATCGGCACGACGAGGCACGCAAGAGCGATCCAGCAAGCTATCTTGCTTGCTTTCAGAGTTTTTGCTTTTTGAACTTCAGTCATGATATTTAGTTTTGTAGATTATTGTCAGTCTTTTATGTTAGGCAGTTCGAGGCCGTAGCCTTTGCTGCGGTCTTCCTTCTTGAGCAGGAGGGAGAATATGAATGCCAGGACGCCGAATGAAGAGAATACTATCATCGGGACGAGGTATGAGCCTGTTGACTGTCGCAGAGAGCCGATTATCATCGGAACGAAGCAAAGGCCGAGGTTCTGCACCCAGAAGATGAGGCAGTATGCCGAGCCCAGAATCTTTTCCGGAATGATTTTCGGCACTGCTGGCCAGAGAGCGGCAGGGACCAGCGAGAAGCTTACTCCGAGCACCACTATGAGCGTAAGGGCCAGCCACTTCTCGGGAACTGCAGGAAGCAGGAAGGCGAAGCTCAGGTGGCATACTATCATTATGAGGGAGCCCAGCATCAGCATTGTGGCGCCTTTGCCCTTGTGGTCAAGGAAGATGCCGAGCAAAGGAGTGAGGCACATCGCCAGGATAGGGAAGCAGCTGAAGAGCTTCGCGGCCGAAGCGGCCTCGATCATAAGTGTTTCCTCCAGGAAGTTGGTCGCATATCTCTGGAACGGGAAGATTGCGCTGTAGTAGAGAACGCAAAGCAGGGCCACGATCCAGAACATCTTGCTCTTGAAGATTGCGCCAAGGTCGCTGATGTGGAATTCGTCTTCGGAGGAGTCGGAGCCTGTGGCCTCACCGGCGGCCTTGAGCTGGGCGTCGAACTTGCGGTCCATCACGCCGAAGATTATGAAGTTGACCAGGCCGATGCACAGAAGGGCGCCGCAGAAGCCCACAGGGGCGAGCACCGAGCCGTCGAAGCGGCCGGCGATGATAGGAGCAATCCACATCACTCCGAAGGCGCCCAGGCGGGCGATAGCCATCTCAAGACCCATCGCGAGAGCCATCTCCTTGCCCTTGAACCATTTGGCGAGAATCTTCGAGACATTGGTGCCTTCCATTTCGCAGCCGCAGCCGAAGATCATGAAACCAAGGGAAGCCATCTTCGCGCTGCCGGGCATTGCGGTCCACCAGGTGCCGAGCCACTGGCAGAAGGCGGTGGTCTGGAACCAGTCGCTTATGCCTATGAATTTGACGCCTGCGCCGACAACCATCAGGGCTGCCGACAGGACGCCTGAAAATCTTACTCCAAGTTTGTCTAGAATGACGCCGGCTATGATGAGGAAGCCGCACACGTTGAGGATGTATTCGGAAGCGGCGTAGGTGCCGAAGACGCTGCTGTTCCAGCCGAGGGACGACTCGACGAGGGACTTGAGCGGAGACATCACGTCCACGAACATATATGCGAAGAACATCATCGACGCAATCAGAACGAGGACGCTCCAGCGCGCTACCGGATTGTCATTCATAAATTTAGTTACTCTGTCTGACATTTTTGTTTTCGTTTTAAACTACGAATTTACAAACATCGGATGGATTTTCAAAATTTAAAAGGGACTGCGGCAGTAAATTCCGGGAGATCGCCATTTTAATGTAGGTTCTGCCGCAGTCCCTGTCAATGAGACTGTTGTCAGCCAAGATGGCTGAAATTCCATTCGGAAAGATTCCTGGAGAGTTTTGTCAGATGTCCTTCAAAGGATTCAGACGTCTCGAGGTTCATCTTCCTGCGTATTTTCGTGCGTTTGTTGTAGAAGGTGACGTGATGCTCGTAGCCGCAGGCCAGACTGATGCACGACGGAGTGGCTCCGAGCGCAATCAGACAGCACATCTGGACTTCTGACGGGGTGAGGGCTGGGTACGTCTCTTCGAGAAATGTGGCCAGGCCGTCGAAATAGACGTTGGCCAGAGCCCTTGCGCCGGCGCCGAATGTCCACTCGGCCTGGCCTCCGGAGAAATAGCGGCGCACCCGTCTGTAGAGGAGTTGTCCGTTGTTGCCGCTGTCCGCGGCCGCGTTCATAATGTCCACGGCCATCTTCACGCACTCCTCTATGTCGCGCGATTTGCTCTCGGAGAGCAGGGTGAGTTTCCTGCGGACTTCAAGAAGAGACCTTCTCGCCCGGCCTAGTTTTATGGATAGAAAGATTATTGCGGCCGCTTCAGCCGCGAGAGGCAGAACAAAAAAAAATGTTCCGAAAAATAAAATTTAGCATGGTGTCTGTTGTAAGCAGCAATCTCTCAGAACTTGCTCGTCAGGGGCCGTACCTGTCATCAGCGTGAAGCCTGTGAGGGCCTGCTCCACGAGCCATTCCTGCCCAGGAACGTACAGAGCCCCCTTTTCGGCGCAAAGCTCTTTCAGACAAGGATTGCTGTAATTGGCTTCGATGACGACCTTGCCCTTCAAGGGTATCTTCCCCAGAGAGTCTATGGCCGCCGGTACGGTGTAGATGATTATGCCTATGTTGCTCGCCTGTACCTGATCGGGGATGCTTTCAAGGGATATAGGCGCGATGCCGCCCGTGCTGAAGCAGAAATCGCGGGCCTTCTTCAGGCTGCGGTTGGCCAGTATTGTTGTCAGGTGGAGATTGACTGATGCGAGCGCCGCGGCCTTGCCTGCTCCTCCGCATCCGACCACAAGGACATTGGCATCGTCGAACCGCATCTTGTGCAGGCGGAGTATGTTGGTCACTGCCCAGAAGTCGGTGTTGAAGGCCTCGAGGCGGCCGTCTTTCTTTATGAGGAGGTTTGTGGCGCCGAGACTCCGCGAAATGCCGTCGGCACGGTCTGCGGCCTTGAAGGCGCTCTCCTTGTACGGGGCGGTGACGTTGACGGCGTCGTAGTTTTTCCTGAAAATCTCGAGAGCTTCCTCCACGGTGCCTGTTTCAATCAGGTCGTAGGTCATTCCGCCGTCCGGATAAGCGGCGCGGAACAGCTTCGGGCTGAGACTGCGGGATATGGGATTTCCGATGAGGCCGAATTTCTTCATCGCCCCTTTGTGCTTGAGTTTCTTTGTCTTACTGCCTCATAGCAGAGTACGGCGGCTGAAACCGACACGTTGAGGGAGTCCATAAGGCCCGCCATCGGTATGCGTATCTTCTTGTCGGAACGTTCACGCCAGAAATCGGTCAGGCCGGGGGCTTCCGCGCCGAAGACTATGGCGGTGCCGCCCGTCATATCGGTGTCGTAGTACAGCTCGGAGTCCTGAAGCTGGGCGGTGAGGATGCTCAGGCCGCAGGCCTTGATCCAGTCGAAGGCCTCCTGCGAGGTGCAGGCGACAGTCGGGACTGAAAATACGGCTCCGAGGCTTGCTCGGATGACGTTCGGGTTGTAGATGTCGGTCAGGGGGTCGCAGACTATCACGGCGTCGGCTCCGGCGGCGTCGGCGGTCCTGAGGACTGCGCCCAAGTTGCCGGGCTTCTCCACGCTTTCCAGAACGATTACCAGCGGACTGGGCTTCGGCCTGAGGTCTTCGAGCAGCAGTCTGCGCTCTCTGAGCACCGCCACAATGCCTTCCGTGCTGCCGCGGTAGGCGATTTTTTCATAGACGGCGTCGCTTACGTCGATGCCGCGGCGAAGCGTCTCGACAGCCTCGTAGCCGCAGGCGAGGGCGCGCTCGACTTCGCGCACCCCCTCCACGACGAACAGACCTTTCTCGCGGCGTTCGCGCGATTTTGTCTCGAGCGAGACGATGTCCTTTATCTTCTGATTCTGAAGGGACGTTATCATTCCTTTTCTTCTTTCTCCGCGCCGGGGGCTTTCTGCGGCCTCATCTGAGGGAAGAAGAGAACATCCTGGATTGCAGGGGAATCCGTCATCATCATAGTGAGGCGGTCAATTCCCATTCCGAGACCTGACGTAGGAGGCATACCGTATTCGAGGGCACGGACGAAGTCCATATCGATGTACATAGCCTCGTCGTCGCCTGCGTTCTTCAGACGGGTCTGCTCGTTGAAACGGCCGAGCTGGTCGATAGGGTCGTTGAGCTCGCTGTAGGCGTTTGCCAGTTCCTTGCCCTTGACGAAAAGTTCGAAGCGCTCGGTGAGGTCAGGATTGCTGCGGTGACGCTTTGTCAGAGGACTCATCGCGACAGGGTAGTCGGTAATGAAGGTAGGCTGGATGAGGTTCTTCTCGCAGAATTCGCCGAAGATGGCGTCTATCAGCTTGCCTGCGCCCATTGAAGGAGAGATCGGGACTTTGAGGTCCTGACAGGTCTTGCGGAGCTGGTCTTCGTCCATACCGGTGATGTCCACTCCGGCGTATATCTTGATGGCCTCGAGCATAGGGAGCCTGCGGTAAGGAGCCTTGAATTCGATTTCGTCGCCCCAGACCTTGCATCTGGTGGAGCCGTTGATGGCCACGGCGATTCTCTCGAGCATATTCTCGACGAATTTCATCATCCAGTTGTAGTCTTTGTAGGCTACATATATCTCCATACAGGTGAATTCAGGGTTGTGGGTGTGGTCCATTCCTTCGTTGCGGAAGTCCTTCGCGAACTCATAGACGCCGTCGAAGCCGCCCACTATCAGACGCTTGAGGTAGAGCTCGTTGGCGATTCGCATATAGAGCGGAATGTCGAGGGCGTTGTGGTGCGTCACAAAAGGCCGTGCGGTTGCTCCGCCAGGAATTGACTGAAGGATAGGGGTTTCCACCTCGAGGTATCCGTGCTCGTTGAAGAATTCGCGCATCGTCTGGATGATCTTGGTCCTCTTGCGGAAGATTTCCCTTGTGCCGGGGTTCACGATGAGGTCTACGTAACGCATACGGTAGCGGAGCTCCGGATCGGAGAATGCGTCGAACACTTCGCCCTCCTTTTCCTTGACTATAGGAAGCACGCGCAGCGACTTGCTCAGCACGACGAGGCTCTTCGCGTGGACGGAGAGTTGGCCGGTCTGCGTGATGAAGGCGTAACCTTCGATGCCGATTATGTCACCTATGTCGAGAAGTTTCTTGAAGACGGTGTTGTAGAGGGTTTTGTCCTCGCCCGGGCAGATTTCGTCGCGTTTGACAAAGACCTGTATGCGGCCCTTCGAATCCTGCAGCTCTATGAAGGAGGCGGCGCCCA
>R21__coassemble_3951_pt1 | contig 7086 bp, 7 predicted proteins | sample R21__metabat2_high_PE_022 | metagenome-assembled genome bin R21
CTTTTGCAGTTACATTCCTTAGTGCAGTAAACCACTCTACAAATCTAAGGTTTGCGAAAATAGATATTGATATGGAACAGATAACTACATTCAATCCAGTTCAAAGGCATCTTCTCCAGATGTTTGGATATTTTCAATCAGAAAAAAACCTCTCCGAACTGAAGAGTATTCTGCTTAAATATTATGCCGAAAAGACGCAGGAGAGTATCGATGAGTTCTGGGAACAGAACATGAATGAAGACTCTATCGAACAGATTCTCTCAGAACATATGAGAACCCCTTATGTTCACGCAAAATGAGGACTATTGTTCTGGATACAAATTGCCTGTTGGTTTCATTGCCCAAGAGAAGCCCATACCATAACATATGGACCGGGTTGATTGATGGGAGCATCGCCCTATGCGTGTCCAATGAAATCCTCTCCGAATATGAAGAGAAGTTAACCGAAAAGACGTCTGCAACGATTGCTGAAAATGTAATCCAAACCGTATTGAACCTTCCGCATCTGATTCAAATTAATCCAACGTATTTCTGGCGGCTTATTCAAAGCGATCTGGACGATAATAAATATGTGGACTGTGCAATATGCGGCGAGGCCGAATTGATAGTTACCAATGACAGCCACTTCAATATCTTGAAAACCATCGATTTCCCTAAGGTTTTTGTTCAGAGCATAGAGGAGTTTGCAAGATCATTAAAAGAGCATCCATAATTTCCCTCAGCCTCTCCTCCTCCCTCACACTCTCTTTCGTTCTGAAGCGGTGGAGGGGGATGCCGCATTTCTTCCGCTACAACTCTTTCATCGAAAACAATCTTCCCAAGCAGTACCGCAGCGGGCGTATACGGCGCAGCCGTCTCTATGAGTGCGCACAACGGATGGACGAAAGAGTCGCTCGAGGCTGTGATCGCCTCAGTCGAGTGGGACCCGGTCGACGTCTTGCCGAAGTGAAGTTAGCGGAGAGATCGGGATTCGAACCCGAGATACGCTTTTGGCGTATACACGCTTTCCAGGCGTGCCTCTTAAGCCACTCGAGCATCTCTCCAATGTCCACGCAAAAATAAGCGAAACTTTCGTCTTTTGCAACAACAATCGTTCTACCGTACCACGATTGTATCCGGCGGCAGTATCCGCCAGGAAACCATGGCCACCCTCGGCCCTGTTAGAGGGAGGGGCCCGACGACAGCGAGTTATCGTGGAGCGATGACGAAGATGGCGTTGGGAGGGATGGAGCGAGCCTTGGGCGAGCGGAAGTTTATCGGCGGATACTGCCGCCGGATACAATAGCTCCTACTGCAGCGCCGGCAGCAGATACTGCCAGACGATGTCGAGGTATGGCTGGTAGAGGGTTGAGTTTGATGTGAGAACTATCACGGCGTCGAGGCTCGGGAGAAGGATTATGTACTGGCCTTCGGAACCGTCGGCGCGAACGCCGGCGCACTGCCCCGCGCAGTCGCAAACCCACATAAAATAGCAGTACCCCTGCGTCCAGTCCGCCCTCTTGTCTATCGGACGCTTCGTGGAGACTTTGTATGAGGTCATTTCCTTCACCCACTCTTCGGAGATCAGCTGACGGCCGCGCCACTTGCCGCCGTCGAGCAGCATCTGACCCGCCTTCGCCATATCTTCGGTCTTGAGCCACAGACCCCAGCCGCCGCAGTTGATGCCCTGCGGACTCTCTTCCCAAAGCGGCTTCTCAATGCCCAGAGGTTTGAAAAGACGAGACTCCAGATAATCCACCACCTTCATACCGGTCTTACGCTGCAGAATGGCGCTGACGACATATGTCCCCAGAGAGTTGTATGTAAAATAAGTCCCTGGTTCATAGGGGAATTCCGCCGCCAGGAAGCCCTCTACCCAGTCGCCGTCGCCCTCGCGCACGGCGTGGGGCTCACGCGCCTGGCCGCAGGTCATAGTCATAAGGTCGCGCACCGTGACGGCCTTCAGATTGTCGCAGACTTCCGCCGGCAGTTTGTCCGGAAATATGTCCACCAGCTTCTCGTCAGGGGAGAGAAGCCCCTCGTCGAAGGCAAATCCTGCCGCCATCGCGACGAATGTCTTGCTGACGGAGTGCATCACGTGGGCCGCCTCGGGCGAAGAGCCGTTGAGCCAGCGCTCCGCCACAACCTCGCCGCCCTTGAGCAGCATCACGCTGTGTACCTCGATTTTGCCGATGGAGTCCGGCATAGCCTCCGTGGCCTCGATAAAGGCGTCAACGGCCTTTTCATAACGGTCGCTCCGGCATCCGGAGGCTACTGCGACAAGCGCGAGCAGGGAAAATATGAATGTAAATTTCTTCATAGGTTAAGGTATTACGAAAAAAGCGCCTGCGAAAAAGCAGACGCTTAAGGTTCGTAGCGGGATCCAGGATTGAACTGGAGACCTCATGATTATGAATCATGCGCTCTAACCGACTGAGCTACCCCGCCATCAGATCCCAATTTTGTTGAGGTAGACGGATTCGAACCGCCACTAAGAGGACCAGAATCTCTTGTGCTGCCATTACACCATACCTCAGTGTTTGGGACTGCAAAGGTATAAATTTTTCTGATAATGCAACAGAAAAATTAAATTATTCAATAGTTGAAATTGATAATTTTTTTGATTTCGGGGCTTATGCTGTTCGCAACGGGGCAGGTGCGGGCTGCATTTTCAATCATCGCCTTCTGTTTGTCGGTATAATTCGCGTCTTTCGGAAAGTCGATGTCGAGATGGAGCTCCGCCACGCGGCGTGGGTTGGCAGCCATTATTTTCTCGGTGGTGATGGTCGTTCCGTCGATTGAAAAGCCGTTCGTGCGGGCCGTCATACCTATGATAGAGAGCATACAGCATCCGAGAGATGTTGCGAAAAGGTCTGTAGGAGAGAATTTTGTGCCGTCGCCGTTGTTGTCTTTCGGCGGCACGGTCTGGATTGTGTCACCGCTGTCGAGGTGCACTGCCTCACATTTGAGGCTGCCCAGATAGGTTGTCTTCATTAAAGTCATAACTGTCTGTTTTTTAGAGGAAGATTATTCAATTGTCCATTCGCACCCGTCCTTGGTGTCCTTTATCTGGATGCCGAGCGCCTTGAGGGAGTCGCGGATCTTGTCGCTGGTGGCCCAGTCTTTATTGGCCTTGGCAGCCTTGCGGGCCTCGAGCACCATCTCGATAAGACCGTCCAGCATCTTGCTGTTGCCGCCCTCGGAAGCTTCGTCCTGCAATCCGAGCACGCCCTGAAGGATGTCGCCGAAAAGGCCTTCGAGGATTCGGCGGTCGGCCTGGCTTATCTGCATACTCTTGTCTTTCACGGAGTTGATGATGCGCACACCGTCGAACAGGTGAGAGAGCACGACAGGGGTGTTGAGGTCGTCGCAGAGGGCTTCATAGACCTTCTCCTGCAGCGCCGCGATCTCGGCTGAATCGCTTGCGGCGGCTGTAGGGAGACTTTTGAGATCCTTTGCAGCCTGCATAATGCGCTTGAGGCCTTTCTCTGCCGCGCGGAGGGCGTCGTTGCTGAAGTCCAGCGGGCTGCGGTAGTGGGCCTGAAGGATAAAGAAGCGCACGGTCATCGGGCTGTAGGCCTGCTCCAGAAGAGGGTGGCTGCCGGTGAAGACCTGCTCGAGGGTGATGAAGTTGCCCAGCGACTTGCCCATCTTCTGGCCGTTGATGGTTATCATATTGTTGTGCATCCAGTAGTGGACGCCGCCCTGACCGCGGGAGGCGGTGTTTTGGGCGAGCTCACATTCGTGGTGCGGGAACATCAGGTCCATTCCGCCGCCGTGGATGTCGAACACCTCTCCGAGGTATTTTTCGCTCATAGCCGAGCACTCGAGGTGCCAGCCGGGGAAGCCTTCGCTCCACGGTGAAGGCCAGTGCATTATATGCTCCGGTGAGGCTTTCTTCCAGAGGGCGAAGTCGAGCGGCGAGCGCTTGTCGTCCTGCCCGTCGAGGGCGCGGGTGCCCTCCTTCGTGTCTTCGAGGTTACGGCCCGAGAGCACTCCGTAGTGGTGCTTCTCGTTGTATTTGGCTACGTCAAAATAGACCGAGCCGTTGCTTTCGTAGGCGAAGCCCGAGTCGAGAATCTTCTTTACGAGATTTATCTGCTCGATTATATGGCCCGATGCCCTCGGCTCGATTGAAGGCGGCAGAACGCCGAGGCGCTTCATCGCTTCGTGGTAGCGGAGGGTGTACATCTGCACAACCTCCATAGGCTCAAGCTGTTCGATGCGGGCTTTCTTTGCAATCTTGTCCTCTCCCTCGTCGGCGTCGTGCTCGAGATGGCCTACGTCTGTGATGTTGCGCACGTAGCGTACCTTGTATCCCAGGTGCTTGAGAAGGCGGAAGAGCACGTCGTAGGTTATGCCCGGGCGGGAGTGGCCCAGATGGGCGTCTCCGTACACCGTAGGGCCGCAGACATACATTCCGACCGCTCCTTCGTGGATCGGCTTGAAGAGTTCCTTGCTGCGGGTGAGAGTATTGTATATGTATAAATTTTTGGTCATAGGGGTTCGATTATTTCAGTCCGAGTTTTTCAAGAAGAGCCTCCGGTTGAGGGTCACGGCCCCGGAAGTTTCTGTAAAGAGTGGCCTCGTCCTCGATGCTGCCCCTCGAGAGGATTTCCTTGCGGAAGGATTCGGCAACCTCGCGGTTGAAGATGCCTTTTTCCTTGAAGAGGGAGAATGCGTCAGCCTCGAGCACTTCGGCCCATTTGTACGAGTAGTAGCCAGCAGCGTATCCGCCGGAGAAGATGTGGGTGAACTGCGGAGTCATCACGCAGCCCTCCACTGCAGGAAGCACGGCGTAAGGAGCGAGAGTCTGCTGCTCGAACGCGACAGGGTCGGTTGAAGGCAGAGTTTCGCTTGAGTGCCAAGCCATATCGATTGTGCCGAAGTTGAGCTGGCGCACCTGGGCGTAGCCTGCGTTGAAGTTCTTTGCCGCAACTATCTTTTCGATAAGTTCGTCAGGTATGACCTCGCCTGTCTGATAGTGCTTTGCGAAGGTCTTGAGATATTCAGGCTCGTATGCCCAGTTTTCCATAATCTGAGAAGGTAGCTCGACGAAGTCGCGCGCTACGGAAGTGCCTGTAAGTGACGGGTATGAGCCTTCTGCCAACATTCCGTGGAGGGCGTGGCCGAATTCGTGGAGGATTGTCGTGACCTCGTCGAAGGTCAGCAGTGACGGAGTGGTCTCCGTCGGCTTCGTGAAGTTGGTGACGACGGTCACGAACGGTCTCTCTTCGACTCCGTTCTGAATGCTCTGGTCGCGGAAAGATGTCATCCACGCGCCGCTGCGCTTATTGTCGCGAGGGAAGAAGTCCAGATAGAAGACTGCCATAAAGCGGCCGCTCTCGTCTGTAACTTCGAAAGCGCGGACGTCCGGATGATAGACCGGAATGTCTTTTCTTTCGGTGAATTTCAGGCCGTAAAGGCGTCCGGCAAGGTCAAAGACCGCCGCCTGCACGTTGTCCAGCAGGAAGTAAGGCTTGAGCTGCTCGTCGCTGATGGAGAAGTTGGCCTCCTTGTATTTGTTTGCCCAGTAGCTGAAGTCCCAGCTCTGGAGCTCGCTTTCGAAGCCGTTTTCAGCGGCATATTTCTGAATTGCCGCAACGTCTTTTTTGGCGAAAGGCAGAGACTTTGTCATAAGGTCGGAGAGGAAGTTGTTTACAGTCTCCGGATTTTTGGCCATTCTCTCTTCGAGGGCATAGGCCGCATAGGTAGGGTAACCGAGAATCTGCGCCTCTTTTGTGCGGAGCTCGACAATCTTGACTATGTTCGGGCAGTTGTCGAACTCTCCGCCGATAGCCTGGCTGTTATATGCCTTCCAAACCTGTTCCCTAAGGTCGCGCCGTGCGCTGTATTTGAGGAACGGGCTGTAGCTCGGGGCGTTGAGGGTGATGGTCCAGCCCTGTTCGCCGCGGGCCTTGGCCTCGCTTGCGGCGGCCTCCTTCACGAAATCAGGCAGGCCTTCGAGGTCGGCTTCGTCCGTGAGATTCAAGGTATAGGCGTTGGTTGCGGCAAGAGTGTTCTGGCCGAACTTGAGGGTTGCAAGTGACAGTTCTTCAGCCACTTTCGAGTATTCAGCCTTTGCCTCGTCATCGAGGTTGGCTCCGTTTCTCGAGAAGGATTTATAGGTGTCTTCGAGAAGTTTTGCCTGCTCCTGCGAGAGGTTGAGGCCGTCTTTCTTGTCCCAGACAGCCTTGATGCGGGCGAAGAGCTCCTTGTTGAGCATTATGGACATACTGTACTCGGTCATTGCAGGGGATATTTCCTCTGCTACCTTCTGCATTGCGTCGCTTGTGCAGGCGCTGTTGAGCGCGTAAAATATGCCCGCAACGCGGTTAAGGTCACGACCGGCGAATTCGAGGGCTTCGATCGTATTTTCAAATGTAGGCTCCTCGCTACAGGATACTATTGCTTCGATGTCGGCTTTCGCGCTGTCGATTGCAGCTTCGAAGGCCGGCTTGTAGTCTTCAACTTTGATTTTGTCAAACGCGTAGGTTCCGAAAGGATTGTCTGACGCTGTGAGTAAAGGGTTTTCTCTCATTGTACAGGATGTGACTGCGGCTGCCAGAAGCACGGCGGCCAATGTGAGTTTTGTTTTCATTAACGTGTGTTTATACTTTGTGCAAAACGCAAAGTTACTTAAAATTATTATAAAGATGTATTCCTGATGCGGACAATTCCGCGGCGGTCCGTGTAATATTGGATGTTGTAGCAGTAGAAGAGGGGAGGGCGCAGTATCCGGCGCCGCGATCCGGTGTGGACGTTGAAGTTGAACTGAAGGTAGGAGAGTTGCTGCCTGTCTATGGAGTCGCGGCCCGTGGCGAGGAGCTCCTCGAGGATGCGCAAGTTCTTGAGCAGCGCGGAGTTGACACGGTCAGTGGCGCGGCGCTGCTGCCTGCCGCGGCGATTGTGCCATTCGTGGCGGCACAGGTCGCTGCAGAACTTTTTGTCGCTCCGCCCGCTGAGCCGCGCCCCGCACACCGGACATATTTTCATCTCATCCATAATCTATGGTATGCCAACGATTTGACCTAAAAGCGAGACGGCCTAACCCTAATGAAAAATATGCCACCCTCGGCCTTATAAGAGGGAGGGGCCCGAGCAGGC
>R21__coassemble_3992_pt1 | contig 7022 bp, 6 predicted proteins | sample R21__metabat2_high_PE_022 | metagenome-assembled genome bin R21
GTATGAATATAGACGGATTTTATACGAAGGATCAAGTGATTGAAAAGTTTGGTTTGCCGACTCAATACAGTAGTTATGAAAGTTATGAAGGATACGGGATGACGTTTATGTATGGTAATAATTGGCTGCAATTTTCTAATGATGGCGAAGGGACTTATTTTTCAGGTTTTTCTGTGAATGATTCCAAGTTCGTAACTATGACTTCCTTGGTTGATGGCGGTATAAAAGTGGGTGATGACAAAGCAAAGTTGGAACTCCTTCATATGACTATCAATGAACCAAGAGATGGAGTAAGCGAAATTTGGTTTGAAGATTGGGCTATTATGAGCGTGAGATATAATAAGGACAATAAAATTTCCCATATAGGCATTATTATTATAGATTGAATAAGAATTAGTTATGTTCGACAAATCTGTTTACGTCTCACGGAGGAAGGTTCTTCTGGAGAGCGTCGGAGAGGGGCTGATTGTCCTGCTGGGCAACGGCGAGGCTCCGTGCAACTACGGCGACAACACATATCTGTTCCGTCAGGACAGCACATTTCTATATTATTTCGGCCTGGACCGGCCTGATTTTGCCGCCACTCTCGATGCTGAAAGCGGCGAGGTCGTCATCTACGGCAACGACGTGGACATAGACGACATAATCTGGATGGGTCCGCAGCCTTCGGTGGCAGAGCAGGCCGCCGAGGTGGGAGTGGGCTCAAGCGCGCCTTTCACGGCGCTTGCCCAGGTGCTGCGCAGCGCTCAGAAGAAGGGCCGCACGGTCCATTTCCTGCCGCCGTACCGCGATGCGCAAAAGATCTATCTCAATGAAGTTCTGGGCGTTCCGTTCGGCGCTATGAAGGAGTCTGCCTCCGAAAAGCTCATCCGCGCCGTGGCAGCGCAGCGCCTGATAAAGGAGCCTTGCGAAATCGAAGAGATCGACAAGGCCTGCAATCTGGGCTACGCGATGCACTACGCCGCAATGAAGATGCTCCGCCTCGGTATGGTGGAGCAGGAACTCGTGGGCGTGATGGAAGGCGTCTGCGCGAGCGAGGGCTATATGTGCTCCTTCCCGACAATCCTCTCCCAGCACGGCGAGACGATGCACAACCACGGCCACGACGGCGTCCTGACCGAGGGGCGTCTGCTTCTGATAGACGCCGGCTGCGAGCTCAAGTCGCATTACTGCTCCGACAATACGCGTACTCTTCCGACAAGCGGTCGCTTCACTCAGAAACAGGCAGATATCTATACAATAGTCTCCACCGCCAACCAGTTTGTTGTGGAAAATGCCCGTCCGGGTCTAACTTACCGCGATATGCATCTTGGCGCAGCCCGCATAATAGTGCAGGGCCTCTCAAACCTCGGCCTCGTGCAGGGCGACGTTGAGGAGATGGTCGCCGCCGGCGTGCAGGGTCTCTTTATGCCGCACGGCCTGGGCCACAATATGGGCCTCGACGTCCACGATATGGAAAACCTCGGCGAGAACTACGTCGGCTACGATCCCGACCAGAAGCGCGCTTCGCAGCTCGGTCTGGGCTCCCTGCGTATGGCCCGCCGCCTGCGTCCCGGCCACGTCATCACCGACGAGCCAGGCATCTATTTCATCCCTGCCCTCATCGAGCAGTGGAAGAAAGAGGGCCACAACGCGCAGTACATCAATTTCAGCAAGCTGGAGAGCTATTACGACTTCGGCGGCATAAGGCTGGAAGATGACATTCTGATAACGGAAAGCGGCGCGCGCCTGCTCGGTTCCAAGAGGCTGCCTATTACAGTGGAAGACGTTGAAAATGAAATGAAAAACTAAACCTATATGAAGAAACTGACACTTTTTGCGGCCGCCCTTTTCGTGACTGTGGGAGCGTTCGCGCAGACAATCGACAAAGCATCTCTCAAGGAGATACAGGACTCTTTCGTGAAGGATCCCTCAACAGTGGCCCTGCAGAATATCCTGACCCACAACAAAGACATCAAGACCCTGGCGCAGAACTATAAAGAGGACGGCGCCGTGGACCACTACTTCAAGTATCGCGTCGACGTAAAGGGTATCACGAACCAGTTCAGCTCCGGACGCTGCTGGATGTTCACCTCTATGAACGTGCTGCGTCCGACGGTTATGAAAAAATATAATCTCAAGGAGTTCGACTTCTCCCACAACTACTGTTTCTTCTGGGACCAGTTCGAGAAGTCCAATCTTTTCCTTGAAAATGTTATCGCAACCGCAGACAAAGACTTTCTGGATCAGGCTGTTGCATTCTTTTTCAAGGCTCCTGTGGGCGACGGCGGCGTATGGAATCTCTTTTATGACGTGGCTGAAAAATACGGAGTCGTGCCACAGAGCGTGATGCCCGAGACCGAGCACTCCAACAACACCTCCCAGATGGCCGGCGTCATCAAGGAGGTTCTCCGCACAGGCGGCTGGAAGCTTCGCGAGGCTGTGAACTCAGGTGCGCCGAAGGGTGACGTCGAAAAGCTGAAAATCGAGGTTTTGAAGGACGTTTACCGCGTTCTGGCCCTCTGCCTCGGCGAGCCTCCGACGGAGTTTACCTGGCGTTACAAGACAGCCGCCGGCGAAATATGTGAAATCAAGACGACCCCTCTGGAGTTCTATCGCGGCATAATCCCTGCGGACTACAACCCGGACAACTACGTGATGATAATGCACGACCCGACCCGCGATTACTACAAAGTCTATGACATCGACAGCTACCGCAATACATACGAGGGCGTGAACTGGGTCTATCTCAACCTTCCTTTGGAAGAAATCAAGCCTGCCGCCCTTGCATCCATCAAGAACAACACACCGATGTACGTCTCCTGCGACGTGGGTAAGCAGCAAAAGAGGGCCGAGGGCATTCTCTCGACCGAAAACTACGACTATGAGTCTCTTTTCGGCATCAAGCTGGATATGGACAAGAAGGCCCGCATCCTCACCCGCCAGAGCGGCTCGACCCACGCAATGACCCTCATCGGATGCGACACGGATACCAATGATGTACCTGTGAAATGGGAGTTCGAGAACAGCTGGGGTCCGCAGTCAGGCAACCACGGCTACGTAACCTTCACCGACAAATGGTTCGACGAATACCTGTTCCGTATCGTAGTGGAGCGCAAGTATTTGAGTCCTAAAGCCCTCAAAGCCCTCAAGACCAAACCTGTCCAGCTCCCTGCCTGGGACTATATGTTCTAAGAGGTGAAGATCGGAAATATAGAATTTGGCGAGAGGCCGGTGTTTCTGGCTCCTATGGAAGATGTGACGGACCTTTCGTTCCGCTACATCTGCAAGGAGTACGGAGCCGATATGATGTACACCGAATTCATATCTTCCGACGGCCTGATTCGCGACGCGGCCAAGACTCTTGCCAAGATGCGCCTCTACGACTACGAGAGGCCTATCGGCATCCAGATTTACGGCCATATTCCCGACGCTATGGTCGAGGCCGCAGTGCGCGCCGAAGCGGCTGGCCCTGACGTGATTGACATCAACTTTGGCTGCCCTGTCAACAAGATTGCCAAAAGAGGCGCCGGCAGCGGAATGATGCGCGAGCCCGACAAGATGGTGGAAATCACCCGCAGAGTCGTCGAAGCCGTCAAGTTGCCGGTCACGGTCAAGACAAGGCTTGGTTGGGACGATGACAGCAAGATAATAGTGGAGCTCGCCGAAAGGCTTCAGGACGCCGGAATCGCGGCGCTGACAATCCACGGCCGCACCCGCTGCCAGCTCTATAAAGGCTCCGCCGACTGGACGCTCATAGGCGAAGTCAAGCGCAATCCGAGGATGCATATTCCGATTATCGGCAACGGCGACATCACCACTCCCGAGCAGGCGCGCGATGCCTTCGACCGTTACGGCGTGGATGCCGTGATGATAGGCCGCGCAAGCTTCGGTCACCCTTGGATATTCAAGGAGGTGAAGCACTATCTTGCAACAGGCGAACTGCTTCCTCCGATGACAGTGGCCGAAAGGGTGGAGCTGGCAAAGAAGCATCTTGCCAAATCCTTGGAAATCAAAGGAGAGCGAGTCGGAGTTCTCGAGATGAGGCGCCACCTGAGCTGCTATTTCAAGGGACTTGACAACTTCAAGGAGACCCGCCTCAAACTTGTAACGGAAAACGACCCGCAGGCGCTTTTTGCTCTGTTGGACTACATAAAAGAAACCTGGCAGTAGAACTATGGTCAGCAAATTGTTGTTATTCCCATACTGGCTCGTACTGAAAATCAGAAACCGCAGATATGACAGCGGAGCGGCCAAGAGTACCTTCTTCGAAGACATACCCGTCATTTCGATTGGCAATGTGACCGTAGGCGGCACAGGCAAGACGCCTATGACGGAATACATAATCCGCCGCCTGATTGGCGACTATAAAGTGGCTGTGCTCTCACGCGGATATAAGCGCAAGAGCGATGAGTTTCACATTGTGAGTGAAACAGATACGGTGGATATGTCCGGCGACGAGCCTCTGCAGATCAAGCGCAAGTTTCCTTCGGTGACAGTCGCAGTCTGCAAAGACAGGGTGACGGCCGTGCAGATACTGAAAGACCAGACCCGTGAACTGCGTCCGGACGTGATAATCCTCGATGACGGATTTCAGTACAGACGCCTCAAGCCTATGCTTAGCATTGTGCTTCAGGACTATAACAGGCCTATATTCAAGGACGAGCTGCTTCCTCTGGGCCGACTTCGCGACCTTCCAGAGCAGATACGCCGTGCCGACGTGATGGTCTGCACAAAGTGCCCGGAGGCCCTCAACGATTGGGAAAGAAGCGAGGTGAAACGCGGCGCACACCTGGGCGAAGACCGTACGATGCTTTTTGCAAAGAGCTTCTACGGAGAGCCGATGGCTGTATTCCCGGAGCTGGGAAACAAGCGTTATATCTACTCGAAAGACGTATTCGTATTCACAGGCATCGCTTCAGACAATCCTATACTACTCTATCTCAGCGACAAATACGACTGGATAGCCCACGAGAAGTATCCTGACCATCACAAATTCACCGATAAGGACGCCCTGCATCTGAACAGCTACGCCAAGGCTCATCCGCGGGCCCTGCTTCTGACCACGGAAAAAGATGCGCAGCGCCTGCGCGAGTGTTCTCTTCTTAGCGAAGAGTTCAAGTCAAGACTCTTCTATCTTCCAGTTATGACGCAGTTCCTCTCCGAAGGCGATGCAGAGAGCTTCGACGAGCTCCTTCGCAGCGTCCTTCCCCGGAAGGCCTCTGCGCCGCTCACCGCCGAACCGGACACCCAGGAGTCCGAACACAAAGGCGTTCGCCAGGAACACAAACAAAAAGCCCAGTCCGAAAATACGGACTGGACCTTGTTCTGATAAACACTGAATACAAAGGTTAATATACTACGTCAACCCACGGCATCTTGCTGCGGGCGAAGGATTTGACGGCTACGGGGACGTCGGTGCAGAGGTAGTCGGCTCCGACATAGACTCCATAGACGAAATCATCAACGCCGCTTCCTGGCCAGAGACTTACTGTAATTCCTTGCTTATGAGCCTCTTTTACGGCCTTGCGGGAAGTCCCGTCCATAGTCGCGCCAAGGCGGTAGATGCCGACGCTCTTGCAAAGGGCGATAGTCTCCTCGCAGCACGGCTTGCTTGTAATCAGCAACAGTTCTGCTTTAGGGTACTTGACCTGCAGATATTTGAGTCCGCGGTAATCACTTGAAGTGAAGAGATATGTGGCGCCTTCGGGCTTGTTCTTCATAACCCTCGCGTAGAGCTTGTCCACATATTCGTAGAGGCGCTCCGTAGGGTAAAGTTCCTTAGGATTAGTCTTTAGTTCGAACTCTACATAAGTAATGTCACCCTTTGAATCTATCCACTCCATAAGCTCGTCAAGGAAGAGAATCGGATTTCCCTTCTTGGACTTGAACTTGCGTATTTGGGCCGCCGTCATCTCCTCGACGTTTCCAGTGCCGTCGGAGGTGCGCTCCAGCGAGCTGTCGTGCAGGATTACGAGCTCTCCGTCCTTTGTCATACGGACATCGGTCTCATAGCCGCGGTAGCCTTCCTTGTAGCTTGCCTCGAAGGCCGAGAGAGTGTTTTCGTCGAATTCCATACGGCCGCCGCGGTGCGAGAAGACCCGGACCTGCTGCGACTGGGCGAAAGCTGTCGCCGAAGAGAGCAGCAGCGCCAATGCGATGACAAATCTTTTCATACTATCTGAGATGTTCAAAAGTGAATGCTTCCCAAGGAAGGTCTGCGTCTTCCTTGCCCTTGTCCAAAATCTCGACGATGTGCATCAGAAGAGGGAAGTCCTTGAGATCCACCATACCGAGCTCTGCCTTGCGGCGGATTGCGTTACCCATCACGCGTGTGATGACGAGGCTCTCGAGGGTGATGCCGGCAAGGGCTTCGGTCACCTGGTCATAGTCGAGGCCGCGGCCCATCAGGACGCCGCATTTGCGGGTACGGCCGCTGAAGATCGTGACGTAGAGGTCGCCCAGGCCGATGCACTCGCTCTCGAAGGTTCCGCCCTGCATAAGCATAAGGGCGTGGGTTTCGCGGACAGCCTGGGTGAAGGTGCCGGCCTGCGAGTTGTAGTGCTGAGGCTCGTCTTCGCCGTGCCAGCGGGTGTTGAGGCCCACAGCGAGGGTGACGGCCATAGCGTAGGCGTTTTTCAGCGCTACTGCGCTTTCAAGGCCGATTACGTCGTTGGTTAGGGAAATATGGTAATATGGGCGCTGCATAGCCTCCTTCATCATCTTGAGGGCTTCGTTGTCCTTGCCGCAGAAGCCGACCTCCGAAGGGTCCATAAAGACGAGTTCATAGCTGGTGCAAGGGCCGCCGATGGCGCAGATCGTGCGCTTTATGCCTTTCTTTGCGAGTTCGCTTTCCCAGTAGCCCGGATATGAAAGCAGGGTGCCGTCTTCTGTCGCGCGAAGGCCCTTTGTCACTGAGAGTACAGGGATTGATGGGTCCAGCTGTGTGAGGAGTTCCTCGAGGAACCAGTCCACGCCGAAGCTGCTGACGCCGCCGATTACGAAATCCACGCCTTCGACAGCCTTCTTCCAATCCTTGAAGT
>R21__coassemble_5047_pt1 | contig 5803 bp, 3 predicted proteins | sample R21__metabat2_high_PE_022 | metagenome-assembled genome bin R21
TTGTGTATAGCTTTAATTTTTTGTATTTTTTTATTCTACACAACAGTTCGGAACCTGAATCATATTATGACGTAGGAGTTGTGAATAGCTTTCATTTTTTGTATCTTTGACATCTACACAACAGTACGATATGGGTAAGGCGTTATTATTCAGAATGTTGCGATAGGTGCATAGAATTAAAAATCCAGGGGTGTTTCGCCTCTGGATTTTTTGATTTCGAGCAATTATTTCTTTCTAGAAGAGTTCCAGCTGTTGCTCGACAGGAGGGAGTTCCATATTCTTTTTGCCGTGAAAAAGTTCCATCGTGGAGAATTGCTTGTCCGTTATATACATTATTCCGACCTTGCCATACTCCGGCTAATATCTCTTTACTCTGCCTATTTGAACTTTTGCATTCTCCATCGAAGGACAATTCCTTATATAAATGGAGAACTGGAACATCGTGAAACCGAAACTAATCAGGTCTTTTCTGAACTTTGCGGCGGCTTTCCTCTCTTTTTTTGTCTCAGTCGGAAGATCAAAAAGGACAAGCACCCACATAACACGATATTCTCCGATGCGGGACATCACATTTCGGGATATAATATCTTGCGGCTTTCCCCCGAGAAACACTTGTTCAAAGAAGAAGCAGTCAGGCTTGCCCCTATCATAAGAGGACTCGTCTTGCCGTCTATCTCAACATCCAAAACAGGAATCCCGAGCAATACGGCCTTCATCTCTTTCGTAAGTTGCGGGACATCTCCGCTCTTTCTCATAATATCAACTACAAGTTTATCAACATATGGACGATACGGCTCCATAATATCATCAGCAAGGCAGTAAGCATTGTACCTGTTGTGATGATGTATCCCCAGCGTTGGAAGCAAGCCACTGGAAACCAGAGCCCTTGCAACCACCGCACGCAAAATTGCGTATCCATAGTTGAGAAGATTGTTCGGCGCAGCGCCGGTACGGTCACGCACAAAAAACTCCAATTGCGGGAATAGGTTCTTCCAGTAATAGGCGGCAGCTCGAGCCTCAATATTTTCGGAGTCACCGCTCTTTACACTGTTGGACCATACAATCATATTTCTGGCATCTTCGCCTGTAGAGTATTTCAGTACGGCAGCCTGATTGCGAATCTTTGACTCTACTGTCTGCTGCCATAGCTGTTTACGAAGAGGAAGCGACGCATCCAACTGGCTCCTGAACCGCTCATTCTGGATGGTGTTGCCGCAAAGAGGCAGCAGGAGGCCTGTCGGCATCGATTTGCTGTCACAAGTTATAATAGCTGCGTTATTGTCAAGCAAAGCCGAGATTAATGCTGAAGTGACAGTAATCTGCTTATTATCAATGACAACGACACCAATATCTTCAATTGGAATTGTCCGCACCAAGTTCGAACAATCCCCTATAGGAAGGTCATCTTCGTCAGGCTTCGTTATTACGAGCTGATTGAGCCTCAACGACAGATATGCAGGATTACCGAAATATAGAGTTCTCTTAATCATACTCCCCGACTGCAACTATTTTTCCAATATGATTTATACGGACTTTGACAATTCCTTCAAGATTCGGCAATGAGGTTACTCTCTTCCACGTAATATCCTTCAAATCAAGACTTTGATTGCTGATGGTAGTCTCCAGATGATGACTGAACACATAGAAGCTGCTGCTCAGCTTCTGCACTCTGAACAGATTCGGGCTGATTGCAGCATAATTGTCTGGATTTGTAAGGTCATACTCCGCGGGATTGAAGCCTGTCTCCTTATTCGGGAAAACAAACATTTCGTTGGATTTCATACTGAACTGGAAGGTCCATCCGAGAGATTTGTTGTATTCTCTGTCCACGGCAGGAAAACCTTGTGATATTCTGTTGAGAGCTTCAAAGAAAGGCACGACGCGCTCCTGAAAATTTCCTTGCTCATCTTTGTAGATGGCAATGTGATGGTTATTCCTAAGATTCACGTAATCTGTAGGTATTGTATTTCCATCGGCATCCAGCATGATTCGTCCGTCCTTATCGCGTTTATCGTGGATAGCGCACAGATCAAAGTTCTCTTTTATAGTCACTTTCTTGATTGCCCGCGCTGTATCCCCATTAATATAAACAGGATTTTGCTGCAAATTCGCGAAAGCCTTCTTCTGGTCGCCGCCGAACTCTTCCAGCCTGTCCTCAAGAGCTTTCTTTACTCCGCCATCCATAACCTTGTCCAATGTCAGAGACGGGTCTATGCTCTTGCGAATGCTAAAGACCTCCTTCATTCTGACACATTTAACCTTATTCTCTATTTTCCTTGTGCAGGATGAATTCAAGAATATCGGATTTTTATCCGGAGCATTCTTTCCCGTGAAAGCCTTTTTCGGATTATCCTCAAATTGATGGAGCCTTCGGAGCAATGCTTCTCTTTCAACTTTTGATGCCACATTGCGCACCTCTTCAACGGTCAGTTTGCTGCCAACGGCAATGTAATATGTCTCATATTGGAGTCTTTTGCCATATACCGTTTCTTTATGCAAAGGTCCTCGTGGAGTCAGTTCGACGGTTTTATTTACGCCGCCTGCGGTTTTGGTCTTATTGACATTACGGGTTACAACCTTGTTTTTCGCCTTGATAGAAACAAGCACCGACTCCAATTCTCTCTTGAATTCCGAACGCAGATTAGGCATAGGAGATTTAAAGAGCAACTTCCCGCCTTTCACTTCCAATTCCTTCTGCATTATTCCATAGATTGACGACGAAGGATCGTTTCTGGAACTCAAATTATTGAGATACTGGATGTGAGAAGGCCTTGTAAAAGCAATTGTCAGGGCGTCCATTGCGTGATGACGGTGGTCATTACGTTTTGTCCAGTCATCTATATGATTAACCATATGCCCGTCTCTTTCCACCGATGACACCTTCCCGACCTTTTGATATTTTGGAATATTAAGTTCCTTCATAACATCCACCAAGCCCCAATCTTCCCGCAGGCGCAATGTTACAGAGCCGGTCGTAGGCATAACCACCTTGACATATTCTTCGAGCATTTCACGCGACTTCCGTGCTATATACTGTGAATTGCGAAGGTCCCTTTCAATGAAGTCTTCAGGAATTTCAGACTGCTTCATCAGCAACTTTTTACACTTTTCCTTACTGATAACGCCTCTGCTTTGAAGGTCATCCACTCTCAGTTTGTACTGGAGATAATACTCTTCGCCATAGGTGTCTTTCACATAGTCATTTGCAGTCCTGGCTCCTTTATCACGGTTGACATCGCTTATTTCCAGTGTCTTGTTCGAGAATGAATCGTCAAAAAGCAGAGCTTGAGGTATAATGTGTTCTATTTCAACGCGTTTTGTAAACAGATCCTCGCGCGGTATATAAGTATTGGAATACAATGTCTTATATCCGTTATCCTTCAACTCTTCGTAAAGGCGATACCTCAGAATATCCGTCTTGCTTACATACGCCAAATTGAATTCCGTCTTGAGCAGTTTCTCGATGTCGGCGTTCGCCTTGGTCCGGTCGGCAATCTCTTTTGAAGCATTTTCTCTTTGTTTGGCATTTTTCTTCAGTTCGCGTGCAAGCTCTATGTGTATCTCATCGGGCTTCCCATATTCATCTGCCACAGCATTGACCACATTGATCATCTGGTTGATGATTTTCTCTACAACAGGGTTGCGCAGTGCCCCCTTCGGCAAAACATCCAGCCTGTCTTTGAGGACTTTATTCTCAATTTCCTCCTTCGTTTTAAAGTCAGAGTGATTATATCCGGCATATAGGCAGGCGACATCGTATGTATTGCCATCTTTCAGATATGGCAATATCTTCATTATGGCTTTGTGGCTCAATGATGCATAATCATCCTTGAATCTGATGTTAATCAACAATTTAGCATATTCAGCCGGCATAGAACACAATTCCGCTATTTTTGCAACCAGACTATCCGTACCGGTGTTTGAGTTATCTCCTTCATATGAATAAAGCAGATGCCAAAGTTTGAATAACGGTTGCTGCTCGTACTGCTCTTTCGGAAGGTCTGTACGGAAAGATAAAATGTCCGTGCTGAACCCCAGCATTGAGAAAACTTCATAGATAACGGAATATGCCTTTTCGTATGACATACCCTTCAGGTCAAAATCGCCGTTACCGGAAGCATTGACAATCTCTATGAATTTTTCATAGAAGTCGGCAAGTGTATCATTACCTTCCAGATTTTGATAGTTCAACTCGTACGCGCGACTTCCCAAGCCAATAAGTTTCAGTGCTTCAGATGATTTCATCTTCGGCTTGATTCGAAGTTCCTGCTCCAGCAGATGCCTTTCCTCGTCAGTCAGAGGACGAGCCTTTTCGTCTTTATTCTTTGACCTTACCACCACATTATTCAAGACTTGCAGCATCTTGAACTCCTGAAATGCGAGGGAAGAGCGCGGAGCTACCCTACACCCCCTTGTTTTAACCAGTTGTTTACCATCAACGACTACTTTTACATCTTTCTTTTCAAACTCACAGAAACTTATGAGTCCTTTCTGGGACTTCAATCTTCTCTGGAAGAATATTATCTGTTCTTCCAATCTTTTCCGACGTTCATCGGTCAACTCGGGGTGATATCTTTTCTGACATTCCCAAATCTTGTTGAATTCAATAATATAGTCCTGTCTGTAAAACACCTCGTTGCGAGTGCTGTATCCAGGATCTGAGATAAGTTTTTCGTATTGGTATTCTCCAACGGTTTTTCCGGCAAAATATATCTCTTTGCTTCTGTCGCTGATAGCTCCCAGATAGCCGCTCGAGCCGGAAATCGCACCAGACAAATCAGATAACACATATGCCAGCCTTTCCGATTCCAACGCTTCGCAAAGAGCAGAGACGCGCCATTTTAAAGCAGTGATTTTCTTATCCTTGCCTTTGTTGTCAGCTGTATAAATACCGTACTTGGCCAAGAATACTTTTGAAGTCCCCAACCTGCCTGCCGACAAAACCTGGGATTTGAATTCATCGGTAAGAATATCTCCGTAGAATTCGCGCTGGAAGTTCCATATAGCATTGAACTCGGCCAACAAGTCTGACCTATAAAAGTCCGGAAGAACTTTGGTCCCGGCTTCCAAAAGTTCCAGTGAATATTGTCCAGGAGTGATTTTCCGTTCGTCAAGAATTTTGGCAACTTCAATACCGTCAAGCAATGAGCCCTCTTCGGATGCATCCGCCTTCCTGTTGCTTTTATATCCGCGTTTTTTGTTTATCATCAACAGAACTCGTGATAAATCCTGCAGGCTAACCTCTTCTCTGGCCGCCTTCGCGCGAATCCTGAAAGTATCCAGGGTAGTACTATTGCCATCTTCAGACAGAACAGTGTTATCGTCTATCCATCCAAATTCACGTAAACAATCAAGCAAAGCATTCCGCCGGAGCTTATAGCGCTGTAGATTCCTTCGCATACCTCGCTTGAGCGTTCTGTCGGCATTTGTCGTTATGGCCTTGCCTTTTTCAAAGCAATCTTTTTCGTCGGATGTCAAAGGATTGACACGCACTCCTGCTCTTATGATTGAGGATTGTTCATCCGTTTCTTCCGCCTGATTAACCATAGCCCAGCCGATACTGGTAGTCCCGAGATCCAGTCCAAGTACTTTTTTCATAATTCTTTTTCGTTTGTGCTACAAATTTAAAAAAAGAATATTACATTTGCAGAACAAAAATGAAGCTATTCACAATAAGGATTATTCCGTTGTGAAAACATTTGAAGCGGGTTGGTTCAACTCGCTTCCTTTTTTTCTTGGGAATTATATTCGAGCCCACCTAAAAGCGAGACACCCTAAGCCTAATGAAAACTGTGGCCACCCT
>R21__coassemble_8945_pt1 | contig 3627 bp, 2 predicted proteins | sample R21__metabat2_high_PE_022 | metagenome-assembled genome bin R21
CATTAAGTTTACTTTGTAGACTCCGCTACTGTAAACCTATGTCAGGACAAGTCATATAAGTGGTTATGCTACCACCCCCCCCTCAACCGGAGACTGCACTTCGGCAGACCGCCGCGGAGGGCAGATTCCCAAGAGAAAACCGGAGACTGTGTAACCATTGAAATGCATACCTTCTTTTGAGTGGGCAAAAATAATATTTTTATCCCGAAATTTCAAGATTCGTCTTCGTGTGGCACGTTTTGTATCAATTTGCGCTGGCGAAGGGCATTAATCAGAACAGGTCGTCCATCGTTACGACTCTCTGGATGCGGCCGCTGTACATATTTTGTTTCAGGCCATAGGTGGTGACCAGCGTGGGAAGGATGTTCCTGCGGTTCTTTGTGGCGGAAAGGAGCGCCTCTATCTTGTTTCTCAGTTTCGCATCATAATCCTTGTCTATGCTGAATTCTCCGCCGGTGAATTTCATTTCACAGAGATTGATAACCCTGTCAGCCCTTTCTATGAGCATATCTATCTGGGCACCAGGCCTTTGCTCGTCCGGGGAAGATTTCCACGGATATATTTCCGCCTGCACACCCGCAATACCGAGCGCGGCGCGTATCTGCTGCTGATGGACGAAACAGACGTCCTCAAAAGCAATCCCGCGCCATCGGTTCAAAGCTGGAGAAATCTGATTGTCCCGCCAGAAATGCGGATTGCCGGTAGGATGTTTGCCGACAAATCCCAAATAGAAAAGGCAGAACATATCGGTCAGTTTATAATACAGGTTTCTTTTGGTCTCTCCGAAATTGTAGTATGTGGACATGAGGTCACTCTTGACAAGAGACTTGAGCATCGTACTGAGCGTTCCTCCTTCGGATATTCCGGTGCTCTTTGATATCTGCTCTCGCGTGGCTCCGTAACGGAGCGTTGAAAGAGTTTCAACGATTTTCCTGTAGTTTTCATTGTCGCCGAACAGCGAAGTAAACAGCCTGTCATACTCGCTTTGCAGAAATCCGCCCTCGTTGAAGAAAATGTTGTCGATGTTTTCGGCAAGAGACAGGCCTTGCTCGAAATAGGACATATAGTATGCGACTCCTCCGACAATCATATATGACTGGATGATGTCATAACGGTCCATCGTGATGTTCCTGGATTTGAAATAGCGCTCGGTTTCTTCGAGGGTGAAGGGATGCATATGCATCTCCCTGTTCGTTCTGCCGTAGAGACCGCCGTTGTTGTTGATCAGTTTGTCCTGCATCCAGGTGGTGGCACTGCCGCAAACGATAAACAGGAGATTGTGCTTCGCGCATCCCCAATCGTTCCAGAAATGCTCGAATGCCGACATGAAACCGGATTTGGCCGTATCCAGCCAAGGCAGTTCATCGATGAAAACCACCATTTTCTTTCTTGACTTGCGACTGTCGAGAAGGTCTTCCAATTTATGGAAAGCGTCGGCCCAGTCTTTTAGGGGCCCGGTCAATGCAGCCCCATATTTTTCAAGGGAATGGGCGAATTCCTGCAGTTGGATCTTGTACAGGAGCTTTTCGTCCTTGTCCTTGAATTCCAATGGCGAGACTGCTGTATGGCGGAAGGCAAAGGTATCGTCAAAATATTCCCTTATAAGAAATGTCTTCCCGATTCGTCGACGTCCATAAACCGCAAGAAACTGTGCTGTAGGTTCTTCAAGTAATCGGCCGAGCAACGTCTGCTCTTTCTCCCTGGCAATGATGAGTGATTTCATATGCGAGTAAAATATTCAGCCGTAAAGATACAAAATTTATCTTTCTCGGCCAATTATTTTCATTAAAAATCCCCGGCTCGCCTGCGGGAGGCGTGGGCCGGGGATTGAAAAGCGGCAGGGGGTTGGCCTGCGAGGGGGTGTGCCCTGATTCTAATTCTCGTTCAGCACTGCGCGGAAAACCCGACCAGAAGATCGGTAGGTTTTGTTCCAGTAATGGTGGCCGTCGTGAATAGGCCGATGGCGCCTGATATAGCCATCCACGACCAACGCATAGCACGTCACCCCTGGCAGGTTTCTGCGAGAGAAGCGGAGGCGATGGAACCATAGAAATGCATATCTTCCGAAATCTCAATCCTGGATCAACGGTATTATTCCACTGACCCTACCGTTATCGGCTTATATCAATCCCGACAGATCCGGTTTGAAAATCTTCGGGCCTTCGTCCTTGAACTTCTCAATAAACATAAGCATATAGATGGGAGCATATGTTATATTTCCACGCGTTTTCAAGTTCTCGTTGCATAGTACGATTGCCTCGCGGATGCCGTATTCGGCATTTTTCATCACATTGTTGAGGGCCACGTGGCGGTCGTAGTCCTTGCCGGATTTGACCTCCAGCGGAATAATCTCGGCATCACGTTCGAGGAGGAAGTCCAGTTCGCCCTGTTTCTTGCTCTGGAAATAATACAGGCTCCATCCGTGCGCGTGAAGTTCCTGGGCTGTCATGTTTTCATAAATGGCGCCATAGTTGATATTCACGTCGCCCCGGAGAATTCTGAGCTGTATGCCGTCTGCATACTGACAAGCCAGTAGGCCTACATCGTTCTGGAACAATTTGAAAAGATTGCTGGACTTGCTTAGAATTAACGGTGCCTTAGGCTCTTCTGCATTGTGCGTTGGCAAAGCCATATCCGCATCCCTGAGCCAAGTGAAACTGTTCTGATGCCTGCTGAATTTGAAATGCTCGTTGAGATTCTTCAAAATGAAACGCTTGTTCTTCGCGTTCAATTCTGAAGGAATCAGGTCGAATATTTCATTAATATACAATTTGTTCTCGCTATCATAACGTCCGATGTCCTTTTTGTAGAGCGCCAATATTGATCTCTGCTCCTGCAGCACGCGTTGCATATCGTTCGTATCGAGATAAGCCTGCACAGCCGCGGGCATACCGCCCACGAGCAAGTAGAGGTTCACGAGCTGCATCATCTTCTGATGGATATAGGCATCCACAGGCTTCTTCTCATCCCAGGCCTCGCGAATGGCATCAATCACAGCGTCCTGAACCCCGACGGCCCGGATAAACTCTTCGAAGTCGCAAGGGTACATTTGCTTCTCGTCCATATACCCCACCGGCACGGAACGCACGTCTTTAAGTTCCACGCCCAGCAGACTGCCGCTCAGCGCCAGGTGGTAGCCCTTGTCCACAAAAGCCTTCACCCACGTCATCACGTCCGGATACTCCTGAACCTCGTCGAAGAAGATCAATGTCTTCTCCAAATCGAGCGGCTCATTTGCGTAAGCCGAGATGCGGAGCATAACCTCTTTGATGTCTCCTGCGCCCCTGACGATATCTATCGTCTCTGGCTGCAACAGAAAGTTCATTTCAACCAGATGCCACCCAAGCCTTTCGGCCGCGTGCCTCACGGCAAACGTCTTACCAACCTGCCTGGCACCTGTCAGCAGCAATGCTTTTTTCGATGTCCTGTAGTGGTCGTCAATCCACCTGTCCGCTTTTCTATGTATCATATAAATGGATTCGTCCGTTTATGCATGCAAAGATAGCAAAGTTTTGTCCGTTTTTCCAACTTATTCTAAAAAATTGTGCAGCAGACGTCCAGAGTGGACACGGAAAATCCCCGGCTCGCCTGCGGGAGGCGTGGGCCGGGGATTGAAAAGCGGCAGGG
>R21__coassemble_12495_pt1 | contig 2822 bp, 1 predicted proteins | sample R21__metabat2_high_PE_022 | metagenome-assembled genome bin R21
ATCCTATATCTCCGGCAAAATAGGGAGAGATATTGGTTTTGGTAAGATTGGCTTTTATGCGACCGAAGATTCGCAACATACTCTTCCCATAGTAGCTTTTGTATCTATCTGAATTGCCGTTTCCGATATACTCATAGCTGGAATAGTATAACGCGTTGAAATATTCGTATCCTACTCCGGCTCCCAAGAATATGAAATCGTTAAAGCGATATCCATTTATCATAGTTATACCCAAAGAAAACTTGCTATTGTTGTCAATGGGGATGCCGCCGTTCAGTTCAATAGACTTTTCATAGCCTTTGTTTTGAGCAAATGCGCCAACTGAACCAATTGTAAGAGCGATTGCCGCTATCAGAAAGATTTTCTTGTTCATAACGAATGTGATTATAATCAAGTATTTGTTTTTAAATGGATTGAAATATCCTTTATTTTCGATGGCTATAAATTACGGTAATCTTAATTGTTGCTTATCGTACCCATAGACACAATGTTTCCTCTTTGGAATGTGATAGATTTGGATGTTGTCTTTGACACAAGTTCCGTCCCAGACGCATCATATATTCCCACACTGAAGCCGTTGGGCAGTTGCTGAGGCAGCATCTGTACATAAATGGTTCCATCACCATTCAGCCCCGTCACCTTGACCTTGTTCGAAACGTTTTCCTTGCTGAGGAATTCCACCAGTGTGGGGTCGAAAGCCAGGTCTGAAAGCATCCATACATATGTACAAGTGCCTGAGATGAAGTCGTCAGTATTCCCGCCAGTTATCGTTATATATGAAGCAGTAGGGAATCCGGATATGGCGAGCCTTAAAACGGCCGTGCAGTTCGACATCGTTACCCTGAATGTTCCTGACATCTCACTCCCGTCCATCTGCTGCAAAGCGCCATAATATTGAGCCTTCACATCCGACGAAACCTCTGCAGGGAAAGTCTTCACCACGTAAGATACCTTTTCGTTGTAGCCCATATTTTCCGCAGGCCAGCTGACCCTATACATTGTTGATGGTTTCACATCAACGATGGCATAGTTTCCTTCTACTGACTTTACTTCTACCAAATCTTCGTTAACGAGGACTTTGTCTCCTACTTGCGGAATATCCGTAGAAAGAGAACCCTTAGTCCCGGAATCAAAAGCAAGATAAAGTGTGGAAACTTTTGCGCTCTGAGAGAATTCTTTTGTAGCCAGGACATTGCCAGACTTATCCTTGAATGTGATATGAGCAATTCTTGATTCAGCCGTTGAATTTTCCTCGCACTTGTACGTTATTCTATATGCTGGCCCCAGCACATTCGCCTTCGTAGCGGTCATCCACGCAGCGTCAGAAGAGACTTCAAATTCTTTTGTGGAAAGGATTCTGATGCCGCCATTTATCTCGCCCCAATTATTGCCGCTGATATCGCCAATAATGGCAGTGGAATTAGACATAACATCGTCATAAATGACGAAATCTTTCTTTAGATCATCATTCAAATATTGATAAAAAGCAGGAAGGCTTGCATCTGTGATACCCTTGTCGTTATAGTAGGCCGCAAGGTTTTCAATCACATTGAATACGTCTATCTTCTTCTTGTTTACCGTCAGCTTATCCACATTCGTGGATGAGATTTTTCCATCAGACTCAAGGTCTGAGGCGATTTCCTGCGCGAGAGTCGTGATTTCACTTGCGGAGCGGCCATATTGTGCCAAACAGGCAGCTGCAAGAAGAATAGCATCCGAATCCGTACCTTTTGTAATATCCATTTCGGAGAAATCAGCAGTCGCCACTGAAACCCCGAAGGCCTCCAGAAGTTCTGACTGTGCCTTCTTATTTGCTTCAGCATAGGTGCTGCCATCTTTGATGAGTTTTTTCACGCGCAATTTGATGGCCGTTGTCATCAAATTCAAATTGGCATTCTTATCTGAAGATTCTACAAATGCTTCAAGGTAGAGCGGATTGGATGACAGGCCGCCATTTACCTCATCGAAGTAGTAACCGTCAGCACGAAGATCAAGGTATGGGGCAGTGCTTTGTCCGTTGATGGCAAATGCGCCTCGATCGTCTGAAATGTTTGCAGGGAAACTCTCGCCTGTTGCCACGAGGTCTTTGCCAATTGCGAAGGCTGTTACCTGAGAGCCTTTCGCAAGCTGTCCCTTCTGGGCGAAGCCGGAAAGAGAACACGAATTTTTTCCATTGCCGCCATTATCTCCGTTGGGGTCATCAGCTTTGGTGCAAGCGAAGGCGAGAAGAGCCGTAGCTAAAATCAAAAACTTTTTCATAAGCAGTTGTAGATACATATGATTCCGTCAGCGAAGATACAAAAAATTCGGCTAAAGGAAATTCGATGAGGCGAGATACTCGCGTATGCCTTCGACGTGGAGCATCGTGATGGCTTCCTTTCCGGTGCTGCTCTGGAGGAACTGGAGGTCTGTCCAATTGTCCATGAACATAGACTCGGTGAGGACGGCTGGACAGGACGAGTGGCGGAGGATGAAGAAGTCGGCTTCGAAGTCGGGGGCGGTGTTGCCGTTAAATTTGCGGATCCGCTGGCCGGGAAGGTTGCGCTCGGCGGCGGAGTAGAGGCAGCGGGCGAGGGTGTCGGCCCGGGTGATGCCGCGGGAGGTGTAGGCGCTCCAGCCGGTGGCGTTGTGCCATTTGCCGTCCGATGCGGCGGCGTTGACGTGAATGCTGACGAGGATTACGTTTTCCGGTCCGAGGGCGGCGGAAATGGCTCGTTCGCGCTTTACGCGCTCGAGCAGACTGATGTCTTCAAGTTCCGGGGTGAGGAGCTGGGCGTCGAGGCGGAGTGCGGTGAGTCGTGATACTATCCAGCCGGCAATTT
>R21__coassemble_28514_pt1 | contig 1586 bp, 2 predicted proteins | sample R21__metabat2_high_PE_022 | metagenome-assembled genome bin R21
CTCTGGAGGCGGGAGCGGTAGCAGTTGCCATTACAAACAAACCGGACGTCTATGGTCCGTCATTTATAAAGAAAACTCTAAAAAATCTTCAGAAAAAGATATGAAGACAGCTTCCGTATGCACTATCGGTGACGAGATATTGATAGGGCAGATAGTGGATACAAATTCTTCGCGTATTGCGCAGCAACTGGGCAGGCTAGGCATAGCGGTCAAGTATATGACCTCCATCGGCGATGACCGCGCAAAAATAATCTCCGAGCTTGGCAGATGTCTCGACGAGACTGACATTGTGATAGTTACGGGAGGCCTTGGCCCCACAAAAGACGACATCACCAAAGACGCCCTGCGGGAGCTTTCCCACTCCGACGGGTATGTGGTATCCCAGGAGCAGCTCTCCCACGTCAGGCGGATTCTGGAGGCCAGAGGCATTCCTCTGATCGCTTCGAATCTGGCGCAGGCCGATGTGCCGTCTGCCTGCACGGTTCTGCCGAACAGTCTCGGCACGGCGCCGGGTATGGCCTTCCACGGCCTTGGCCGCAGCCGCGGCAGTTCGCTATACTCCCTTCCGGGAGTGCCTTTCGAGGCCGAGGGTCTGCTTCCTCTCGTGATGGACGACATAAAGGCCCATTACAGTCTTGAGGAGATAACCCACAGAACCATACTTACTTTCGGCATAGCCGAATCTGTGCTCGCAGAGCGGATTTCCGGTTGGGAAGACTCCCTGCCTGAAAACGTGCATCTCGCATACTTGCCGAATCCCACTCTCGGAGTGCGTCTGCGCCTGACGCAGATGGGCGGCAAGGCCGATTTCGAGCCGCTGGTGGCACGGCTTCGTGAAATACTTGGAGATGCAATCTACGGAGAAGGGGATGACTCTCTACAGAGCGTCATCGGCAGCCTGCTCCGGGAGAAGGGCAAGACCCTCTCTGCGGCCGAATCCTGCACAGGAGGCCGCATTTCGCAGCTTATAACCTCTGTGGCAGGCTGCAGCGAGTACTACAAAGGGTCCGTGACTTCGTATTCCAACTCCGTGAAAATCGGGGTGTTGGGCGTTCCGCCTGAAATAATCGAGAAATATGGCGCCGTGAGCGAGGAGTGCGTCAGCGCAATGGCGCGCGGAGTGCTGCAGAGGCTCGATACGGATTATTCCGTGGCAACTTCCGGCATCGCGGGCCCCGGCGGAGCAACTCCCGGCAAGCCTGTCGGTACGGCCTATCTGGCGGCGGCGCGAAGGAATCCGGACGGCAGCGTGGACGTCGCGACCAAATGCGTCCACTTCGCCTCTTCACGAGCCGTCAACATCGAACGCTTCGCTTCAAATGCACTTGACTTATTGAGAAAACAGATATTATGAAACGTACAATTTTAATCTTTGCATCAATTCTTGCAATGGCAACAGCTTGCTCAAATCCTCAGAAAGAGGCTCTGCAGAAGGTGGATGAACTCTGCTCGGAACTCTTCCCCGAAGGTGAACCGGGCGCCGCGGTCCTGATCCTGCAGGGTGACGAGATCATTTTTTTTAATGTTTAGGGGTTGTCCGAGATCTACACAATGGCGCCTATCACAGGCGACACGTTCTTCAACAT